>ERZ1027208.24-NODE-24-length-113885-cov-108.421804_pt1 | contig 113885 bp, 80 predicted proteins | sample MGYA00520867_ERZ1027208 | MGnify/ENA primary metagenome ERZ1027208 (study PRJEB33311, sample SAMEA4378413) | marine metagenome | biome: Marine biome; feature: Fjord; material: Water | collected 2014-07-20T08:00:00Z/2014-07-... | depth 75 m ... | reverse complement strand
ACCCACGGCTTAGAAGGCCGTTGCTCTATCCAGCTGAGCTACGGGCGCATAACACCACCATAACATGGCAAAAATACCGCCAGGCACTGGATTCAAAGCCTCTGAGCTATTAGCCGATAAAAGCTAACGACCAATAAAAATTGGTCGGGGAAGAGGGATTCGAACCCCCGACATCCTGCTCCCAAAGCAGGCGCGCTACCAGACTGCGCTATTCCCCGATTGACTGGCTTCCTCAGAAGGCGCGCATAATACCCGCCAACCTCCATTCGGTCAATCCATCGGCGCACTTTATCGTCATAAGGGCGTATAAAAACTGTTTGTGCAGTCCCCTCTATTCTTCTCATTCCCCGCTGGGCATGACAAAATAGCCCTCTTAATCTAGCCCTGTAGTTTTAAGCCGCCTTCACAGCCATACCGGAGTCCCATGTCTAGCATCCTTCTCGACGGTAAATCACTCGCCCAGCAAAGCGAGGCAGAAATCAGCCAACGTGTCGACGCGCTCAAAGCCCGCAACAATGGGCAGGCACCGATTCTGGCGACCATATTGGTCGGTGGCGATCCCGCTTCCGCGACCTATGTACGGATGAAACAAAATGCCTGCAAGCGTGTGGGCATGGAGTCGATGGCCATCGAACTCGGCGAAGCCACCACCACCGAAGAATTACTGGCACAAATCACTGCGCTCAACGACAACCCCAACTGCCACGGCATACTGCTGCAGCACCCCGTACCGCCACAAATTGATGAGCGCCTGTGCTTCGATCACATCGCCCTGAGCAAAGATGTCGACGGTGTGACCTGCCAGGGCTTCGGGCGTATGGCGATGTCGGAACCCGCCTTCGGTTCCGCCACCCCCCAGGGCATTATGCGGCTGCTAGCCGCCTACGATATCCCGCTGTCGGGCAAAGATGCCGTCGTGGTTGGCCGCAGCCCGATTCTCGGCAAACCGATGGCGCTAATGTTATTGAACCAGCATGCCACGGTAACGATTTGCCACTCTCGAACCAAAAACCTGGCCGATATTGTTAGCCGAGCCGATATTATTGTCGGTGCCGTCGGCAAGCCCGAATTTATTAAAAGCGAGTGGATTAAAGATGGTGCGGTAGTGATTGATGCCGGCTTTCACCCCGGCGGGCTCGGCGACATTGACCTCAGCGGTCTCGATGAGCGCAGTAGTGCCTATACACCTGTACCCGGTGGCGTTGGTCCAATGACGATTAATACGCTGATTTTACAAACCCTGGAAGCCGCCGAGGCGCAATAAAGCCGATGTTCCGCTGGCCCTTGGCAAGCATCACGAATAAACAAACTACGCTATAAGCTAACTGCTCTTCTAATGCAGTCATGGAGTTCAAGCCTTGTTCAGCTATGTTGATTCTAAAATTCGCCAGCAACTACTCGACAAACACCAGCTGGTCGACCTCGACCGCAATGGGGTGGAAATAACCGAAGGTGACGGGCAGCCCTATATTTCCATCCTTGGGCCCGTCACCATCCCCCGCATCATTGCCGGCAAGGAAGTGCCCCTTGAGTGGTACCCCTTTGTGCGCCGCGTTGAGCTCGCCCACGTTCAGGCCTCTGCCAACGATGTGAAGGGCGGCGGCGATGAAGCCCTGCGAGAATTGCTACAAACCAATATGTCGGTCAATTCAGTGTTTGCCCTGCCCGGCTTTCGCGATGAAGCCAACCCGCTGGTGCGCGTTCACTCCTGTTGTTTGACCGGTGATATTTTCGGCTCTCAACGCTGTGATTGTGGCCCGCAATTAACAGCGGCCTTCGAGCAAATGCTGGAGGAAGGCAACGGCGCGGTGATTTATATGTCGGGCCACGAGGGTCGAGGCATCGGCCTATGGGCGAAAGCCATCACCTATTTGCTGCAGGACGATGGGCAGGATACCTTCGAAGCCAATGTCTCACTCGGCCTGCCGGAAGACTCCCGCGACTTTACCGATGCCGCCGTGGTGCTGCGCTATCTGTTGTCGCAACGCGCCATTCGCCTGCTGTCCAATAACCCCCACAAACGGGCGCATCTGGAACAGGGGGGGCAAGTCATCTCCGAGGCCGTGCCCCTGGTTTCCGGTATTTGTGAGCACAATGTGCGCTACCTTCGCTCCAAGCGGAACAAGGGCCATGTCTTACCCGACGAGATGTAAGAGTCCGGACCATGAGCGATAAAGCTGGCTCTGCTAGTAACTTATGCAGCGACTATAGACAGCGGCTTGTCGCCCATCGCGGCTACCAAAAACACTACCCCGAAAACACCCTGCTCGCCTATCAGAAAGCCATAGCAGCGGGCGCCCTGTCGATAGAAACCGATATATTATTGAGTGCCGACAAACAAGCGGTGCTGTATCACGACCCGACACTTAAACGGGTGAGCGGCTGCAAGGGCCGCGTCGACGCCTTAACGCTGGCGGAATTAATGCTCACCCCCGCCTTCGAACCTCGGCGGCTGGGCCAGACTTACAGTTCGCAATGCATCACCCCCTTGAGCGAGCTTGTCGAACTCCTGCAAGCCCACCCCCAGGTCACCGCTTACATTGAAGTCAAAGACGAAGCCGTTAAATTTTCTGGGGCCGCTGAAACCTATACCAGCATCAGTGAATGTCTGGCACCCGTCGCCAGCCAATGCTTTATTATTAGCTTCGATCACGACTTTATGGGCTTTGTGCGCGCACAGGGATGGGAGCGCTGCGGAGTGGTTATTAAACGCTGGAAGGATCTGCAGTCGGTAAAATTAGAGGCGATTAAACCCGAGACCGTCTTTATCAATTATCGAAAAATACCGGCGAATGCCGAACTCGACAACTTGGGTTTCGAGCTAGTGCTCTACGAAATAGACGACCCCCTACTCGCCAAAAAATGGCTGGCGAAGGGGGCGAGTAAAGTTGAAAGTTTTGATATCGGCGGCCTTATTGCCCACGAGAGTCAATAGCCCGCGCAGATTCAGCGCCCCCTTCCAGCCAGCTCTGAATTCTATCGATTTGCGGCTCCAAAGCCTTCGGCCGCAGTACAAACACGGCCGCGATGGATAGGCCAATAACCAGTACCAGGACAATAGCCACGATGGGCAACCAGTTGGTGGCAGGCTTGGCCACCCTCCTGGTAGACGAGCTTATCAGGGCATCCCCCAGATCATTGCCGGCAATCGGCGGGAAGCTGCTACGCTCTTCTGGCTCGGCAGCTTTCTCGACACTGGGCTCCCGCTCTTCCTCTTTTATCGCACGAAGAGCCTGTTCACTTTTCAGCGCTGTCGGTGCATCCACCGACTGTAGAGCTACTCTCTCACTGCGAATTGCCCGATGCCCGCTACTCGATGGCAGGATAACCTGATCGCGAATACTGCGGTCGGTATCGGCCGCCGGTGCAAAGCGATTCACCGCATCGAGAGTATTATTGGGTACTTCTTTCTTTTCCTCTTTCTGTACCGGTGTATCAGCCTGAGCCTGAGCTGCCGCTTCGCCAGCATCGTCTGCGTTGCCACTATCGACGGCTAGCACTTGCTCATCCACCACCTCAGATCCAGACGACTCCTCACCAGGGGCAGGCCTTGAACTTGGGGCTTCGACGGGTGACACCGATGGTGCTGTTTTTGACATAAATTCATCGTAGTCATCAACCACGTCGAAGTTAATATCGCTCACCGTATCCGAGAAGGCCAACTGCTCTTGCTGCAGCTCAGCAATAACCACTTTTATATCTTCCACGCCCAGCTTATGGCTGCCCTCAACCCCACCGTGCAGAAAAAGCCGACTGCACACCTGGTTGATTCTGCGGGGAATACCCGCGCTAAAACGATAAATAACCGGATAAATAGCATTGCTGATGGCCGGATCGCCCTGCCAACCCACCTGCTCAAGGCGATGAAGAATATAGGCCTTGGTTTCATCCTCCTTAAGTTGCTCCAGATGGCAGGCCGCCACCAGGCGCTGGTGAACCTGCTCCATTCCTGGCCCCTGTACCAGGGCGCGCAACTCCTCCTGACCGAGTAAAAAGATTTGCAATAAGGGCTGATTATTTAATTGCAAATTGGTCAGCAAACGCAGCTCTTCCAGTGCCGAGCTCGATAAATCCTGGGCCTCATCAATAATCAACAGGGCGCGTCGGCCATCGCTATGATGAGACATCAAGAGCTTATCCAACCGCTGCAAGATGGTCGCTTTATCTAAATTTTCGGTCTGCAGCCCAAAAGAATGGGCCACCATGCGCAATAAATCGGCAGCCTCGAGTTGGGTGCTGACCAGCTTCGCCACTTTGGCACCAGAGGATGACAGTGTATCCACCAGGTCATTCACCAGGGTCGACTTACCGGTACCCGGTCTACCGGTGACCATCACAAAGCCCTCGGCACGCTCAAAGGCATACTGCATATAGGCTTTCGCCTTGGCATAGCTTTGATGATTAAAGCAAAAGCGATGATCGGGGCTTAAGCGAAAAGGCTCGGCCTTAAGATGGTAAAAATGTTCGTACATTATATTGTTTCATCCCTAAAACAGATCATAACAGTCATAATAATTGTTCTACCCGAGGTCTTTATGAGAGCCAGCAATAAGGTGCGACCCTAGCACTACTTTGCCTTATTTTCTGCGATTAGGCCTTCAATTGTCGGCCTGCTTTCAACTTTCCTCTCCATTCTTCGCGCCTTGATCGGTGAAATAAAGGCTTTGTGAAGAAGGTGCGGAATCAACAAGTGAAAAGGCATGCGCAGGTAATGAGAGCGAATATACAACAGCCACTTGGCCAGGCCGGTGAAGTGATCGACACACATGGGGTGGTCGGCCACCAGGGCACGCTCAAGGAGCTTATCCATGCAAAAAGCCAGAGGCCCCACAGGCCGCCCCACCCGGGCCGCCTGTACCATTACAGATTCGGGCACTGGGGTTTCGAGCATGCGCTGACAAAAGCGCAAGGCATAATACAGCGGGCGGGACAAGTCCATGACTTCGCCCCGCGACACCAGCCGCTGCCAAAAGCCGTCATCTTCTGCAAAGTGACGGAGTAAAGTATCGAGATCCACTAAATCCCGCGCCCCGTGCTTAAATTCATCGTCTTGAAATAAATGGGTCGCACTGTGCAACACCATATCTTCCGGACACAACACATAGGCATTGGGGTAATCATCAACGGCGACTGCCGCCGCAAAGAGCTTCGCTGAACTCGGCTTTAGACGCGCCGTTTGCGGCAAAATAGCATGGTGTAGGTCGAGCAGGGTGTGGCGCTTCAGGTGCTGCAAGGGGGGCAGCTCATGCATCCATTTGCGATAGTATTTGTCGTCATAACTATCGGCCGAGGCGAGCCAGGCCTGCACCTTTAACAGTTTTTCTGCTTCATCGAGATGATCTTTGGCGACCATCAAATCAATATCGCTAAACACCCGACCAGCGGCAACGGGAAGACCCGCTAACACATAAGCCGCCCCCTTTAGCACCACTACGGGGGTTTCCAGACTGGCCAAAATACCCAGTAAATTACCCAGCTCGAAGTGCACCATTGCGCGGTGCCGGCGCGCTACCCTGCGTGCACTGAGCAGGTGGGGGCGCACTGGCAGGGGCACGTCATCAAACAATTGATACTCGGCAACCAGCTCATAGACTCGCCCCAGCAAATCGGCATTGCGTGCCTGGCGGATAAACACATCCCAGGTCTGCAGGTCCAGGTCTGCCATTTGCTGTGGTTTTGCCAACAGTGACAGCAGTAAATGCGCCTGCTTATCCATCGGCGGTACCTGTGCCATTGGCATCAATTAAGTGCTCAAGCTGCACAATCACATCGTCGAGATCGGAGTAGATCAGGTCGTAACAATCGCAGTGGTCGAGTACTTCTTTGAGAGTTCGAAAGCCGAGCTCTCCCAAAATATTGAAGTTAAAAGACTGGTCCGCCAACTCCATAAAAGAGGCCGCCTTTTGCCGTGGCGTAATCTGAGTCGACGCGGCGGGGCTATATTTCGGAAAAATCAGCAGCCGAGAAGTGGCGGTCTCACCACTCCGCTGCACGCTCTCGCGGGGCGCCGCCATATGGGCGACCGTGCCCTTGGCGGTATCGTGGGCTATCGGCCCAATGATTTGCGTCGGGGCAAAGTCACGAATCACATCGATGGATTCATTTTTCAGACTCACTGGTCGCGGCAGGGCGATGACTTCTCCCGGCCGATCCAGAGAGATCAAAGCCAATTCATCGGTCAGCAAGCGCCACCCCCTGGAAACCAGTCCCGCACACAGGGTACTTTTACCCGAGCCCGGTGGCGCGGGCATGATCAATGCCATACCGCCTCTTTCGACCACCGCGGCATGAACAATCAGGTATTGATGACTCTGGGATGAAACACACCAGTTGAGCCCCCACTCAAACATGGCAAAGCTTTGCACAAGAGGCAGGGGTTTAAAGGGCGTGCGGCCATCCTGAGTGAAATTGGTCTGGGGGCGAAACCAGCGTCGCAGGCCAAAGGGTTGATCCAATCTGACATGAAAGTCGGCAAAGGGCTGCGTTGAAAGCGGGTAGGCGCCGTACATCAAGTGGATATCGGCCGCGAATTTATCGAGGGAGGATTGTAGACTGACCGTAAAAGGGCCGACATCGAAACGCAGGCCAGAATCTGAAATGAGACCTTGCAGAGCCTCGATAGAATAATCGCCAACAATCACGAAACAAACTTTTCAATAAGTCCGAGTTGCTCGAAATGAAGCAGGAAGTTATTTCTAAGTGTTGTAATGGCGCTATCCACAGGCTCTTCATCGGGAAACAGGTCTTTAAAAATGGCCTCTGCACTGAGAGGCCCAACCTGTAATAATTCAAGTACCGCCGCACCCATAGCGCTGATCAAATGGGTATCACCGGATATGGACTGATAGGCGACAACGGTATCTTCGCCAGGCCAGGCTCCGAAAAAAATGGGGTTGGCGGGGTTAACAAACCAGGTACTAGAAGCCCACATTAAACTATATGCCAGGTCATCCGCACACTAGAGTATAGCGGTGCACCACTGCTCGCCATTTAAGGCATCGTCAACACTGCAATGCCCGGCGGTAACAATACCGCCCTCATCAATGCTCCCCGAAATCCAATCCTTCTTGGGGATACAGGCCTTTGAATTTACATCGAATTGATAGTTTCCAGGGCATGAAGGAATACAAATACCCCCAGCGTTATTAACATACTCACCCGAACAGAAGCCGTGAGCATTCATTGGGCAGCCCCTCTCGTTCATATAGACTAAGACTTCATGCAATTGAGCGGCATCTATGGACTGCCCATTGATATCCCATGTGCCACCCTGTGCAACAGCACAGGCAGCGGCGATTATATCGGAGGGACTAGAGCCATAAGAAGGGCTAGCAGATGCGTTGAGCAAAGCGGCAATCCAGTGCGCCTGCCAGGCATGATTAACGGTAGCCCCATCTTTTTCCGCCAATATCAACAAATCCATCATTGTCGGCGTGTTTACATCGTCGTATTCGGTTCTACCCGGAGCGTAACAACCAAAAGCCTCATAGAAGGATGTGCCTCCCTCTGTACTCCACTCCGTGCAGTTGCCACCGTTATTCCACGAAGCACAACTACCGGGAGAATAATTTGTGTTAACGACCCATGCTTCGGGGTTATTTTTCCAAAAACCGGGCGTACAACCAATACCGTCGCCTGTGCAAGGACCGGGAGCCCCTGCAGGTTCAGAAACATTGCCAGAGGTTAAACCCGATATAGAGCAGGCGACACCACTCCATGCGGGCTTACTGAGTAGAGACAATAGTACCGGCGACGCCATCGCTGCCGTAGTAAAGCCACGCCTGGACTTATCAATACCAGTAGCAGTCGCAGTCGCTTTCTTCTTACCACAATCACCGGACGACAACTCATCGTCTTCTGGAACGCCCCATCCACCACACATTCGATATCTCCCTGACAATAAAGAAGCCTGCGGCTTCAACCATTAGTATTACTATATGCAGACAAGCAGAGCACAAAATTCGACCCACCTGTCTCTAACGCTGTAAAGCCTGTTCAGACGCAAGTGTAGCATCACACCACCACCACCGGCTTCAGTTTATCCAACAACTCCGCCCGCCTGTCGGAAACTGCGCCTCGAAGTTCTTAGAAAGCCAACTTATGGCTTGCAAACTCAAAAACTTTGTGTCTAAAGCCTTACCTATTCCTTCTCTGCGGGAGTAGTACTTTCAAGGCCCTATAGACGCCACAACTGTAGCGAGGCATCACTGTAAGCCTCTCGATCCAATACAGACTTTATATCGATAAGCAGCCCATCCCCCACCAAAAGTCGCGAAAAATCCTCCACTGTCTTGCTTTTATAGGTTTGATGGGCAACCGCCAGCACCACGGCATCAGCTTCAGGCAGTTGCTCCCACCCGACAAGCTCAACCCCGTACTCTTCAAGAGCCTCGTCGTCATCTGCCAGTGGGTCGTGAACTGACACATCACAGCAATACGCTTCTAGTTCATGAATAATATCAATGACCCTGGAGTTTCTCAGATCGGGACAGTCTTCTTTAAAGGTTAAACCCAGCACGACAACCTTAGCGCCATTCACTTTACGATTGTTTTTAATCAGCCCTTTAACGGTCTGCTCAGCAATATATTTACCCATACCATCATTAATTTGACGGCCGGCGAGAATAACCTGGGGATGATGGCCCGCCGCCTCTGCTTTGTAGGTGAGATAGTAGGGGTCGACGCCAATGCAGTGCCCACCGACCAGGCCCGGGCGAAAGGGCAGGAAATTCCATTTACTACCAGCCGCCTCGAGGACGTCAAGGGTGTCAATATTGAGTTTATGGAAAATCAGTGCCAGCTCATTCATCAGCGCAATATTCAAATCCCGCTGAGTATTTTCGATAACTTTAGCCGCCTCGGCAACCTTAAGGCTGGCCGCACGGTGAACGCCGGCATCAACAACACGCTCGTAGAGACTGGCAACGCTATCGAGAGTTTGCAGGGTATCCCCGGCAACGACTTTAACGATGGTTTCAAGGCGATGAACTTTGTCGCCCGGATTAATGCGCTCTGGCGAGTAGCCAACAAAAAAGCCCGGCGTTTCAGACGGCCCATCAGCACCGGGATCACCCAGCCACGTTAAGCCCGACTGCTTTTCCAGAATCGGGATACAGACTTCTTCCGTACAACCGGGATAAACAGTGGATTCAAAAATAACAATAGCCCCCGGCGACAGGTTGCTACCCACAGTACGCGATGCGCCTTCCAGCGGCCGCAAATCGGGGCGCCTCGCTTCATCTATAGGGGTGGGAACTGCTACGATAATCGCCTCTGCCTCCGCAAGACGTGCCGGATCATTGCTAAACTTTAATTGCACGGCAGCTTTTAATTCCTCTTTGCTGACTTCGCCACTGGGGTCTATGCCTTTGCGATAATTGTCGAGTTTGCGCTGGTCAAGATCAAATCCAATCGTCTCAACCTGCTTACCAAAAGCGACAGCCAGCGGCAAACCCACGTAGCCCAAACCGACCACGGCAATTTTTTTCATCATTTTTCCTGAACTCAAACTCGAACTCCCTTTATTTAAGCAGCAATCAACTAGGCGCGATTATAACGGCTCTCACCGAGAGCTAACACCAACAGATTGGCAAAAAATTGCTCGCGGCAAGCACTGACAAATGCCTTTAACTTGTACTCACTAACGAGGCTGTTAAGCTCGTATTATATCGCTTGAGCCGAAGGGACTTCTTTTGAATATCGGATTTATAAGCTACCTCGTTGCCTTTGCAGCTTATTTTGCACTCCTGGTGTTACTGGTCTTTTCCTGGCGCGGCCGCCAGTTTGGCTCATGGGTGATTCTCGCCACCGCCTGCACCGCAGCCTGGGCAGCCATTTCTGCAGCGTCCACACTGCCAACATTAGAGCTATCACCCTTGCTCATTCAGGCTTTCGAACTGCTAAAGAATGCCAGCTGGTGCTTCTTTCTACTTAAAACGGTCAATCACCACGACGTAGAAAACGCGGCCCACGAGGCAACGCCGCTCAAGACATCCAACTGGCAGACACTCTTTCTCAGCGGTTTTTCATTGGCCATTATTCTGCTATTTATCGTGCCGCTGATTACCACCTACACAAGCTTGCCCCTGTCAATTTCCCAAGATAGCTCACTGCTGGTGTGGATAAGTATCGCCATCGCCGGCATGTTGTTGGTCGAACAAATCTTACGCTACAGCGAACAAACTGATCGCTGGGCCATCAAATACCTGTGCCTGGGTATAGCCGGCATATTCGCCTATGACTTTTTCCTCTACTCAGAAGCCTTACTGTTTAAACAGGTCAGCCCAAACCTCTGGACCGCACGAGGTTTTGTCAACAGCCTTGCAGTGCCTTTGATTGCTATCTCCATCGCACGCAACCCAAGATGGGAGCTAGGCATTCACGTTTCCCGCGACGTGGTATTTCACTCGATTACGGTGGTGGGTGCGGGTATTTATTTACTAACGATGGCTACCGTTGGGTATTTTATTCGCTACTACGGCGGCACCTGGGGTGGCACCCTGCAAATCGCTTTTTTTGTCGGCAGTGGCGTGCTGTTAGTCATTTTACTGTTCTCGGGCAATATTCGAGCTCAGACAAGGGTGCTATTAAGTAAGCACTTTTTCAGTTATCGCTACGATTATCGGCAAGAGTGGTTAAAATTCACTCGCACGCTCTCTGCCAGTGAAACTACCGTTCCCGAACGCATTGTCCGCGCCATCGCCAACCTGGTCAGCAGTGAGGGTGGTATTCTCTGGGCTAAACAGGATAACGGCACTTACTCTGTACTCGCCAACTGGAATATGCCAGAGCCTGACGCCACCAAGGGCCGCGATATCGATTCAATGACCGCCTTTGTGAAAGCCAATGCCTGGATCATTGATATTGAAGAATTCCATCAGGATCCCACGCTATACGCCGGACTCGTTTTACCACCGTGGCTCACCGAGATGGAAAGCGCCTGGTTAATTGTCCCCCTCGACTTTAATACTGAGCTCTGTGGTTTTGCCCTGATTAAACATTCAGAAATACACCAGTCTCTCAATTGGGAAGACAGGGATTTGTTAAAAACAGCAGGGCTACAGGCGGCCAGTCATCTCGCACAATTTCAAACCGACCAGGCGCTCCTGCAAACCCGGCAATTCGATGCTTTTAATCGCCTCTCGGCTTACATTGTCCATGATTTGAAAAACATTCTGGCACAGCAATCACTCATCGTTGCCAACGCCGAGAAACATAAGCACAAACCCGCCTTCGTCGATGATGTCATCTTAACCATCGAAAACTCCGTTGCCCGCATGACCGGTTTGATGGAGCAAATGCGCAGTGGCCTAAGGGGCAGCCAACCCATCGATATTGACCTTACGCGGCTTTTGAGCAGACTCGTTGCTAGCCACGCCTCACAATTACCCATGCCAACGCTGGAGATTTGCACACAAGTTCCCTGCGTTTTTGCCGACTTGGAACAACTTTCCACTGTGTTTTCCCATATCATACAAAACGCACAGGAAGCCACAGCAAATACCGAGCACGTCGGCGTTCGTCTATTCGAAAAAGCCGAGCAAATCGTCGTCGAAGTCACAGACAACGGTTGCGGCATGGATAAAGAGTTTATTCTCAAGCGCTTATTCAAACCCTTTGATTCAACCAAAGGTTTAACAGGCATGGGCATCGGTGCCTTTGAGAGCCGGGAATATATTCGCACCCTTGGCGGCGATATCGAGGTAGAAAGCACACCTGGCAAGGGCTCACTATTTCGTATCACCTTGCCAGGTCAGTGACTCATAAACACAGGAAAACAAACATTGAATGGAACCGACAAACACTTATTAATCGTGGAAGACGACCTCGGCCTACAAAGCCAGATGCGCTGGTGTTTTGATGATTACAACGTCACCATTTGCGGCGACAGGGCGGATGCCATTAATCAATTTCGACGCCACCAACCCGGTGTCGTGCTACTTGATCTCGGACTCCCCCCAGATCCCGGCGGCGTCACCGAAGGTCTGGCCACCCTGGAACAAATACTATCAATGGCACCAACAACAAAAATCATTATCGTTACTGGCGACAATGATCGTACCAACGCCGTGAAAGCAATCGGCCTCGGTGCCTATGATTTTTATCAAAAGCCGGTCGATCCCGAAATACTGACACTTGTCGTTGACCGAGCCTACCGAGTCAACGCTCTAGAGCATGAAAACCAGCAACTGCTATGCACTCAGCAAACCATGCCTCTTGAGGGCATCATCGGTACCAGCCCTCAGCTACTCAAGGTCTGCCAAACCATTGAAAAAATCGCCCCCTCCGACATCACCACCTTGTTACTTGGGGACAGTGGCACCGGAAAAGAATTATTTGCTCAGGCACTACACAGGCTAAGTCCGCGTGCCAAAGAAAAAATCATCGCCATTAATTGCGCCGCTATCCCTGACAACCTACTGGAGAGCGAATTATTTGGCTATGAGAAAGGCGCTTTCACTGGCGCTGCCAAACAAACTCCCGGGAAAATTGAGCTCGCCGATGGCGGCACCCTGTTTCTCGATGAAATTGGTGACTTGCCCTTTGAACTACAGGCCAAGCTACTGCGCTTCCTGCAGGAACGTGTTATTGAGCGTGTTGGGGGAAGAGTCGAAATACCCGTTGACGTACGTATCATCTGCGCGACACACCAAAACTTGACGCAGCATATCGACGAGGGGCGATTTCGGGAAGACCTATACTATCGTATCAGCGAAATATGCATTGACATCCCCCCCCTTAAAGACCGCGAGGGTGACCCACTGATTCTCGCCAAAGCCTTTCTCGACAGGTTTAACCGTGAATTCAACAAAGCCATTCGAGGCTTTGAAAGAGATGCGGTAAGCGCTATTGAAAGCTATGAATGGCCAGGTAATGTCCGCGAAATTGAAAGTAAACTGAAGCGTGCCGTGATTATGGCAGAAGGTGGTCAAATCAGCCTCGACGACCTACAGCTTGCGCAGTCTCGCACAGAGCCTCTTCCTCTTAATCTTAAATTAGTGAGAGAAGATGCCGAGCGCAAAGCGATTCAACGCGCCCTCAGCCACACCGATAATAACGTTTCCGAGACAGCAAAAGCTCTAGGGATCACGCGTCCCACACTTTACAGTTTATTTGAAAAATACGGGCTTAACTCTAAAGAGCCTTTGAAGAAGCCTGAACGAAGTCAGCTCTGATTCAGAGGTTCCAGCGTCACCTACAGGAGGTGGGTTGGAGAAGAAGTGGGTAGAGGAACTCAGGCCGTAGAGCGAGGCCCCACGGCTTGCCTAATCATCGCCATGTATAGCGTTATGGTGGCGAAGCGAAATAAAAACAGCTTAACGAGAACCTTTTTTAAACAGAACAACTTCCACCGTTTGGATTAAGGTATAAGCGTCGAGAAAGAGGCCGTGATTCTTAACATAGTATAAATCATATTGAAGCTTGGACATCGAATCTTCAGCCGACGCACCGTAGGGATAGCACAACTGAGCCCAGCCCGTAATACCTGGACACACTCTATGGCGTTCGTTGTACAGAGGGTTGGCCTGGCACAGCTCTTTCACGAACTCAGGACGCTCCGGTCTGGGGCCAATCAAGCTCATCTCCCCCACCAGGACATTCCACAGTTGGGGTAATTCGTCGAGACGATACTTGCGAATAAAGGAACCTACGCGCGTAATTCGAGGGTCTTCCTTTTGCGCCCAACGCGCGACCCCATCCGCCTCAGCATCCGTTCTCATACTGCGGAATTTATGAACATTAAAACACTGGCCATTGCGACCAACACGTTGCTGACTGTAAAACACAGGCCCTTTACCGCCACATTCCAACAGTATCGCCAAGGCAGTCAGCAGCATAAAAGGTGCACTGAGCACAAGAAGAAAGACGCTGACCAGAATATCGAAACTGCGCTTGACACTAGAGCGAATAAAATTTCGTTTAAATCCGCCAGCATGAATAAGCCAGCTAGGCTGAACGAGATCAAGCTGTATCAAAGCACTCTCGCGCTCAAAAAAATCGAGGGTGTCGGTAATATCGATCCCACTCATGCGGCAATTTAACAGATCATCTGTTGGCAAACTCTGGCGCCGATCGTCAAGGGCCAAGACTATCTCATCAATATCATTGGCCAGGGCATAAGCACACAAACTTTGATCAAACTTGAGAATTCGGCTTTGATCTACCAGGGATGCCTGGCTCGGTTCCGACTCAACAAAACCGACCAGATGAAAGCCCCGCATATCTGCTTTACGGCGCAACCTGTCGATAAATAAAGCATTTTTACCGGCACCGACAACCAATACTCGTCGTAATAAAATGCGGCCATCAACAAATTTATAAAACACAGCACGAATTAAGGCTAAAGTAGCAACCGAAGCAACAGCGCTGGCCTTCAGCAAACCATCGGCAACCGCAAGAGATGGGACAAATTTGTAACACACACTCATCGCTATAGCGGCCAGAAACAAAGCGGCTATTAAGCGCATAACCAAACCTGACAACCTCTCTCGTTGACGCGTGTCATACAGCCCCATGGCCACCATAAACAACACAAAGACAACAGACAATAAAGCTATCTTGGCTCCAATCTCTAGGGGGGAGCCATGTGTAGCCCCGGTATCAGCAAATAAGAAGTAGTTATAGATGGCAGCGCTGAGGGAAAAAATAAGTGTAAGCTCAAGCAGTGCAAGCAGCATAAACTGAACATGAATATAGTGACCAAATAGACGAAACTTGCCTGTTATACCTCGGACACGGGGCAAGCCAAAACCGCCAACGCCTCCCAGCCCCACTGGCAACTCATTGAAATCCGCTTTAGCAACTAATCCAGCTTCCACCTTTTCCATTTGCTTCATCCTATGTCCGCCCGTATTTCTATGCACCCGTTCGATTTGACGTCAACTCGTTGACTGTAATAGCCCTTACTCCGCATCAACGGTGAAAGCCCTACCTCCCCCAACAAGTCGGGGCTAGGGATTGTCATACAAGTGCATTTTAATTACGAACAGGGCGACGATTAGCGGTCGCAATCCCTGATTAGTGGTTATACCAAGAGCCTTGATATAACACTGACAAACGTCCTTGAGGCCTTAGAAACTGAAGCCCTATCGGAACAACAATGATTGAAATTTTCCAGAAGCGCCCAGGACGAGCGCGGCATTATAGACCAACATTACTCACGATTCAGCAACTACGGGTCATGAGATAACCAGCAGCCTAATTACTCTGCTGGCATCGAAAACACTCGATAAGCCTTGGGGTCAAAATGAAGTTAGAACATTATTTCAATGAACCTTGAAACCAAGGCCATAGTTGTCCACACCCAACTATGGTAATACCTGCATATTCGCAGTACTTCCACTAGCAGGCGTAAGAAAAAAGGGCCTGACATCACGGCTATTATCCCGCTCACGGTCAGCTCTATTCCCCCCTGACACCCCTGGCGACATCGGCGCGTGCCTTGCCAGCAGCCTCTCCCACGCCGAAAATCCCTCCCTGGGTACGAGAGCTTTGCGGTTCTTTTCAGAGCGCTGCAACTGTGTCACTTGAGCAGAATCCTTGCGGAGTTGTCGCTGTATATAGCTATTCTTGATGGCTATTACCTGAGTATTCATTGTAGCCGTCGCCGTTGTAGAGCGCCGCTGATTCGCAACAGCAAATTCACCAAATAATGTTCCTTTACCCAGCTGCGAGATAACAAAATCCTGCCGATTGCCCTCCTGTTGAGAAAGACTGACCCCGCCTTTTTCAATTGAATAGGCATATTCGGCCGCATCGTTTTGACGAAACAACACTTCACCAGGGGATAGTAATAAGGTTTCAAAATCGGCGCAGGATGCACCAGAGCAAAAATGGCTTTTTAGCGGAACAGAGTGACCGAAAGCCCAATTAAAAACCTTCTCAAAGGGCGCCATCATCGGTATTAACCTATCGCCAACTGACTCTACCCACTGCTCCTCAGCGGTGGCATCAAAACCAAGCCGCCCATAGAGAGAAAATGTTTCTGCACTCGCAGCACCGAAAACATGAGTCGCTCCCAGGTCACGCATAACCCCAGTGGTTTTTTTGAACAAGGCAAAAATAACATTACGCTTATGTCGCCACTGCTTGTGAATCGCCAGCATGCTACCACTAACAATGCACGGGGGGGTGCCTTTCCGCTCCGCAGACTGCTCGATTAAGCCTCGCGTCTGGGTAAAGTCAAAATATTTTTCAGGAGCCAGTCCGACGGTCGAGTCCCTATTGACCCGAAATGACGCTATCGCAGTATCTCCATCATAGGCAACCACATTGGCAACTCCGGGCAAGGCATCAAAGCAATCAACAATGCGCTCATCACTCGTCGCCCGTTTTTCCGAAAATTTATCTCTCTCCCTCACATATACGTCATAACGCAATCTAAAAACATCATCGAGCTCTTTATCTGTACGGGCGACTTTTAATTTAATCGGCACGATCCAGCCCCTCATCAGCAAATTAAGACACGTAAAGCGTGAACGTTACGAAGAAAGGGCAGCCAAAAATCGATTATCCCTTATGCTGCGTCCATGCAACTGACCGGCGTCGTATCCGCATAGAGCCTGGTCACGCGAGCCACATAATCGGCCCACCACGTACTCAACACCCTGCAACGACCACCCGTCTGCCTAGAGTTGACAGGCTCGCGAACGCTTAGTTCCGAGTTTTTATAAAAAATTCATTTTAATGGAAAATAATGTGAAATGGCACAAACAACGCTGTGCAATCATTGGAAAAAGCCCCACTGGCTCAAACTAGCTCCCACCTCAATCGCCCAAGGACACGCGTTCCAGCAAAGCTTCAGCCTCCTGTCTTTCCGAAAACTGCCCCCCACCTTTCAACAGGCGCTTTAATTCACTGACGGCGCTGCTCTTTTGATCCGACGCCAGATTGATCAGCACCCGGTGATAACGCATGGAGGCATTATCGGGCGTCTTGCCAAGCGCTTTGGCAATCGCATTTTTCGCCTCGTTGAGCTGACCATCGGCCAATAGGGCCATGGCCAAGGTATCCTGAATCGCTGCCGCCTGGCCATCAATCTCTACCGCTTGCAGGGCGTATTCAACAGCTTGCTTAGAGTCAGTGTCACGTAAAAACCAGGCCAGATTGTTTAATGCCACCAGGTTATTCCCGTCATGGCCCAGCACTTGCTGATACTGAGCGATAGCCAGAGCTGTATCACCCGCTTTAACATGCATATTCGCTAAAGCCATACGAACAGCCACATCCTCTGGGTTGCCATCAATCCAGCGTTGGTACAACTCTCGAGCTCCCGGCGCATCGCCACGGCTCAGTTTTTGCCCAGCCAGACCCAACAGTGTCCCCGTACCAGGCTGGCGCTGAAAGGCCTTTTCGTAGATGGCCAACACAGCCTGCTCATCACCCTTGAGCTTTGCCCGAGCAATTTGTAGCTGCCATGTCACCGGGCTCTGCGGCGCCAACTTCTCGAGCCGTGTCAGCTGCGCCTCAAATGTTTTAGTATCTTTGTTTTTCAGTGACAAACGAGCCAAGGCAACTCGAGGCTCTATATAGTCAGGTGCCAGCTCAATGGCTTTATACAAGCCCGCCTCCACCAGCTCATGCCGCCCCGCGCCCTCATGAGCTCGAGCTAGTAGGTAATGCCCCGCCGCCGCACCTGGCTTAAGTTGCAGCAACTTTTCGAAAGACGCCTGGGCCGAGTGATAATCCTCTTCCGCCAGCTGAGCAAGCCCGGCAACATGGAGTACTTCAGAATTCTCGCCAGCCTCAGGCACACCACTCAGCACCACCGCCACCTTCTCAGGGCGACCCTTCGCCAGATACAAGCGGGCCAATATTAAGCGCGGCTGATACGCTGTCGGATTCGCCGCCATGGCGCGTTCGAGGTAGCCAATAACCGCCTTCTCATCTCCCTCCAGTTGCTTTAAAGCGGCCAGCTTTATCAAGGCGGGCAAATAATCCTGATGCTGCTCAAGGATTTCCTGGTAGTAGCCTTCGGCAACATCGTATTGCTTCTCCTGCATCGCAAACAAAGCCAGGCTCTGACAGGCAAAGGGGTCGCCCGGCACCAGCTCACGCGCCTTTAGAAAAGCCTCTCGCGCCTGGTTTTCGCGCCTGGCTGCCAAGTGCACCCGACCCAGCAAATTATAGGGCGTCGCCGTTTCAGGCTGGCGATCACGATAAGCCTCGGCAGCCTGCAGGGCTTTATCCAGCTCATTTTGGCGCAAGTAGTTCAACACCAACAAAATCTCGCCCTGCTGATTATCCGGGTTTAAGCGCAGGGCCGATTCAATATGCTCAACACCGCCCTGCTCACCACCCGCCAACATGCCCGCGCCCAGGCGCATTTGCGCCATCGGCGAATCCGGTTCCAGTTCCGCGACCTCTGACAATAAATCAATCGCCTCATCGGTTTTACCCTGACGCAAAAGGGCATTGGCCAACAAATTCATTGCCGCCGCATCATTCTGCCCCAGGGCCAATACGGGGCGAATCAGCGCTTCTACCTCCGTGTATTCTTTCTCATCGAGACGAATCGTCGCCAGCAACTTTCTGCCCGCTATATTGCCGGGGGCGATGCCATAAAATTCACTGGCGTAAGCCGTCGCCTGCTCCCGACTGCCCTCTAACAAATGCAGGGCCGCCAAATAGTAAAGCACCTGGGGATAACGCTCTTTAGCGGGCAAAGCCTGATCAAATGCAGCCCGAGCCTCGGCCACCTTTTTCTGCTGAAAATGAATCAAGCCCTGCACATAGTGGGAACTGGGATGCTTCGGGGCTCTGGCAAGAAGGTAGCTCGCGTCAACCTGGGCGGCATCGTATTGCTGCAGGGCGATCAGCACCAGGGCGCGTTTAAGGCGATCAGCAAATTGCGTCACGCCAGAAGTGCCCGTATCAATCGCTCGCGTGTAGGCTTGCTCCGCTGCTTCCAGCTTCTTTTGCTGCAACTCAAGATCGCCGAGTAGACTCAAGGCCGGCGAGTAAGCGGGGTCAATGGCAAAAATAGTGTCGAGTTGCGCGCGCAGCAAAGCGATCTCACCGCTCGCCTGTAACAACCGAGCCCTCGCCATTTGCGCATAAGCCAACTGCGGCGCAGCAACGACAGCGCGTTCAATCAATTCACCCGCCGCATCAGCCTCGCCTTCGGCAAGCTTTGCCAGCCCTTGGGCAGATAACAGCGTCGCCAGCGAGTCTGCGGCCAAGCCTTCCACCGGCAACGCCAGCAACTCGTCAAACTTTGCCTGCCGTAGATAGGCCTGGGCAAGCAAGGGGACAACCTGGTCAGCGGCAAAGCCCAGCTGCCGGGCATGCCTTAACTCCTTTTCGGCACTGGGCATATCGTCCTGGTCAAAATAAATTTCGCCTAGTAACCAGCGCGCCTCGGCATTTTTGGCATCACTTTTTAAGACATTTTTAAGCTCGATTGTTGCGGCTGCAGGCTCACCATCAGCGAGGTAGCGCTTGGCATTATTGAGGTACTCGGTAGCTGTTGTACTCTCACCGCAAGCTAATAAAACACACCCCATAATTACGATAACAATAACACGATAAATCCGTTTCATTAATCAAGTTCCAGTAATGACTAAAAAGTAAAATTATTCCCGCTCAACAAAAGCAATACCGCTCAAGATAGGGCAAACTAAGCCCTATAAAACCGACTCACCGAATCAAGGCGCAAACAAAAAATTGGGGCCTATCACCATGGCAGCCACACAACCGCCCAACACGCTACAGCAAGAAAAACCACTCAGCCGCAAGTTGCGCATACTCTTTATTGCCGAAGCCGTCACCCTCGCCCATGTCGCTCGCCCTGCGGTGCTAGCCACCGTTCTGGATAGCTCACAATATGACATAAGTTTTGCCGTCGACCCGCGCTACAAAGGGCTTTTCCCTGAGCTAGCCGACGTCCACCATGACCTGTGGTCGATCAGCAGCGCACAATTTCTAGACGCACTCGCCAAGGGTAAACGGCTCTACACTTCACAGATACTCGAGCGCTATGTGCGCGACGACCTTAAGCTAATTGAGACGATTAAACCAGACCTGATCATTGGCGATTTCCGACTCTCCCTCTCGGTTAGCGCTCGGCTCAAAAACATCCCCTACGCAGCCATCTCCAACACCTATTGGACCCCCCATTCCAACAACCAGTACCGCGTACCCCAGCTGCCCATGACCAGCATTCTCGGTGTGGGCCTGTCGCAAATCCTGTTCAATTTAAGTCGCCCCCTGGTGTTTGCCGCCCACTGTATACCACTGAATAAAGTGCGCAAAAAATACGGCCTGCCCAGCCTCGGCAACGATCTACGCACGGTTTATTCCGATGCCGACCAGGTGTGGCTAGCTGACATGTCCGAATACTTCCCCATTTCACCCACAGCCCAAAACAGCCATTACCTCGGCCCATTGCCCTGGTCACCGCGCAATAAAATACCGGCCTGGTGGGATGAGCTGGACGAAAACCTGCCTATCGTTTACGTCAGCCTCGGCTCATCGGGGCAAGTCGATTTACTACCCATCGTACTCGATGCCCTCGCCCCCCTGGCGGTCAGTGTTATCGCGGTGACGGCCGGGCGGACACAACTAGAAACCACACCTGACAATGCCTTTGTCAGCGACTATCTTCCCGGCGACAAGGCTGCGGCACGAGCGAGCCTGATGATCTGCAACGGTGGCAGCTTAAGTACCTATCAAGCGATTCAGGGCGGCACACCAGTACTCGGCATTGTCGGCAATCTCGACCAGCATCTTAATATGAGCCACATTGGCGGGGCCGGGATCGGCGCAATATTGCGCAACGAACACGTTACTGTAGAACGGCTGCAGGCACTGGTAAAACAGCTATTAGCTGAAGATCACTATAAAGAAAGCGTCAACCAAGCGCAGCGAGCGAGCCAGCAATATAGCCTCGAGACACAATTGCCCACATTGATTCACCAGGCACTGTCATCGGGGTAGCCCCTCTAAGCCGCCAATTCACACCACCTAAAACCGTCTGGAGTTAGTCAATGAGAAAAATAACAGGCCCACAGATATTCACCTTCATGTCGCTACTGACACTCATTGTCGTTGCCGCACTTGGCCTGACGTGCCTGATTGCCAGCAAGGCCCTATTTGGCGAGCTCTACAGCGTCGCCTTTGTCATGCTCTTGCTACTCTCCTTTTACGGCCTTGCCTTTCTCACCTACCGACTTTCCCACCACTTTATGCCGCTGATTGAAGGAGACCTGCCACCCGGCTCCCGCGAAGAATTCGCCTACCAGGTTGACACGCTATTTCGCCTGCTGCTGTTTTACCCCCTGATCAGAACCTACTTTATACCCACACCCATGATGCGTCTGGTGTACCTCGTCCTCGGCGCAAAAATGGGTGACAACACCTACAGCGGCGGCGCCATTCTCGACCCGGCCCTGACCGAACTGGGCAGTGACACCCTCATCGGCCACGACGCCGTTCTCTTTTCCCATGAAATAGAAGGCCAGCACATGGCCCTGGCAAAAATACGCATCGGAAACAATGTCACTGTCGGCGCCAAAGCCACCATCATGCCGGGGGTCACCATTGAAGATAACGCCATTATCTCGGTTGGCGCGGTGGTGCTGAAAGGCACACATATTGCGAAAAATGAATGCTGGGGCGGTGTGCCGGCAAAGCGTCTCAAATAACGCCACAGTTTTTTAGGTGCATTAAAAAAGGGCCGCTATATTGCCTATAGCGGCCCTTTTATTCAGTGGCTACCTCTTAAAGTAGTCACTAATGTCATGCCAGTGCTTAACGCAGATCAAAACCTGTCAAGGGATGGATCTGGAAGTTACCGCCATCGAGATAACCCCACACTTCGTAGATCTTATCGGTCTTGTTAATAGCACCCGTCACCTCACCATCAACCAGCATGGGGTCAAAGCCCGCATAGATGGTAATGCGATAGAAGTCAGCACAGCCACAGTCGGCCACATTGTCAACCACAGGAGGCTCGGCAAAAGGGTTGTTACCCGAGCCGTCTTCAGGACAAAAAGCGCCATCATCAGGCTTGTTGCCGGGCTCGCCCAAGTCTTCTATGTGCACCTGAAACCAGTGGTAAGTACCCGTCTCTGGCCCTGGGTTGTTGTTGCAGGACTTCGGTCCATTACCCGGCTTACAACCGCCGGAGCCAGCCACAACATCGCCGATACCCGGGAAGGTATGCTCACCATCACCTGCGAAGGACGTGTCATCAATCTGGAAGTTAGAGAACTCACCAATGCCGACAAAGTCAATCTGCTTATTGGGCGCGGGGCGAGCCTGCTTACACCAGCCCTCATCGGTACAGATAATTTCGTCAATTTCTGTACCCGGACCACCACTGGCGGTGCCACCGTGGAAAGCAAACTGCAAACCTTCGGGACCAATGTGGTTATTGTGCTCCCACTCGCCCTTGGGTTGTGGCTGCTTAGCCGTATTGGCACCCGCCTGCCCACCAAAGGTGTAGTCGTAGCCAGCCGTTTCCACCAGCTTAGTTTTACCACCTTTACCGACAGGTACTTCGACTAAAGTCCCCTGCGTACTGGCCGCTGCAGTTGAACCATCCCAACCTGCGGACGTGTTGCCGGACCCATCGGTTGTAATCCCTGCCGTATCATTGCCACCACCCGTTACCCGGCAAGCCATCTCCGGCGGTAAGTAGGTAAAGGAGTTATTAGGGTCAGACTGAAGCAACATATGGGGCCCGGAAAAACCATTGACCGCACCCACGTCGCTGAGCAGCGTTGGCGCAACCGAGGCGGCATCTACGTCAAAAGCTTCCGAAGGGTTGGTTTCGCGAAACGCCAGGACCTGACTATTGTTAAAAGGCAGAATGGAACCGGTATCGAGCCCGCTAACAAAGAAGTCTTTATCGACAAACTGAACCAGTACCGCGATCTGCTGCGCACCTTCACCAACAATAGTTTGTGTCCCTGCCCAATCGTCACCGTTGGTCGATTGATCCATGACCTCAAGAGGCGCATTCGGCGTAGTGAAATTGCCCGACAATTCGACCAGCTGACCCGAGAGAATAACCTGACCGTCGCTGTAGCCGGCACCACTTAAAGAGCTGGCATTGAGCACATCGTCATAGAGAATTTGAAAGAAATTACCACTCACCGGATCAAGATCAAACAATACCTCGGAGCCCGTCGCATTGGTGTCGATAACCACACCATTGGAGACCGTATAGGTAATTTGATAGCTAGCATTAAGACCATCGAGATTTGTGGGGTCACCCGCATTGTCATGCGCCCCAATCAGCGCCCCGTGGCCGTAGCCTTGTGCGAGCGTGGTGGTATCGGGGCTCAAGGGTATAACAGGGCCAGCGGCGCCCTCTTGCGCACCCACCAGCACACTGCCCGGCGCCCAGTCAAAAGAACCAACCTCTACAGCACCCTGTGCACCGCCGCCGTCGGGGTCAAAGCTTATGGGTGTTCCCCCATAACTGTTTAATCCCGGTAAAGCCAGGGCCAAAGCCAGGGCCAGACGGTGGCGTTTTAAAGACTTAGAAAATATTTGATTTAATTTCATAATAAACTCCCTACACCCACAATAAGCACACGACAAATCTCATCCCTATTTTTATGAAAAAGTCAAATCCCTGACTTAAAAATATAGGGGTACAAGCGCTGCACCCCTATATTTACTTAATCAACTCAAGCTTAGGCCTGTGTCAATTCACCAGTGCGTCGACGCCTGGCCATACCTAAGGTAAACAAACCCATACCCAGTAAAAACATTGAGCCAGGCTCTGGTACTGTTTTCACGAAGGAGTTATTGGCATCAGTCTGAAAAAGTATATCTGGACCCAACAAACCATTTACCAGGCCTAGGCTAGGTGTGATGGTGCCACCACTGCCATCGTCAAACGACTGTGAAGGGTTAGTCTCCTGGAAGGGCAGAACGTTGGAGGTATTAAAGAAGAGATCCGCCAGCAAGCTGGAAATATCACTTTTAAAGAAGTTGTTGTCCTGATAAAAAACATCAGCCTGCAGCGTCGTTGCACCCTCACCTTCCACGCTTAGCTGGCCAGCCCAATCATCGCCATTACTGCTTTGGTCGAGAATGATAAAGCCTTGCAGGGTGTCAGTGCCCGGATCAAATGTCCCGTTGTTATTGACATCAACAAACTCGAAGGTGGTCGTGAAATTACCACTCACCACACCCACATTAGCATCGAGAATCTTCAGTCCGTCACCGTAGCCAGTGCCCGCCAGCGAACTGGACTTGAGGCCAGAACCATCGCTCAGGTCATCATAATAGATCTGAAAGAAGTTAACGTTCTGAGTTCCAGCATCGGCCAGAGTCACGGTTTGGTCGAAAGTATAGACGTCATTGCCGCCACCTACGCCATCACCACCGTCATTTTGAATAACAGCAGCATCTGTTGAAATCGCGCTAATGGTTTCCGTAAAGCCCGAAATGAAGGTGATTTCAAAGCCAGTCCCCGCAGTATTCAAGCCAGTGGGCGATCCAGCAGGGTCACCTGCTCCGTCAAGAAATCCGATCAAGGAACCGTGACTGTAAGTATCGAAGTCGCTTCCCTGAGTGGCGGGTATAGAGTCATCAGACAAAGTACTGCCTGCTGCCCAGTCAAAAGCGCCAATAACCTGATCGCCATTAGCACCACCCACACCATCGGCATCAAAGGTAATAGTATCCGCCGCAAAGGCTGGTAGAGCAAAACTTGAAGCTAGTACCGCCGCTCCCAATGCTTTCATTTTCATCATAAACTCCCGTTTAACATTTTTAATATGAGGCGCATTTAGACAAGCTATCCTCAAGTTTTCGCTGTTAGTGTCGTCGCAATACGCCATACAACCTTTAGCTACTCTGCCAACACGCTCTGTAAATAAAGCATGAAGCGTGCCTAAAATATTTTTTCGCTATAAAACAACAAGTTACAAATATAAAAGCCTTTTAAAGGCATTTTACACAGAGAAAATACAAGCAGTTGTAAAAAAAGCTGACAGTCTATTTAAGACAACTGCGGGCGACAGCCCCATTAAATCACCAATATAAGCCCTGGGTGTCCAGAGCAAGGCTTGCAATACGCCAGAAATATCCCGCTAAACCCTTGTTATAGCGCAATATTTAACGAACAAAGGGGCTTACACATAGAGCCAGCAGTAAGTGAGCCTGGTGATTAAAGGCATAAATAGCATTAAGTCGTCAGTATTTTGGCTCAACAAAGTTGTAAAAAAAGCTGACACCTGCGTGGCTAGCCAGCAAATAGTGCCGAAAAACCGGGAACATGAACTAAAGGCCCAAGTGTGGCGAGGAGATGGCAATGGCTTGCTCTTTGCGCAGAGCAAGCCATTGCCCGACAGCCCCTGTTAACACCGGGGCTCGCAAATAGATTGATGAAGGGGGAGCAAACCTGCCTGAACTTATCGAGTGATTACGCAATGATGACGAACTCGACTGGGTGCCAGGCCGACACCCAGTCAGTTGTTAAGAGCTTCGGCTGCCCGAGCCTTTAAACGCCAAGTTCTCGCAGTAAAGCCGCCGCCTGTTCTTTCTGTGGAAACTGGCCTTTGCTCTGGGCCAGCCGCTTTAAGATCTCCACAGCACGTTGTTTCTCACCACTGTCAAGCAGGGCTCGGGCCAGGTTATAGCTGATTTCAGGATGGCCAGGCGCCCCTTGCACGGCTTTTTCGAGCAGTCGAATAGCGCGCTTTTCCTGCCCCTGCTCCGCGAGTAAGATCACCGCCAGGGTATCGGCTATCGCCGGGGCATTCGGTGCCAGCTTATGGGCCCGCTCTGCATACTCCAGGGCCTGAGCTGAGTCTGATTCTCTGAGCAGAGATGCCAGGTTATTCAGGGCCAAAGCGTGATTTGGCTGGGCGGCGACAATTTCGCTAAAGGCGCGCAGAGCATCGGCTTTTCTTTCGGCCAGCAAATAAAAATTGGCCAGATTATAGGTGGCAACACCATTGCCGGGATTTTTCTGCAGCCAGGACTCCATGGTCGAAATCGCGACCTCGTGATCACCCAGTTGCCACTGGGACATTGCTAATTTAACCAGTATGTCACTGCGCTGCGGTGCCAGGCGATGGGCTTGTTGATAGTCTTTAAAGCCCTCGCTCAACTTACCCTGTGCCAGCGACACACGAGCCGACTGCACATAGACCTCGGCATTTCCGGGATGATTTTCGACCATGTCACTGACAATACCCTGCGCCTTGGCGTACTGCTTTTGCTCCAACAACAGACCGAGCATAGCAATTTGCACGTCGAGCACATTGGGCTGTAAGCGGTAAGACTTTTGCAATGCACTGACAAAGCCCTTTTTATCACCGGCTTTGTAGCTAGCCTGCGCCAGCAGGTAGTAATGGCGTGCAGACTTCGGCTCTAATTCGACCAGCCGCTTGAGGGTGTCCACCGCCTGAGCGTAGTTGGCGTTCTCACCCTGTGCGGCACCCAGCGCCTGTAAGAGGCTAATGTTTTCAGCATCCGTTTTGAGACTTGCAGAGAGCACTTGCTGGGCATGGACACTATCGCCTTCCTGTAACAGCGCCCGACCCAGCAGCACTGCTGGCTCAACGTGGGCAGGGTTCTGCTGCCAGACTTTTTCCAGCCCTTGAATTGCCTGTTGACGCTGGCCAATACGCAATTGAAGTTTAGCCAGGGAGGTGATGGTACCCACATGGTCGGGGTAGACTTCAAGGCTAGCCTGGTAGTAATCGATTGCCGCCATGGCATCACCCTTTTTTATTGCCAACACCGCCAAATTCTGTGTGGCACTGGGGTTGCCCGGCGAGACGACAAGCACTTCTTCAAAGGCCGTTTTAGCCGCCGCCACCTGGTTATTGGCCAGTAAAGACCAGCCCAGCGCAAGCCGGGCCGAACTGTTTTTGGGCTTGTTAGCCACCCACTGCTCGGCTGCCGCCAGTGCCTGTTCTTTTTCGCCGCTATTCAACAAGCCCAGGAATAATGCCAGCTGGGGCCTATCTTCACCCGGTGCCAGGGCAATGGCTTTTTCGAGATTGGCGGTACCGAGGGTGATTTCTCCGCGCGATAATAAAGCCAGTCCCAATTTGGTGAGCACTTCAGAGGAGTCGGGGTTTAACTCCACCAGATTCTGGTAAATATCGATGGCACGGGACTGCTTGCCCTGTGCGAGCAAGGTGCCGGCCATTAACTCAAGGGCCTGCTCATTTTCGGCGTCTTGCGCTAGCACTGCGTTGAGTAGTGCCTCGGCCTCGTTTAAATCGCCCCGGCGTATTTGTAAATTCGCCAAGGTGGTCGCCGCCGACGTCGAGCGCGGGGCGCGCTTAAGGAATTGACTTAAATAACTATCCGCCTGCTGTTCATGGCCTTGCATAAAATGACTGAGGCCGAGAAAGTACATCGCAGGCGCATAGTCAGCTTGCTTATTTAGGGCAAGCTCAAAGAAACTCTGTGCTGCGCTGTAGTTCTCCTGACGAAACTGAATTAACCCGAGGGCATAATCTTTCGCGAAGTAAGTATCGGGTAGTTTTTCCAGGTCGCTCTCGGCGCTATCGAATTGCTCGCGCTGAATAGACAGCAGCGCGCGAAGCAGAATGTACTTTGCCGGCCTGAGGTTATCCTCTATAGCCCTGGTATAGGCTTCCCGTGCCGCATCAAAATTACCACTGCGCTCTTCCAGGCGCGCCAGCAACCCCCATGTTTGATGATGATTGGGCGCGATAGCAAGCACTCTTTCCAACCAGCCCCGCACTGCACCGAGATCGCCTGCAGCCATATTCACCAGGGCGTGCCCCACCAGGGCAGTAATTGTCTGATCATCGATGTTGAGGGCTTTATCCAGTACTTCCTGAGCTCGCTCGAGCTTGCCCTGGTAGATATAGGACTGGCCTCTGATCGCCAGTAACTCCGCACGGTGGCCAGGTGTGAGGTCGCTGGTGGGCAAAATATCATTGATCAAATCATCATAGCGGCCCTGTAAGAACAGTGACTGGGCAAGGGGCACAATGAGGGAGTCCAGAGAGACGCCGTTTTTTTGCGCTTTGCGTAATTCTTTTTCAGCCGAGACGCCATCTTCAAGCTGTACGTAAACCGAGCCCAGCAGCCAACGGGCCTCACCATTCACCGGGCTAATCTGCAAAGCATTTTTCAAATCGACGACGGCGGTGTTTGGGTCACCCTGCTCGATTGCCGTTCTGGCGCGCTGCAGATATTCCTCCAGCGTCAACTTTGGCCCACAAGCCTGCAATAACAAACAAAGCAGTGTAATGCCCAGCCATAGATTGACCTTCAGGGACGGAAAAAACGTTGGCGCTACTGTCTTGGATTTTATCATGTTGGATTAATTTCCCCTCTGAAATTGTTTCCCTGAACTCTCATGTTTTTTGACACTCAACTCGGCCACTCTTCTAACGACGTCATTGATAGCGATATTAGGTGAAAGCCACCAATACCAGCACAATAGCGCAATACACAGGGCTACACCAATGCCCCCATAAGCGAAAAAAACTGCACGCAATCGACCGATGGTGCCAGGCCACAGCGTTCATTCCCCATCAGAAACCTGCTGATCTAATAAAGCACAGGCCTTGGTGAGTTTAATTAATTGCTCCTCTGGTAAGCCCAGAGTTTTCGACCTGTTTAAATAACGCTGCGCTCGTGGCATGAAACCAATATCCCAGCCATGGTTTTGCATATGAATAATGAGTGCCTGAGCCGCTAAAAAACTGTAGGCACCCACGGCTGGGTTTTCATTGGTCAGCAGCTCAAAATTCTTTATTGCCAGGCTGGTGTCACCTGTTTGCAAAGCGGCAAGACCTTCGTTATAGCATTCACGTTGCTGGGGATCTAGCAGCACAAGCGCAAGGTTTTCATCCCGGCTGTTTAGCGAGCCACCAAATAGTGATGCCACTCTATTGAGAAAACCCCCGGATAAACCGCCACCGGAATCGGGTAATTGCAAGGCCAGGGTTTGCGGGCCTGGCGTCTTAAAACAAACCAGATACGCCAGTGGAATAACGAAGAGGGTCAGCACGGTAGAGACGCTCAAACCCCAGACAATCGTGGTCGCAACCGGCCCCCACAATAACGATTGCCCCCCCAGGCCCACAGCCAGAGAAAACAGCCCTGCAATAGTGGTAACCGAGGTAATAATTATCGGCACCACCCTGCGCCTGGCCGCGTAGGTGACCGCGGCGGCCACTGTCATGTTTTTATTCAGGTTTTTATTGATCCGCGCAATCAAAACAATGGCGTCGTTAGCGGCGATGCCGGCTAGAGCAACAGCGCCATAGAGGGTAAATAAACTCATCGGATTGGCGCTAATAAAAAGGCCTATAACAACGCCGATAAAAGCCAGAGGAACGACAGCAAGCACGATAAGGGGCTGCAGATAACTATTGAACTGGGTACCGAGGACGAGGTAAACCAGACCAAGGCCCAAAACAAATAATATCAACATGGCGCCCAGGCTATCGCCAACGTCATCCATTTCCCCCGCAAAATCCAGGCTGATACCGGGAAAGCTGGTAGCGATTTGTTGCCACTGTTGTTTGATGGACTTATTGGCGCTCAGTGTGTCCGTGATCGCCGCATCAAGGCTGGCCTCAAGTGTCACCGCCCGACGAAAATTTTGATGCCTGATATTACTTACCGTGGTCTGCTCTTCATAGGTCAGGAGTTCACCCAGGGCTATTCCACCGCCGCTTTTAAGACCGATGGTAGAGGCCAGAAATGTATCAATATCTTGCAGGGTCGCAGGCTTGGCGCGAATGCGAACATCGAGCCTTTCACCCTGATATTGCGTATTGGCAACGATTTCACCATCGACATAGAGATGCACGGCGCGCGCAACTTCCTGCGGGCTTAAACCTGTTCGCGTAATCGCATCGGGCTTGAGCTGCACTCTGAGCTCCATCCCTCCCCGGGTGTCATCGTCGCTAATATCACCCACCCCAGGCATGCCGGTCAAAATATGCTTAAGACTCACTAAAGCTCTTCTAATTTCAACAATATCGTCACCGCGTATTTTCAAGCTGATGGGCTTGGAGGTGGGAGGCCCCATTTTGCGCTTTAAAAAGGAAACATTAATCGGCCCTGGCACAGACATAACACGATCTTCCACCGCATTAATAATCTCCTGCATGTCTCTACTATCGGGGGTCGCCGGGGTGAGGCTGATAAAAATCTGACCGCGATCATCCCCGGTCAACACCTCTTTGTCCGTAAATTGCTGTCCGGCGTAATGCACAACCCCCCTCGCTTCTCCCGGGTGCAATTCTTCCTCTATCACCTGCTGGATTTTATCCAGCGTCGAGCTGGTTTTTTCCAGGGTGGTACCAGGTTGCATTTCGACATTGACATAAAAAAGCCGATAATAATCGGAGGCAAAAAAATCTATTCTCACCAAACCGGAAATTAGGATCACCGCAACGAGCGCCAGCAGTACGCAAATACCGTATAGCCCTTGCCTGGGGCGACGTAAGACAATAATAAGTAAACGTGTATAGCGGCTTCTCAGTTGTCTTATCAACTTGTTGCGCCAAACTTGCAGCTTACTTTGCCTGACCAGGCCAGATTCAAACTCAATGATGTGGCTAGGTAATATCCAGAAAGCTTCAACCAGGCTGAGAATGAGTGCGACACTAACAACCAGTGGCACCACGCGCATAAAATCCCCAAGCACGCCGGGCAATAGCATCAGGGGCAAAAAAGCAGCGATGGTGGTGAGCACCGCCGTTGTCACTGGTGGCACCACTTCCCGAAGTGCTTCGCGCACTGCGGGAACTGCATCTACGCCACGCCGCAGGCGATAGTGCGCGGCCTCAGCGACAACAACAGCATCATCCACGAGCATACCCAGGCTAATAACAACACCGAGCAATATCGAAATATTGAGTGTTTCGCCGATAAGGCTCATAACCCCAAACGTTCCCGCCAGAACAAAAACAATACCGACACTACTGAATAGTGCCATTTTGAAACCAAGAAATATCCAGGTCGCTAACATCACAAAAAGCAGCCCAATAACCGCATTGCGCTCCATCACCCCGAGAGCGGCCTTCGTCGATTCCGTTTGATCATCAAGTAAAAATAACTCGACGCCGGTTCGCTCCGAGAGCTGGTTTTTCTGCTCGATATAATCCGTTACTTGCTCAAGCAGCTTCAGATTGTTGACCTTACTTTTTTTATAAACCAGTAATAAGACCGCAGAATTACCTTCGTAGCGAACAAGCTCGTTCGGGTCTTCCCGGGTTCTTTTGATATCGGCAATATTGCGCAGTAACACCTCTCCCTGCTCACTGGCAATTGGAAAAGCACCGACATAGTCTGGGTTACTGCTGGTACCGACCAGGCGAATCAACCATTTTTGATCCCCCAGGGTCACATCTCCCGCCGCAAGATCCTTAAAGTAAGCCTTAACGGTATCCGCCAAATCAACAGCGGAAATCCCCAGCCCAAGTAAGCGCTCCGATAGAAACTCGACCTGTAATTCAGCGCCTCTATCACCAACTGACAAGACATCATCAACGCCATTAAGGCGCTCCAGATCTTCCTTTACACCTTTTGAGATATTCTGCAGAGCATCGGCTGCCTGCCCATAAACTACCAACGTAGCCGTAGGAAATGCTTTCGAACTCGATATTTCAAAGACCTCGGGTAGCTTCACCATCGCCGGCAGTTCATCTTGGCTTGCCTGTAATTCGCGCCTCAAATCTGTCATGCGCTTATCAAATTCTGCATCGCTGATGTCGTCGAACCTGATCAAAATGCTGGACACACCTTCACGGCTAGTGCTGGATACAAACTTCACATCCGCTACCCGCTTGATGCCATTTTCGAGCGGCCGGGTAATTCGAGTCTCCACATCCGGTGCGGTGGCACCCGGCCAGTACGCCCAGACCTGTACCCAATTGAAATTAATACTGGGATCCTGCTCGCGGGGAAGCTGCTGGTAGGACATCCAGCCGAGGACGAGAACCAATAAAAAGGTAAGGTTCGTTAAGGTGTGATTTTGCAGCAGCCTGGCAAACATAAGATCTAAGGCTCGATGACTCGAACCGTATCCCCATCATTTATTTTAAAACGTCCATTAATAATAATCGCGCTATCTGCTGAGAGGTTTTTACCGAACGCGGCGGGCTGCCCGGCACTCGCCCCGGCAATGGGGACAAATTTAGCGTTGCCATTAACCACCAGAAAAACACCCAGGCCCTTGCGCCTCACCAATAATTCTGCAGGTAAGAAAGGTGAAGGGGTAAGCCATTCTGTACGTCCCGCGCTGCCAGGATGGGCTTTATTAGCAGTAAACTCCAGCCGTACTTCGTAACTGCGGATACGGCTTTCCATCAGTGGCAGGATAGCTCTAAGTGTTAGCGGGTAGCGCTTATCATTAGCAATGAAGGCAACCCCTTTTGCTTGCTTTAACAAGTCCAAGTCCTGCTCCTGTACCTTGGCAGAAACTTCAACATTATCCCTGTCCAATAAGCGCAATATAGGACTTCCGGGCACCAGGTAATCACCCAGGTTAGCCAACTTGGTAATCACCACGGCATCAAAGGGGGCACGAATTGCGCATTTAGCGACGGCTCGCTCTGTCGCCTTTAACGATGCTTTTAAGCCCTCGACGTCAGCCGCAGAAATAGCCGCATTCGATGTGCGTCGCTCAACCTCTTCGGTAGAAATATTTTTTTTCTTGGACAACTGAGTCACTTTTTTAAGCCGTGAGCGGTCAAACTTTAAGGCAGCTCGCTCAGCAGTGAGTGCTGCCTTCGCTTGGGTCACAGCAATTTCATAATCCTCACACTCCATACTGGCCACAATATCACCCAGCTTAACGCTATCACCCACTCGAATATTGATGCCTTTAAGAATACCTTTAAGCTCAGTGCTCACACGCGTGTCATTCAAGCTCAGCGTAGTTGCCGGCGCATCACGTACCGGATAAAACAAGACATCGGCGAGTTTTTTGGTGGTCACCGGTGTCGCCTCTGCTGCCACCAAAGAAGAGGAGCAGGCCATCAACACAAAGAAAGTAAATCTATAAAGCTGTTTCATTGTCGCTATATAACCCACAGTGATCGATATTCAGCCTATACAAACTAATCGATGGTACGGCTGACTTTGTCGTTGGAGAGTCGCTCAGAGGCGCGCTGCTGCCCGTTTATTGTTTTGCTGTTTTTAATTGTTGTACCGTTTTGCGTAGAGAGCGAGAGGAGGCACTGCTGCCAAAACCCAGTCGCCCCATAAAGACGGCATCAAGCTCGCCGCCGCTCAGGGCATCAAATTCCCGGCGCAGGGTATCCGCTGCCGCCAATTTGTCCTTACTATCGGTAAAATGGCGTCCCTCGCGCGAGTAGGTCGAAAAAATCAAGGGCGTCATCTCCGGTTGTAATTGTAGGCTAAGTTTGGTCGCCGTGAGCCAAAAGCGTTGGGTTGCTCGCCCGCCCTCTAAATAGTCACTTGTTGTCGTGCGCGGCTCATCGGCAACAATAATAAAGTGGGCCGCACAGCGCAGGGCGGGTAATAGATCAAGCTGTATTTTTGGCATCAGAGTACCGCCAAAATAGCGGTTGAGCATTTTAACCCGCGACCAGCTCTGCAAGGCCCATTTCATCATTTTTACTGTTAGGGCATCGGCCCCCAAAGCCTGGTCGGGAATGCGGTCAGTACTGAACTGAGCATCCCAGTGAATAATTTTTTTATGGACTTCGTAAACTTCAGGAATGGTCAGGCGAATGCTGGCGGCACGTAACAGTAATCGTGCCATTTGCCATTTTGGCTGACGCCCCTCGATCCAGATAAGGCGATAACCCGGCCCGACCGACTCTTCAAGGGCTTGTTTATGCCGTGCTATCAGGGGCCGTGTTGACAAGGGTAAACGCTGCACGCTTCGGGTTTGGATGTAGGGGAGTAACGAGGGCTTATCAATGGGCTGCACCAAAGCCGTCAGGCAAACATCGATAATGGGCTCAGCCTCAGCCTGCGGGTCGCGGAGGGAAAACTGGGCCTCAAGACCTTCGTTTTGAGCGGCAATTGAAATATTTTCCAATAGTGTACCGACCGATGTTTGACTCGCACGACCGGCCAGATCATAGACGCACCAGTCTCGAGTATCGCGCGTGTAAATAACGAACTGTTCGTCACTGCGTATTTCAAACTGCCAGGGCTGGGTGTTGTCACCACTTGGCGCCCAGCGTGCAGAGTCGAGTATTCTTGCCATAGGGCTTGCTGGTGAAGCGGCTTTTGTCTTAGGCGACGCGGCCAATTTTGCAGATAAGCGTTTGCGTATAATTTTCAGGCCCAGACGTTGAACAGGGTTGTCATTGCCCATGGGGCGCCAGGTTTTTGCCATTTTATTTCTATAGGCATCAAAATGTAGACCCTGGGGAGCTGCCGGGACCTGCCCTCGGTTTAAGAGAATTTTTAGAGCCTGGGTACCCGCCATGCCCGCACAAAGCTCGCAGGCCATGGGCGTCGATGGCCCCTTGTGCGCATTAAGGTCGAGGCGCGTGTCGTCAACCAGGTATTTCACCTGTAGCATCGCTGGCGACAGACCGAGTAAAAAGCGCAACAGCTGCTCATCTTCCGTCTGCCCTGCCAGGCGAAAATACTCTTCAAAGCTCATCTGGCCCGGTAAAAAAGCCAAAAAGGCGACCCCCATACCCAGAGGGGCGGCGGTAATCGCAGGAATACCCTTTTCAGCGCAAGCGGCAAAAACAGCCTGGCGTATTTCTACAGCGAAAAAGTCGAGGGCGTCAACATAGAGGTCAACACCCTCAAGAAAGGCATCCAGGTTATCGATATCAACACCGGAAGAAAATTCACCCAAATGCAATTCGGGATTAATATCTAGCGCCAGCTCGGCGAGCACCTCAATTTTTTCACGACCCACATGACGGATACTGGCACCCGCCTGTCGATTAAAGTTTTCCTGCTCAAAAATATCGAGGTCGGCAATATTGAAAGAACCAATACCCAGGCGGGTAAGTGTTAGTAGGTGACTGCCTCCAACCCCACCCAGGCCAGCAATGGCAACACGCCTGGCGCGCAGTATTTGTTGCTCAGTTTCAGTGACCCAGCCCAGATTGCGTGAAAAAGCCGTCTCATAATCGAAGTGTTCCGGTAGCATTCCATTCCCCCTCTCACAGTCTCTAGACATATGGCTAAACCTGTAAGCTCTCTATACGCCAAAAAAACGCAGTAACTATCTTCAACCGAGGCTTAACTTTTCTGCCCTGTAGGTTTTAGCAATTTGTTGATGTATACCTAGATAGAGTTCCTTAAGTTCAGGAACCATGTTTTCAATGATAGATTGAGGTTTTATAACATAGAGCGCCCTCTCCCCATGGTACTGAATAGGCTTACCCGCTTTTTGCCAAAGAACGCCGGAAGGCTTTAACAAACGAGGTAGAAAGGGTTCCATCATCGCAAACACATAAGGCCGCCCAGCCATGTCGGCCAGGGCAGTACAAGCCATTAAGGCTGCTATGGCAATCAGCGAGAAAGTTCTTTTTTCTCCCGCCGAGCAATCGATCACTCGCACATCACCAAAGCGCGATGCAGATTCACCTGCACGACGACGAAAAGCCCCATCGACCGCTAATCGGGATGCCTCTGCCATATCATCTCTTTCAACGTTCAAGCTTTCGACAAAGGCTTGGTCTATACCCTCAGCACAATATTTTTCAAAGGGTAAAAGGCCATCGCTACCATTGAGAGCCGGTACCAGGCGTACACAACCCGCAGGTCTGCCACTACTCCGGTGTCTAATCAGGCAGTGCAAAGATTGTTCGTCATACTCATCGGTTTCAGCTTTATCGGGAAAATCATCACCTGATTCATAGCCGAACTCTTCGCAGTACACACGATAACGCACCTCGAAGACTGCTTTTTTATCCTCAGCACTGGTCACTAACTCAACCTGAAAATACTGCAAAAATTTACCGGCCAGTGATTCCTTTTCATCATTCATATTCAGCCCTTCTCCACCCTTGGCTAAAGTAAGTCGAGTACCCGTGACCACAGTCCAAGCTAAACAGGCAACACACCTAACATTACACTACTAGCAGTAAATACAAGCCAGTTAGCTCAGACCATGCTTGCTCTGTATCGAGTCTACCAAGCCCTCAACCGCCTGCTGCAGAAAAGTATACACGCGCTGAAAGCCTGCTTTATTACTATAGTAGGGATCTGGAACTTCGATCACACCAGCCTGGGGTGCAAAAGCCATAATCATCGCTAGCTTTTGTCGATACTCTTCAGGACAAAGCTTCGTGACACTCTCAAAGTTACCTTCATCCATGACGAGAACATAGTCAAACTCAGCAAAATCGGCACGCTGAATACTGCGCGAGCGCAAACGAGCAATATCCACACCCGCAGGTAGAACAACTTGCTGGGCCCTGATATCTGGCCGCTGACCCTTTCTTGACACGTGAGTTCCGGCCGAATCAACTCGAATATGCTGCGACAAGCCCCGCTCAAGCAGCTCTCGTCGCAACATCCCCTCTGCCATAGGTGAGCGACAATAGTTTGCCGTGCAAACCATCAACACCGAAATCTGTTGTACCCCCGCGCTGGCAGAAGAGATATTACGTCTAAAAAAGCTCAAATAAGACAAACCTTGTTGCGAGCTACGCAGTGTTTTCCCAGTCACGATATTCAATACGCATTTTTATGGAAAAACCCCTTGTAGCAACTTTTTAAAATAATTTTCAGATCGAGCCACAAGCTCCAGTTGTTAATGTACCAGAGGTCATGCTCGACCCGCTGACTCATTTTTTCAAGGGTATCTGTGCGCCCCCGGTAGCCATTGACCTGAGCCCATCCAGTAATGCCCGGTTTGACTTTATGACGCCACATATAAGATTGCACAAGGTCTTTGTAATATTCATTGTGGACCAGGGCATGGGGGCGAGGGCCGACGATAGACATTCGCCCCTGTAGCACATTAAAGAATTGCGGCAACTCGTCGAGACTGGTTCTACGCAAAAAAAGACCGAGGGGCGGTATCCGTGGGTCGTCAATTTCAGCCTGGCTTAAAACGCCTCGCTCCTCACTGTGCACCTCCATACTGCGAAATTTATAGACGTGAATTTTCTCACCGCCCATGCCATGACGCTTTTGTTTGAAAAGTACAGGACCCTTTGAGGTCAACCTGATCGCCAGGGCAATAACAAGACACACGGGAATCACAGAAATACCGATCAAGGTCGCTAAAACAACATCTTCGAGCCGCTTCAAAGCGCGATTGAAACCATCGAGAGGGGTGTAACTAAGATCAATCGTATATTGAGAACCCAGATAGCTTATCCGGTGTTTGAGCAATTTGACATCCTCAAACTGTGGAATAAAGCGGATATTGACCAGGCTATGACGCAGCTCGTAGCTGATATTATCAATACTCGAGCAATCGCTAAATGGCATGCTGATCCATATTTCTGTCACCCCGCAACTGCCAACTAGCTCCGCCAAACCTTCATAGGCAAATGTATCACTCTGCAAATTCACTTCGCGACAGATACGGTAGCCAGCACTTTCCATATTTTTCAAAGTAGCGCAGCCCTGTTCGCCACTATAGATAATCAAGACCTTACTCTGCATCCTGCCCCTGGCCTGTAGTGCCGCTATCAGCCTGTAATAGCTGACATGGGAAAGAAACAGAACAACGATTGCCAGAATAATCCACCAGCCCAGCCAGAGCCGTGAATACAGCTGCGTCACTTTTAGAAACACCACCAGCAGCATAAAAATACTAAAGCCCAAAATCACGCGACTAAAAAAATAAAAAAACACTGTTTTAAGGCTTGAACCTGCCTGGGGATAAGCGTTTCCAACAATGAAAGTCAGTCCCGCCATCAGGCTCGCGGAAAAGATAAACAGATGATAATAGGGCGGTAGGCTCAACTCGCCAAAACGCAGAAAGTAACTAAAATATCCCGTCAGGACTATTAACCCAATATCGACGTTGATCGAAACGGTATTGAAACCAGAAACTGTATTATTTTGCTTACCCATTTAAACTCACTAGCACCCGCACACAACTGTATAAATAACAAAATGGCCACGTACAGGCGCGGCCATTTTGTTATCAGCGCTTCACAATCACAAAGTAATTAATGCTGCATTTTTCTTAACTGTAGCCGCACCAATACCCTTTATATTTAACAACTGCTCTTTGCTGGTAAAAGGCCCGTGCTCTTCACGGTACTTAACAATCGACTTTGCTTTACTTTCGCCGACATTAAACAAAACCTCAGCAAGTTTTTTTGCATCTGCGGTATTAATATTAACCGTCGAAACAACGGACTCTTTCGCCTCAATTGCCTTATCCCCGAAAACAGGACCCACAGTGCCCAACCCAAGCAATATAACTGCACAAACACAAACTAACATCGTCCTTATACGTTTCATACTCTACTCCATGCACCAAAGTGCTCCATGTAAATGATTGCGTTAGAGGGTTCATCCCTCCCCGCCATCTTCTCCAATTTCCTTTTTTATCGCAAGCAGTGTGGCCACCGGGTCTTCTGACTGTGTCACTGGCCGTCCGATGACCAGATAGCTACTCCTCCCCTCAACAGCCTCGCGAGGGTTCATGGTGCGTCGCTGATCATCCTTCGAAGTCGAGCCAGCAGGCCGAATGCCCGGTGTGACCCGTAAAAAGGCATCGCCGTATTGCCTGGCGATGGTATTTGCCTCCTGTGCAGAGCACACCACTCCATCCAGGCCACTCTGTTTAGCAAGCCCTGCCAAATGTATAGCTAGCTGCGCAGCTGGCATTGTTATACCCAGCTCAGCCAGATCACTGTCTTGCATACTGGTCAGTACTGTTACTGCAATAAGACGCGAGTCACCGCCCTGACGCTGGAGGGCTTCCCGCGCTGCGCTCATCATTCTAGAGCCACCCAATGCATGTACGTTGAGCATCCACACCCCGAGATCCAGGGCCGCGCTGACGGCCTTGGCTACAGTAGTCGGAATGTCGTGAAATTTGAGGTCGAGGAAAACATCGAAGCCGCGCTCAACCAGAGCGCTCACCAATTCAGGTCCGGAGTGGGTAAACACTTCCTTGCCGACTTTCAGGCGGCAAAGCTCAGGGCTGACACTATCGGCGAAAGCCAGAGCCGAGTGTTTATCAGGGTAATCTAAAGCGACAATAATACGCTTATCAATAGTGACAATAGGCATTTTCAAGTTCTTTTAGCAGCGAGTATATTTAGCCTTTGAGGGGCGTAGATTCCAACCTTTTGATCTCTGAGTCAGCGAGTCCAAGTTGGCGTTGCAAGCGTCGAGCCTGTGCTCTTTGTCCCAGGGAGCCCGGCAAACTGACCAGATAACTGAGCACACTACCAGCGAGAAAAGCCGCGAGCAGCCAGATACCAAGGGGTAATTGCAATAGGTGAAAACCGAGCAAAGTGACAGGCACCTCCTGCGGGTTATCCTGCACAATCCAGATACCAATCAATACACAAATCAGTAGCAATAACAGTCCAATCCATCGTTTTACTTTTGTCATTTCCATCTCCAAAAAAAACGGCAAAGCTCTCGCTTTACCGTTTTTAATTAAACTACCTGCAGTCTAAAGCTACTTGTCAATTCCAGCGTTAACCCGCTCACGCAGCTCTTTACCAGGCTTAAAATAGGGCACATATTTACCGGGCAACTCAACGGTTTCTCCCGTTTTCGGATTCCGCCCAACGCGCGGATTACGATAATGTAGGCAAAAACTGCCAAATCCTCTTATCTCGATACGCTGGTTGTTCACCAGCGCTTGGGTCATTTCTTCCAGTATCATTTTAACCGCCAATTCAACATCTTTTGGTGGCAGCTGATCCTGGAATTGTGAAATTCTATCAATCAATTCAGATTTGGTCATTTTCTTTTTGTTACCAATATCGCCCTATTGTTAGTCGACAATTATCTGTCGTTACTCTCCATCTGTGCCTTAATCAGATCACCAATGGTGGTTGGTGTAGCGGCATTGTCAGACTCTTGCTTCTTGTGATCCTGAACGGCTGCCTTCTCTGCGGCCATATCTTTCGCCTTGATAGACAGGTTAATGACACGGTTCTTTCTATCGGTGCCAACCACGCGGGCTTCGATTTCGTCGCCCACTTTCAGCACAGAACGTACGTCTTCAACTTTATCCTGAGAGACTTCAGAGGCTTTCAACATACCTTCAATGTCTTCGCTCAAAGTGATCGTCGCGAACTTCACATCGACTTCTTTAACCACACCTTTAATCAAGCCGCCTTTTTCATTCTCGGCAATAAAGTTGGAGAAGGGGTCATCGGCAAGCTGCTTAATGCCGAGGGAGATACGCTCACGCTCGGAGTCGATAGCCAGAATGACCGTCTCAAGCTCATCGCCTTTCTTGTAATTTCTGACGACGTCTTCGCCAGTCTCGTTCCAGGAAATATCGGAAAGATGTACCAGTCCATCAATACCGCCGTCGAGGCCGATAAAGATACCGAAGTCAGTAATCGACTTGATAGTACCGGAGATCTTATCGCCTTTAGCGTGCTGACCACCGAAGTCGTCCCAGGGATTAGTGAAGCACTGCTTCATACCCAGAGAAATACGACGACGCTCTTCATCAATATCGAGCACCATCACTTCTATTTCTTCACCTACCTGTACAACCTTGGAGGGGTGAACGTTTTTGTTCGTCCAGTCCATCTCGGAAACGTGAACCAGACCTTCAACGCCATCTTCCAGCTCGGCAAAACAACCGTAGTCAGTCAGATTAGTGACGGTCGCTTTAACCTTCACTTTCTCAGGGTAACGGCCCTTGATATCGCTCCAGGGATCTTCACCCATTTGCTTCATGCCGAGAGAAACACGGTTGCGCTCGCGGTCAAACTTAAGCACTTTAACGTCGATATCATCGCCGACGTTAACCACTTCAGAAGGATGCTTGATGCGCTTCCAGGACATATCGGTAATGTGCAACAGACCGTCGATACCACCGAGGTCAACAAAAGCACCGTAGTCGGTGAGGTTTTTAACCACACCTTTCAGAGTAACGCCCTCTTCGAGGTTGTTGAGCAACTCTTCACGCTCGGAAGAATTGATCGCTTCCATCACTGCACGGCGAGAAACAACAACGTTGTTACGCTTCTGGTCAAGTTTGATGACCTTAAATTCCAGCGGCTTGTCTTCGAGGTGAGAGGTTTCGCGCATGGGGCGAACATCAACCAGTGAGCCGGGCAGGAAGGCACGCAGACCATTGAGGTCGACGGTAAAGCCGCCCTTAACCTTGCCATTAATAATACCGATAACCACTTCGTCAGCTGCTTGCGCCGCTTCAAGAGCAATCCAGGATTCGGCACGTCGTGCTTTCTCGCGAGACAATTTAGTGGCACCAAAGCCATCTTCTACTGTCTCCAGCGATACCTGCACTTCGTCGCCAATCGCTACAGCCAATTCGCCGTTGTCATCGAAAAACTCTTCCGTCGCAATGACGCCTTCCGATTTCAATCCCGCGTGGACTGTTACCCAGTCCTTGTCTATATCGATAACAACACCGGTTACTATGGAACCAGGTGCCATTTCAACCGTTAATAAACTCTCTTCAAAAAGTTCAGCAAAGCTTTCGCTCATCCGGGTAATACCTCATTTAAAGGGCTAAATTGGTTCGCAGTTAATACGCGTAGCCTGCTCGTAACCAATGCCCGCAGCCGAGTCGCCAGACTCTCGGGTCATTCACATTAAGAAGCCGCTGGTGCAATACTGGCGTGAACGCCAGCAACTTCGTTTAAATTTTCGCTCAAATGCCTGTAGCCAATGCAGTGCTTAATTAGCGCCTAAATTTTTAGCCGCTGAGCAACGACATTCAAAACAGCATCGAGTACCTCGCTGATACTCAGCGCCGTGCTATCAATAGTGACAGCATCTTGCGCCGGCAACAGAGGAGCCACCGCGCGGGTTCTATCGCGCTCATCACGGCTCTCAACCTTCTCAACGAGGTCGCGGAGACTACCACTTTCCCCCTTATCAATCAACTGCTTATGTCGCCTTTCAGCCCGCGCTTCAGCACTCGCAGTGAGGAACACCTTAACCTCGGCAGCGGGGAAAATCACCGTGCCCATATCGCGACCATCAGCCACCAGGCCAGGCGCGTGAGCAAAGGCTTTCTGGCGCTGTAATAGCGCACTGCGCACCTCGGGAAATGCAGCCACCATCGAGGCCTGAGCACCGACCTCTTCGCCGCGAATCAAGTCAGAAACATCTTCCGTTTCCAGCACTACTTTGGGTGAGCCACCCTCTTCATCCATCTCAAAGGCCACATCCATATGTGCTGCCAATACGGCCAAGGCCTCAACATTGTCCAGGGCAACGCCGTGGCGCTTTGCCGCCATCGCCACCAGGCGATACAGCGCGCCGCTATCCAGATAGTGAAAGCCCAACTTGCTCGCTAACAATTGACTAATCGTACCCTTGCCCGAACCACTCGGCCCATCGATGGTAATCACCGGGGGATTGCTACTGTTCATTGATTCTCCTCACTGACCTTCAGGCCCAGTGTGTTGGCTAGCGCGACAAAGCCGGGGAAGGATGTCGCCACGTTATTACAATGGCGAATTAAAATAGGCCCACCGGCTCTTAAACCCGCAATGGCAAAAGACATGGCAATACGGTGGTCGCCGAGACTGTCGACTTCACCAGACTGTAGCTGACCACCCTCAATAACAATGCCATCGGCGGTTGGCTCAGCCGATATTCCTAATATTGTCAGGCCATCGGCCATCGCCTGAATGCGGTCACTCTCTTTAACGCGCAACTCTTCGGCGCCGGTCAAAATAGTTTTGCCCTCGGCACAGGCCGCCGCAACAAAGAGGGCAGGAAATTCATCAATCGCCAGAGGCACCTGATCTTCAGGAATCGCAATGCCTTTTAAAGCAGCGGAGCGCACGCGAATATCGGCCACCGGCTCACCGCCAGCGAGACGCTCATTAAGCAGGGTAATATCGCCACCCATCAGCCGCAGTATATTGATCACCCCAATGCGCGTCGGGTTAATACCGACGTGGCTGAGGGTAATATCCGAACCCTCGGCTATTGATGCGGCGACCATGAAAAATGTCGCCGACGAAATATCGGAGGGCACGTCAATGGGCCCTCCCTGCAAAGTACCGCCGCTATTCAAGGTGACTTGCCCGCCATCAGTTTTCACCTCGTAGCCAAAGCCCCGCAGCATGCGCTCCGTGTGATCACGGGTTGGCGCGGGCTCGGTGACAGAGGTTTCGCCTTTGGCATACAGACCGGCCAGCAATACACAGGACTTCACCTGGGCACTGGCCATCGGCAATTTGTAATCAATGCCCTGCAAGGGACGATTGCCTTTTATACGCAGCGGTGGTGTACCGCCCTCACCGGTTTCGATATCGGCACCCATCAAGGCCAACGGATCCGCAACTCGCTTCATCGGACGGATGGAGAGAGAGTCATCCCCGATCAGCACGCTATCGAAAGTCTGGCCCGCTAATATGCCCACCAGCAAACGCATGGAGGTGCCGGAGTTGCCCAAATAAAGAGGTCCCGCCGGCGCTTTCAAACCCTTCAGACCAACGCCGTGTACGATGACCCGGCCATTATCCGGCCCCTCGATCACCACACCCATATCGCGAAAGGCCTGCAGGGTGGCAAGACTGTCTTCGCCCTCGAGAAAACCCGACACTTCGGTGATGCCCTCAGCCAGGGAGCCCAGCATGATGGAGCGATGGGAAATCGACTTGTCGCCGGGCACCCGGGCCTGACCCTGTAGCACCCCGCCCGCCTCTACGCGGTATTTAATTTCTGTGGAGCCCATAGTTTGCAGATACGCCTTGTTGTCGAGCATGATTTGAAAATGATGACGCGCTTCCCTGGCTCGGGTAAACACGCCGAGCAGGTGTTCGCTATCACCTGAGAGAATGGCTGTGCGTACGCTTTGCAGGTGCTCGGTAACACTATCCAGCACCTCTACAATCGCCTCGCTATTGGCCAAGGTAATGTCGTGCCACATAATCGGATCACTCGCCGCGATGCGTGTGAAATCGCGAAAACCACCTGCGGCGTAGCGAAAAATCTCGCGGTTTTCTTCCATCCCGGCCAAGGTATCGACTAAGGAATAGGCCAGCAGGTGGGGCAAGTGACTGGTCGCCGCCAACACTTCATCGTGTTCTGCAACTGGCATTTCACTCACCGTTGCACCCACGCCGCGCCACATGGCCGCAATGCGAGCCGTGTGCGCTTCACCCGTCTCCGCTAGCGGCGTAAGAATAACCCGGTGGTCATCGTAAAGATCCGGCAATGAGGCCGCAACGCCGCTTTTCTCCGAGCCTGCAATGGGATGGCCCGGTACAAATTGTGGCGGCACCGAGCCGTAAATGTCTTTAACTGCGGAAACAATACTGCCTTTAACACTGGCCACATCGGTGAAACTTACCTCTTCAGGTAAATGCTTTTGCAACTGCGCGATAATCCTGGGCACCGTTAGTGTCGGCACGCCTACAACGACGATATCACCGGCTTCCATTGCCGCCAGTGCCGTCGGCAAATCGCTCTCAACCCTGTCGACAACACCCATCTCCAGAGCTTTCTGTAGCGTCGTCGGGCTCCGCGAGGCACCAATCACCTCACTAAAGAGATGACGCTGCCGCGCCGCCAGCGCCAAACTGCCGCCAATCAGCCCAAGACCAATCACCAATAACCGGCCAGCAGGCCCAGCCTTATTCACTGAAGGTCGCTCAGCCATGACAAGGGATAGCGTGATTGCTTGGCTTTAAAGGCATAGGTGAGGTTACCGGGAATAAAAGGGAGGTCACGGGGCTAGAAGAAATTAAGCGCAGAACGGTTAAAGCACGGCACTGGGATAAGAACCCAGTATGCGCAGGTCGGCCACGGTTTCTCGTACCTGGGCCAGAGCAGCGGTGACATTTTCATCGTCCTGATGACCGACGAAATCGATGAAAAATACATAACTCCACGTACCACTGCGCGCCGGGCGCGTTTCAACACGGGTCAAATCAACACCGTGAGTCTGGAAGGGTTCTAGTAAGGCGTACAAAGCACCCGGGGCATTATTGACCGAAACAATAACCGAGGTTTTATCATCGCCACTGGGTGGAATATCATCCCGCCCTATGACCAGAAAACGTGTCGAATTATCCGGATAGTCTTCAATTTTTTCGTGAATTTTTTCCAGCGAATACAATTGCACCGCCATATCACCGGCAATCGCCGCCGAATTCCACTCACCCCGCACCCGTCGCGCCGCTTCGGCATTGCTGCTCACGGGGACGCGCTCAATATTCGGGTAATTGGCATCCAGCCACTTCCGGCACTGGGCCAGCGATTGAGAGTGGGAGTAAACCCGGGTGATATTCTCGGCCTTAGTGTTCTCGCCGAGCATAAAGTGATGGTGGATGCGCAGCTCAACTTCACCACAGATCTTTAATGAGGATTCGAGAAAACTATCGAGGGTATGATTAACCACCCCCTCGGTGGAGTTTTCGATCGGCACCACACCGTAATTCACTGCACCCGATGAGACCTCACGAAACACCTCATCGATAGCCGTCATCGGCCGGCTCACCGCCGAATGACCAAAGTGCTTTAACGCCGCAGCCTGAGTAAAGGTACCTTCCGGGCCGAGAAAAGCCACGGTGACGGGCTGTTCAAGGGCCAGGCAGGCCGACATAATCTCACGGAACAGGCGGGCGACCTCCTCATCATCAAGGGGGCCAGCATTGGCCTCCATCACCTTGCGCAGCACCTGAGCTTCCCGCTCCGGCCGATAAAATACCGCATCGCCACTGGCAACTTTCACCTCGGCAACCGTTTGCGCACAGCGCGCTCGATCGCTGATTAAGGCCAGTAATTGCTTGTCGATGCTGTCAATCTGATCGCGCAAAGCGGGCAGATCAACAGTGGTGCCAGCGGCACTCTTGTCATCAGTCATCACTGTTTCCTGATTCGGGGTCCGATTCAGAGCCTGCTTCAGAACCGGCGTCAACAACACCTGTGCTTTCACCGGCTTCCGTTTCTACGCCCTCAGCAACATTCGCCTCCGGGTCCTCCTCCTGAATATCCGCCACGCCAACGAGGGTTTCATCCTCGCGCACACGAATCAGGCGCACACCCTGGGTGTTGCGACCGAGAGTGGGAATACCGTCGACACGGGTGCGCACCAGCGTACCCTGATCGGAAATCAGCATAATTTCATGGCTGGCATCAACCTGTACTGCACCAACTAAATGGCCGTTGCGCTCCGAGGTTTGAATGGCGATCACACCCTGGCCGCCACGCTTGTAATTGGGGAATTCGGTCAGCGAAGTGCGCTTGCCGTAGCCCTTGGCGCAAACGGTCAAAATGGTTTTTTCCTCGGCGGGGATAATCAGCGAGATCAACTCTTCACCTTCCGGTACGCGCATACCGCGTACACCCTTGGCCGTGCGGCCCATGGCGCGCACGTCGTTCTCATTAAAGCGCGTCACCTTGCCGCTGGAACAGAACAGCATGACATCGCACTCACCATCGGTGATTGCCGTGCCAATCAGGCGATCGCCCTCTTCCAGCTCCAGCGCGCGCAAACCAACACTGCGGCGGCGGGCAAAGGCCGACAGTTCCGTCTTCTTCACCGTGCCATTGGCCGTTGCCATAAACACATACTGGTCGTCGCGGTACTCTTCCACCGGCAGCATCGAGGTAATGCGCTCACCCTCATCGAGGGGCAGCAAATTCACCATCGGCCGACCACGGGCATTGCGACTGGCGACGGGTATTTCAAACACCTTCAACCAGTAGACCTTACCGGCATTGGTAAAGCACAAAATCGTGTTGTGAGTATTGGCAATCAGCAGATGTTCGACAAAATCTTCGTCTTTCACCGCCGTCGCTGAGCGCCCGGTGCCGCCACGGCGCTGGGCCTGATAGTCCGCCAGAGGCTGAGTTTTGGCATAGCCGCCGTGGGAAATCGTCACCACGCGGTCTTCTTCGGGGATGAGATCGGCAACGGTTAAATCGCGGCGCGAATCAACAATCTCCGTTTTACGCTCATCGCCGAACTCTTCGTCGATGGCGACAAGCTCTTCTTTAATCACCGCCATCAAACGATCGGTATCGCCAAGAATTTCCAGATATTCGACGATCTCGTTAAGCTTTTCCTGATATTCCGCCAGTAATTTTTCGTGTTCCATGCCCGTCAAACGGTGCAAACGCAATTCGAGAATCGCCTGAGCCTGAGCTTCTGAGAGATAATATTTATTATCGCGCAGGCCGTATTGGGCGCTCAACTCATCGGGACGACAGGCGCCTTCGGCACGCTCAAGAAAAGGTAGTACTTGCTCCGCGCTCCAGCCCATATCGAGCAAACCCTGACGGGCATCCGCGGGTGTTGGTGAGCCTTTGATCAACTCGATGACCCGATCAATATTGGCAATCGCCACGGCCAGGCCTTCGAGAATATGGCCCCGCTCCCGCGCCTTGCGCAATAAATAGGTGGTGCGTCGAGTCACGACCTCCATGCGGTGGCGCACGAAGATTTCCAGCAAGCGCTTGAGGTTAACCGTTTGCGGCTGACCGTCGACGATGCCGACGATATTAATACCAAACACGCTTTCAAGCTGGGTTTGAGCGTAGAGGTTGTTGAGCAACACATCGCCCATCTCGCCACGCTTGAGCTCAATCACCACCCGCAAACCGTCTTTATCAGACTCATCGCGCAGCTCGGAAATGCCTTCAATTTTCTTGTCTTTCACCAGCTCGGCGATCTTCTCAATCAGCTTGGCTTTATTCAGCTGATAGGGGATTTCGCTAATAATGACGGTCTCGCGCAGGGTCTTTGCGTCGACTTCAACCTCAGCTCGCGCGCGAATATAAATGCGTCCACGCCCGGTGCGGTAGGCTTCGAGTATGCCTGCCCGACCATTAATGATACCGGCGGTGGGAAAGTCTGGCCCCGGCACCAGTGTCATCAGCTCATCGATACTAATGTCTTTGTTTTCAATCAGCGCCAGACAGGCGGCGATCACTTCACGCAGGTTGTGGGGCGGGATATTGGTCGCCATACCCACGGCAATACCGGAGGAACCATTGACTAGCAGGTTGGGTACGCGCGTCGGTAGTACATCGGGAATCCACTCCGACTCGTCGTAGTTGGGCACGAAGTCGACGGTCTCTTTGTCGAGATCGGCCAGCAGGGCGTGGGCGATTTTCGACATGCGGATTTCGGTGTAACGCATCGCCGCAGCGGAGTCACCGTCAACCGAACCAAAGTTGCCCTGACCATCGACCAGCGGATAGCGCAGAGAGAACGACTGAGCCATGCGAACAATGGTGTCGTAAACGGCGGAATCACCGTGGGGATGGTATTTACCAATTACATCACCGACCACACGGGCCGACTTTTTATAGGGTTTATTCCAGTCGTTATTGAGTTCGTTCATGGCAAACAGAACGCGCCGATGCACGGGCTTGAGACCATCACGCAAATCCGGCAGCGCTCGCCCCACGATCACGCTCATGGCGTAATCGAGATAGGACTTACTCAGTTCGTGTTCAATATTAACCGGTACTACTTGTTCGGCTGTTTCAACCATACCCACTTATATCCTGGAAATTCCCGTCTTGCCCCAGCTTAGGAGTCTGTCGAGTTTAGGGTTGTTCTACTGCGGAAAAGCCAGACTTGGCCATTTTTTGAGTTCTCTTTCGTCAAATAGCACTACTATTCTCCTCGAAAGAACTCAAAAAATAACTCAAGCTGGGCATTCCCTCGTTACGAACACCTAAATCCGACAGGCTCCAACAGCGCTCTACTGGCACCGCACTCTTTTGCCGACACATAAGCGCGAAATTGTAGCATAAAACTTCACCGACAGGCCTATTTTGACCGACCCCGCCAGGTGCTCGCCCAGTAGGCTATACTCCGCATTTTGCCCCGTTGCCAACGCCGAGCACCCCCGACAAACATGCCTGAAGAAAACATCGACATTCTTATCAACGCCGGCTGGCTAATTCCCGTGGTGCCACGCAACACCGTGCTGCGCGACTGCAGTATCGCCATTCGCGACGGCAGGATTATCGCCCTGCTACCCAGCGGCGAAGCGCAACAACGCTTTAGCGCTGAGCAACAATTCGACCTGCCCGACGCGCTGGTAATCCCCGGCTTAATTAATGCTCACGGCCACGCGGCGATGTCGTTATTGCGTGGCTATGCCGACGACCAAAGCCTGCACACCTGGCTGAATGAGTCGATCTGGCCCGCGGAGAGCCGCTGGATGAGCGAAGAATTCGTCTATGATGGCAGCGAAATCGCCATCGCCGAAATGCTCCTCGGTGGCACCACCTGCTTTAGCGACATGTATTTTTTCCCCGACCAAACGGCCCGCGCCGCCCGCAGCAATGGCATCAAGTGCCAGCTGGCCTTTCCCGTGCTCGAATTCCCCAGCGCCTGGGCGCGCAATGCCGATGAGTACATCCACAAGGGCCTGGCCCTGCGCGATGAATTCCGCGATGACAAGCGCATCTCCATCGCCTTCGGCCCCCATGCCCCCTACACGGTTAACGACCCGGCGCTGGAAAAAATAGCGACGCTGGCCGGTGAGCTCGATGCGCCGATTCAAATTCATCTACACGAAAGTGCCGATGAAGTCGCGCAAAGCATTGCCGATCACGGCCTGCGCCCCATAGAACGTATCAATAAGCTCGGCCTGCTATCACCGCTCACCCAGTGCGTGCACATGACCCAGCTGATCGACAGTGATATTGCCCTGCTGGCAGAAAGCGGCAGCCACGTTGTTCACTGTCCCGAATCCAACCTTAAGCTCGGCAATGGTTTTTGCCCGATAGAGCCTTTGCAGCAAGCCGGCATTAACATCGCCCTGGGCACCGACGGCGCCGCCAGTAATAACGATCTCAATTTGCTCGGCGAAGCGCGCACCGCCGCACTGATCGCCAAGGGCGTGTCGGGCAATCCCGAGCTACTCCCCGCCCACGAAGCATTAGAGCAGGCGACTATTAATAGTGCCCGAGCACTCGGTATTGACGCCGAGACCGGCAGCATCGAAGTCGGCAAGGCCGCCGACCTGGTCGCCATTGATCTTTCCAGTATCGCCAGCCAGCCCCTGTATAATGCTTTTTCGCAGCTTATTTTTACCGATAGCGCGAGCCGAGTAAGCCACACCTGGGTCGACGGCAAGTTGCTGGTGAAAGATGGCCAGCTGCTCCACGCCGACCAAAGTGAGCTGGTGAAAAAAGCCCAGGCCTGGCAAACCAAAATACAGGCCGAGCGCTAACGCAGCACACGGTTACCAGCCCGCAAGCAAGCAGTACGACACAAGACACCCGGAGAACAACGACGTGAGCAGTAACGATTCACCGAATACACAAAATGTCGATGCGGCGGAAATTGCCAAATTTGAAGCTCTGGCCAGCCGCTGGTGGGACAGGAACAGTGAATTCAAGGCCCTGCACGACATCAACCCCCTGCGCGCCAACTGGATAGACCAGCTGTCACCGGTGGCCGAAAAAGCCCTGCTCGACGTCGGTTGCGGTGGCGGCATACTCTGCGAGGCCATGGCCCAGCGCGGCGCACAGGTGAAGGGCATCGACATGGGCGAAACGCCCCTGCAAATCGCCCGCCTGCACAGTCTTGAATCGGGTGTCGAGGTTGACTACCAGCAAATCACCGCCGAACAACTGGCCGCAGAAACGCCGGAAAGCTACGACGTGGTCACCTGCATGGAAATGCTCGAACACGTGCCCGACCCCTCATCCATCATCGAGGCCTGCATGCGACTGGTTAAGCCCGGTGGCGATGTCTATTTCTCGACTATTAATCGCAACCCCAAGTCATTTCTGTTTGCCATTGTCGGTGCCGAATACGTGCTCAACATGCTGCCCCGGGGCACTCACACTTACAGCAGTTTTATACGCCCCTCTGAACTGACGCGCTGGGCGCGAGAGGCCGGGCTTGAGGTCACCGAAATGACCGGCATGGTTTACAATCCGCTGAGTAAAAAGTACAGCCTCAACGAGCGCGATGTCAGCATCAACTATCTGCTGCACGCGAGCAAACCCGCTTAGCAGGCTATTGATATTCTACTGACTCGGCCAGCTACGGCGTTAAAACCAAGCTCAAAGTGCTCATTTACACGAGTACCAAAAGTAGGCCTCATGAGAGGAACTCCGCTTTTTCGCTTGATTTTGCCTTGTATCTGGCTCGACTCAGCGAATTTCAACAGCCTGCTAGGCAAACGCCAATAACCCATCATCAAGTTTGAAACCCGCTAACAAAGGAAAGTCGTGCATGTCACCCGCAAACTATCAGGCCGTACTGTTTGACCTCGACGGCACCCTGCTCGACACCGCGCCCGACTTTACCACCTCGATAAACCTGATTTTAACGCGCCACCAGCGGCCGACATTGGCGGAAAACGATATTCGCGCCATCATCACCCACGGCTCTGCCGGGCTGCTCAGCCATGCTTTTAATTGCAGCGAAGGTGACCCCGGCTTCGAAACACTGCGGGCAGAATTCCTCGATATTTACTTTGAAAACCTGGCGCAAAACACCTGCCTCTTTCCCGGCCTGGCGCAGCTGCTCGAAGCCCTCGGCCAGCGCGATATTCCCTGGGGCATCGTGACCAATAAACCTCGGCGCTTTACCGACGCGATACTCGAGGGCCTCGCCCTGCAGCCAGCACCGCAATCCGTGGTCTGCCCCGACGATGTAGAACACAATAAGCCCCATGCCGAACCCGTGCTACTGGCCTGCGAGCAAGTCGGCATCGCCCCACAACACACGGTATTTATCGGCGACCACCTGCGCGATATTGAATCCGGTCGCAACGCGGGCACCGCCACTATCGCCGCAGCCTTTGGCTATATCGATGACGAAGAGCGCCCGCAGGACTGGGGGGCCGACTACCTGGTCGATGACTCCCGGCAACTCTACGAACTGTTGATTGCCTGATATTCACAAGAACCTCTACCGACTCAACAAACAAGCTAACGAAAGACCAAAACCATGAACAAACAAGAACCCAAAACCTATCAGCCAACAGAACAATGCCTACACGACAGAGTCATTCTCGTCACCGGTGCCGGCAGTGGCATTGGTCGCACGGCGGCAATCAGCTTCGCGGCCCATGGGGCGACGGTGATTCTACTCGGGCGCACGGTTGAAAAACTGGAAGCGGTTTACGATGAAATTGAAAACGCCGGCTCGCCAACGCCGGCCATTTATCCGCTCTGCCTCGAAGGTGCCACCGAACAGGATTACCAAACCATGGCCAGCAATATCGAGCGGGAGTTTGGTGGCTTGCACGGGCTATTGCACAACGCCGGCTTACTCGGCCAGCGCACCACTATCGCCAACTACCAGGCACAAATTTGGCAGCAGGTGATGCAGGTTAATCTCAACGCCCAATTTTTACTCACCAAAGCCCTGCTGCCGATCATGAAAACCGCCGATGATGCCGCCATTATCTTCACCTCATCCGGTGTCGGCCGCGAAGGCCGCCCCTTCTGGGGCGCTTACGCGGTGTCGAAATTTGCCACCGAGGGCCTCGCCCAGGTACTCGCCGGGGAACTGGACGAAGTGAGTAATATTCGTGTTAACTGCCTCAACCCCGGCCCCACCCGCACCCCCATGCGCGCCGTCGCCTACCCGGCAGAAGACCCCGGCACTCTGCGTACGCCCGAGCAAATTATGCCGGCTTATCTCTTCCTGCTGGGGCCGGACAGCAAAGGCATCAGCGGTCAATCTTTTGATGCCCAGTAAGCAATCACCTATTCAATACCTGGAGACCTTTATGAAAATCAACGTTTTATTATTAAGCCTCTTACTCAGCGGCATCGGCATCAACAGCCACGCCGAGAACAAAGCACCCGCACTCGAAAAATTCGTTGGCGCATGGACAGGTGAATATGTGCATAAGAATAAAAACCGCAAAGATAGCTGGCTACAAACCCGCAACGTCGACGGCACTTTTCAATTAGTTTACAAAAGCTATCAATACGAGGTACTCAGCAGCACCGAAACCAATGATGGCACCTGGTGGCTAGAGGGCGAATTTTTTTACGAGAAGCAAAATGGCGCCCACGACAAAGCCGACAAATACGCTTATGAATTAATCGGCGACAATAAAATTAAATTTACGGAAATAAGCACTAACGAGAAAACCTCAGAATTGATTGAAGGTTATTCGTTTACGGATACAAAAGTAGCGCCATAAATCTTACCAGGACCGAAAGGGCTGGCCCCACATAGGGCACTGGCGATGCCGGGCTCAGCCTCTTTATTTTATGCCCTCCAATCCAAGCTATTTAATTCAAGCACTTTAATCTAAGCGCTTAAATTAAAGGATGGGGCTAAGCACAGCCAGGGTATTATTCACCAGCCTGCTGGGTAGCGACCACGCGCTAACAAACTCATGTGTAATAAGCTCGGCCTGGCCGACATACTCTTCCTGACGCGCCACCAGTGCTGCCACCACCGCATCGTCAAAGATCAGCATATTATTTTCATAATTAAGATCAAAGCTACGGCGATCCAGATTGGCCGAACCCAGCATCGCAAATTTGCGGTCAACGCTTAGGGTCTTGGCGTGTAAAAGACCCTCGGTGTACTCATAAATAACAACACCCGCTGCCAGTAGCTCCTGGTAATAACTACGACTCGCCCGCTGTACAATCCGGGAATTATTCCTTGCCGGCAAAATAAGCGTCGTTTTCACACCGCGCCAGGCTGCCGCCTGTAATGCGCTGTGAATCGCCTCGTTGGGAATAAAATAGGGCGTGCTAATGATTAGCTCCTGCCGTGCGCAAGTGATCAAGGCAACGATCATCTGCGACATCGCCAGCGGTCTATTACCGGGACCCGTGCCAAAGACCTGAGCCGTAAAACCCGGCTCAAAACCAGGCGCAGGTACGTCAGGCGAAGCACCAGTATCTTCAGCTGCCCAGGCCAGCCAGTCACTGTCGAAGAGTTGCTGATTTTGTTGTGCCACAGGCCCCTCAACGCGCAGCATGACATCGACCCAGGGGCCAAATTTTGCTTCCGGCAAGAACTCTGGATCGGCACAATTCTGGCTACCGCAATAGGTGGTAGCGCCATCAATGACAACAATTTTTCGATGGTTACGCAGATCAATTCGACCGCTAAACACTTTCAGCAGAGGGTTGCCGACGGGTAATGCCAGCGCCAGTGAAATGCCCGCATTTTTCATCGCCAGCCAGTGTTGAGAGCGGATCAAAACACTGGAACCCAGACTATCGACAATGACCCGGCACTCCAGCCCACGAGCAGCCGCACGCTGAAGAGCAGCGATGACTTTGCAGCCATTATTGTCGAGCAGCCAAATATAAAAGAGTAGGTGCACGCGGTGCTGTGCGCTCTCAATATCAGCCACCAGGGCGGTAATCATGGCATTAGAATCTGCCATCAAAACGGCCTTGTTACCGCCCACTGGCGAAAAGCCATTAATCGATTGCCCGAGCTTAAAAACCTGTTCGAAATTGAGTGGGATTTCTACTTTATGCGGCTCAACAACCGCCGCAGAGCTATCCAAGAGCAAGTTATTTTCAAACACCGCTTTAATGTTTATTTTCTGCCGGTAAACGATATTAACTTCACCGAACAGCAAATAGGCCAAAACACCGACAATGGGTAGTGTCGCAATAACGGCAATCCAGGCAATTCGCGCAGCGGGCTCACGGTGGGGGCGCAGTAGCACCCGCAATAGCGTCAAGGTCACAATCACAAAGTGAAGCAGTATAAAGAGTGTATTGGCACTGAGACCAATGTCGTCCAACATGGCATTCACATAATTCAACATTTGCGCAACTAACACCCGCTACAGCTCATTATTGCTTAGCGCCTTTACGGCCGTACATCTGAGGCCACATTAATAAAGCACCGAGAAAAAAACAGCCAGCGCCCAGTAAAGTAAAAATGACGGAACCACTAACGGCCCAGGCGGCGACCAGAAAGCTAGCAAATAATGCCAGTATTGCCGACAACAGGAAGGCGACACAGCCAATAAAATTAATGCTGTTTATCCACCCTTTTATGTCTTGCTCTCGTAAACCCTGGTAGCGCCCGATGACAGGCAAGCTCCACCAGCGGCCGGTGGCTTCATACAGGGCCAAACTCCCCGACAGCTGAAATAACAGGGAGCCAATAATATTTGGCGTCCAGACCAGTAAACCCTCGGCAAACCACTGCAGCTCGAAGAAGGCATCAAAGGTATTGATATTGAACATTAAGGTGCCGACAAACTGAGAAAATGCAGACATCAGCGGCAAATCGACGGACTGCCTGTTACAGGCTCTAGCGATTATCTGCCGCCGGGTAGTCGTGCTGCCCGCCTCACCACCAAGCACCTGATGCAGCTGACTAAAAGCTGCCGCCGTAAAGAATATTGAGCCACTAAAAAAAATGCTATCCAGAATAAAGGCATCTTTACTACCCAACAGATAGAGTACACAGCCCAGGGCAAACTGGGCTGCGCCTAGCATAAACAAACTGGCTATCCAGCCATTCAAAAATTGGGAATCAAGCCGCCAAACCCGCAGCAACAGCGGTGCACGAGACTCAACCATGCTTAAAACTTCCGCCCTCATCTTCCGTCATGGGGTTGCTAACGGGGTGCTTTGCCAGGTGGTCGAGGGCTCTCTGGCAGTCCTCTAACAACAGGTCCGCCAAATCTCGACTAAAGCCGTGGCGCACTAAAATGCGCTGAATCACCTGCTCTTCAAGATTCGCGGGCAGGGCATACGCCGGTACTTGCCAGCCGCGTGCACGCAGGCGATCGGCAAAATCAAACAAGGAAAAAGCGTGATCCATGCCGGGGTTTAGCTTCCAGCTCAATGCCGGAATACCATCGCTGCCATCGTAGATGATCTCAAACGGGCCCAGCTCGCCAATGGCTTTGGCAAGGTAGACGGCCAAATCTCGGCACACGGTGTGAATATTGCGATAGCCCTCTCTGCCCAAACGTAGAAAATTATAATATTGGGCCACGACCGGGCTACCGGGCTTGGAGAAATTAAGGGCGAAATCCACCATATCACCGCCCAAATAATTGACCTTAAAGACCAGGTCTTCGGGCAGATCCTCTTTGTTGTGCCAAATCACCCAGCCCACACCGAGGGGGGCGAGACCGAACTTATGACCCGAGGCATTGATGGATTTAACCCGTGGCAGGCGGAAGTCCCACACCAGCTCCGGTTCCAGGAAGGGTGCCAAAAAGCCACCGCTCGCGGCATCAATATGCATAGGAATATTGAGGCCGCTCTGTGTTTCCAGTTGATCCAGTGCCGCACTGACCTCGGCAACCGGCTCAAACTGCCCCGTAAACGTCACCCCCAGGGTGGGAATGACGCCAATGGTATTTTCATCACAGCGTGAAACAACCTCCTCACCATTCATAATATAGCGATCGCTGGCCATGGGAATTTCACGCAATTCGACACCCCAGTAGCGACAAAACTTATGCCAGCAAACCTGCACCGGCCCGGTCACCAAATTTGGTTTTTCATGGGGCTTGCCCTGAGCCTTTCTCGCATCTCGCCAGCGCCACAACAGGGCCATGCCACCCAGCATGGCGGCCTCACTCGAACCGGTGGTGGAGGTTCCGGTGGCATTGGCGGCGTCTGGGGAGCTCCACAAATCGGCCAAGATATGCACACAGCGACTTTCAATTTCAGCCGTTTGCGGGTATTCATCTTTATCAACCAGGTTCTTGTCGACGGAGTGCTCCATCAAATCAAGCACCTCGGGCTCCAACCAGGTTTGGCAAAAGGTCGCCAGGTTTTGACGAGAGTTGCCATCCAGCATCAACTCATCGGTAATTAAAGCGTGGATCACCTGGGCGTTGTGTTCCTGCTCGGGCATTTTATATTTTGGCAGTCGCAAGGCGGCGTCCCTCGAGGCATAAATATCATCATCGAGCTGCTCTCTCACAGAATCTTTCTGGTGTAACATTTGACGAACTCTCCCTGAAAATCGGCGTGATCAGAATTAGACCGTAGCGCTCCACTCAGCGCAAGCGTATGGCCTTCCCCTGATCCGCGAGATAGATGCAATTTTGTCGCTCCAGCATTTGCCAGTACCGCTCAAATAACAGAAAATCGCCCCACTTCGAACAAAGTGATTGTTGCCAATGAATATTGCCGCCCTACTTGAAAAAACGGCCCACCGTTTCCCCGCAAACCGCGCCCTGTCCAGCGGGCTTGAGCCCCACTGTGACTACGCCACATTGGCTCAGCGTGTCGCCGCCATCGCCAGTTATTTGAAAGTTGATCTGAACTGCCAGCCTGGCGAATGCATTGCACTGGTGATGAAAAACTCCCCGCAATACATCGAGGTTCTATTTGCTGTCTTGCACGCAGGCCTCACCGCTGTACCGGTGAATGCCAAACTGCACCGTCGGGAGTTCGCCTACATTCTGGAAAATAGTGGCGCAAGCCACGCCTTTATTAGTGATGATTTCAACGATACGATCGGCGAGCTAAGCGACACCATAGCCACGCTGAAATCCTTTATCAGCGTTAATTCCACGGCTTTTCAGCAGATCTATAATTCGCCACCTTTAGCCCTACAGCAATGCCAGCCCGACGCCATCGCCTGGTTGTTTTACACCAGCGGCACCACCGGCCAGCCCAAGGGCGCGATGCTCAGCCAGCGCAATTTAATGGCGATGACACAAAGCTACTTCGCCAGTGTCGACACCATCGAGCCCGGCGCCACCCTGCTGCACGCCGCCCCCATGTCCCACGGCTCCGGCCTCTACGCCTTCCCCAATATTGCCGCCGGTGCCCATCAAGTGGTTTCCGAAAGCGGTAGCTTTGAGCCGGAAGAAATTCTCCAGCTCATCCAGCACTACCCCCAGGTGTCGATGTTCGCCGCACCGACCATGATTAAACGCATGGTCGAAACAGCCCCGGCAAAAGATGAAAATACCGACAATTTAAAAGTGATGATTTACGGCGGCGGGCCGATGTATGTCGCCGACATCAAAGTTGCTATGGAACGCTTTGGCAACAAATTCGCGCAAATCTACGGCCAGGGCGAAACCCCAATGACCATTAGCTGCCTCAACCGTGCCGACCACCTTGGCCGTGATGACCTGCCACTGGATGAGCTGCTCGCCTCTGTCGGTTGTGCCCAGGTGCCGGTTGAAATCCGCATTGCCGACGAAAATGGTGTCGCGCTACCAGAGGGTGAGGTCGGGGAAATCCTCGTCAGCGGCGATACCGTGATGCGTGGCTACTGGCAAAACCCCGAGGCAACGGCAAAAACCATTGTCGACGGCTGGCTCTATACCGGCGATATGGGCATGCTCAATGCCCAGGGTTACTTGACATTAAAGGACCGCTCCAAGGATCTCATCATCAGCGGCGGCACCAATATTTACCCCCGCGAAGTCGAGGAAATCCTCCTCGAGCACCCAGACATAATTGAGGTATCGGTAATCGGCAAGGCCGACCCCGAGTGGGGAGAGCTGGTCGTCGCCTTTGTGGTGCAGCGGGAAACTGCCACCCTCGACAAGGCACAACTCGACGCGTTTTGTCTCGACAATATGGCGCGCTTTAAGCGGCCCAAGCATTATCACTTTGTCGAACAACTGCCAAAAAATAATTACGGCAAAATTCTAAAAACTGAATTACGGGCTTTACTCGACTAGACAGCCGAGAGCTGAGCTATCGGCGACACGGTAAACGGTAAACGGTAAACGGTAAACGGTAAACGGTAAACGGTAAACGGTAAACGGTAAACGGGACAAATAAAAACGGGCACCTTAAGAGGTAGCCCGTTTTTTTATCGCTGCTTGATTACAGTTCAATCAAGTGCGCGGCGCCGCCGGGTTTTTCAGGCCCTTGGCCAAGGTCTTCGGCATCAGCTCCTGCAATTGCTCCTGAGTCCAACGACTATCGCTGAAAATACTGCGCTCTTTAGCGGGTAGAGAAACCAAAGTGATTTCACCACCGCCGACAATAAAGTCACGGCCATTGATATGCGAGGCCGCATCGGTGCAGAGGAAAACCACGAGTGCTGAAACTTGCTCGGGGGCAAAGGTCTCGGAGTCTTCCGTCATCTCTTCAATTTCGAACATAAACTCGGGCAGCGGCAACTTGCCGGCGCGGGCCATTTCCAGGGCTTTTTTCATGTCCACGGCACCGGCCATGCGCGTACCGGCACGGGGGCGAATGGCATTAGTGGTGACATTGTAGGGGCCAAGCTCTAAAGCCAGGGTGCGGGAAAAACCGACGATGCCCTCTTTTGCGGCGGCGTAGTTAGAAGCGGCATAACCACCGAGACCCGCTTCAGACGCTGTATTCACAATGCGACCACTGCCCTGCTTACGGAAAATCTCCGCCGCCTGTTTGGTCACCGCGAACAGGCCTTTGAGGTGCACGGCAATAACGCTGTCCCACTCTTCCTCGCTCATTTTAACGAAGAGCTGATTACGGATATTACCCGCATTGTTGACCACAATATCGAGCCTGCCAAAGGCATCCAGTGCCTGCTGTACCATGCCTTCGCCGTCGGCAACACTGGTGACGTTGCCGTAGTTGGCCACCGCCTCACCACCCGCCGCGATGATTTCATTGACCACGTCATCCGCCGGACTGGCGTCATCACCCGCACCGAGTACGGAGCCACCGAGATCATTGACGACAACTTTCGCACCCTCTGCTGCCAGCGCTAGTGCGTGGGTACGACCCATGCCCCGACCTGCGCCCGTGACGATCGCGACCTGCCCCTGTAATAAATTTCCCATTTTTAAATTCACCCTTTTAGTTATTGAATAATTACGTCGTTGAAAAGTTATGCCATCACCGCAAAGCAATAGCGCCTAATTTTTTAGCCTTCACTTCGCCTGCGGTAGCACAAATGAAACTGGCACCTCAGCACTGAAGACTTTATGATCGGATCATTCTAAAGGACTCACCCACAAAAGCTAAGCCCTAAAAAACACATAAAAATGGCGGGTTAAACCATGCAAAAGAAACATATTCTCGATGGCATTCGCGTGCTCGATTTTTCCCAACATGTCGCCGGCCCCAGCGCCAGTCGCATGATGGCGGAAATGGGCGCTGAAATTATCAAGCTTGAGCTGGCACCCTTTGGCGAACAAATCCGCCAGGTGGGACTGAAGATTAATGATCGCAGTGTTTATTTTATCCAGCAAAATCGCGGCAAGAAGAGTGTCTGTGTCGATATGAAAAGTGACGCGGGCCGCGAGATTGTCTACGGCCTGGTGAAGCAGGCTGACATCGTACTCGAGAACTTTGCCCCCGGCGCCATTGCCCGGCTCGGCCTAAGCTGGGAAAAAGTTCAGCAGCTCAATCCCGAATGCATTATGTGCTCCATTTCCACCTTCGGGCAGGCGGGCCCGCTGGCCACCTTGCCCGGCTACGACTTTATCGGCCAGGCCTACGCCGGCATTACCGGCATGATAGGGGACGAGGAAAACGGTCCCTATATTCCCCTCGCGGCACTGGGCGACACCATGACCGGTGCCCACGCCCTGGCCGCCATTAATGGCGCCCTCTACCATCGCGCCACCGGCGGCACGGGCCAGTTTCTTGATATCTCCCTGCTCGACTGCTACTTCCACTGTCACGAAATGAATGTCGGTACGGTGAGCGCCAGCCAGGGTGCCTACACACCCAAGCCCGGTCGCCATCACAGTGCCGTCGGCCCCCTCGGTGTCTTTAAAAGCAAGGATGGCTATATCGTGCTGATTGCGATTTTGCGGCGCTGGAGCGACTTCTGTGAAGTGATTGGCATGCCCGAATTGATCGATGACCCGCGCTTTGCCGACGATGCCCTGCGCGCGCAGAATCAAGATGTGCTGACACCCATTATTGAAGGCTGGCTACAGGCCCAGGAGAGCGACGCGGCGACGATTAAGTTGCTGGGTGAAAAACATATTCCGGTGGCACCCATACTCTCCATCAAAGAAGTGATGGAACACCCCCATATGCAAGAGCGCGGCACGGTGCGAACCGTCACCGACAGGGGTGCGGGTAGCTTCGAAATGCCCGGCATGCCCCTGCGCTTTTCGGCCTTTGACAATGACCTGCCGCTCGACGCCCCCTATCTCGGTGAGCACAATAGCGAAGTGCTCAGCGACTTACTGGGCATGAGCAGTGAGCACATCAAGACCCTAACGACACAGGGCGTGCTCACTCACGAAGCCCTGCCCGACAAGCATCATTAATTGCCACCCATAACCTACTACAAGGAAAGACCCCTATGAATAAAGTCGCACTCGTCACCGGCGCCAGCCGAGGCATTGGCCGCGCCATTGCCATCGCCCTGGCAGAATATGACTTTAGCGTCGCCTGTTTTGCCCGTGACCAGGCCAAGCTCGACGAAACCGCCGCACTCATTACCGCTGCCGGCGGCAAAGCCAGCGTGCACACCGGGGATGTCAGTAGTGATGAGGATCTGCAAGCTTTGGTCAAGGAGGTTAGCGCCCTGCACGGCGGTATCGATGTACTGGTCAATAATGCCGGTATTACCGAGGGCGCGGCGGCGAAGAATATCTCTCCCGATCGCTTTCGCGAGGTGCTCAACGTCAACCTCGTGGCACCCTGGGTGCTGGCCCGCGCTGCGCAGCCGGTGATGAAAGCCCGCGGCGGTGGCGTGATTATTAATGTCGGCTCCACTTACGGCTCAACGGGAGTCGCCAACAACTCACCCTATTGCAGCTCAAAAGCCGGTATCGAAGGACTAACCCGCGCTCTGGCGCGGGAATGGGCCCGCGACCAGATACGCGTGATCTGCGTGGCGCCGGGTTTTGTCAAAACCGATATGGTCGGCGACAGCTTTGGCGGCACCGAGGTGGAAAAACTGGTGGTATCGCGCATCCCCATGAAACGCTTTGGTGAGGCGGAGGAAATCGCCCAGTTGATCGCCTTTTTATCCACCTCCAAGGCCGGCTTTGTGACCGGTGAAACCCTGGTTATCGACGGCGGCCAGCGCTCATTAATCTAAGATTCGACAAGTGTCCGGCCGTGATATCTCTTTGAATTGCTTCCCATTTGCAGCATTTTTGGTCATGATTGTCGGCTGACAATTATGGGTAGTGGCCCTGTACGCCGCTAAAAACAAATGAGCAAAGAAGAAGTAGGCGTCAAACGCTTTAGCAAAAAAGAGAGTTCCAGCAGAATTGGCCGCATCCCCACCCCCACCGGTTATGCGGGGCTGGGCGATATCAACTCTTATCTGATATTCCCCGAGCAGCCCGGCGATGAGTTAATCCTCATCGATACCGGCATTTGCTCGGATGAAGCCTGGCAGGCCCTCAATGACGGCCTCGCCGAGCTAGACTTACGAGTCGAGGACATCGATAGAATCCTCCTCACCCATGGCCATACCGATCACTACGGCCAGGCCCAGCGCATTCACGAGCTATCAAACTGTCAACTCTGGGCCCACGAAAACCTCTGGCTGACCAATGAGCGCATGCGTCCGCCACCGGAGCGCAAAGAGATCGAGCTCTATTTCTACGCACTCTGGGGTGTCGACCGAGCACTGGCCGACAAAGCCATTTCGCGCCGGGCAAAAATCGCCGATCGCTACCACCCCATGGAACCCGATCACCTCTTAAAAGATGACGAGATCGTCGCCATTCCCGGCTTCGACCTGAAAACCATACACACCCCCGGCCACTGCCCCGACGAAGTGGTGTACTGGCAGGAAGAGCTAAAGGTGTTCTTTTCTGGCGATCACCTGCTACCCAATATCACCCCGGTCTGTCTGACCCAAATGCCCCGCAAAATAGGCGATGTGCGACCCCGGGCATTGAGTGAATATCAGGACTCGCTGGCCAAGGTGTCGCCCTACCCTGCTCGTGTCACCTACCCCTCCCACGGTGCACCCATTACCGACCATTTGGAGCTGATTAAGTCCTATGGCCTGTCGACCGATCGACGCCTGTTAAAGATCAGCCGCATTCTCGAAGCGGGTGGCCCGATGACACCCATGGCCGTCGGCAAAGAGCTGTTCCCGAGAGCGTGGGAAGAACAAATCGTACCGGTGATGTCGGAAATTATCGGCCACTGTGACATTCTCGAAGACAAGGGCCATCTGGTTGAGACCGAGAAAAAAGGCGTTATCGAGTACCACTACCGCTCGATGCCCGCCCCCAGTTAAGCCTAAAAAGGTCTGTGTCTGCCCTTCATGTCTGCACAGGCCTTTGCCCCCAGGGCTTAGATAAAAAATCACAGTAATAATAAATAATAAGGGAAGTCAGCCATGAATTATGAAAACCTGGAATTTTGCCGCGCCGAACTTGATGGCCACATACTCACCGTCACCATCAATCGCCCAGAGGTGATGAACTCACTTCACCCGCCCGCTAATTTCGAGCTGGAACAGGTCTTTAATCACTTTGCCGAAGACCCCGAGCAGTGGGTGGCGATACTGACCGGTGCCGGTGATCGTGCCTTTAGTGCCGGCAATGACCTTAAATACCATGCCAGCGGCAGCAAGCGCGGCACCCCAGAAACGGGCTTTGCCGGACTGACAGCACGCTTTGATTGCGACAAACCGATTATCGCCGCCGTCAATGGCGTGGCCATGGGTGGCGGTTTTGAAATCGCCCTGGCCTGTGACTTGATTATTGCCGCCGACAACGCCAAATTTGCCCTGCCCGAACCGCGAGTCGGCCTCGCCGCATTAGCCGGTGGCCTGCAACGCCTGCCCCGGCAAATTGGCCTGAAGCCGGCGATGGGCATGATACTGACCGGCCGCCACGTCAGTGCTGAAGAGGGCATGAGCCTGGGTTACGTCAATGCCGTGGTACCCCAGGCCGAATTAATGGCCGAGGCGCGACGCTGGGCAGAATTAATTTTGCAGTGCTCCCCCGTTTCTATCCGCACCAGTAAAAATACTGTTATGCAGAGTCTCGATCAACCCGAACTAGAAGGGGCAATTAAAGATTGCATGAATCTGCCCTCGGTCAAAGCATTGTTAAAAAGTGCCGATTTCGAAGAGGGTCCCGCAGCCTTCGCTGAAAAGCGTAAGCCACAGTGGCAGGGTAAATAAAGCCGGCAAGTCGGCCCGCATAGACTGCTGACACAATTCGTAGCACTTTACCTTTGTAACGCCTGCTTTTCTCCGTGGACGATAAAATCCGATGGCTTTTTACCTGCCAAAGCTGGCACAATAGCGGCCCGCCGATTGGCGGGTTGTAGATCCACCGACGCCTCCGTAGCTCAGCTGGATAGAGTAATCGGCTTCGAACCGATTGGTCGGGAGTTCGAATCTCTCCGGGGGCACCATCTTTCCAAGGGCTAACATTCTGTTATCCCTGTACTGCAAAAACATTTTCAGCAAGTCATATCTTAAGAATCAAGTAGCGACTTGAGAGCGAAGTATTACCCAAAAATTCTCCTTTAAGCTCGCGGCACACTGGTAATACAAAACAAATGCAAAAAAAAAGGCCCGTTAAACAACGGGCCTTTTTTTATTAATGGCTAGCCACTAGTGATGTACAGGGCCATCGCCATTGGCCAAGGCAGTCTGGGCAGCATTATATTTCGGTATCAGCAACCAGCGAGCCAGTGCGGGCATGACGATAATCGCCGCCAACATATTCACCACAAACATAAAGGTCAGCATAATACCCATATCGGCCTGGAACTTAAGGGGAGCAAAAATCCATGCGCCAACACCGACACCAAGCACCACTCCGGTAAAGATCACCGGACGCCCGGTCGTCTTCATGGCATGGATGAAGGCGTTTTCTATCGATTCACCCTCCTCAATATAGTGGCCGAGCTTACTGTAGATATACACCGCATAATCCACACCCACTCCCACTCCGAGAGCCACCACTGGCAGGGTATTCACCTTCAGCCCGATACCCAGAATCGCCATCAGGGCGTAGCACAGTATTGACACCATAGTCAGCGGCAAAACGATGCAGAGCATGCCACCAACGGATCGGAAGGTAACAATCGCCAGGGCAATAATCGCCGTGTATTCCCAAAACATAATCGGCAACTGCGCTTCTTCAACCGCATCATTGGTTGCTGCGATAATGCCAACGTTACCCGTTGCCAGTAAGGGGTTGAACTTTTCTATGGGTAGAGTCGATTCAAAGGCAGCAATACCCTTGATAATTGAATTAATGGTTTCGGCCTTGTGATCCTCGGTGAAGATATTTATCGGCATAGCCTTGCAGGCTGCATCCATAAACTCATCACCACCGGCACCCATGTGATAGAGGGAGGAGGACATGGTGCTGGGATTGCGCGACAGGGCGAACCAGCGAGGGCTACCCTCATTATTCGCCGTCAGGATCACCTTCATATTATCGACCAACGATCTCACCGACTTAACCCCGGGCAAGTTGCGCACATGCCAGGCAAAGCGGTCAATTTCATTCATCACATCAAAATCGACACAGGCGTTTTCTTCCGATTCGATCACCAGGCTGAGCTTGTCGACACCGACAGAGAAACGCTCGGTGATAACGCGGCTATCGATGTTGTAGCGTGCGTCTTCGCGCAGCTCGGGAATACCGGTCTGGGAATCACCTATTTTAAGGTCGTTGTTGGCGATGGCTCCCCAAACCGTGGCAATGACACACAGCACAATGACAACGATTGATGGCGTGGTATGCGTCAACTTAGCCAGCAGACGCCACATCCTATCGCGACGAACCTCACCACGCTCATGCTTATTACGCAGTTTTTCAAGGTTGTTAGGGTTAATGTACGACAGGAGAATTGGCAGCAGCACCATGTTGGTAAAGATAATAGATGCTACACCCAGGGTCGCGGCAATCGCCATTTCCTGGATAATACCGATATCGATCAATAGCACCGTCAGGAAGCCGACAGTGTCACTAATCAGAGCGATAATGCCGGGAATAAAAAGCGCGTGAAAGGCACGCTGAGCACCGACCATGCCGCTAACACCGACGGCTTTTTCAGGCGGTGGGTCAACGGGATTACCCCAGTCATCTTCCACCCCGCCATACATGGTTTGCCACAGCCAGGCATTAATCTTCTGTATACCGTGACTCACCGCAATCGAGAACACCAGGAAGGGCACCAGGATACTCATTGGATCGAGGCTAAAGCCCATTAGAGGCAGTAGACCCATTTGCCAAACTACCGCCACAAGACCACTCAACAGAGGTAATAAGGTCGCTTTAATAGAGCCCGTATAAACGTATAGAAACAAGCCAGTGAAAATAAAGGTGACGCCAAAGAACAGCATGACCACTCTGGCACCGTCAGCGATGTCTCCGGTAGATTTGGCAAAACCGATAATGCGTACGCTGATCTTGTCGGTCTCAATGACATTACGAATTTTATCTTCAAGATCTTGCGAGACTTTTTGGTAGTCCAGGGGTTTCCGGGTAGAGGGGTCCATATCCAGTAATTCAACACGAATCAAAGCACTGGAAAAATCATTGGCAACCAGACTGCCGAGCCGGCCTGACTTGATAATATTATTGCGTAGTACCGGCCACCATTCATCAGTCGGCCGAAACTCAGCGGGCACAACATTGCCTCCCGCGAAACCATCTTCCACCAGTTCGATGTAGCGAACATTGGGCGTCAGAATGGATGTCACTGTGTGTCGTGCCACACCCGGTAAAAAGAACACCTCTTCATTGGCTGCTTTTAATGCCTCAAAAAACTCCGCATTAAAAATGTCACCTTCATCCTGAGTGAGGGCAATAATTAACTGATTACCACTACCAAACTCTTCGCGATACTTTATAAGAGTCTGTAAATAACCATGTTTTAAGGGTAGTAGTTTTTCAAAACCCGCTTCCATTCGCAGCGACGATGCGTGGTACCCCATAAACAGAGTGACCAGACAAAACATCGACAAAATCAAAATACGATTGGAAAAAAGCTTGTCCTGAACCCAGGCTGTTATCTTACTTTTTAGCATTACTACTACCTTTTTTACTTTGCCTGACAGAAATAGTTAGCGCAAAAATCTTTTACGCTAACTAGCCACCTTTTATCTCAACGCATTCATTGAGCAAAGAATTAATAATTAATGAAGTGAAATAGTCTTTATACCCGAACTACCAAATAGCAATAACTCACCGTCTCTTATTGTTTGTATTGACATCAGCGAATCAAAGTGAGGATAGGGCATTTTTTCCGCCATCATCGCGCCCTTATCCATGCGCAAAATGGTGCCGCTGGCCCCAGCAAAAACTAAGCTACCATCCGCCATTTCAAAACAGTCAAAAATATTCGCGATAGTGCCCGTTTCGATTTTGTCCCAGCTTTGCAATCCGTCTGCTGAGCGATACAGATTGCCGCGCAAACCGTAAATCAGCACCTCGCCAGAACTCAATTCTTTAACACCAAAAAAAGATCCGGTGTAGGGAGAATCGATGACCCCCCAGCGATCAACACCTTCAGCCGTATCATCGAAAGTAAGAATTGTGCCAAGCTCGCCTGCGATCAGCAGCTTATCCTGATATAAGATCATGCTATTAAAGTTAGGCTCAGGCTCCATTTCCTTACTTTCCAGCAAGTCATAAAGGCCAGAAGAGGTATCGAGTGATTCCCAGTTGTCGCCGCCATCACTAGTCACCAGCATCAAGCCATAAGCACCAATCGCATAGCCGTTATTTTTGTCTTTAAAGACAATATCTAGCACTGGTTTGGGAATATCGCCGCCGGTTATGGGGTCTTCGTATTGGATATCCCAGCTTTCACCACCATCGGAGGTATGTAAAATCAAGGTGTCATGACCGCCAACCCAGCCCTCTTTATCGTCAATAAAAAAGATCGTCGTCAGCAAAGCTTGTGTCGGTGATTTTGACTGTTCCCAGCTGATTCCGTCAGTGGAAGAAATAATATTACCGTACAAACCTGGGGCAAAAAAACGTTCGCCTTGATGCACCGAGTCAGTCAGTAGTATATGACTGACCAGTTTCGACGCCATCACTTGTCGCTGTACTGACTCCTCTGAAAACGCGGTATTGGCCATCGATAACAGCGTTATGCCGACGATAAGACGACCTAACAAACTCACTCCAGGTCTTACCGACCCAACACCTTTCCCCATCAACTGGAAATACTTCAAGTTCCCCACCCCTTAAGTTCTGTACATCTATTTATACTCAGCGTTCAATAACTTGCAGCTCAAGCATTCTTTTATACAGTTTATTTTAGCCAATCCTGCAAATGACAACTGATTTACATATTGTAAATTATTAGACCTATAAACTCTATTTATTTTCCATTTTAATCTAATTTTCACATAAGCAAGTTCAGCAATAATCTCACCCGCCCTCCTCAGGCTTCCACTGATTTTTACACAAAAAAAATGGCAGGTGTTATCCACCTGCCATTTTTTAATCTTCAATGTAAATACTACCTAACCCCGTTGCGCCGAATCGAAGCAGGCGTGAAATACTTGTCCTCCCAACGACCGGTAAAGTCTGGTGGATTTTTCTTATCAAACAGCAGGGCAAGCATACGTCCGGCCTGCATATCGTATTGAAACTCAGCGGCTGGTGCCATAAAACCGATGTCATAGTACATAACATCGTGATCTTCCCAGTAACGCCAGATATCGCCACGACGATCGTAGCCATCAACGACCATAATGAAGTAGGAATCTTCATCAAGATACATTACACGCCTGGCATAGTCGTGACTGGTGCCTTCTTTAAGCGTTCCTTCAAGAACCCAGACGCGGTGCAGCTCGTAGCGGGCAAATTCCTGATTCAAACGACCTTCAGCGGTAATGATATTTTCAGGGCCGGCATTAGTCGCATGAAGTTTATAGGCATTGTAAGGAACATACATTTCCTTCTTGCCGACCATTTTCCAGTCAAACCTGTCGTTAGGACCGTTAAAGCCCCACTTCTGATCCGTGGTCGCCAAGCCATCACTGGCGGTTAAGGGATTATCGTAAACGATCTGCGGCGCTCGCTTTACACGACGCTGCCCCGGGCTATAGGCCCAGGCACCACGAAACTTCTCAGTAAAAGATACAGGATCTTTTGCCAACACTACCTGGCCCGCTACTTTGGCCGGAGCCAGCAGTGTTTGGTAGTAGTGAAGGTGGTCTGTTTCAGGATCAAAGTTTTCAATATCGGGATCACTGTACTTATAGTGCTGCTGAACAGAGAGCTGATTGATGGTGTACTTACCTGTCGAGGTAATCGCCAGGGTTTGCTCCATACTGTCAACCCAAACATTTAGCGGACGAGTCGCCTGACTCATCAGCAACTCATTACCATTCTTGGGAATGGGGAAGGCCCAGGCGTGGTGCGCGTTTTTAAAGCCAACAATGCCCTGGCCTTTTTCTGGCGCCAGAACAACTTCTGCTGTGCCGGCATTTTTAATGGCCGCCTCGTAAAGATAGGGTGCATAGACCGCCGATCGTCGCGTCTGGTAAACGTTCATATACCAGTCGGGATAGGTCTTAAACATCGCTTTCTGGCCATCGCTCAGCTTATCGGCGTGCTCGTTGTAATTTTGCGCGGTGATCTTAATCAGCACCTTGTCATCACGGAAAGGATCCGTGTGAAAGTTGCCCGCCACAAAATCAGACGGTGCTTGTATCGGTTCATTTTTCCACTCGGGAATGGTTCCCTCCGCGTTACCAGCACGAGTCGCACCGGCGGGTGTCAACTCAGTACCTTCTATACCTAATTTTGCAATTTCTTCAGGTGTCGATTTGGCAAGAGCTAGCGGTGAGGCCGCACACAGGGCAAAAGCACCCGCTGCGACAAGGCCTTTCAGCCTGTACGTAATTTTTATTTCATTATTGTTAGACATTGTTACTACTACCTCATCTATTATTTTTATGTAATTTTTTACTGTTACTTTTACCTTTACTTACCCTCCAGCTCCAGGGTTCCAGCGCTTGATGTCACTGGAACCCTGTTGACTCAAAAACTGCGCTTAGAAGCTACGCTTAAAGACGACCGAAACATTGTCGCGGCCCTGGCTTGTACCCGCTGTACCGATCCACGTGACATATTGCAGATCAATCGTTGTGCTTGACAGGTAGCTAAAACCAATCTTAGTCACTAACGTACGCTGGTTTTCTACCATTGCGCCCGCATTGAAAGGCGTATAGCCCTCAACATTGTGAACAAAGATTATGGTAGGACTGACGTTAACATTGGCAAAGACATCGTTGTACTCCAGTGCCAGTACCGCGGTGTAGCCCCAGGCGAAGTCCGTAATGGGACGATCCAGGTTATCAACACCTTCAAAAACACCGGGATCAACAATAGCGTTACTTTGACCCGTTGGCGAAGTCGGCGTTAAATTGACCCGGTCCATGTTATCGCCACCTTTCAGACCATCGGTCCAGACCAAGGCGACATCGAAAATAGTACTTATTTTGTCAGCGCCAAGAATATCCGTACCGACCGATCGAGTGAAGTTATACAGCAGTGTCGTGATATCGGCGATTCCTGACTCACTGCCTGGTATTACACCGTACTCATCGACAATATCACCGAAACGACCTGTGGTTCCTGCGGGTGTTTGAAAGCCAAAGGCCTCACCCACCTGCGCTCCGCCTAAACCGGTATAAGGTACGGTAACACCACTGATACCGAAGACATTTCGCGCCTGTCGAGTATCATAAAAATCCGGCTTCCAGTTCAACTCGACCGCAAAAGAAGAATCAAAGGGGCCTTCACCGTTCAGCGATATGGCATAGGTATCCTGATCTTCCTCATAAATCCACTGGTAACCCGCAAGGGTGTCAAAACCCGGATTAAAGGGATCGGGCTTGGTCACATAGTTCGGATCAAGGCCAATATAAGGATTAAAGGCATGGGAGCGAACGTAGTAAATACCCAGATCAGCATAGTTCCACGAAGGAATGATGAAGTGCATATTCACACCGTACTGACCACCGCTATCGGGCTCTGACTCGCCTGACTTTTCAATACCACGGACGAAAAGGTCGGGGTTGTAACCGGAGCCTAAAAAGTCAAAGGGACTAAAGAATGTACCGACACCAATAAAGGTCGATTTACGCCAGTTCCAGGTGTAGTAGGCTTCCAGGCTGACATTGTCGGTAAAACCAAAGTTTAAGTAGACGGATTCCTGAGGTATCAGGGTCTCCTTAACATCGGTACCCGGTGTGGTGGCCTTCGACAAATCGACGGGATTCATCATCTGGCTGATACCGCCACCCATAATGTTACTTTCACCCCAGTTGATCACCTGCTTACCAACCCGGACATTCAGTGGGTGACCACCAAAAATATCCCAGCTGCCGTAGACAAAGGCATCGTAGAGGGTGAATTTATTGCCGGCGAGGTTTTGCGCCTCGTCATCAATGCCGTCCACCAACTCAGGAGGCGGTGAGCCATCTAATGCGCCATGAAACACAGAGCTGTCAGGTGAACCATTACCACCCGCAACATAGGGCCATACATTGGGCCGACTACAGTTGCTACAGTCTTTGTTCATAATGGTGTAATCGTAGGTATAGGAAAAACGGGTGAGGAAACCAAAGCCGTCCTTACTCATACCAAAATCTGTTAGCAAGGAAACAGGCGTTGAGTAAACGTCCCCCGCATCGCGAAACAGATTTGAGTTACCTGTTGCATCTGCCGTGCCGAAGTGCGCGTTGTTTTCTACGCGCATTGCCGCACTGGCGGAAAATACCGTATCGAAATAGCCCTCCCATTCGCCGGCCTCAAATCGAAAGGCCTGTGCTTGTGTACTCGCGAGCAAAACGGCTGCTGCGGTCGTCGTTTTGGCAATAGCCGAAAAACTCTTTGCTGATTTTGCTGAATTGAAGTTGGAATACTTCAAATGACACCCCCATTTATATTTCTTATTAACGTTCGGTTAGTTCTTATTAACGTTTTTAACGCTTCTTATCCTAATCTTTATTTTTGTTATTAACGCTCGCGAAAGGTAAGCTCTGCAACATGGGGTGTCAAGCGATTTGCCCCAATAAACGTCATCTTATTTACATAAACAGACAAACGGGACTTGGTCGCTTGTTTGAGGCTTTTTTTTTTGCTAAGTAGGCGCCCACAAAGTCAATAGCAAGGGAGGCTTAGCTGCACTAAAAACCGAGAAAAAACGGGGGAAAGTGCCTCTTGCTTTCATTCACACCCTCACTTTAGCGCACCAAAGCCACCGCCCCCCGGAGTTAGAAGGGTCAAGCTATCTTCAGCCTCAACACGAATACTCACTGTAGGCTTTAGCAGCCGAGCTGGGGTGTCTTTTTTTGCAACACTATTCTCCCCCACCGCACCCTCACCGCCGCCCTTTAAACCAATAGTTGCTACACGGCGATGACCGCTCAATATACTCACATCCATCGCTTCGAGAAAACGCAAGCTTCGCTCTACGCCTTCCCCGCCGGGGTATTGCCCCGCACCACCGCTACCACGGCGAATGGAAAATGCTTCGAGCACCACCGGAAAACGCAGCTCGAGTATCTCCGCATCGGTCAAGCGCGAGTTTGTCATATGCACCTGCACCCCACTGGCACCGGCAAAGCCATCGCCCGCCCCGGCACCCCCGCAAATTGTCTCGTAGTACTGGTAATCATCGCTGCCAAAGGTCAGGTTATTCATCGTCCCCTGGGAGCCGGCCAACACACCCAGCGCCGCATAGAGGGCATCGGCGACGTATTGAGAGGTTTCAACATTGCCCGCCACTACCGCCGCCGGATAAACCGGGCTGAGCAGACTGCCCGGGGGAATAATAATATCCACCGGGCGTAGGCAACCGGCGTTGAGAGGAATGGCTTCGGCCACCAGGGTACGAATGACATACAGCACCGCCGCTCGACACACCGCTGCCGGCGCATTGAAGTTACCGGGCAATTGCGCAGAGGTACCGCTGAAGTCGATACACATGCGCCCACGCGCTCTATCAATGCCCACAGCGACTTTGACGACGGCGCCATTATCCATGGCATAGGCAAAGCTACCAGCCTGTAATGTGGCGATGACCCGCCGTACTGCCTCCTCAGCATTGTCCTGAATATGTCGCATATAGGCGCTAACGACGTCATTACCGTAGTGAACGACCAGCTTTTGCAATTCCGCGAGCCCGTAGGCATTGGCCGCCACCTGGGCCTGTAGGTCGGCGATGTTCTGCTCGATATTGCGCGCCGGATAGGGGCCGCTAGCCAGCAACTCCCGCAGCGCCTGCTCTCTAAACTGACCCGCCCCTACCAACAGAAAGTCGTCTATCAGCACCCCCTCTTCTTCGATGTGCCGGCTTTCAGCGGGCATTGAACCGGGGGTAATACCGCCGATATCGGCGTGGTGGGCGCGGGTTGCGACGAAGAAGTCGGGATCGTGATTCAACGCACATCCCTGTGTATTAAACTCGGAACTACCCGCCTGACTAAAGACAGGACTCACCACCGTTAAGTCGGGCAAATGGGTGCCGCCGGCATAGGGTGAGTTGACCAGGTAGACATCGCCGGGGTGAATATTACCCCTGCGACTGTCGATCAAATGGGCCACCGTTTCGCCCATCGAACCCAAATGCACCGGCACGTGGGGCGCATTGGCGATCAAATTAGCGCTAGCATCAAACAGGGCACAGGAGAAATCAAAGCGCTCTTTAATATTCACCGAGTGGGCGGTATTGGCCAGCACCGCACCCATTTGTTCGGCAATGGCCATAAACTGGTAGTTGAAAATCTCCAGCTGCACCGGATTGCGCTCTGTTGTCACCTCGCGCTGCAGCGCCACGCCTTCTGCTTTACTCAAGTGCAGCATGCCAGCCGGCAAAACCTCAAGCTGCCAGCCCGGATCGACAATCGTGGTCGAATTACTGTCGACCAGCATCAACGGGCCGGACAATGTGACACCGGGGTTCAGGCTTTCGCGCTGCATAATGGGCGCGGTCAAATACTCACCATTGCTGTAAACCTGAGTGCTGCTGGCCTGGGTCTCTTCCCGAGGCCCGGTTGCCAAATCGACGGTTTGCCCCCCTTGTTCAAGCAGCGCCTCAAGGGAAATACTGTCAATCAACAGCGCCTTGCCACTTTGCAGAAAGGAAAAGCGCTCACGGTGGGCCTCTTGAAACGCTGCCTGCATTACCGCACTGCTATCACGCGCCACCGCCAGTACCGTATCGGCGCCTTCATAGCGGATATAGACCTTTTCGATGCAACGTAGCTGACCCTGTTTTTTCTCTGGCAGATGGGCCAGAGCCTCGCCCTTTAAGGCCTCAAATTGTTCATCTAACTCTGCCTCTACCAGTGACTGCATTGGCCAGGCCAGCGTTCGGTCCGCCAGCGCACTGACCGAGGCCAGGCCCATGCCCAGAGCCGACAAGACACCCGCCAGGGGATGAATCAGCACGCTATCAACCCCCAGCACAGTGGCCACGGCACAGGCGTGCTGCCCCCCGGCACCGCCAAAGCAGGCCAGGGCATATTGCCCGACATCGTAACCGCGCTGGGTGGAGATGGTTTTAATCGCACCCGCCATGCTCTGCACGGCGATGTCGACAAAACCCGCTGCGGCCTGTTCCAGGGAAAGCGACTCACCACTGTGCTGGCGAATTTTATCGGCCTCCGCCTGTAGCTTCGCCCGCGCTGCATCAACACTGAGGGGCTCGTCACCCCCCGGGCCAAACACAGCGGGGAAGTGCTCTGGCACCAGGCGGCCGAGCACTAAATTACAGTCGGTAATCGTTAGCGGCCCGCCGCGCCGATAACAGGCTGGCCCGGGATCGGCACCGGCAGACTCCGGCCCCACGCGAAAGCGCGAACCGTCGAAATAGCACAGCGAGCCACCGCCGGCCGCCACAGTGTGGATATCCATCATCGGCACCCGCAGCCGCACGCCGGCGAGCTGGGTTTCATAAACCCGCTGATATCCACCCTTGTAATGCCAGACGTCGGTAGAGGTACCCCCCATATCAAAGCCCAGTACTTTGCTACAGCCTATTTCAGCGGCAGTTTTTACTGCACCCACCACACCCCCCGCAGGGCCGGAAAGCAGGCTATTGCGCCCCTGAAAATTCGCAGCATCCGTTAAGCCACCGCTGGACTGCATAAACAACAGAGGTACATCCGGTAGTGCCGCTGACAGACGCTGCACGTATTTTGCCAGTACCGGAGAGATATAAGCATCGACCACCGTGGTGTCGCCCCGACCAACAAACTTCACCAGTGGGCTGACTTCATGGCTGAGAGACACCTGCGCAAAGCCGGCTTGCTCGGCAATTTTGCCAATGGCCAGTTCGTGAGCCGGGTTTTTATAGCCGTGCATAAAGACCACCGCCACCGCACGCAGTCCCCGCTGATAGGCGGCCTCGAATTCACTTAAATAGTTTTCGGCCTGCAAGGGACGCATAACACGGCCGTCGGCCCACAGGCGCTCGTCAATTTCGATCACCTCTTCGTAAAGCGGCTCGGGTAATTGAATATTGAGGGCAAAGAGCTCGGGACGGTTTTGATAGCCAATCTTTAAGGCGTCGGCGAAGCCCTGAGTCGTGACCAGCAGGGTCGGCACACCCTTGCGTTCGAGCAGAGCGTTAGTCGCCACGGTAGTGCCGATGCGAATGCTGTCAATTTGCGCGATGGGGATAGCGGCAACACTGGGCGCCGCCAACAAAAGACGAATACCCTCGAGTACCGCGTCATCGTAGCGCTCGGGGTTTTCAGAAAGGAGTTTTAAACTGCGTAGCTCGCCAGCGGGGGTTCTGGCGACCAGATCGGTAAAGGTACCGCCCCGGTCAACCCAAAACTGCCACTTCGACATTGGCTTGATGCTCGTCGAAGTGGCGCGAGGATGACTACCTTAGGCTGGCATTAATCGCGGCCAGGGCACGCGAACCCGGACACAGATCAATCTCAGTAAGGCTGTTCAAAGGCTGTTGCACGGTCTGTTGAATATTGTGGAAATCGCGGCTGTCCGGATCGACATACAGCAGACCCGTTAGCACCTGACCCTTTTCACTGTATTCAGTAATGGCATTCATAGCACTCTGGCGATCCGTGCAGTCCAGCTTGCCGTCTTTGTACAGGTGGATAACCGAACCATCGTGCAAGGTGATTTCTTCACTAAAGCCAGCCGGATAATTGGCGGTAATTTCAGAGCGCACCGGCACAAAGTCGATTTTTCCGGTGGCTTCCATGTGGTCGCGAACGAACTCATAACCCTTACTGGACGCGGCCGTGTTGTTAAAGGTCACACAGGGTGAGATCACATCGATAAAGGCAAAACCATTGTGGGACATCGCCGCCTTCAGCAAAGGCACCAGCTGCTCTTTATCGCCGGAAAAACTGCGCGCGACAAAAGTGGCGCCCAACTGCAACGCCAGGGCGCAGAGGTCAATGGGTTCAAAGGGATTGGGCGCACCCTTTTTACTCTTCGAGCCAATATCGGTGGTCGCCGAGTCCTGGCCCTTGGTCAAACCGTAACAACCGTTGTTCTCAACGATGTAGCTCATATTCAGATTGCGACGGGTGACATGGCCAAACTGCCCCAGACCAATCGAGGCGGTGTCACCATCGCCAGAAACACCGACATAGAGCAGATCGCGATTGGCCATATTGGCGCCGGTCGCGACCGAGGGCATGCGCCCGTGTACGGAGTTAAAGCCGTGGGACTGGCCCAGAAAGTAGGTCGGTGTTTTTGAAGAACAACCAATACCGGAAATTTTTGCGACCCGGTGGGGCTCAACACCCAGTTCAAAGCACGATTGAATAATGGCACTACTCACCGAGTCGTGACCGCAACCGGCACAAAGCGTCGACAACGCCGCCTCATAATCTTTGCGTGTAAAGCCCTTGGCGTTGGCCTCGGCATTGGGGTGTCTGAAGGAAGGACGAATATAACTCATGATTTTGCTCCAGCCTTGCGCTTACGCAAGGGGGTTACATTATTTTTACCGAGCACTTCTGCAATGTGTCCAGAGACACCGAGGGCTGTCATCGGCATACCGTCGTAATGGACGTAAGACAGCAATTTTTTCGGATTGAGATCACATTCAATAATCAGCAACTTGCGCATTTGCCCATCGCGGTTTTGCTCAATCACAAAAATTCTATCGTGACTTTCAATAAAATCGGTCACTTCCTTACTGAAGGGGAAGGCGCGAAGACGCAAGGCATCCAGATACAGGCCCTGATCGGCAAGAATATCCAGAGCCTCGAGACTAGCATCGGTGCTAGTACCGTAAAAAATCACCCCGTCGCGGGTCTTTTTCTCGGCCTGATAAGTCACCGGTCCGGGGACATAGCTTTTTGCGGTTTCCATTTTGGCATTGAGACGCTCCATGTTTTTCACATAGGCATCGCCAAACTCGGTATACACCGCGTATTCATTGCGCGAGGTGCCACGGGTGAAAAAGGCACCCTTCTCGGGATGAGTGCCCGGCAGTGTGCGGTAGCAAATACCGTCGCCATCGACATCGAGGTAGCGCCCGTAGCGCTCGGTCATATTGTCGAGATCTTCCGCCGACAGCACCTTGCCTCTGTCGTACTCGCGGCTGTCGTCCCACTCTAAGGGATCACATAAATTGTCGTTCATGCCCAGGTCGAGATCGCTCATCACAATCACTGGCGTTTGCAGGCGTTCGGCCAGATCGAAACTATCGGCCGACATGTCGAAGCACTCTTTCGGGTCGGCCGGTATTAGCAGTACGTGCTTGCTATCACCGTGGGAGGCATAGGCCGCCGCGAAGATATCGGACTGCTGGGTGCGCGTTGGCATACCTGTGGAAGGGCCGGCGCGCTGGATATCGAACAACACAGCGGGCACTTCAGCAAAATAGGCCAGGCCAAGAAATTCAGCCATCAGCGATAAACCCGGGCCCGAGGTCGCGGTAAAAGAGCGTGCGCCGTTCCACGAAGCACCAATCACCATGCCGATGGCGGCCAGCTCATCTTCCGCCTGAGCGACACAGAAGCGGCGATCGCCACTACCCGGATCGATGCGCAGTCGATTAGCGTATTTTTCAAAACCTTCGATCACCGAAGTGGAAGGCGTCAGCGGATACCAGGGCACCACGGTCGCGCCACCGTAAACGGCACCCAGGGCCAGGGCATCATTGCCCTCGAGCAGCACTCTGTCGCCAATTAAATCGCGGCGTTCGAGGCGAATACTCAGGGGGCAGGAAAAGTTTTCCTGGGCGTACTGATAGCCCAGCTCAAGGGCGTGAATGTTAGAGGCAATGAGTTTGTCCTTGCCCTTAAATTGCGCGCCGACGAGGTCTTTCAGTACCGAAAATTCAATATCCAGCAGGGCCGAAAGCGCACCGATGTAAATCACGTTTTTAAACAGCTGACGCTGGCGTGCCTGGCTGTATTCGCGACGACAAATATCGGTCAGCGGTAAACCAATCAAATTGACGTCGTCGCGGTGCAGGCGCAGGTCGAGGGCCTTGGTGTTGTCGTAGATAAAGAAGCCACCGGGATTGAGATCACTCATGTCCTGGGCCATGCTCTGCGGATTAATCGCTACGGCGATATCAACACCGCCACGGCGGCCGAGATAGTTTTTCTCGCTGACCCGCACTTCGTACCAGGTCGGCAAACCCTGAATATTGGAGGGGAAAATATTCTTCGGGCTAACCGGTATACCCATGCGAAAAATCGACTTGCCAAACATCGCATTGGCACTGGCCGAACCCGTACCATTGACGTTGGCAAAGCGAATCACAAATTCGTTAACTGCCTCTATGCTTTTCATATCTGAGATGCCTTGGTTACCTGGTAGAGAAATTGTTGCATGTCCCATGCAGATGTTGGGCAGCGCTCGGCGCAAAGCCCGCAGTGCAGACACACATCTTCGTCCTTGACCATCACTCGTCCGGTCGGCAAATCACTGGAAACATAAATATCCTGCGCCAGATTCTCTGCCGGCATGCGCAAACTTTGACGCAGCGCTGGCTCTTTATCATTGTCGATAAAGTTAATGCAGTCGGTGGGGCAAATGTCGGTACAGGCATCGCACTCAATACACAGCGCCTCGGAGAACACCGTCTGCACATCGCAGTTGAGGCAACGTTGGGCCTCTTCAAAGCCGGTCTTGGTCGAAAAGCCCAGCTCCACTTCCAGTAATCGATCACCCAGTGCCGCCGTCTTATCGGCGTGGGGCACCTTGAAGCGCTGGTCATCACCCACGGCGTTGCTGTAGCTCCACTCGTGAATACCCATTTTCTGGCTGACTAAATTAGTCTGCGGCGCGGGTCGCACGGCGAGGTCTTCGCCATTGCAAAACAGGTCGATGGAAATCGCCGCCTGGTGAGCCTGGGCGACGGCGGTAATAATATTTTCTGGACCAAAGGCGGAATCACCACCGAAGAAAACCTTACTGTTAGTCGACTGGAAGGTGACTTTATCGAGTGTCGGCAAACCCCAGTTATCAAATTCAATATCGGTTTCGCTTTCAATCCAGGGGAAGGCGTTCTCCTGACCAATCGCCACCAGCACTTCGTCACAGGGGTAAAAGGCGGGCTCTTCTCCGGTCGACACCAGCTTGCGGCGACCTTTCTTGTCGTATTCAGCGCGCACTTTATCGAAGCGCATGCCGACGAGCTTGCCGTCTTCAATCACAAATTCTAGCGGCGTGTGGTTGTCGACAATCGGAATATCTTCCGCGACGGCATCGTCTTTTTCCCAGGGCGAGGCCTTCATGTCGGCAAAGGGGCTACGCACGATCACCTTAACCTCGGCACCGCCGATGCGACGCGCCGTGCGGCAGCAATCCATCGCGGTATTACCACCACCGAGGACGATGACTTTTTTGCCAACGCTGGAGCGGTGTTCAAAGGCGACACTGGCCAGCCAGTCGATGCCGATATGGATGTTTTCAGCACCCTCTTTACGGCCGGGCAAATCGGGCAGGTCGCGACCTTTCGGTGCACCGGAGCCAACAAATACCGCGTCGTAATCTTTGTCGAGCACGCTCTTAAGGCTATCGACACGGGTGTTGTAGAAGGTGGTCACGGCCTTGTTATCGGTGATGTAACCCACCTCTTCATCCAGCACCTCGTCGGGCAGGCGGAAGGAGGGAATCTGGCTGCGCATAAAACCGCCACCCTTGGCGTTTTCATCGTAAACGTGAATCTCATAGCCCAATGGCGACAAATCCCGCGCCACGGTCAACGAAGCCGGGCCAGCACCAATCAGCGCCAGCTTTTTACCGTTCTTTGCGCCGGCAGCGGGTAGCAGCTTGGAGATGTCATCTTTGTTATCGGCGGCGACACGTTTGAGTCGGCAAATGGCAACGGGCTCGTCTTCAACCCGACCGCGGCGACAAGCCGGCTCGCAGGGTCGATCACAGGTGCGACCCAGCACACCGGGAAAGACGTTCGATTCCCAGTTAACCATGTAGGCGTCGGTATAACGCTCTGCGGCAATCAGGCGAATGTATTCAGGAACAGGGGTGTGCGCTGGACAGGCGTGCTGGCAGTCGACAACCTTGTGGAAATAATCTGGTTTGCTTATATTTGTAGGCTTCAACCTCAACCCTCCCGGGGCCGTTAGTGAATTCCGTCAAGTTTTTTGACACACAAAAGACCGGCGATGTTATACCGGAAATACTGCCGATCTGTAAATAATTATCGACAGCATTTCTGTAAACAGGCTTACACAATAAGCGAAAGCACTAGCAATTAACAGGCCGGCAAACTGGATATATGAAAAGCAATTTATATACCAGTTTTAAATGCCAGGCTTAAGCCGGATAACCCAGCGCGCCTAGCGCTGTGGTAATTTCATCAAGAATCAGCGGATCATCAATGGTGGCAGGCATCTTCCAGCTTTCGGCATCGGCAATTTTGCGCATCGTGGCGCGCAATATTTTGCCCGAGCGGGTTTTTGGCAAGCGCTTAACCACGCCGCAAAGGCGAAAGGCTGCTACAGGGCCGATCTTTTCCCGCACCAGTTGCACTACTTCAGTGCAAATATCGGCATCGGCTCGGTCAACACCATCATTGAGCACCACAAAACCCAGCGGCACCTGACCCTTCATGGCATCGGCAACACCGACCACGGCACACTCGGCCACATCGGGGTGAGCCGCCAGCACTTCTTCCATGGCGCCTGTCGAGAGACGATGACCGGCGACGTTAATCACATCGTCGGTGCGCGCCATGACGAAGACATAGCCATTTTCGTCGATATAGCCGGCATCACCGGTTTCGTAATAGCCGGGGAAGGTCTTAAAGTAGGAGGAGACAAAGCGCTCATCGTTGCCCCACAGGGTGGTAAATGATCCGGGCGGCAGCGGCAGCTTGATCGCCAGCGCGCCAATATCACCGGCCGCGACTTCTGCGCCCTGCTCGTCGAGCACGCGAATATCAAAACCCGGCACCGGTTTGGTGGGTGAACCTGGCACTACCGGTAGCAGCTCAATGCCGCGACAGTTGGCGCAGGCGGGCCAGCCCAGCTCGGTTTGCCACCAGTGATCGATCACCGGTATTTGTAGCTTTTCCATTGCCCAGTGCAGGGTGTCGGGATCACAGCGCTCACCGGCGAGAAACAGGCTTTCGAATTTTGACAGGTCGTACTTGCTTAAATACTCGCCCTTCGGGTCTTCTTTCTTAATCGCCCGAAATGCCGTTGGCGCGGTAAAGAACACCTTGACGCCGTACTCTTCGATAATGCGCCAGTAGGTGCCGGGGTCGGGCGTGCCGACCGGCTTGCCCTCAAACAAAATCGTGGTGGCACCATTAAACAACGGGCCGTAAACAATATAGGAATGCCCCACCACCCAGCCGACATCGGAGGCCGCCCAGAACACATCGCCCGGCGCTACGCCATAAACTTTTTGCATGCTCCAGTTGAGAGAGACGATACTGCCGCCGACATCGCGCACCACGCCTTTCGGCTCGCCCGTGGTGCCCGAGGTGTAAAGCACGTACAGCGGGTCGGTGGATAACATCGGCACGCAATCGACGGGCTCGCCAGCGGCTTCCAACTCGCGCCAGTCTTTATCGCGCCCAGCCTGCATCTCACCGGGCGATTGCTCGCGCTGTAAAATAACGCAGGTCTCAGGTTTATTTTTGGCCAGTTCGATGGCCTCGTCGAGCAGCGGCTTATACAGCACCAGTCGCCCCGGCTCGATACCGCAGGAAGCGGCGATCACCATTTTGGCCTGCACATCATCAATGCGCACCGCCAGCTCATTGGCGGCAAAACCGCCGAACACCACCGAGTGCACCGCACCAATACGCGCACAGGCGAGCATCGCGATGGCCGCCTCGGGCACCATCGGCATATAGATGATCACCCGGTCGCCCTTTTCTATGCCTTCGCCACGCAGTGCCCCGGCAAATTTTGACACCCGCTGCAGTAGCTCGCGATAGCTAAAGCGTAACTTGGTAGCGGTCACCGGGCTATCGTAAATCAGCGCATCCTGATCGGCGCGGCCAGCGGCCACATGCCGGTCGAGGGCGTTGTAGCAGGCATTGGTTTCACCGTCCGGGAACCACTGTAAAAAAGGTGGATTGCTGTCTTCGAGAATGGTTGTCGGCTCTTTGGACCAGCTCACCAGCTTGGCCGCTTCCGCCCAGAAGGCTCCGGGGTCGGATTTCGAGGCTTGATAAACCGCGTCGTAATTTTCAGTCATGGTCTTTCCCTGTATGGCAAATTTTTTCGCCGCCACCCAGCCATCGGCTCGGAGCAGCTGCAGATTTATTTTATGGCGCGCATTAAACACCGGCCACGATAGGGCATCAATCGGAGTTTCGCTTTAATTCACCCGCCCCGGCGGCGCTATTCTCAAGCCCCGCCAGGCTCACACCGCAGTGGCGACAGTGACAGGCATCGACCTCGTGACCGGCGCGACCACAGTTTTGACAGCGTTGCTCGGCGCGCGAGCGACCCAGCTCACTCGCCAGCTCGGCGGTAATAATGCCGGTGGGAATGGCAATAATCGAGTAACCGAGCAACATCGCCACCGTCGAAATAAGCTGCCCGAGCACGGTTTGCGGGGTCATATCACCATAACCCACCGTGGTAATGGTAACGATGGTCCAGTAAATACTCTTCGGGATACTGGTAAAGCCGTTACCGGGGCCTTCCACCACAAACATCAAACAGCCAAAAATAAAACTCAAAACCAGCACGGTGACGAAAAACACCAAAATCTTACGCCGCGCCAAATACAGCGCGCGCATCAAGACGCTCGCCTCCTCCATGTAGCGCACCAGCTTCAGTACGCGGAACACCCGCAGTACCCGAATCATGCGAATCACCAACAAATAATTGGCGCCAGTCACCACCAGTGCCAGATAGGAGGGAATAATAGAAATTAAATCGACCAGGCCCAGAAAACTAAAAATATAGCGCAGGGGCCGGCGGGAAACATAAATACGCAGAAAGTATTCGAGGGTAAACAGCAGGGTAAAAAACCACTCCGCATAGTAAAACCAGCGGCCAAAGTCGCGGTGCAGCAGCGTCACCGAATCGAGAACAATGGCGGCAACGCTCAGTAAAATGGCGTAAATTAAGACCAGATCAAACAGTCGACCGGCCGGTGTATCGGTACCAAAAATTATCCGCCAAATTTTTTCTCGCAACGCACTCATTAAACACTCACCACCTTACTGACGACTTGCGCCTCGACTCCCGGGGCTTGCCGAGATAGACACTGGGCTAGATCAAAGCCTCGCGCTATAAGTGCGCAAGCGGCCAAAACCCCCTCAGATGACTGATACTATCACGCCATGACAACGCCAACCGCCAAGCCCACACCCCTGCTGCGCACCCTTAGCCTGACGCAGATTACCCTCTACGGCATCGGCACCATTCTCGGCGCCGGTATTTATGTACTGGTCGGCGAGGTCGCCAATATCACCGGTAGCTACATGCCCCTGGCCTTTGTGCTGGCCGCACTAGTGGTCAGTTTTAGCGCCTATTCCTACGGGCATTTATCCCGACTGTATCCGGTCAGTGCCGGCGAGCCGGTGTATGTGCAACAGGCCTTTAGCCTGAAAGGGCTCTCAACCCTGGTCGGCTATGCCATTGTCTTTGCCGGTATCGTCTCTGCCGCGACCATTGCCCGAGGCTTTAGTGGCTACTTCGCCGTTTTCTTAGAACTCCCCGATGCCCTGACTATTTCACTATTAATTATATTGTTAACAGCCATTGCCGCCTGGGGCGTGAAGCTATCGGTAACAGTCGCGATCACTACCACCCTGCTAGAACTGCTCGGCCTCGCCTTTGTGATTTACGCCGGTGCCGATAAACTCCCCGCCCTCTTTAGTAATCCCGACAGCCCACTGATACCCACCAATCTAAGCGCCTGGCAGGGCGTTGGCGCGGGGGCCTTCCTCGCCTTCTACGCCTTTATCGGTTTTGAAGACATGGTCAATATGGCCGAAGAAGTAAAGCAGCCAGAAAAGAATATGCCGCGCGGTATTCTTATGGCATTGGTGACGGCCTGCCTGCTTTATTTTATTGTTACCCTCTGCGCACTGGCCGCCGTGCCCCTGCAAGACCTGGCCGCATCGAAGGCACCATTGGTATTAGTGGTCGAACAAAACACCGCCATTCCCATTGCACTGATGACTTCTATCAGTATCGTCGCCGTGGTTAATGGCGCTCTGCTACAAATTATTATGGCCTCGCGCGTGCTTTACGGCATGGCTAAAAAAGGCATGGCACCCGGTTTTTTGGCGACGGTGCACCCCCGCCGACAAACTCCCTTAAGTGCAACATTTTTGGTCGGCACGCTGGTGCTCAGTGCCGCACTACTCGCGCCACTAGTCACCCTGGCTCAGGCCACCAGTGGTACAATTTTGTGCATCTTCACCATGGTCAACCTGGCCCTGCTTAGACTGAACTGGCGCGACCAGCGACGTCACTTTCCCGCCCTGGCAATACCTGCCTGCGGTGCCGTTATTTGCATTACATTTTTGCTGCTGCAATTCTGGTTGTAACAGCGCGAATTGCAGTCATTGACGAACAGCTCTTTTACTAGAATTCAGCAATAATTGAACTACCGCCAAAGAACAACTGTCACACTCAAGCAAACCTCGAGGCCCACCCTCGGTTCAGCAACCACCACGGAGATCAATATGAAAACCACTGTCCCAGAAATAACCTTTAAAACCCGCGTTCGCGACGCAAGCATTGGCGGCGACAATCCCTTCCGCTGGCAAGATGTCACTTCATCTGACATTTTCAAAGGTAAGAGCATCGTTGTACTTGCCCTGCCGGGTGCCTTCACCCCCACCTGCTCCAGCACTCACCTGCCCGGTTACGAAGCGCAGTACGAGGCACTAAAAACGCAGGGCGTAGATGAGGTTTATTGCCTCAGCGTCAACGATGCTTTCAGCATGTTTCAGTGGGCAAAGCAGCTCAACATCAGCAAGGTCAAAATGCTGCCCGACGGCAACGGTGACTTCAGCCGCCTGATGGGCATGCTGGTTAAAAAAGAAAACCTCGGCTTTGGTGATCGCTCATGGCGCTATTCCATGCATGTGGTCGATGGCGAAATTCAGCAGCTGTTCGCCGAACCCGGCCTGATGGACAACTGCCCCGAAGACCCCTTTGGCGTGAGTGATGTGGACACTATGCTCAACTACTTGAGCAGTAAATAATTAAATCAGGCACCCGGCTTGCTGGGTGCCTATCCTTTTTTATCCAACACAAAATAACAATACACGCCGTATATCTAACTCGCCGCGCTACCCCGTATTACGCATTCCCGCCGCAATACTGGTAATTGATATTTTCAGCACCTGTTCATAAATCTCTTTCGCAGCAGAGCTATCATCCCCCGCCGCCCGCAAGCGCCGCATAATTTCAGCCTGCAAAAAATGCAGCGGCATCACGTAGGGGTTTCTAACACGTATGGAATGCTGTATCACCGGGCTGTCCTGCAAGAGTTTTTCTGCACCCCGCACCGTATTCACCGAGTCCACCACACTGGCCAAACGTGCGCGAAGCTGCGCCCCCACGGCCTGCAGTGTTTCACCCACCAAACGCTGCTCGTAATATTCAGAAACCTGATGTTCGGCCTTCGCCAGCACCATTTCTAACATGTCGATAATCGAGGCAAAGTAAGGCCACTCTGCCGACATCGCTTGCACCAGTGGCAGATCACCCTCTTTAATCGCAGCTTCCAGCGCACTGTCCGAACCCAGCCACGCAGGAATCAACAATCGCGTTTGCGTCCAGGCAAAGACCCAGGGAATAGCCCGCAAACTCTCGATGCCGCCACTGGCCTTGCGTTTTGCCGGGCGACTGCCGAGGGACAAGCGCTGTAATTCTTGCTCCGGTGTTGCCTCGTGAAAATACTCGAGAAAATCGGGCGCATGAATTTCATTGCGATAACTTTGCAGTGAACAAGCCGTCATTTTATCCATCAAGTCACGCCACGGCTGCGACGGTTTGGGTGGCGGCAGTAGCGTCGCCTCTAGCGTTGCACAGGTGTACAGCTCTAAAGTTCGAAAGGCGATGCCGGGCAGGCCGAATTTAAAGCGAATCATCTCGCCCTGTTCGGTGATGCGCACATAACCCTCGACCGCACCGGGGGGCTGGGAGAGCAGCGCATCGTGGGCAGAACCACCACCGCGACTCATCGAGCCGCCCCGGCCATGAAACAGGCGCAGCTGCACTTGATGGTTTTGACAAATCTCCACCAGCTTTTCCTGGGCCTGATATTGCGCCCACGACGCCGCTAAAAAGCCCGCATCTTTGGCGGAATCCGAATAACCCACCATAATTTGCTGGCAGTGATTAATCGAATCCGCATAGCCTTCAATCTTAAATAAATTATCGATAACCCCCGGTGCATTTTCAAGATCGCTCAGGGTTTCAAACAGCGGCATCACCGGCAGCGGCTCCGTCACGCCCGCCTCCCGTTGCAACAACATTACCGCCAACACATCAGAGCCCGAGTGGGCCATGGAAATAATATAATTGGCAAAGCTACTGCGTGGGTGCTTCGAAATGGTTTGGCAGGTTTGTAAGACCTCATAAACATTGTCGATAGAATAATCGACCTGCGCGTGAAAGGATTTAAGCCATGCGGGGTCGATTGTCTGATTCAAAAAAGCTGTGGGAATTAATGGCCGCTGCTGCTTTAACTCAGCACTTAAAAAGGCCAGCTTTTCTGTTTCACTCCATTCAGAATAGTGACCGACGCCAATATAGCGCGTCACCGCATCCAGCACCTCCGCATGACGGGATGATTCCTGACGAATATCCAGCGGCGTTAAATTCAAACCAAAACAATTCACGCAGCGAATAATATCCGTCAGCCGACCATCGGCAATGGTGGCCATGCCCTGCCCCACTAGCGAGTCATAACACAGCATCAAGGCTTGCTTGAGTTCATCCACATCAAAATAAATCGCGCTGTCATCGACCGTTAACTCGCCATCGAGTTTTGCCTTTAAGCTATCCCGCGTCAGTACCAGCCGATCTCGCACCCCGCGCAATAATTGTCGATAAGGCTCAGGGTGCTCACCCACCGCAGCGCGCAAAGCAGTGCTACAGCTCGCCATCGACAACTCCGAACGCAATTGCTCAATATCTTTCTGCAACAACTCCGCCGCCTGCCAGCGGGACAACCAACACACCTCGTCCGTGGTTTTAGCCGTGACATTGGGATTACCATCCCGGTCGCCCCCCATCCACGAGGCAAAGCGAATCGGCACCGCGTCAAGACTCAGCCCCTCGCCCAACTGCTCGCGCAGGCTAAAATCGAGTTCGCGCAGCAAGGCCGGCACCGTCGACCACAGGCTTTGCTCAATCGTCGCTATACCCCACTTGGCCTCATCCACCGGGGTCGGCTTGGTGTGACGAATTTCATCCGTCGCCCACAGGGAGGCGATCTCCCGACGCAGCTCCTGCTTCAGCGCATTGCGTTTGTAATCAGTGAGATTCACCCGGTCGAGGGTTTCAAGATGCTCGGCAATACGGTCGTATTTTTGGCTCACCGTGCGCCGAGAAACCTCTGTAGGGTGAGCGGTTAGCACCAGCTCAATCGTCAGATTTTCAATCGTTTCTGCAATGCGTGACTTCGAAATACCCTGCTCACCCAGATGCGTCAGTAACTGCGGCAGTGATTTGCGATGGCTCTTCTCCCGGTGGCTAGCCTCACTCAAACGCCGTACGCGGTGGTACTCCTCCGCGATATTCATCAAGTTCAGCATCAACCCGAAAGAACGCACCACCGGAATTAAGGCAGTGTCATCCAGCCCCACCATTAAACTTTCAAGCTGCTGATGAGCGCTGGCATCACCCGCCAGCGCCGCCTTGGAAAAATGGCGGATTTCCTCGATCAGCGCGAACACCGCCTCACCATCCTGCTCCCGAATCGTCTCGCCCAGCAGGCCACCCAAGGTACGAATATCATTGCGCAGGGGCGCGTGGCTGTCTGATGTTGATACTGACTGATTCATGGGTAATCACCTTAATAGAGTGTCGAACGGCAAAGTATAAAAGTTTGATGGCAGGTGCAAGCTGAGGAGTATCAAGCACAGTGACAACTATTCTGATACAAAGGAGCCTGTGCATTATGAATTCTAAACTAGAACAGGTGTGAGGCTTTTCCTTCTTCATGAATACAAACATAGCATGGTCGACTCCGGAAATAGACGCAGCTGTTGTTGCTTACTTTGAGCTATTGCAAGATCAAGTGAATGCAAAGCCCACGAACAAAGCGGAGATCTATCGCAAGCTTTCAGCTGCACATCCTTCCCGTTCAGCTAAATCCTTCGAGTTCAAATTCCAGAATATCAGCGCGGTACTTTATGAAGAAAAACTACCCTATGCTGATGGTTTACGTCCGAAGCCAAAATACCAAGCCGCACTAAAGACGGCAGTGCTAAACCACCTCAAACAAACGAATGTTACGGAACAAGCACCTATTGATGTGCTTACTGGCAAGCTCAAGCGGTTGTACTCACGAGACTATTTACCCATACAGGGCAAGGGCAGCGGTCGGTACGGGCTCTCGCTAGAGCACTACCTAAGCATCCCACAAAACAGCTCAAAAGAAGCAGACTTCATGGGAATTGAATTAAAAACCAAGCACGGAAAGACCCTTCAAACGCTGTTCTCTCGCGTGCCATCGCGATATCTAGCTTGCAAAGACAAACATGAGTTGCTTGAAAAATTTGGTTACTACGATGAGAGAAAAGAACGGCAGGCACTCTATACGTCGTTCAACAATACAGCAGACTCTTTAGGTTTCTATCTTAGCCCTAATAAAAACACGATAACCATTAACAAAAAGAAACTTAAAATACTGGAATATGACAACAGCCTATTAGAGGATGCGGTACTTTCTAAACACAACGAAACAGCTTATGTATCTGTGTCTATTAATCGCCAAAAAAATGGTGACACACGCTGTCGGTTTGACCGGCTTTTGTATTGTAAAACACCATCACTATTCCGCTTTATACGCATGACCCATGATGGCAATGTTTATCTAGACTTCACTTTGTCTCAAAGAAATGGAGGCACCAGAGATCATGGATTTCTATGGCGAATACCGCAGGATGCCATAGGAAAATTATATCAAGAAACTCAATTAATCGACCTTTCAACAAATGAAAACTGATACTCAACCAGACGCTAATTTTAGCCATCTAAAGATCAGACGAGAAATTCAAAGCCCATGAACAACTACCATATTTTTGAATACCTGTACCGAGATGCTAATAACTTCAAAGCTTTTGGGCACTTGTTACTGACTGGAATAATTCCTGAAAAATACATTGAAGAATTAAGGTCATATCTTGAATTTGGAGAGTATTTTATTGCTGAACAGGTCAGCATTCCCACTTTATATTCACAGCTCTGGAAGTACAGTAACGGCCCGACACTGGCAGATCATTCTTACCATGAATTTTCCTTACTAAAGAGTGCCTCAGATGAGGAAATATCATCTATGCCTGTCTGGGGAAATACAGAACATCTGCTAGACAACTTCCGACAGGCTCACCATCAACTGTGGGATTGCTCATTATCAGTACATACTGCTGCGCACTGAACGCTCGAAGCACCGGTAACCCCTATGGTTGTAGATGGTAAGGGGTTTGTGCCACAACACCGTGAACGTATTTATCTCGTTGGTTTTATCGATGATACGGATTTTTCATGGGATGCTTTTCGCCGGCAGGCACCTGACAGAATGAGCATGGGAGATATCTTTCATCCAAATGATGGCAGTGAGGATGCAAGCCATGAAAATTATTCACGATTTATAACCGGCCGGAAAGGTAAGGTGCTGGATAAATACATTCTAAGTGACAAACTGTGGAACTATTTGTACGAATATGCAGCTAAACACAAAGCAAAAGGTAATGGTTTTGGTTATGGCATGGTGACAAGGAAGAGCGTCGCACGTACATTATCTGCTCGATATTACAAGGATGGCTCTGAAATACTCGTATCCAGAGGGACCGGAAATCCAAGAAGACTGACTCCACGTGAAAGCGCACGCTTGATGGGATACGACAAACCGGGTGAAGCCAACTTTAAAATTTCAGTGTCTGATACGCAGTCATATAAACAATTTGGTAATTCTGTTGTCGTGCCTGTTATCGAAGAAATCGCAAGAATTATGAAGCCGCATATAACAAGTCTCAAGAATGATGCTAGCGCACATGCCCACCAATATCCGCTGAGCTTGAGCTCTTAGATACTCCTCAAGTACTTTTAAAGCTCAAACTAACGAAATAGTACTCTGAGAAAAAGTGCACGTTAGGCACTTTTTTCTTTCTCTATTGAGATTGCAATCTTGAAAGCCTGTTTGCCAGGAACCGTCTTAAAATCCAGGCCCTATTGCGAGGGACCGAATAAATGGTAGACATCGTCAATAAAGAAACCCGCAGCCGGATGATGTTGGGTATACGCTCAAGTAATACCAAACCAGAAGTTATCACCCGGAAAGCCCTGCACCGGCTCAGTTATCGTTTTCGGCTTGGAAGCAAGGTCGGAAGTATTAAGCCGGACGTTGTTCTACGTCGCCACAAGGTGGCTGTTTTCACCCATGGTTGTTACTGGCACCAGCATGAAGGCTGCAAGCTTGCCTATTCCGACAGGAGCTATTCGGATAAATGGAAAAAGAAATTTGCCGACAATAAACGGCGTGACCAGAGTGTAATAAGCCAGTTAAAAGAAGAAGGTTGGCGTGTTGCGGTTATCTGGGAGTGCACAACACGGAGAGAGTCTGAATTTGAAGATGCTATAAAGAGACTGCATGAGTTTATCCAAACGGGTTCTTCCTGGTATTTTGAGACCCTCTATCGGGAAGTCAAAAGCAGGAAGCAACAAATCGTTTCAGCGGAGAATCGGTAAGGCCTCAGACTGAAGGTGAGCCTGCGAACCCCAACAAACAAACATATCTATATTCATACTTCATTAACTGCCTATCAGACACCTGTATATTCCCTATTGGACGGTGTAATTTTCCTTATTAGACGGAGCCAAATTCCAGCCTAGCCACCCCGCTTAGTTAAGTAGAGAGCATTTATTGCAGGCACTACAGCCACCCTTAACCACCCGGCCATTAAAGCGGCCGTTTATTGCAACAAACCTCTGTATTTATAGACAAATATCCAATAATATAAATGACTTGCGCTATTTTTAAAGCAGCCATACAAACGGCCAAAATAGTTCTACTTCTTGCTTTGTTACGCGCTGAGGAATGCGGATGACCTGCTCAATACTTGATGTTGCGCCCTTTATACCCAGTGATAAAGCACTAGCGGATTCGTCATTGCCCGATCTGGCGATGAGCTTAAGCCAGAAATCGGCGAAGTTATCGGGACAGCTCGCAGAGCAAACACGCCTGACGCTTGAAACGTATATGCGGGTGATTAATTCCTATTACTCTAATTTGATAGAGGGTAATGCGACACAGCCCCATGAGATAAGGGCTGCTCAGCGGGGAGATTACAACGCAGACGCTGCAAAGCGGGATTTACAGCAGGAATCACTCGGACATATGGCGGTGCAGGCCTGGCTGCAGGCGAAATCGCCGGATGCGGTGAAAGTCTATAGCCCTGCGTTTATTCAAGAGATCCATCGGCAATTCTATCTGAATATCCCCGAAAGCTTATGGGTGCTAAAGGATGAGCAAGGTACGGTTGTGGGCAAGGTGGTACCCGGGGAGTGGCGAACGCAGCCGGTTGCCGTTGGCTTACATATTCCCCCCGCAGCAGAAGATGTACAGGCCTTAATGGCGCGCTTTTGCGAAACCTATCAACCCGCTCGCTTTAGTGGCGACAGGAAGCTGATTGCGATTATGGCGGCCCATCACCGTTTGGCATGGATTCACCCTTTTCTGGACGGCAATGGCCGCGTAGGACGGTTGATAACAGATGCCGCCCTGAAGGCGACTGGCCTCGATAGTTACGGTGTTTGGTGTTTAAGCCGCGGGCTGGCAAGCGGGAACAATCATTACAAGGCAGCACTGGCCCTGGCCGATCAGCCTCGGCAGGGTGACTATGACGGGCGGGGGCAGCTGTCGGAAAAAGGCTTGCTGGAATTTTGTCGCTATATGCTAACTACCGCCATTGATCAGGTGGGTTACCTCAGCGAGTTGCTCGATTTGACGGGGCTGCGTAAGCGTATTGATGGCTATGTTCGGGCCAGGAATGATTTTCGCGTCAGGGGTATGGATAAGCCGATTAAACCTGTCGCAGGTCTAATATTACATACCGCTTTTATGTATGGCGAAATAGATCGGGCGCAAGCCCTGGAGTTGTGTGGCATGCCGGAGCGTAGTGCAAGACGCTTGTTGAGTCAGTTAAAAACTGAAGGACTGCTCAGCGAAACGAGTAGTAAGTCGCCACTGCGATGGGCGCTTCCAGAGCATGCAGAGCCCTGGTATTTTCCAGATTTAGCGCCTCAAATTTAAAATAGAAAAACACAGCCCCGCACCCTCTATAATTACGCCCAAACTCACCAGCCAATAGTATGTCGAGCCCTCTATGAACCCCACAACCATGAAATGCATTGAAATCACCACCCCCGGTGGCCCCGAGGTATTAAGCCTGGGTAAACGCCCCCTGCCCGAATGTGGCCCGCATGAAGTGCTGATAAAAATCGCCGCTGCCGGGGTTAATCGCCCCGATGTTATTCAGCGCAAAGGGGCTTACCCGCCGCCACCCGGCGCGTCTGACTTACTGGGGCTTGAAGCCGCTGGCGAAATTGTGGCTATCGGCAGCGAGGTTAGCGCGTGGGCTGTTGGCGATCAGGTTTGCGCCCTGCTTAATGGCGGCGGTTACGCGGACTACGCGGTGGCTCATCAGTCTGTTTGCTTGCCCATCCCCACCGGCTTGTCGATGGTCGAAGCTGCGGCACTGCCGGAGACCTTTTTTACCGTTTGGCACAACGTGTTTGAGCGGGCCGAGTTACAGGCCGGTGATATTTTTCTGGTGCACGGCGGCACCAGCGGTATTGGCACCACGGCGATTCAATTGGCGAAGGCCTTTGGTGCACGAGTATTTGCCACGGCGGGCAGTGATGAAAAGTGCCGTGTGTGCGAAGAGCTGGGGGCGGAGAAAGCCTTTAACTATCACACTGAAGACTTCGTTAAGGGCATTAAGGCAAACACCAAGGGCGCTAATGTGATTCTCGATATGATCGGCGGGGATTACATTCAGAAGAATATTAAAGCCACGGCTCCGAAGGCGCGCATTGTATCTATCGCCTTTTTGCGCGGTTCAAAAGTCGAGGTTGATTTTGGTGCCGTGATGCTCAAACAGTTGGTGCTCACGGGTTCTACCCTGCGCAGCCAGCCGATTGAAAATAAGATTCGTATTGCCGCTGGCTTGAAGGAACAGGTCTGGCCGCTGCTGGATGACGCTACGATAAAGCCGGTGATTCATTCACAATTTACATTGGCTGAGGCTAGCGCAGCTCATCAGTTGATGGAGAGTAACGCCCATATTGGTAAAATCATTCTCACGCCCTAAAGGAATTCGACATCACCATGAAAAAGAACTCCCGGCTGGTTTACTCCACCGACAAGGGCCGTATTAAAACTTCGGATAGCGAAACAGCAAGCACCCCTGCGGGCGACGGTATTGTGCGTATCCGCCGGGAAACCAGTGGTCGCAAGGGTAACGCGGCGACGACCATTAGCGGTGTGCCCCTACCCGAGGCTGAACTAAAAACCCTGGCGAAAAAGTTAAAACAAAGCTGCGGCTCTGGCGGCTCGGTGAAAAATGGCATTATCGAAATACAGGGCGACCATCGCGACAAGGTTCGAGAGCTACTGACAAAAGAAGGTTATAGCGTGAAGATGGCGGGCGGCTGAGATGGTAGAGAACACACAAGACAACACGGCTTACGGTAGTTGGGTCTCGTCCATCACTGCCCGACAGGTCGCCAGTGCGGCACCGTCGATGGATAACCTTTGTATTGATGGCAACGACCTTTATTGGCTGGAGGCTCGGCCGGAAGAAGGAGGCCGTAGTGCGATTGTCAGGCGCAATACCAAGGACGAAAAAACCGATGTGCTACCCGCACCTTTCAGCGCCCGCAGCCGTGTGCATGAATACGGCGGCACGCCCTATAGTGTTATTGCCGGTGTACTGTATTTTTGTGAGCAAAGTGATCAGCGTATTTATCGCCTCGACACAGGGGTAAAAGGGGCAAGTCCCGAGGCCCTTAGCCCAGCCAATCAACACCTGCGCTTTGCCGACTTTTGTTATGACGCCAAAAACCAGCGTTTAATTTTTGTCGCCGAGCAGAGCAGCGACGAGCTTAGTGAACCCCGCAACTTTATCGCCGCCCTTTCCATCAAGCCACCCCACGAATTTAGCGAGCTACACAGTGGCGCGGATTTTTACGCCTATCCTCGCCTCAGCCCCACTGGCACCCAACTAAGCTGGATAAGCTGGCAACATCCGCAAATGCCCTGGCAGGGTAGTGAATTGTGGGTAGCAGACTTGAGGGACGACGGCTTATTGAGCGACCCCGAAAAAATCGCAGGTGGTACTGACGAAGCCATTTTTCAGCCCCAGTGGTCACCCGACGGGGACTTGTATTTTGTCTCGGACCGCAGTGAGTGGTGGAATATTTATCGCTGCTCAAGCGCAGGAGATAGTGAAAACAGCATCGAGGCAATATGCCCACAGCCGGCAGAATTCGCCACTCCGTTGTGGACACTGGGCATGTCGACCTTTGGCTTTTGCACAGGCGGTAACCTCGCCGCTTGCTACACCAAAGACGGTTATTGGCAGCTCGGCCTGATTGATGAAAATACTCAAGAGCTAACGAGCATTGACCTGCCATTTACACAAATCTCCGCGCTAATCAGCAAGGGCGATCACCTTTGGTTTATCGGCGCTTCGCCTTCACAAAGTGGCTGTCTGGTTGAGCTGGATACGTGCTCGGGCCAGTATAAAATTGTTCATCAGTTTGCCCCCCTGCCCATTGCCGCAGACAATTACGCACAACCCCAGGCTATTACATTTGCCACCAGTAACGACGAAGAGGCCCACGGCTTTTACTATCCGCCCTGTAATACAGCCTATTCGCAAAACACCGATGAAAAGCCGCCACTATTGGTCATGTGCCACGGGGGGCCGACGGGTGCTACTTCAACGGGATTCAATCTAAAAATACAGTTCTGGACTAACCGAGGCTTTGCTGTGCTCGATGTCAATTATCGCGGCAGCACCGGCTATGGCAGGCCCTATCGACAGGCGCTTGATGGGGCCTGGGGCATCAAAGACGTCGATGATGTGGTCGCCGGTGCCCAGCACCTTATTGCTCAAAACCTCGCCGACCCCGAGCGCATTATGATTCGCGGCGGCAGTGCCGGCGGTTATACCGTACTCGCCGCCCTCGCCTTTCACGACTTGTTCAAAGCCGGTGCCAGTTATTACGGCATTGGTGATCTCGAAACCCTGGCCCGCGATACTCACAAATTTGAGTCGCGCTATCTCGACAGTCTGGTTGGCCCCTACCCTGCCGAACAAGCCCTTTATCAACAACGTTCACCCATTCACCATATCGACAAACTCAATTGCCCGGTGATTTTCTTTCAGGGTCTCGACGATAAAGTCGTGCCACCGCAACAGGCGGAGGCCATGGTTGAATCTCTCGAGAAAAAAGGGCTTAAAGTGAAATACATTCCCTTTCGCGGTGAAGGCCACGGTTTTCGGCAGGCGGGGAATACCGAGAAAGCGATGCTTGAAGAACTTAAGTTTTACAGTGAGGTTTTCGGTTTTGAACTACCCTCTGACTTACCCACTGTTTCAACCTCCACTCAGGCTTAGCCATGGGCCGCTACCGACCACCCAGAGAACCCTCCAGCCCCTACATTACCAGTGAGGGCGCCAAACTCTTGCGCGATGAGTTGCGCCAACTGTGGAAGGTCGAGCGCCCCCAGGTGACGGCTGTGGTGCACGAAGCCGCCAAGAATGGCGACCGCTCAGAGAACGGCGATTACATTTACGGCAAGCGTCGCCTACGGGAAATTGATAGCCGGGTGCGTTATCTCACCAGCCGACTGGAAGACTTCACGGTCGTCGATCGCCCACCGAGCAACACCGACAAGGTGTATTTTGGCGCCTGGGTGACCTTAGAAGATGACGCCGGTGAAAACGTTTGTTATCGCATCGTCGGTGCCGACGAACTCGATACCAGCAAGGGCTATATCAGTGTCGATTCACCGCTGGCAAAAGCGCTGATCGGCAAAAATATCAATGATGAAATTAACTTTAGCTTGCACGACGAAAATCTTGATTATCTAATTATTGAAATTCGCTATGCCGACGGTAACTTACACTGATGCCTGTGGATCGCCATCCGGTTTAATTTTAAAATCTTCCAGCTTGATGCCAAATTCCCCATCACGCAGTGAACGCCGGATAAGAAAGCCCTTGTCCAGCTGCCCGCTATCGGTGAGGTGGAGGTCGACGGTTTTCTCGGTAATTACCTGCTTTTCTTCATCGCGAAGAATAACAACCGTTGGCAGGTGACGAAACTTACGCTGCCCCGCCAACACAATACCGACCATGCCGTTGCGCAATTCAACAATTGTACCCGGCGGATAGGGGCCAATGGCCTGCATAAATGCCAGGGCATATTCTTCGTCAAACTGTTTGCCGCGATTTTCGAAAATCTCTTTCTGGGCATCGACGGGTGAAAGTGCCGGGGCATAACAGCGGTCACTGGTCATCGCATCGTAGGCGTCAACAATGGCAATAATGCGTGCATATTCTGAAATATCCCCCGCCTTCAAACCCCGGGGATAGCCCTTGCCGTCGGGCCTTTCATGGTGGTTAAGCACCACGTCGATAGGTCGAGCAGGGGTGCCCCCCTCCTCCTTCAGTAACTTGTGTCCGTCAATGGTGTGCTGCTTAACAATACGGAACTCCTCCTCCGTCAAGCTTGCACGCTTATTGAGGATAACTCTTGGCGTTCTCATTTTACCGACATCATGCAGCAAACCACACAGGCCTAGCATACGCAGCTCAGCGGCATCAAAGCGAAGGTGGCGGCCAAAGGCGATAGCGAGGATAGAAACGTTTAAGCAATGTTCAGCGGTGTATTCACTTTCATGTTTAACCCGGCTCATCCACAGCATCGCGTCGCTATTGCGCAACATACTATCGACACAGCTCGAGACAAGTACTTCCGCCATGTCGGTGTTGAGCACCTGTCCAAACTGCGCTGATTTGAGAAGGGCTTTAATATCAGTTTTAGCCTGGCGAAAGACTGGTGCTGCACTTAAGTGCTCCTGACGCACCGGTGATGTCGCTTCGTAGACGGGGAGCGAGCGCATAATTTGTTTTGGCTGGGGCTTCTTTTTTGCCCCGAGGCCAATGGCTTTGAGCAAAGAGCCTTTGTCAGCCTTACTGATCAGTTTCGGGGACTGCACTCTGCCCGTGGGCTGGGATTGTTTTTGAGCTGCCGTTGAGTGACCGCGGATGAAAACATGCTGGCAGTACTTTTCGAGGGTGCGCAACTGGGATTTATTGCGAAGCTCAAAACCCTGCATTAAAAAAGGCGTTTCCAACCAGGGGCGGTCCAGCTCGACGATATGCATGCCCATCTGCAGATTGGCAACCTCGACCCGTACCAGGTTTCCCGCACTGGCAGCTTTTCCAGAGGGGGAGCCTTTAGTCGAATCTTTTGATTTATCGTCCATCAAGCCTATCCGTATAGGGTTTTATACTGACAATGGCGCATTATCGCCGTTAGGCACCGATTATCGGCGATATAGCACATAAAGGGCGTGAGTCAGTTAACACCTCTGCTGCACAAAAATAAGCCAAACACTCTTTCTCAAATGCTAAACCCCATTGCCGTTCGCTCAGGCGCTCTTCGCCTTTAAATCAGACGAACTAACACAACGATTGCGGCCCTGATCCTTTGCCGTGTAAAGCGCCTTATCCGCTCGTTCAAAAACCTGGTCGATCGTATCGCCCCGAGTAAAGTTACTGATACCACAGGAAACCGTGACACTGACATCCTCACCCTGATAGTGAAAGCTGCAGTTTTTGATACTCTCACGTAAGTTGTCTGCTAGCTTAAGGGCCTCTTCAGCTGCTGTTTCAGGTAGTAACATTACAAATTCCTCACCCCCATAACGTGCAAAAAAATCACTTTTTCGAATTCGTTTATTAAGCAATTGCGCAATAGTTTTCAAGACCTTATCGCCCGCTTTATGGCCATAACTATCATTTATTCTTTTAAATAAATCGATATCCCAGATAGCCAGCGCCAAAGAAGAATGGTTGCGTTGCCAGCGCGAAAACTCCTCCTCAATTTTCTGCTCATAAGACAAACGGTTCGGCACATTCGTCAAAGTATCGAACATCGCCTGCTGGTTTTTCTCAACAATGACCTTTTTAAGAGAGTCGGTTTCTTTCTCAAGCTCCTGCATACGCTCATGCATCGACGCAACGTCTTCCTGAGATTCCTGAGCCCTCTTTTTCTCGGCGGCACGGTAGACATTAATATGCTCTGAAATCAGACCCAGCTTCTTATCTACCAGAACCTTTAGCTGGGGTAGTTCCGTCGCCTGATTAATATCATCACGAATGGTGCTCACATCGCTTTGCATACTCTCATCGAACTGCTGACCCTGGCTCTGGGCACTAACGAGCTTGGTCGTTTCGCTTTGCAAAAAGACGTCCATATCTTTTAGTCGGTCAGTTACCTGATGTAAAAATTCCTCAAATTCATGCTTTTCTGTCTGCATACTCAAGCGTATTGAATTGATGAGGTTGGCCACGTCTTTTAATAGCTGCTTCCAGTCAGCAGGATTGGTTTTGTTTTCCAGGCTTTGTTTAACCCTTTCGGCATCTGCCTCAAGACTTTTCGGCACAATAAGCTGCTCAAGCAGACGAATTAACAGCTCCTGTATGGTCGGTTGTAGTGATTCGTCATCACTTGCGGAGTCCTCATCAGAGGAGTCGCCATGTCTGCGCCGAGCCTCAGCGCCGGCCATTGGCTTTAGCAATAAACTCGACAACTGCTGCGTTAACTGATCGAGCGTCTCCTCTTCGCCGGCAAGTTGCACACTGGTTTTTAAGGGGCCAAAGCGAGGAGACCTATCCTCACCGTCCAGCGCATCGATAAGATCAATGAGGCAGTCTTTATAAACGGTAAACCTGAAGGATTTTTCCTCACCCGTCTTTTCACCTGTCCACTGAGAGGCGATATTGGCAAGCCGGTGAATAGCCGCCTGTAGTTGGCTGACGGTTTTAACGGCCAAAATCGCGCGTAGCTCTACGTCAAATTGTTGTTTGTCTGCCTCCGGCCAGGGTAGGCGTGCAAAAAAGGCGTGCAGGGTCGAAACCAAAGAGGAGATATCAACTGAGCCGGTATCGTTTACAGGCCCCCTCTGCTCAACTCGATGTGGGGCTTGCTGTGTACCACTGTTTTCAGGGGGATTGCTGGATAATACACGGCTCAGGAAACCAGGCCGGGCGCCATCGTCAACCTCGACGGTAATCACTGTGTTAAAAAAGCCCAGGGTGTCGGCCAACAGTTTTTCCTGCTGGCTATCGTCTGATTTCTCCAGGGTTTTAATAATTTTTTTGCAAGCTTTCTGTTGACTTTCTGGAAACTGCAAATTGCTGACCAGCGACAATAATGCGCTGGTCACCGATCGCTCTGGACTCGAATTTTTTTCTTCCAGCTGAGCCAATATGGCCGATATATCATCGATAATCGGCTCTAGCTGCTGATGGTTAAAATCCCGTTTAATAGAGCGACGTAGCTTGGCAAGGTGCCCATCAAGTTCCTGATGCTGACCCTCAGCCGCTATGCTCAGGCGGCCTATACCACGTTTTAAGGTGGCTTCTAATAGCTCCCAGTTCGCCTCCTTATTTTCGAGTCGTTCGAGCTGATCAAAGTACTTGCCCTTCCATTCCTCTATGGCTTTTTTATCATCTGCCATGGTTTTCGCGGCCTGCGTCAATGTAATAAGAGTTTACAACCGTTAACTGGCCTAAATATAGCTGTCCAGAGGGGGCGATACAAGCCGAGCTTTCAGCCGTAAATCTCAATACTCCATTTTGTGGACTGGTGGACTTTTAGTAGACTGCAGCCCAGCCAATGCCCTAATAAATTACAGGATTAACCCATGCCCTCTTTTGATATGGTCTCTGAAGTAGAATCAACTGAAATCCGCAATGCCACCGAAAATGCTGAGCGCGAGCTCGCCACCCGCTTTGACTTTCGCGGCGTCAAAGCCAGTATTGATTTAAAGGATAACGTGATTACCGTTTCGGCCGAGGCGGATTTTCAATGCCGGCAAATGCTCGACATCGTCAGTAATAATATCGTCAAGCGCAAGATTGACCCCAACAGTATCGATGCCGATGAAGACTCCACGCACATCGGTAAAACCTACTCATTAGCCATACGCTTTAAGCAAGGCATCGACCAGGCCACAGCAAAGAAAATCGTCAAACTGATTAAGGGCGCAAAGACCAAGGTGCAGGTTGCCATTCAGGGAGACAAGATCAGGGTCACCGGCAAAAAACGCGACGACCTGCAGGCTGCCATGGCTCTGGTGCGTGAGGCCGACCTCGGCCAGGCTTTTCAGTTTAATAACTTCAGGGATTAACCCGCGCTTACATTGCCGACCCACCACCGTCGACGGAGTACACACCACCCGAGCAAAATGAGGCCTCATCACTGCACAAAAAGGCCATCAAATTCGCCACTTCCTCGGGCTCACCATAGCGTCCCATCGGCATCATCTGGCTGAGCTGGGCCTTGGCGGCCTCTTCCTGTCCCGGTGCAAAACCGCTCTCCAATGATCGCATCATGCGCGTTTCAATCGGTGCCGGGTTTACCGTATTAATGCGAATACCCTGTGTTGCATATTCCTGCGAGACACTGCGCATCATGCCCACCACGGCGTGTTTACTGGTGATGTAGGGCGAAATATGCGGTGTGCCCTTGAGGCCGGCCATGGAGGAGGTGATAACAATGCTGCCCCCGCCATTGTCGAGCATCGCGGCAATGACATATTTCAAACCCAGCCACACACCCTTAATGTTGACCGCCATGACCTGGTCAAAGGCATCGACGGGGGAATCGACTATCGGCGCAACCACGCCTTCGACACCGGCATTATTTAAGAAGTAGTCGATGCTGCCGTAGCGTTTCAGAGTCGCGTTGACATAGCCCTGCACTTGCTCGGGCTTCGTCACGTCGGCCATCTGATAACTGACGCGGTCGCCCGCATCGATCGCTTTAGCGGCGGCCTGCAGGGCATCTTCTGTTAAATCCACCAGCATCACATTGGCACCCTCACGGGCAAACAACTTACCCGCCGCCAAACCTATGCCCCCGGCACCGCCGGTAATCACCACGGTTTTATTTTCAAATCGAGCCATTGATCTATCTCCAGTCTCACGCTATTGATTTGACGACGAGTGTAAAGGTTTTTGCAATGGCTCACCCTACAGACGCCAGCCATAGCTCGCCCCAGGCAGCGCAGGTTTCACGATAGTGCTGGAACTCTGCTTTATTCAAGCAGGGCTTAATTAGATGCCCTACTTAAATGCCCTATTTAAATAAGCTGTTTTGCCAGAATATCGCAAAAGGGCTGGGGTTTTTCAATGCCATAACCCTGAGCATAGTCGACCCCGAGCTCTCTCACTATATCCTCAATGTGCTCATTTTCGACAAATTCGGCAATCGTCTTCATACCCATCACATGGCCAATGTCATTGATGGATTTCACCATGGCGTGGGTAATTTCGTCGCTGGCAATTTCCCTGATAAACATGCCATCTATTTTCAAATAATCGACCGCGAGGTTTTTCAGGTAGGCAAAAGAGGAGAGGCCACTACCGAAGTCGTCGAGGGCGAATTTACAACCCACCTTATTCAAGGCCTGAATAAATTGCTTGGCGACATTTAAGTTGGCTATTGCCGCTGTTTCAGTAATTTCAAAACAGATTTTTGCGCCCACAAGTGCCGATTTTTGCAGGCTTGTTAGCAGGAAATCGAGAAAGGATTCATCACTCAGGGTCTGACCCGACAAGTTGATAGAGATAAATTCTACGCTTTGCATAAATACCGGGTGCGCTTCAATCATGCGAATCGCCTCTGTGACCACCCAGCGATCGAGCTCAACTATCAAGTTGTAACGTTCGGCGGCGGGCAGGAAAGCACCGGGGGCTATCATCACCCCCTTGTCATCTTTGATGCGCAGTAATAATTCATAGTGCTTGCCAGCCTCGATGCTCGAATCGAGGCCTTTAATGGCCTGAGCGTAGAGGCAAAACTGATTTTCCGACATCGCTCGATAAATGCGACTCACCCATTCCATCTCTCCGTGACGCTGTGCCAACTCCTGGTCATTGGGGCAGTAAAGATGCACCCGATTGCGCCCCGAATCTTTTGCCATATAACAGGCTGCATCGGCATTTTTAAGGAGGGCCGACAGATCTCCGACGTCCTCGGTAATCTCGGCCAGACCGATACTGGCACTGACCCTGAAGGTCGCTTCACCCCAGGTAAAGCGATAATCCTGCAGGGCTTTTAACAGGGCTTTGGTCAAACGCTCAGCGTTATCCAGCGAGCAATATTCCATCAACACCGCAAACTCATCGCCACCGACGCGCGCCAGCGTGTCGCGCTGCCTGACCACGCTCTGTAGCAGTGGGCCCAGCTGGCGCAGTAATTCATCGCCAGCCACATGGCCACAGGTGTCATTGATCACCTTGAATTGATCGAGGTCGAGGAAGCAAATAGCGTGCTCGGCCTTTTCTTTATGTAACTTGGCCAACAAAAGCTCCGTGCGTCGCTCAAACTCATGTCGGTTGTAAAGCCCGGTCAGCAGATCGTGGGAAGCCTGGTAACTGAGCCTTTCCTTGAGTTCGTATTCCCGGCTCACATCATCCTGAATCGCCAGATAGTGGCTCAATTGACCATTCTCATCTTTAATGCCGGAGATGGAGTTGCGACACCAGTAGAAGTCACCATTCTTTTTCCGGTTGCGAAACTCGCCGCGCCATTCATCGCCGGCAAGAATGGTTGTCCAGAGCTTTTTGTAAGTCACCATGGAGGCCTGCCCGGTACTTAAAATACGCGGAGTTTGACCCATTACCTCCTCTCGAGAATAACCCGTCAAGTCACTGAACTTGGGGTTGACGTACTCTATGCGCCCACCGATATCGGTAATCATAATTACCGAGGAACTCGCTTCCGCCGCCCTCGCGAGCTTTAATAACTCGCCTCTTTCACGCTGCGACGTGCTCATGTCTTCCACGCGCGACTGAATGACCTTTTTCCCACCCCGCTTGAGCAAGGTCGTCGTCACCTTGCAGTCAAACAATTGCCCCTCTTTATTTTTACACCGGGTCTCAAAGCGGTGGGCACCCTGGGACAACACCACCCCTATAGCCGCGCTGTTAATACGCCGAGTTTGCACATCGTCGGGGGCCAGATCACGAAAACCCAGTCGTTTAATTTCCTCTCGACTGTAACCAAAACTGCTCAGTGCGCAGTCATTTACTTCTAACAATTGGCCACGAGTATCGTGCAAAAATAAGGGGTCAGGGGATTGCTCAAAGGTTTTTTGTACACTCTCGACATTCGCGTCAAGTCTGGCCTGCAGGCTGCGACGCGAAAATTCGCCAGCGACTATTTGGGCATAGATTTCTAATATTTGTTGCACGCTGACAATATCTTTTATCGCGCTATCGGCCATTACCACCAGGGTACCCGGGCTGCCACCACAATCGGCGATGGGTGTACCCATGTAACATTGTGGTGCCACTTTGGCCAAATAGGGGGCGCGGGGGAAACATTGACAAACATCGTCAAAATACAGGCTTTTGGTGCGGGCCAGCACCTGCTCACAGGGCGTACCAATCAAACCGCATTCAAACGCTTCAACTCTCTCCCCGTCCAGCCAGGCACTAAAAACCTCGATGGTGTAACCCGACACCCGGGTAATAAAGGCCGCCCGTAAACCCAGCACTTCACTGAGCTTACGAACTATGTTGTCAAGTAAATCACCGCCTCTAGGGTCCAGGGTCTGGTGAATGGCCCGCAATGCGAGCCCCGCATCATTGCTAATACTCACTGCTGCAACTCCCGCTTAAACCGCAATTCCCCGTTCTTTAAAATAGCGACCGTACTGAATATCTTCCTGCTGGATATGTCCGGTCAGCCAATCGACGATAAAGGCAATCACATCGATCATGTTTACTTTTCCGCCTTTATCCAGCGTGCCAATGGTTTGCCCAACATTGTCCAGCAGCTCTGTGTGCGCCTCAACTTGTTGAGCTAAACCCGGGTAGCCGTGGGTCATCATCAATTGCTCTTCTTCAGCAAAATGGTGGGCGGTATAGTTGGCCAGTGCCTTGAGTATCGGCAACGCTTCCTCCTGTTTTTTACCCGCCGCAATCAGCGCGTGTATTTCGTTGCAGTAGGAAAAAATTTTCTGGTGCTCAGAATCCATTTGTTCCACCAGCACGCTCCATTTGGGGCCAAAGCGAAACAGGCCCTTCTCTGAGAGGTCCGCCACGCGATGATTTTCATCTATCTGTAAACCCTCGTAGAGATGAATCACATCGGCACTGCGATTACCCAGTAGAGTCGCCTGGGAAAAATTCTGTGCCGCTGTCCCAGTATTCGTTGCTACCAACTTATTCATGGCCGCAATTGAATCACCCAGTAAACCCGCCGCCGAACTCAAATTGACATTCATTTCCTCGGTTGCCGATGCACCCTCGCCCACGCTAGTGCTGACGGCACCCATGCCCGCGCTGGCCGCTGTCAATTTTTCAGAAATATCCAGCGTCGACAACGATTGCTGCTCAGATGCAGCCGCAATGGCGGAAACAATCTCGTTGATTTCAGTAATCACCGTTGCCACTTCACCTATCGAGCTGACACTCAAACGAATGGCATCGTGAATAATGGCGATCTTGCTTTTAATGCCCGCATTGGCCTCATTGGTTTGCGCCGCGAGCTCTTTCACCTCGCTGGCCACCACGGCAAATCCCGCCCCGGCCTCCCCTGCCCGCGCCGCCTCAATGGTGGCGTTGAGTGCTAAGAGCTTGGTTTGATCCGATACTTCGGAGATGGTATTGGTCACCTTGCTGATCTCGATAGCGGCGGCTTCGAGGGCGGCAAATTGTTTCGCGGCCTTTTCGGCATCGTCCACTGCTTTGGCGCTTATCTTTCGCCCCTGCTCGGTTCTCTGGGCAATTTCTCTGGCAGCAGAGGACAACTCAGTGGTCGTCTGTACCACCTCGGCAAGATGGTTTTTCGACGCTTCTGCATTGACAGAAATATCCTTCATATTGACCGATAGCTGCTCACCCGCTGCAGCCACCGTATTGAGCTTGTCGCCCATTACCCGCGTGCGTTTTAATTCGTCTTCCGTATCCCAGCTCAGCGACTCAACCTGCTGCTTACTCTGCTCGGTAATGACTTTTATTTCACCACTAAGCTCCTTCATCAAGACCTGGGTTTTACCAATTGCCCCGCCAAGCTTGAGCCTGATGGCTTCCGTCAATTGCGCTGGCTCGCAACTGTGTATTTCGGCCGGGGTCGTAAAATCGCCTTCGGACAAAAGGCGCAAATTGTGCAGACTCCCGTCTTGCCCATCACCCACATGAGCTACCTCATCCACAAAGGGCCTCGCCCCACCGGCAGGTTTTGAGTGTTGAGTAGGTGCTGTAGTGGGCTGAGAAGGGCTTGCGGGCATTGACGGAGCACTTGTGGCGGTAACAGGCTGGCCTTTACCTTTACTACTGCTGGAAAATAACGCCATGGGAACTATCTCTATTGGGTTTTTTATTTTTATTTGTCCTCCCTGAACCTCTTCATCCCTAAAAATACAGCCCTTCCTGCCCATCCTCTTGCTGGCAACCAACGGGGCAGCGCTAGCACTCTAAACCGGGCTATAACCATTCATATTTAAAGGGTATACACCAGGTTTTTAGCGAAGTAAAGACCTTATATTAAAAGAGGTTATTATCAATAACTAACAAAGGCCACGCCTCTAGCAATGCTGCCAGACTCTCAACAGTCATTTCTAGCTCCCAACACGGCAGTTTGCTATCGTTAGACTTTCGACTCATTCCAAAAATACGCCGTTTGCACAGCGTAAAAATTCACAGCATCAGGACAAGCACTATGAAACTCGGCTTAATGACCGGCTATTCCGGCAACTCAGTAAAAATACCCCTCGACACCATTGGCTTCGCAGAAGAACTCGGCTACGACTCGGTATGGACAGCCGAGGCCTATGGTTCTGACGCAGTGACCACCGCCACCTGGATACTGGCCAATACCAGCAAAATCAAGGTCGGTACAGCAATTATGCAAATGCCGGCGCGCAGCCCGGCGATGGCGGCGATGACCGCGATGTCCCTCAGCCAGCTCTCGGGCAACCGTTTTATTGTCGGCCTCGGTGCCTCTGGCCCCCAGGTAGTTGAAGGCTGGCACGGCGTACCCTACGGCAAGCCGGTCACTCGCCTGAAAGAATATATCGCCATTATGAAGCAGATCTTCGACCGCGAAGGCCCCGTCACCTTCGAAGGCAAGCAGTACCAACTGCCCTACACCGGCGAGGGTGCTACCGGCATGGGCAAGCCCCTGAAAAGTATTTTGCACTGTAAATCTGAAATCCCTATTTTTGCGGCCACCATTACACCGGCCGGCGTGCGCGCTGCCGCCAGCCATGCCGATGGCTTTTTCCCGGTGTGGATGGACCCCGAGCAATACCACGTGTTTGCCGGGCCCATCGAAAAGGGTTTTGCCGATGCGGGTAATAAAACCCTCGACGACTTTGAGATTGCCCCCTTCGTACGAGTCATTATCGGCGACGATATTGAGGCCTGCATGAAGCCCTTAAAAGACAATATGGCGCTGTATATCGGTGGCATGGGTGCTCGCGCCAAGAATTTTTATAACGACTACGCCAAGCGTCTGGGTTTTGAAGACGCCGCCGTTAAAATTCAGGATTTGTATTTAGATGGCAAAAAAGCAGAAGCTGCCGCCGCCGTGCCCGACGAACTTGTCGACGCCGCTCATCTGGTCGGCCCGGCTGAGCGCATTCGCGAGCGCTCGCAGCGCTGGATTGAAGCCGGCAAAAAAGGCCACGTATCCACCATGCTGCTGGGCGGTGAAACTACCAAAGAAGGGCTGGAATTAATGGCTGACATTATCTTATAAAGTCAGTTTTTATAAAATCTGTTTCTGTAAATGTAGCCATTAATCAGGTGCAAATAAAAAGGGGCTTAATTAAGCCCCTTTTTATTTATCTAAAATTTTAGTCTAAAACCACATTCAGGCTTCCATTTCCTGCACCAACTCCCAGGCTCTATCGGCGCGATTGCGACATTCATCACCGTAGGTCAAGGCCGATTCCGAACTGGCATTACCATCCAGCCCGCGCTTGTAAACGCCCTGCACAATCGCGGCGGAGCGGAATAAATTGTAGACCACGTAAAACGTCCAGTTATCAATTTTATCCCGTCCCGAACTTTTACAGTATTCGGCAACCATTTCTTTTTCACTGGGAATACCCAGGCTTTCCCGGTCCGGCCCGCGCAAACGCACCTCGCCGTAAAAGTCAGCGTTGTATTCCATGCAACTGTAGCCAAGATCCGCCAGCGGGTGACCGAGGGTCGATAGCTCCCAGTCGAGTACGGCGACAATACGCGGCTCGGTGGGATGAAAAACCATATTTGCCAAACGAAAGTCACCATGAGCGATGGTCGTTTCACTCGACTCGGGCAGGTGTTTCGGCACCCACTCGAGTAGACTGTCCATGCTCACCAGCTTATCGATCTCCGCGCCTTTATATTGTTTGCTCCAGCGGGAAATCTGTCGTTCGTAATAATTACCGGGGCGACCGTAGGTTTCAAGATCCACCGCCTTGTAATCAACCGCGTGCACCCGCGCCAGTACGCGCATCATATCGAGGTACATTTCGCGGCGGTCGGCGGGACTGACATCGGGCAGTAGTATCTCGGAGTAAATTCGCCCTTCGACCATCGCCATCACGTAGAACTTGGTGCCAATCACACTGACGTCATCGCAGAGGCAGTGCATTTGCGGCACCGGCACGTCGGTGCTCCACAGCGCTTTCATAATGCGGTATTCGCGATCAACCTGGTGGGCCGAGGGCAGTAACTCACCCGGTGGCTGCTTGCGCATGACATAAACGCCCGAGCCACAAAACAACTTAAACGTCGGATTGCTCTGGCCGCCATCAAACTGCTGAATTTTTAAGGGGCCTTTAAAGCCTTCAATGTTTTGTTCGAGAAATGCCAGTAGCGCCGCTTCATCAAATTCGTGACCCGCACGTACCGCCGTTAATTCTGTGGTCGAGCTCATGCTCACCCCCCGTTAATTATTTGAGCCCCAGCATACAGCTTGAACATGCTAGCCGCAAAATGGGAAACTGCCTTTTATTATTTAAACTCAGGCTTAGCTAAGAGAATCTTCGATGTCAAAAACAAACACCTTACCCAAACGCGTTGCCGTCACCCTGCCCGCCAGCCCTTTAATCAGCGAGACCATTGAACGCGTAAAGTGGGCCGAGGCCGAGGGGTATAGCGATGCCTGGTTTGCCGACGGCGGCGCACCCGATTCATTAACGACTGCCGCCGCTCTTGCCGCCCACACCCACACCGTTCGCATCGGCGTTGCGGTCACCCCGGTCTTCACCCGCACCCCCGTTGTCTTGGCCGCTACTGCTAACGCACTGGGGCAAGTCTTACCCGGTCGTTTTATTATGGGCCTTGGCGCGTCTAGCCAAACGATGATGAACAACTGGCACGGCATTCCCCTGGAAAAGCCCGTCACCCGGGTGAAGAACACCGCCATTATGGTGCGCTCGATGCTAGCCGGTGAGAAATCCAACTTTGATCTCGACGGCCTTTACAGCAAGGGTTATCGACAGGACCCCATCGATCAGGCTCCCCCCATCTACCTCGCCGCCCTGCGACCGAAAATGATTGAAATGGCGGCGGAAATTGGCGACGGGGTGATCTTTAATCTCTGGCCCCAGCGCGCCCTCGCCAAAATGATCGAGCACGTTAGGGTGGGTGCCGAGAAAGCCGGCAAAGACTGGCAGTCTGTGGAAATCGTCAACCGCGCCATGGTGCTGGTCACCGACGACAAGGCCGCCGCCCGTGATTTATTCCGCGCTGCCTTCGCACCCTATTATGCGACCCCGGTGTACAACCGCTTCCTAGCCTGGGCGGGCTTTGATGAGGCCGCTGAAGGAATCAACGAAGGCTGGGCCGCGAAGGACAGACAGAAAACCGCCGGTGCTATGAGCGATGCTTTAATTGATGAAATTGCCGTTATTGGTAGCGCCGAGGAATGCCGTGCACGTTTGCAGGCCGATATGAATACCGGTATTCACACCCAGATTATTGCGCCATTAGCCGGCGCTAGCGAAGCCGATATTCAGCGCACTTTAGAGGCCTTTACTGCGGCTAATTTTAAGCCGGAATGAATGCCTCAAATCAGTTGTGACTTATTATTAAAGGGGTGGCAACGGATGCCCTCTACTCATGACACGCTGTAAATACATCCCTGTACGCTCGATGTCGGCATCCATGCCTCCGACGGTCAAGAGTAAAGGACACCCGTCACCTTCGACTGAGCAATAGCTACGGAGATAAATAATGGCAATTGGAATCGGCCTCGGCCTCGCGCGTTTTCCCTTTCAGCAAGTCGATAACTTCTGGCGCTGGGTCGAGCTTTGCGAAGACGGCGACGTCGACTCCATCTGGCAAACCGACCGACTGATTTCCGACGAGCCCTTTCTCGAATGCATCACTGCTCTCGCCGCTATTGCCGGTGCCACCCAGCGCCTTAAATTCGGCATGAATGTCGCCTCCGCCGCCCTGCGCGATCCCCTCGTGTTAGCCAAGCAATGTGCCACCATCGACTTTCTCAGCCAGGGGCGCATGTTGCCCGCCTTCGGCATTGGCAGTGCCCGCGCACCCGAATGGCAGGCCACTGGCCGAGGCACCAAAGGCCGCGGTAAACGCACCGACGAAGCCCTCGACATCATCACCCAGCTTTGGCGTGGCGAGCCCGTGACACTGAGTGGCGACCACTATCAATATCAAGATGCCCTTATCTCCCCCTTGCCAGCACAGGCAGAATTACCCCTGTGGATAGGTGGCAGCAGTGAGGCCGCCATTAAGCGTACGGCACGCATCGGCACCGGCTGGCAGGCGGGGCTGGAGTCGCCCGCAGCGGCCGGGCGAGCGAAAAAAGCCATTATCGAAGCCTTAAAAGTAACTGGTCGCGATATTGATGACGAGCACTACGGCACGGGCTTCTTCTTTCGTTTTGGCAATAGCAGCGACGACATCGCCCAGCGGGAGCTGGCTCGTTTCAGCAAATTGGCACCGGGCAAAGACCTCAGCCATACCCTTGCTATCGGCCCAGAGCAAATTCACCAGCGTATTAAAGACTATGCCGAGCAGGGAATTTCAAAATTTATTCTGCGCCCCATGGGCAATGATGACGCCGATTTACTCGAGCAAACACAGCGCTTAATTCGGGAAATATTGCCCGCCTTCCCAACTTCATAAACGCGACGCCAGCGCACCACAGGCTATCGGCTATTCGCCAGCCACTTGCGCAATAAATCCTCCAGCACATCGGGGTCAATGGGCTTACTCAGGTAGTCATCCATGCCCGCCTGCAAACACTTCTCCCGGTCACCGGCCATGGCATTGGCGGTGAGGGCGATAATCGGTAGCGAGGTATTGCTCTCACCCGCATCTCCGGCGCGAATCGCCTGGCTGGCGGCAAAACCATCGAGCACCGGCATCTGACAATCCATCAACACCAGGCTGAAGGGACGCTGCTGACTGGCGGCGGTGGAGAGACACTCGAGCGCTTGCTGCCCGTTGTCGCAGAGTGAAAAACTCAGGCCAAACTCCTCCAGCAAACCCGAAACCAGCGCCTGATTGACCTTGTTATCTTCCGCCACCAGAATGCGCGCGGCCGCCGGCCAGGCGGCGCCATCGAGACTCTGCGGCGGCACCTCGGCACTAATCGAGCTCGACTGGCCATGGCCATCGAGGGAGTGTAGATAGTGCTGGGTCACCAGCGGTGCCGCCCGGCGCAGGCTCTCGTCATCATTGACCAATACCGCCAGGGCATCGAACAGGTCGGAGGTGGTTGCCGGGCGTGGGAAGTAGGCACTAAAGCCCATATCGGCAAAGTACTGGGCCTCACCACGGCTACTGAGCGCCGTCATCATTACCAGTTTTATCGGCGCAAAGATGGGTGTCGCCTTGATCATGGTGCCCAACTCCTCCCCGGTCACGCCGGGCAGGTCGGCGTCGATAAAGGCGACATCGATGGCTGGCAGGTCCTGGGTTTCACGGTTTTGCAACAACACCAGGGCATCGGCGCCACTATCACTACTTATTACCTCTGCACCCCAGTGCCTGAGCTGCTCACAGAGAACCTGGCGACTAGTGGCATTGCTATCAACCACCAGTAAATGGAGTGCGGCCATGTCAATTTCAGGCACCACCAATCGCGACTCATCACTGCGGCACAGCAGTACCGTAAAGGTAAAACAACTGCCCCCAACAGACGGGGTGCTAAAGCGAACATCGCCTCCCATTAAGTCACAGAGCTGGTTGACAATACTCAAACCCAGGCCGGTGCCTCCGTATTGGCGCGTTGTCGACGAATCGACCTGCCCAAAGGCCTCAAAGATACGCTCGCGACTGGCCGCCGGAATACCAACCCCAGTGTCCGTCACCGAGCAGGTCAAGAGCAGCTCGCTGCCAGCACTCGGCCCCACCTCCAAACTGGCTTTAATCACCACCTCCCCGTGCTCGGTAAACTTAATGGCGTTGCCCGTCAGGTTGGTCAAAATTTGGCGCAGGCGACTGGGGTCACCGACCACCATTGAATGTTCAATTTCCCGTACATCAAGCACCAGCGCCAGACCCTTTTCCTCGCTTTTAAAGGCCATGGTGTCGACAAAGTCACCGAGCAGGGCGCGCAAATCGAAGACGATCTCTTCCAGCTCGAGCTTGCCGGCCTCTATCTTGGAGAAATCGAGGATGTCATTAATAATACTCAGTAAAGATTGCGCGCTGCCCTGTGCCATCGCCAAACGCTTTTGCTGACCCTGGCTTAATTCTGACTTCATCACCAGGCCGAGCATGCCCAGTACGCCATTCATGGGGGTGCGAATTTCATGGCTCATATTGGCCAAAAACTCGGCCTTGGCCTGTACCGCCCTCTCCGCATCATCCCGCGACTCAAGCAAATGTTGTTCGGTAATTTTATTCGCCGAGATATCGCTGCGAATCGAAATATACTGCACCGGCTTACCGCCCTTCATAAAGGGCACGATGGTGGTTTTCACCCAGTAGTGCTCAGCCTGCTTATTGCGGTTACAAATTTCACCATGCCACACCTCGCCCTGGGAAATGGCCAGATACATGGTGCGGAAAAAATCCTCATCGTGAACCTCCGATTTCAACAGCCGGTGATTCTTGCCAATCAATTCATCGATGCCATAGCCGCTAATTTCGGCAAATTTTTCATTGGCAAAGGTGATGGTGCCTTTGACATCGGTAATCGAGATGAGGGCGTGCTGGTCCATGGCAAACTTTTGCTGCAGCAGATCAAAGTTGGCCTGCTCCGCCGCTGCCACGGCCTTTTCGAGAGCCTCGGCCTGGTGTTCAAGGTTGAGCTGGGCCTGCTGGTTCTGCTCGTGCACCTGGCTTAATTGCTGCGCCATGTGATTAAACGACTGCGCCAACTGGCCCAGTACATCCTCACTGAAGACCTCGATACGCACCGAGAAGTCCCCCTCGGCAATGTCCTGAGTACCCCGCTGCAGACGCCGCATTGAACTCAACAGGGTCACCAACAGATAGCTAGCGGCGACACACACCAACACGACGGCCAGTACCGTTGACCACAACGCCGTAGTGTAGGCGCGCTGCGCCACTTGATCAGACTCTGCTATACGTGCGGCAATTAACACCTCTTCGTAGCGAATAAACTCCGCCAGCAAGTCACGCACCTTATCGATAATCCGCTTGCCAGTGCCGGCTTCGATCAAACGGGTCACTTCGCGCATCGACGCACCGTGCATATTGAGTGCTTCACGTAGCTGGATTTCGGGCTGCCCCGCCTCACGCCGCCAGCGCTCGGCCAGTTCGCGCAGGGTTTCAATTTTGACCTGCATATCGGCACTGGCATACCCCGCCATCACCAACTGCCGCAAATCGGCAAAGTGCTGGCTTATTTTAATGCCACCCAGGCGATAGGGCGCGAGGAACTCATCTCTGCCGGTGAGGAGGAAACCGCGCTTGCCGGTTTCCATATCGGCCACCGCTTTTTCGATACCGGCAAGCAACAGCTGGGCGCTTTCATTGGAGGAGCGCTGAAACTGCTGATCGAGCTCCCCGAGCCGATATTTAATGTTGGCCAGTGCGCTCAGCCCCAGTCCCCGCTTAAACACCTCACCGATGATTGCAAGGCCGTCAAGGCCGTCAAGGCCGTCAAGGCCGTCAAGGCCGTCAAGGCCGTCAAGGCCGTC
>ERZ1027208.23-NODE-23-length-115624-cov-99.102389_pt1 | contig 115624 bp, 103 predicted proteins | sample MGYA00520867_ERZ1027208 | MGnify/ENA primary metagenome ERZ1027208 (study PRJEB33311, sample SAMEA4378413) | marine metagenome | biome: Marine biome; feature: Fjord; material: Water | collected 2014-07-20T08:00:00Z/2014-07-... | depth 75 m ... | reverse complement strand
TAGACTACTCATGAACCTTTACCCCAAATTAAAACTTTACAAATCTTAATGGAGTTAATGAAAATCATCAACACACATATTGCGAGTCACGAAGGAGCGTTTCGCAGCAGCAAGACGTTTTCCCGAAAGTTTGGTCAGTTTCCTCTCTGTGATAGCTACAGACGTTGCATTTAGACTACTCATGAACCTTTACCCCAAATTAAAACTTTACAAATCTTAATGGAGTGTAAGGAGTGAACCTTAAGGTAACCTTAAGAATAGTAAGGGGTTATTAAGGTTGTGAGCATCATCCCACCTGGCACGCAAATAACGAAGCCCTACAACACAACTAGCGGGATAACTTTGAACAGCCGAGTGACCCTATAACACTTTAGTGGGCACTGTATTTTGCGCAATTCTTCACTGTTCTCGGGTGATTGCTACCCCAAGCCTCAAGCTATTGAGGTTTTAAAGCGAGTGCCTTTGGCGTGGCTTCGAGCAAACTACTGAGCCCCAAAAACATAGGGTAAAGCTTTACCCCGTGCGTTCGGGCCCACTGGTGTATGTCGAAATCATCCATGGACAGTTTGCTGTCCTGAGTATCCCGATAAGTATTATTACCCTACAGATTACTGCGCTTCAATGTTGCCCTGGGTTTTATTATCAAAATCACTGGCATTGTGCCGCTCATGAAGCTGACCCTCTACAGGCCCCCAGGTACAATTCACCATTCTTCCACGCTGCACGGCCTTTCTTGCAGCTACTTTTTCGGCCCATCGTTTAAGGTGGAGATAAGAATCTGTACTGAGAAATTCAGAGGCGTCATAAATGCCATCTACCATCAATAGGCCATACCAGGGCCAAATAGCGATATCGGCGATAGTGTACTCATCACCACACATATACTGCTTGTCAGCCAGATGCCGATCGAGCACATCCAACTGTCGCTTTACTTCCATAGCATAGCGGTCAATACAGTATTCAATTTTGATCGGGGCATAGGCATAAAAATGACCGAAGCCACCACCCAGATAGGGCGCGCTGCCCATTTGCCAGAACAACCACGACAGGCATTCAGCACGATCAGCCGGATCGGTGGGCAGTAGCGCATCAAACTTCTCTGCTAAGTACAGCAACATGGCACCGGATTCAAAAATTCTAGTTGGTGACGTTGTACTTTGATCAAGCATGGCCGGGATTTTGGAATTTGGATTGACCTCGACAAAGCCACTGCCAAATTGATCACCCTCACTGATATCAATTAAATAGGCATCGTACTCTGCCCCACTGTTACCCAGGGCCAGCAACTCCTCTAACATCACTGTCACCTTCACACCGTTGGGCGTACCCAGGGAGTAAAGCTGTATCGGGTGTAGGCCTATGGGGAGTGACTTTTCATGGGTTGAACCCGCGATGGGTCGATTAATACTCGCCCAGCGCCCGCCACTTTCGGTATCCCACGTCCAAACCTTAGGTGGCAAATACCCCTGGGGCTGATTGTTTTGAGCGCTCTGTGTTGTGGATTCATCCATTTTTATCAGTCCTTTTTATTGACCTTATTTATTACTTGGATTCAAACCGAAATGTCAGATCTTATCGACAAATTTAAATTTCCTTATGCGCAGTAACCAGTAGGGCTTTAGCCCCCATACTCACACCGCTATTACTCTGATGTGATTCGAGCATTTTGGCCATATCAATAGCAATACTTGCCCGGGTTGGCTCATCGGCCTCGGCGTTATTAATAGCACTGCCTGACGGCGCCAGTTGCATAAGAAAACTCAACGCCTCGTCAATATCTTCGCCCAGGACAAAGGGCGTTTCAAATGGCTCGACCACTATATTGGCGAAACCCGCGCCACTGAGTATTTCATTCGCACGTCCATTTTCACTGAGGGAAAAAGGCCCGGGGTCACGAGCACCCGGCGGTGGTGGTAAAGCCAAATGTTTAGACACGACTTGCAGTGGCAGCGTAACCCAGGCATTTTCATGACGCCCGGCCCAACAGATAAAGGCCAGACGACCACCCGGCTTTAATGCAGAATATATATTTTTAAAGGCCCCTACCGGATCATCAAAAAACATCACCCCAAAGCGGGAAAAAACCAAATCATAGCTATTTGCGGCAAAGGCATTGGTTTGCGCATCAGCACATTCAAAAGTGATATTACCCAGGCCGCAGGCCTCGGCCTTTTTGTCAGCTGCCTCGACCATGGCGACGGAAATATCCACCCCGTGCACCCGCCCTTGAGGCCCTACTTTGTGGGCTAAATCAATGGCGCTCTCACCACAGCCAAAACCAATATCGAGAATGCGCTGGCCCGGACGAATATCGCCGGCCTCTATTGCCTGCTGACCAAAAACTTTAAGACTAGCCTCAAGTCTGGCCTCTCGGCTGACCCAGTTTTTACCGCCACTACCATTCCAGAACTCGGCCATTGCGGCATTTACTTGATCTGTCATTATTTTATCCTCTCAAAGCACACTGTATTGTTAGCCGTCCTTGAGCTGTAAAGGCTGAGTATCCAGTACTGAATGTAGGCTGCGGGGCCATGACCGCATCTTAGCACTAACAGGCTATAGCAAATATTTTCACGGGGGTTGTTCACACTGAAACAAGAAGCACTACAATCGACCTACACGCGCCTCTGGAGGCAAACAAACCATGAAAAACAATAACAATACTGTCGATAAGGCAATCGACTATGGCCCCCTGCAACAGTTAATTGGTCGCTGGGAGGGAGACAAAGGCACCGACCTTTCTCCTGAGCCAGAGGGCGAAAAAAGCACACCCTATTACGAAACACTGACCTTTGAAGAGGCCGGAAATGTCACCAATGCTGGCCAGCAAACACTCGCCGCATTACGCTACCATCAGGTGGTGAAACGACTTAGCGACGACGCGGTGTTTCACGATGAAGTCGGTTACTGGATGTGGGATGCAGATCGCCAGACCATTATGCATTCCCTCTTCGTACCCCGTGCTGTGGGCATTCTCGCTGGAGGTTCTTACTCCTCAAATCCAGCATCGACAGACAACGTAGAGCTTAAAGTAGCGGCCAAAATAGACGACCCCGACTGGTCAATTGTGCAGTCGCCGTTTATGCGCGACAACGCCAAAACGATCGGCTTTGAACATCAGATAAACGTCAGTGCCACAGCACTGCGTTACAAAGAGACAACCGTGCTGGATATTTACGGCAAGATTTTCAATCACACCGATGAAAATACTTTAAACCGTTGTAGCCATTAAAATACTAAAGCTGAGAAAACCCACTTCATTCAATGCCCGTGATGTGAGGATTCCTCTTTTTTAGCGCTGCTTTTTAAAGGATAGATTTGATAGTTTGCATGGCAAGCCTGGCATTTATTCATTGAACGACTTAACGCCCCCAGCACGGCTTTACTATCAGCGCCCGATTCGGCAAGCGCCGCAATGGTGTCAAAGTCTTCATGGGCAGCCATGCCCAGTTGCATAAAGTGCTTGGGTAATACACCTTTGAGGTGATCTTCCGCTTTGCCTGCCATACTGCGTCCCAACGGGCGGGCAATATCGGCGACAGCCTTCATGTCATCTTCGGCCAATGCGCCAAGAATATTCTGCACCCCTGACAGCAGCGCACGCATCTCACCGAGCACATGTTCCCGCTGCATAGGCGTTAGAACCAACACTTCGCGCTTATCAATAGCGGGTGCTTTGTTTTCAGCAAGTACTTGCAGCGGACTAAACGTAAAAACCAGGACTAGAAATAAAGGACTTAAGCGTTTCATTAATGATTCTCCAATAGTCTAAAATACTCATAAATAGAAAGACGGCACAAGTCTTTACGCCCCACTAGCACTGCGATGCAAGCGCGGATCGCGAAAACCATACCATGCCACCACCGCTGCCAATAGACACAAGCCAGAAGCAACATTAAAAATTTGTGTCGCACCCTGCACCCAGAAATGGCCCGCCAAATAAGAGCCACTAGCACCGCCAATACCAAAGCTGATTGCCCCGTACAGCGCCTGCCCACCCGCTTGCGTGCCGCCCTTAAAGAGACGACGTATGGATTCTATCGACGCTGCATGAAAGGTGCCAAACGTAAAGGCATGTAAACATTGGGCGAGTATCAATAGCCACAGCCACTCACTGCCGTTGCCAATCATATACCAGCGTAGCGCCGCCAATAGTAGGCTGGCGATTAGTACAAAGCGCACGCCGAGCTTTAGTAAAAGGGTGTGCATCACCATAAAAATTAAAACTTCTGCAACCACGCCGATGGACCATAAAAAACCAATCGCAGTACGGGAAAAGCCCAGCTCTTCAAGATAAATACTAAAGAAACTGTAGTAGGCACCGTGGGCCATTTGTAGCAATGTACCGGCGATTAAAAAGGCAATCACCGTTGGCTGGCGCACCACTTGCCAAAGACTTTCACGCTTGTGCTCGCGCACCTCTTCACTCGATGGGGGGATTAATAAACTGCTGATAAAAATGCAGGCCAGCAGACCAATACCCACCCAGGGAAAAAACTCAATATTGATGTGCTCAAAATAATAGCCGCCACCGAGTACGGCGATAATAAAACCAATCGAGCCCCACACCCGCACCAGACTATAGCGCTCGGGTTTATCCTGTAAAAAGCCCAGGGTAATCACTTCAAACTGAGGCAAAATAGCATTCCAGAAAAAGCTATAGCCACCAATGATGACGGCCAGCCAGTAAAAACTCTGGTCGATGGTAATGCCTAAGAAACACAATAAACCGAGAAAGGAGCCGAGGCGTAGAATCGCCAGGCGGCGACCAGTGACATCACCCAACCAGGCCCAGAGGTTGGGCGCGATCAACTTGGTGATCATTGGCACGGCTAATAGCAGCCCTATTCGCTCCGGCGTAAAACCGAGGTGTTGCAAATACAGGGGCCAGTAAGGATACATGCCACCCAGCAGGGCGAAGTAGAAAAAGTAAAATCCAGAAAGCCGCCAGTACGGTAGTGCTAGATTATTTTTTTCGGGTAACAATTACTCGCTAACCCCTGGATCGACTTCAGGGCCAACTTCAGGCGGCAATGGCTTGAGCTGGGTATCGACATCCTGGTTCTGTCCGCGATGGCGCAGTGCATGATCCATCAACACCAATGCCAGCATAGCTTCGGCGATAGGTGTAGCGCGAATACCGACACAGGGGTCGTGGCGCCCGGTGGTTGACACTTCAACCGACTCGCCACGAACATTCACCGACTGCCCCGCTAAGCGAATGCTCGACGTTGGTTTTAAGGCGAGATGAGCAACAATACGCTGCCCAGTGGCAATGCCACCAACAATGCCCCCAGCATGATTCGACAAAAAGCCCTGGGGGCTCATTTCATCGCGATGCTCGGTGCCTTTTTGCTCAACAGTGGCAAAACCATCGCCTATCTCGACACCCTTGACTGCGTTAATGCCCATTAATGCACCGGCAATATCGGCATCGAGTCGATCAAATACAGGTTCACCTAAACCCGGTGCCACACCCTCGGCAACCACGGTGAGTTTGGCACCAATGGAATTACCCTCTTTAGAAAGAGCCTGCATATAAGCGGCCATTTCATCAACCTTGCCCGCATCGGGGCAAAAGAAGGGGTTGTTGTCGATTTCATTCCAGTCGACTTTATCAATGGTGATGGGGCCAAGCTGGCTTAAATAACCGCGCACGCTAATGCCCAGTGTTTCAGCTAAATATTTTTTGGCGATGCCGCCGGCTGCTACACGCATGGCAGTTTCGCGGGCCGATGAGCGACCGCCGCCACGATAGTCGCGCACACCGTATTTTTGAAAATAACTGTAATCGGCGTGGGCCGGGCGAAACGTGTCTTTAATATCGCCATAATCTTTCGAACGCTGGTCAGTGTTTTCAATCAGCAGGCCAATCGAGGTGCCCGTCGTCTTACCCTCGAAAACGCCGGATAATATGCGCACCTGATCGGCCTCACGACGCTGAGTGGTGTAGCGTGACTGACCCGGTTTGCGCCGGTCGAGATCAACCTGCAAGTCGGCTTCACAAAGTGCCAACCCCGGCGGGCAGCCATCAATAATGCATCCCAGGGCAGGCCCGTGACTCTCGCCAAAGGTGGTAACGGTAAACAGCTTTCCAAAAGTATTGCCCGGCAAGGGTGACTCCAAATCATTTATTAGGTGAAAATTACGCGGCTATTATAAACCCAGCGTTAACAAAAATGGGCCTGTCTGGTTAGATGAACTCAGCCCCATGCGCAATCAGCTCTGCCCGTGTGAGAACAAAAACACCGTAGCCGCCACGCTCAAACTCCAACCAGGTAAAGGGCACATCGGGGAAGGCCTCTTCCAGATGCACAGCGCTATTGCCAACCTCAACCACCAGCACGCCGTTTTCATTAAGATGATCAGCCCCTTCACGCAACAGGCGACGGGTAAAATCGAGGCCATCATCACCCGACTCAAGAGCCAATGCGGGTTCGCACTGAAATTCCGCCGGCATGGCCCCGTAGTCAGCCGCATCAACATAGGGCGGATTGGAGACGATAAGGTCAAAGCGTTGATCAATACTTGCAAACAAATCGGATTCAACGGCACTCACTCGCGAGGCCAAACTGTGCTGCTCGATATTCTCACCAGCCACCACCAGGGCATCAGCAGAAATGTCGCTCAACACCACCTCGGCATCGGGGAAAGCATAGGCACAGCCGATGCCGATACAGCCACCGCCCGTACACAGGTCGAGAATCGCCACCGGTTCATCGGCTAGCCAGGGAGAAAAACCCGCCTCTATTAACTCGGCGATGGGCGAACGGGGGATCAGCACCCTTTCGTCAACTTTGAACTTAAGCCCGGCAAACCAGGCTTCACCCGTCAAATAAGGCACCGGTATGCGACCCTCAATGCGGCGAATAAACAGCGCCAATATCGCGGTGCCCTCACCGGATGTCAGACGCGCATCGAGTATTTGTTCTCGCCCCTCCTGCCCCAAATGCAGGGCATGGAGGACGAGAGCCAGTGCATCGTCCCAGGCGTTGTCGCTACCGTGACCAAAATACAACTTGGCCTCGTTAAAACGGCTGGTGCCAAAGCGAATATAGTCGCGGACGCTGTGTAGGTGGTCGACCAGTTCTGGGGTGATTTTCGCCGTCATATTCGCTGTCATAGTTGATGATGCTTTCAAGTTGTGGGTTCGCCTTAAGAATCGATGGCAACAACCATCGTTGTAATTTCTCGGAGGCGACCATTATAATCACCTCAACAAAAAAAGATTGGTCTCGCCAGCCCGAATAACCCCTTATTTAATAGCGCTTTTGCTTAAGTACTTTTTCACAGACCTGCAAAACATGGGAAAAGGGCGGCCAGCTAATTATAACGAAGAATTTCACCATTGAGATCGGACAGAATTATGGAAGAGCAATACGCCAAAATTATAGCGGCCATCGGCGAAGACCTAAACCGCCCCGGCCTGGTTGATACGCCCAAGCGCGCCGCAAAAGCCTTTAAATTTCTTACCGAGGGCTACCACCTCGATCTTGATGAGGTGGTCAACGACGCCCTCTTCCCCAGCGATTCCAGCGAAATGGTTATCGTCAAAGACATTGAGCTCTACTCCCTGTGCGAGCATCACTTGCTGCCCTTTGTCGGGGTTTGTCACGTCGCCTATATTCCCGACGGTAAAGTTATTGGCCTGTCGAAAATTGCCCGTATTGTCGATATGTACGCCCGACGCCTGCAAATACAGGAAAACCTCGCCACCCAAATCGCCAATACCATTGAGCAGATCACCGGCGCCCTTGGGGTTGCCGTCATCATTGAAGCCAAGCATATGTGCATGATGATGCGCGGTGTTGAGAAGCAAAACTCAAGCATGAAAACATCGGCCATGCTCGGAGTGTTCCGTAGTAATCAACCGACCCGCAGCGAGTTTTTATCGTTAATACAGTAGCTGCCCACGCCCTAAGTCTAAGAGTCTAAAACTAAGGGCCTAAGGGCTATTCGACAGCGGTTTATTTAACGGGCCTATTTAAGACCTATTGAGCAGACCTCTTTAACGGATCTAAGAAATATAACAATTCCCTCAGACCAGGCTGGGTTTATAAGGTAATAATGCCCACCCTGCTTTGACAAATTTCCGAGAGTGGTTTCTCCAACAGTTGCCAGGCATTGTCGAGTAAACGCGGCTGGGCAGCGGCCGTGGGGTGTAGGCCGTCAACCTGTAATAAGTCACGTTGGCCGGCCACACCCTGCAGAAAAAACGCCTGAAACAGCACCGACTCATCTTCGGCGGCACCTGCCATGGCCTGCTCGAAGAGCCGCACATAGGCCGCACCGAGATTGGGCGGCATCAACATGCCCAGCAGTGCAACCTGTGCGCCGGCCCCTTCGGCAAGCGCAATCATTTGCTGCAAGTTTTTACTCATTTGCTGGGGCGACAAACCACGCAGGCCGTCGTTACCGCCTAACTCAATAACCAGTAGCCGGGGTTGGTGAGCAGCCAGTAAACCCGGTAAACGCGCTAAACCACCCGCGGTAGTCTCGCCGCTGACGGAAGCATTGTGAATGTCGACATTCGGACATTGGGGCTCGAGACGCTGCTCCAGCAATGCCACCCAACCATCGCGCTTGTCTATTCCATAGGCTGCGCTGATACTATCCCCCAGCACGAGCACCCCATGACTACGGCCAAGCTGGCGATATTCGCTGTTGGCCAATGAACCCGAGCCACACAAAAGCCCGTATAAAAATACTATTGTTACCAGGACCCGATAGCCCATGAATACACCCTCTACGTCTGCCGCCCCCCCGCCTGACATGCCTCAGCAGGTAGCTCCCCTGCTTGAAGTTGGCAATATTGCCAAGCGCGTGCAGGGGCCAGAGGGCGAACTCACTCTTCTTGAAGACATTGATTTTACGCTATCTGCCGGCGAAAGCCTCGCTATTACCGGGCCTTCCGGTAGCGGTAAAACAACACTGCTCGGCCTGCTCGCCGGGCTAGATACGCCCAGCCAGGGTGAAATACGCTTAAATGGCAGTGCTTTTAGCTCACTCAGCGAAGATCAACGAGCCAGTCATCGCGGTGCCACCTGTGCTTTTGTGTTTCAGGAGTTCCACCTGGTGGCCGATATGAACGTGCTTGAAAACGTCATGTTACCGCTAGAATTAGCGGGCCGAGCAAAGCCTGCTGCCATCGCCAAAGACTGGCTTGAACGCGTTGGGCTCGGCCATCGCATTCGCCATTTCCCGGCGACTTTATCGGGCGGCGAGCAACAGCGCGTTGCTTTGGCCCGGGCCTTTGCGGTACAACCGCGGCTACTCTTTGCCGACGAACCCACCGGCAGTCTCGACTACGCCAACGGCAAGCGCGTCATTGATCTCTTATTTGAATTGAACCAACACAGCGGCGCAGCATTGGTACTGGTCACCCACGATCCACAACTCGCCAGCCGCTGCCAGCACCACCTTGAATTGCACGAAGGCAAAATAATGAATATAGCTTTTGCCGAAGAAAAACCGATTGAAGAATCCGTGATCGAAAAATTTATTCATCAAACCCATCCCTCATGAGCAAACTATTTCGCCCCTGGCGGGATCACAGTTTTCAACTATTGGCCCTGGCACTAACCATCGCCGCCTTTGCGCTAAGTGCCGTTATTTTTCTGCGTGCCGAACTGGAACAGCGCTTTAGCATCAGCACCGCTGAAGCACTAGGTGGTGATTTGGTGCTCGCGAGCAGCCGTACACCAGAGCCTGAACAACTCGCAAAAATAGGCGGGTTTAACATATCGCAAATTATCGATTTTTCCACCGTGCTGGTACATAAGGATGAATTACTCTTAGTCAGCGCTCGTGCTGTTGACTCTGCCTACCCCCTCTACGGACAAATACAGCTCGCCAAAAACCGCTTTGCCAACGAGTACAGCCAAAGACACGGCCCCGCCCCCGGTCATGTTTGGGTCGCCGATCAGGTGATCGACCGCTTAAATATTAACGTTGGCGCAACCCTAACAGTCGGTAACAAACCTCTCAAAATCAGCGCCATTATTCGCCAACTGCCCGACCAAAATGCCGGTTTTTACAGTATGAATCCCCGCATTGTTCTCAACAGTTCCGACCTTGAGGCCACCGGCGTGATGGGCCCCGGCACCCGTATTCGTCAACAAAGTATGGTCGCTGGCAACAGTGAGCCCATCAAAAATCTGGGGCTTGAGCTGAATAAAAAGCTACGCCCCGACCAAAGTCTCGAAACCGTCGACGATGCCGCACTGCGTAGCATGGGGCCCCTGCGTCAACTCAGCCTGTGGGCCAACCTGGCGGTACTCCTTATCAGCTTGCTCTGCGGCGCGGCCATTTATCTGGCCACCTCACAACGGGTACGACGCCGCGCAAAACTGGCGGGCTTATTGCGCAGCTTTGGCGCCAGTCGCTATCAAGTCATAACCCGGCTATTGGGCTGGGAGTTCCTCGCTGTGCTACCGGCTGTCATCATCGGCAGCACACTGGGTGCAGCCATTATTATGACGACGATGGATAGTGATAGTGCAAACATTGGCACTGGCTACCTAAGCGCCGCCAGCCCCCTTGAATGGCTCACAGCCCTGCTCGCCCCACTGCTACTGTGGCTGGCCTTTGCTCTACCCCGACTCAGTACATTAGTGCGAGTGCCTGCTATTGAGGTACTGCGCCAGCGGCAGCAAAGTAGCCTGCTAAGCACGAATATCGAGCTACTCGCCGCCCTTAGCGCACCGGTATTACTGGCGGGCTTACTCACCGATTCCCTCGGCGAGCTTGGGAAAGTACTGGGCTTAATTGCCGCCCTCGGCGTACTGTTACCCGCCCTGCTATGGCCTTTAATTAAAGGGCTCGATCTACTCAGTACACGCCTACCATTAGCCGCCCGGCTGGCCATTCGCCGCCTCAGTCGCCGTCCGGCTCTAACGTTGCCCCTGCTGGTTTCACTGACATTGGCAATGACTGTGCTGACACTGGCCGGGCAAACCGGCTCGCAACTACTCAACGACTGGCGCACTCGCCTGCCATCAAAGGCACCCAACCACTTTGTGCTCAATTTATTTGAGCGCGATATGCCCGCCTTCGAGCAGTGGCTTGAGCAGCATGACGCCATCGCCCAACCCCTCTACCCCGTGGTTCGCGGTCGCCTTAGTCGTATTAATGGCGTGCCTGTAAAAGAAGCCATCACCAAGGAAAAGAAATCCGGCCATCGACATTTGAATAGAGATTTAATACTCACCGAGGCCAGTGTTCTGCCCGCCAGCAACATTATTAACAGTGGCCAGTGGCACGGCGAGAACACGCTTAATTTAAAGCAAAAATCGGCAGCTCACTCGGCTAGTCACAGCGTTTCCGTCGAGCAGGAAATTGCCGACAACCTCGGTTTAAAACTGGGCGATAAACTCGAGTTTGTCACCAGCAGGGGCATGCTCCATGCCACCATTAGCAGCCTGCGCGAAGTGGACTGGAATAGTTTTGAACCCAACTTTTATTTTATTTTCGCCAGCGGTGAATTCGCCGCACAAGACATAACCTGGATAACCAGCTTCTGGTTGCCCGAGGGCGACGGTGCCCGCCTCGCTGAGCTGCTGCACGAACTGCCCCACATTACCCTGCTCGATGTTAAAACCCTGCTCGACAAAGCGCAGGAGATTATTGCCCAGGCCAGCCGGGCCAGCGCCCTGCTCGGTGCCTTACTGATGTTTTCTGCATTGCTGGTGTTAGCGGCGGGATTACTCGGTGGCCAGCAGCAACGGGGGCGCGACAACGCCCTGCTGCGCGCACTCGGCGGTAAACAACAATTGATCAAAGGCATCCTCTGGATAGAGTTTCTCTGTCTCAGTGGCAGTGCTGCCCTCGGTGCAACGGCCATATCACTACTCGCCCTCTACCCTTTGAATGAAAGGCTATTTCAACAGGGTATGAGTATTTCTGTCTGGCAGGCGCTGCCACTGGCCCTCGCTTTATTCGTCACCCTTTGTGGATTATTGGCCAGTCGTAGAGCGCTGCAACAACCTGCCCTGAGCTTATTGCGCAGTCAGGGCGAATAAAAGTAGGGGAAAAACACCAGGCGCTTAACAGACTGTTACATCAACCTGAATCTATCAATCAAAGCTCGACAAATACCTCGTCGTTTTCAATATGTACAGGGTAAGTCTTTAATTTCTTTTCCCCACGCACCACGTTCAATAATTGAATGCCCGGTGGAAAGCAGGCCCACTGTTTGACATCACCGCTTTTGACACAGAACTTGGCGCGATGAATAGGGCACTGCAGCACATCACCTTCGAGAAGATCACCTTTAGCCAGCGGCAAACGCATGTGGGGGCAGCTAGTCTCCGTAGCAAAAAAACCACTGTCGAGATGAAAGACAATCACTTTATTGCCCTCCACTTTTGTGACTTTACGTTGACCTGGTGGGATATCGTTAACGTGTCCAACACTGTATTTAGGCATGGTATTATCCTCTATTCATTATTATTTGTTTTTAAGTATCTGCTGGCAGTTTTTATCTGAACTCAGGAATCTCAGGCTCTTTAAAGCCAATGCTTCGTCAATCATAATAGAACAATACAATAATGCCAGAGTCCTTTTGAAGAAGAAGGTAGCTCCTCCCTCACAGCAGGCCCGCAAATGAAGATAAAAATATTACCCTCGATTTTTGTTATCACAATGCTGTGTTTAAGTGCCTGTACTGGCACTACCAGCAAAACTCAAATCAACCCGGTCAAATGTGAAAACCCGAGGCCTCAAATTTGCACCATGATATACAACCCCGTGTGCGGCATAAGTAAGAGTGGCGCTCAAAAGACCTATGCCTCTGCTTGTACTGCATGCTCAGATGAAAACGTGGTCGCTTTTGAAAAAGAAGAATGCAGATGATTCTGCTTGCTCCAGGTCTTACGTGCCCAATATAGCCCCCATACTCGCACGCCCGTAAAACACACCCACCTGTATTCAAAATCAAGTACAGCTACGTTTACTGGCCCCTGATCAGAGCCTGTTAGTTGCTATAGGCACCCCGCTTTCGGTTGACATCAACAGCGCATCTTGCCAGCCTTGCGCATCAGAAAAATAACGCCCTTATGAGGACACAATGAACCACAGTGCCGATAGTAAAAATCAGCCCGAAAATGATGGCCAAATATACCATCACGACGAGGCGGAGAACCTGCCACCCCACTCCCACCACGATGAAGAAACCCTGAGCGAAGTTGATGTAGAAGCCTATTGGCGGGCCAACATTAAAGTACTCGTGGTACTACTCAGCACCTGGGCTTTCGTCTCTTTTGGTTGTGGCGTTTTATTTAGCGACTGGCTCGACCAATTCCATATTGGCGGTTTCCCCCTCGGCTTCTGGTTCACCCAACAGGGCACCATGCTCTGCTTCGTGGCGATTATTTTCATCTACCATATTTGGATGAAAAAAATTGAACGCGCCCACGGTGTCGATGACGACGAAAACAATGTTGAAGATAGCCTTACAAGTCAGAGTGACACGGGGGCCAAGTCGTGAGTGCACAAACACTGAGTTTTATCTTCGTCGGCCTGTCCTTCGCGCTGTATATCGGCATTGCCATTTGGTCCCGGGTTGGCTCCACTAAAGAGTTCTATGTCGCCGGTGGCGGTGTACACCCCGTCGTCAACGGCATGGCGACTGCAGCAGACTGGATGAGCGCTGCATCGTTTTTATCCGTTGCCGGCATACTCGCCTTTACCGGGCGCGACGGCGCTGTCTATTTAGTCGGCTGGACCGGGGGCTATGTACTTTTAGCCCTATTATTAGCGCCCTATTTACGCAAGTTCGGCCGCTTCACAGTTCCCGAATTTATTGGTGATCGCTACTATTCCAAGCTAGCCCGTGTGGTCGCGGTTTTCTGTTTAATCTGTATTTCCTTCACTTATATTGCCGGGCAAATGCGCGGTGTTGGTATTGTATTTTCACGTTTTCTAGAAGTGGAAATTGAAACCGGCGTGGTCATCGGCATGGCCATTGTTTTTTGTTACGCCGTGCTCGGTGGCATGAAAGGCATTACCTATACCCAGGTCGCCCAATACTGCGTATTGATTTTTGCCTTTATGGTGCCGGCTATTTTTATGTCGATTATGTGGACCGACAACCCCATCCCCCAACTCGGCTTAGGCGATAAGCTCAACGATGGTTCTGGCCTTAGTGTGTTGCAAAAGCTCGACCAAGTGACCACTGAACTGGGCTTTAATACCTACACAGTGGGCACCCGCAGCACCATTGACTCACTGGCCATTGCGGCCGCATTAATGATTGGCACCGCCGGTTTACCCCACGTTATCGTGCGCTTTTTTACCGTACCCAAGGTATCGGATGCGCGTAAATCAGCGGGTTATGCCCTGGCCTTTATTTGCATTATGTACACCACCATACCCGCCGTGGCCGCCTTCTCGCGCTTAAACTTGACGGAGAGCGTTAACGAAGTCGCCTATAGCGAAGCCCCAGCTTGGATTGAAAAATGGGAGAACACTGGTCTCATCGCCTGGAAAGACAAAAACGGCGACGGCATTATGCAGTACCGCCCGGGTCACGCCTTTAGCCCCACCAAGCCTGTTTTCACCGAGGCACGGGGCACTTATGGTGAGCGAGTAATTAGCAACGAACTGACCAGCAGTGCCAATGAAATGTATGTCGACCGCGACATTATGGTGATGGCCAATCCGGAAATTGCCCAGCTACCCAACTGGGTAATTGCCCTGGTTGCAGCCGGTGCCGTCGCTGCCGCTTTGTCCACTGCGGCGGGTTTATTACTCGTTATTTCTAGCTCTGTGGCCCACGACTTAATGAAGCGTACTTTTATGCCCGACATCAGCGACAAAAAGGAGCTGCTCTACGCCAGGCTCGCCGCTGTCGTCGCTATTCTTATCGCTGGCTGGTTTGGCATTAATCCGCCGGCCTTTGTCGCCCAGGTTGTGGCCTTCGCCTTTGGCATGGCAGCCGCATCGCTATTCCCACCCATTGTCATGGGTATATTTTCCAAGCGCATTAATCGCTCGGGTGCCGTGGCGGGTATGTTGATAGGTTTGAGCAGCACACTGGCCTATATTATTTACTTTAGTTTTATCGCACCCGAGATCAATAATCCCGAACACTGGTTTTTGGGAATTTCGCCGACAGGTATTGGCACCATTGGCGCGGCCTTAAATGTCATCGTGGCTGTTATTGTTAGCCGCCTCACCCCTGCACCGCCAGCCGAGGTACAGGACATGATCGATGATATTCGTATTCCAGCAGGTGCCGGGGTTGCCCACGAACACTAATACAGCAATAGTCTGGGAATACGGGGTCTGGAAACATAGCGGCTAAAAATGCAGGCTCTGAAAACATAGAGGCTTAATACAATGAACGAACTTTTGCTCGGTAACGAGGCGGCTATTCGCCTGAGTTTTTTCACTGCTATTTTTGCCTTTATGGCCACCTGGGAGGTGCTAGCACCACGCCGCACAGGACAAGTTAAACGACGTATACGCTGGCCCAGTAATATCGGCATTGTGGTCTTCAATACTCTGCTGTTGCGTCTTGTAATGCCAACCACGGCTGTCGGCCTGGCGCTGGCCGGCGAGACCGCAGGCTGGGGGTTGTTGCACCAATTTAACTTACCCCTGTGGGCCGCCTCTTTACTTGCCGTTATTTGTCTCGACCTGGCTATTTATTTACAGCACATACTATTTCATGCAGTGCCAGCGCTGTGGCGATTACACCGCATGCACCACGCTGACCTGGCTTTTGATGTCACTACCGGTGCCCGCTTCCACCCGCTTGAAATTATTTTATCAATGGTCATTAAGCTCAGCGTTATCGCCGCACTGGGGCCGCCCGCTGTCGCCGTATTAATATTCGAGGTGCTACTTAATGCACTGGCGATGTTTAATCATGCCAATGCTCGCTTGCCTTTAGGTCTGGACAAGCTCCTGCGTCGCGCCATCGTCACCCCCGATATGCACCGCGTTCACCACTCGGTAATCCCCAGAGAGGCCAACAGTAATTTTGGTTTTAACCTCGCCATTTGGGATCGCTGGTTTGGCACCTACTGTGCCCAGCCCGAAGCAGGTCACCAGGAGATGAATATCGGCATCAGCACATTTCGCACTGAGCGCGATCTTGCCCTGGACAAAATGTTACTGCAGCCCTTTAAAAACAGTGTCGATACCTATTCAATAAACAAGAATCATTAACAAGCCTCATTAATGGGTCCTTTAATCGCTCTATTAATCAGCCCATTAACTGAGAAAAACTCCCCTGTTTAAAGTGTCAGTATTTTTCTGTAGCCCGCAATAGTGACATCAAATTTTGTCGTTCGCCGCAGATGATCGCACATACCGTCCAGTGCATCGGGGTCGCCGTGAACCAACTGAATAGCTGTGCGTGGAGCCAATGCAGATTGAGCTAGCCAACGGCTAAGATCCCGGTAATCTCCGTGCCCAGATAAACCGGATAAAACTTCTATACGCGCACGATTACGTATCCACTGGCCATGAATTTTTACGCTCTCAACACCCTGCAGCATTTTTGCACCACGGGTTCCCCCCGCCTGATAGCCGGTAAAGAGTACGGTGGTGCGGTGATCCGCCAAACGAGATTTCAAGTGGTGGAGAATCCTGCCCCCGGTGGCCATACCACTACCGGCAATAATAATGTGGGGGAAATGAATATCAGCCAGTGCTTTCGATTCTTCAACATGGTTAACAAAGTTGATGGTGTTGCACATGGCATCACACTGCTGATGATTGAGGCGATGGAGTTCGGTGTAGCGATAGTAAATATTTGAAACATTGATCGCCATCGGGCTATCGAGATAAATAGGCATGCTCGGAACACGACCATCCTTCATCAGTGTCGTAAGCATAAATTGCAAGGCCTGTGCCCGGCCGACGGCAAAACTGGGGATCAATAACGCACCGCCATTTTTAGCCGTTGCTGTCACCACATCGGCAAGCTGCTGAAAAGCGTCCTGCTTGTCGTGGCGACGGTTGCCATAGGTTGATTCGAGCAATAATAAATCGAGCTCAGGCAAGGGCTGAGGTGGACGCATAAAGATATCGTCAGGGCGACCGACATCGCCCGAAAAGCCAACACGCTTGCCCTCAGCTTCAACAATAATACTGGCGGCACCGAGAATATGCCCCGCACTTTGCAGGTGAAATTGTATATCGCCAATTTCGCAGACCTCTTCAAAGGCCAGAGGTGAAAATAGTTCCATGCTACGTTCAGCTGTCTCACGATCATAGAGGGGCTGCGGGTGCTTATGTTTACTTAATTTGTGCTTGCTGTAATAGCGCGCATCCTCCTCCTGAATATGGCCGCTGTCAGGTAATAAAATCTCGCACAAATCGCGGGTCGCATAATGGGTAAACACCGGGCCCCGAAATCCGCGCTTATATAAAACGGGGATGTAACCGGAGTGGTCAAGGTGGGCGTGGGTCAAAATAACAGCGTCAAGCTGATCAATATCTAGCGGCAAGGTTTGCCAGTTGCGCTCACGTAGCCACTTATAACCCTGATACAAACCGCAATCGACCAGGACTTTAGTGTTGGCCGTCTCTACGAGGTATTTCGAGCCGGTTACCGTTTCCGTACCACCCAGAAAGGTGATTTTCATGTATTGCTCCTCACATCATTTACATCGCCAACCTTACTGCTAGAGTACAGTAGACAAAGGTGTCAACTTACTGCGTTAGCGCAAGGATAAGTCACAGGAGAGCAAATATGTCACTAGCAGAACTGGAATCAACGATTGCTGCAATGGTGCAGAAGGGCCGAGGTATTCTTGCCGCCGATGAAAGCGCACCCACTATTGCCAAGCGCTTTGCTGCCATTGATGTCGAGTCCACGCAAGAAAACCGTCGTCTCTGGCGCAGCCTGCTGGCAAGTACCGAGGGTTTGGGCGAGTACATTAGCGGCTTAATCCTCTTTGAAGAAAGCCTTGAGCAAAAAAGTGATACGCAGACCACTATTCCCCAAGCCGCCTGGGCACAGAAAATTGTACCCGGTATTAAAGTCGACAAAGGTAAAATCCCCCTTGCCCTGTCGCCGGGCGACCTGATCACTCAGGGCCTGGATGGACTAGCTGAACGGCTGCGAGCGTATAAAGCACAGGGTGCCCGCTTCGCCAAGTGGCGCGAAGTTTATGCCATCGATAAAAACGTACCCAGCACGAATGGCATAGCCGCCAATGCTGAAATGCTCGCCCGCTACGCCGCCGTGTGTCAGGCCGAGGGGCTGGTGCCCATTGTTGAACCGGAGGTGTTGATGGATGGCAGCCACGATATCGAGCGCCACAGTGAAGTCACCGAGGCAGTGCAACAGGCTGTATTTACAGCACTGGCGCGCCATCATGTGGTGCTTGAGCTGATGATCCTGAAACCCAATATGGTGCTACCCGGCAAAGATTGTCGTCGCGCCGAACCCGACGAGGTGGCCAGTGCAACGCTCAAAGTATTAAAGCGCTGTGTGCCGGCGGCAGTGCCCAGTATTAATTTCCTTTCAGGCGGCCAGGAACCCATAGAAGCCACCGCTAATTTAAACGCCCTAAACCAGCAAGCACCCCACGCACCCTGGCAGCTGACAATCTCCTATGGCCGCGCCCTACAGCAACCCGCCCTACAGACATGGCAGGGCAAGACAGAAAACAAACTAGCTGCACAGCAGGCTCTACTCAAACGTGCGCGTTTAAATCATCTGGCCATGCTTGGTGAGTATCAGCTAGCGATGGAAAACGATTGAATCGCATATTCAAAAACTGAGTGTGCTGCGGAGCAACTTGGTAGTGGAGGAGCAATAAACAATGCGTGAACAGAGGACCAGTGACGGTTTCCTACTGATTGCCGGTGGCATTTTAATCGCATTATTTATGGGCTGGGGCTGGGGTAAAAGTCGGGCTCTGGCGGCTGCCGGCTTTCTCAACAGCAAGTTCGCTAAGCTCTGGTTATTTTGCCTCAGGTATATTGGCTCTGTGGTGATTTTGACTATTTTTTCCGCAACCTGAGTGACTTCTGCTTAGCTATCGAAGCCGTTAACTCAAGTCACTGTCGCGGTAAGTATCAAATAAACCATTACTACATCAAGCATCGAGTACCTGGCGAATCGCGGTCGACAGCTCAGAGGCCCTGAAAGGTTTTTGCAGTAACACCACACCCTCATCGAGTCGCCCGTGGTGGAGAACGGCATTTTCTGTATAGCCGGACATATACAGAACGTTCAGCTCTGGGTTGAGCGCCAGAAGCTCCTCGGCCAGCTCCCGGCCATTGCGACCACCGGGTAAAATCATGTCCGTCAACAGCAGGTCAAAATCCCCATGCTGGCGATACAGCTCAAGTCCTTCAGCCACATCGCCGGCCGCCTCTACACGGTAACCGAGATCCTCCAGCATATGGCGCGCTAGTACTACTAATGCAGGATCATCCTCAACCAATAATATTTTCTCATTGCCACGGGGGCTAACACTAAGCGGCCTAACTTTTATTTCATCCGCCGGGTCAATATGGGCAGGCAGGTAGATGTTGACAGTGGTTCCCTCCCCCGGCTCACTGTAAATAGTCAAATGTCCATTCGACTGTTTGGCAAAACCATAGGCCATACTCAAACCCAGGCCCGTGCCCTTACCCACATCCTTGGTGGTAAAAAACGGATCGGTCACGCGATGCAGTATGTCTTCTGCTATGCCATCCCCCGAATCACTCACTGAAATTACCACATAGTCACCCGCGGCAAGCTCAGCGGATCTGACCATTTTGTTGTGGAGATCACAAGTAACACTGCGTGCTTCAACCGTTAATTTACCACCCTTGGGCATGGCATCGCGGGCATTGTTAGCAAGATTTATAATGACATTTTCCAGCTCCCCTGGGTCGACCTCACAGCTGGGCAGAGCCACGGCTTTTGCCAAGACCAGATCGACATCCTCACCAATTAGTCGCTGTAAAAGTGCACAGGCATTGCCCAGCGTGACGTTGATATCAACGACTTTTGGTGACAGAGGTGTTTGACGTGAAAAGGCGAGCAAACGGTGAGTTAGGTCTGCACCGCGCTCGGCGGCGTCGAGAATAGCCTGTAAATAACGCTGGATAGGCCCTTGTGCCATTTTATTTGCCAGAGCCAGCTCAGCGTTACCAAGAACAACACCCAGTAAATTATTAAAATCGTGGGCCACACCACCGGTTAGCTTGCCAATGGCGTCCATTTTCTGCGCCTGGCGAAGCCTGCTCTCGGAATCCAGACGCTCGCTAATATCGCGGGCTAGTACCACTACCTGAGGGCCCGCAGCAGACTCGACTAAAGAGGCGCTAACTTCTGCTGGAATAAGCGTGCCATCGGGATGGCGATAGTCACAGCGCACACCATGGGCCTTACCTCCCTCCTCGAGCAGCCGATGAAGTTCTGCCAGACCCATATCACCACTCACCCACTTGCGCGAAACCTGGCCCTTAATTTCCGCTAAGTCTGTGTGGCCGGTAAGCCTCACATATTCAGCATTGGCATCGACCACAGTTTCATCGGGCTTAAGCAGGGCGTAGCCATCATTGGTGCTATCGATCAGGGCGCGGTAAAACGTTTCTCGTTCTCTGAGCTGCTTTTCAGCAGCCACCCGTTCGCTCAGGTCAATGTGCATTTGCACAATGCTTATGACCTCGCCATGTTCATCCTTAAGTGGAAAAAACATTGGCAAGATCGTGTTGTCACGCCCCCCAGAAACCACCTCCCCACTCGAGCCCTTTATCTTACTGCCTTTATACAAAAAGGGTTGCAGCTCTATGGACTCGCCCTTAAAAATAGCTGCCAGTCTTTCTTTACCTATTCTCGCATTCGCCTCGGTGTCTTTAAGAATATTTAAATTAGGGTTAACCTCACTAAACACCACCCCCCATAATTCGTCGTGCGCTCTATTGGCTCGAACAAATTGACCATCAGGTTTAAAAACGGCTGTTGAAATTGGTGAGTTTTCAAATAATAAATTAGCTTGTTTTTCACTGGCTTCAAGCTGTTTTTGCACGGCCTCGCGCTCGGATACATCCCGAGACAGACCGACAATACGAAAGCCTTCTGCGGTTTTCAAACCTCGACTAAACAACTCAATGGGGATTTGAGAGCCATCGGGATGACGATAGGTCACTCTATCGTATTGCTTCAGTTTTTCGTCATAGTGTGTAAGGAGCTCTTCCTTGACGTAATCATCCTCTCCACCGCGAACTGCCCATTCTGCAAGATTGTGGCCTATCACCTCGTCGCTGCGGCTACGTCCGGTAAGCTTCACGTAGGTATCATTACACTCAAGAACTGTACCCTCGCCATTGATGATGACGTAACCAGCGTCGGTGCTGTCGATTAATGCCCGATATTTAGCTTCACTTTCGGCCAGTGCCCTTTGCATTTCTTCGGCTTTTTCTAGTCGACCATTGAAGGTCTTAATGGCAGGCACTGTGAGTGCTGCTGCAATCATAAGAAAAACAGGAATGATCAGGTCAAGAAGATTAATCCACGGGTATGTTGGCGTTACATCAACTACCGGCCAAACATTCAAAAGGGTTATAAAGCGCTGCAGAGCGATTAATAGCGTCGCACCACCGACGCCCACCCATACCCAACGTAAATTAGATAAGCGCCAAACATAAATTGAACTAGCAAAGACAATGAGATAAAACAGGGTGGCAAAGCTGAGAACCATTAAATATTGCACAGAACTCATTTAAACCACCCCAAAACCTTTAGTCACTTGAATCACCAGGTGCCCGTTTATCAATAACCAGTGCTATCTTTTTATGTCGTGTAGAAAGGGCTTGCCTCCCCGGTTAACCCATTTCAAGTGTGCGTTTTTACAAAGGTTCCAATCACATTAATTGCGTGTTTACCTTCAGGCACAATCGTTGCCATCAAGTGCCAAACATGCATTTGCCCGTCCCAAACCTCGAGAGTGGTATCACCTCCGGCCTTTTTTAGCGCTTTGTTGAGACGAACGGCATCGTCGAGCAGCACTTCGTTGCTGCCAACTTGAATCAATATGGGCGGTAGGTTTTCAAGGTCGGCAAAAATAGGCGAAGCCAGGGGCTGGGCCGCGTCCTGCCCGGCCAGATATAAACCGGCAAACCACGACAAGCTGTCGCGACTGAGCATGGCATCGGTCTTATCTTTAACAATCATCGAGTCACCGGTGAAAGTGAGATCGGCCCATGGGGAAATACAAACGGCAGCGGCGGGCAGCTCAATGCCTTCATCACGCAGGGCAACCAGGGTCGACATAGTCAGGCCACCACCGGCAGAGTCACCGGCAATAATGATTTTCTCAGCCTTTTCACCATTCGCCAGTAAACCTTTGTAGGCGGCGACGGCATCTTCTACGGCACCCGGGAATAGGGTTTCGGGAGCCAGGCGATAATCGACGATAAAAGCTCGCGCCTGGGCTGCATCGGCAATAGCACCAACCATGTCCCGATGACTGGCCGGAGAACCGATAACAAAAGCACCACCGTGCAAATATAAAATCACATTGTCTGCACTGCCCAGGCTCGCCTGCTGCCACTCACCTGAGACGCCGCCAACCACATCGTACTTACCCAGTGGGCGACGTGAGGTCATGCCCGACATTTTGTCGAGAAACTCCCGTTCTTTTGCTGGGTCACCACTTTTACCCAGTTTTTTCTTCATGGTCATGCGCATGATGGGGGCCAATATCTGGCTGCGTAAACTCGCCATTGCTTATCTCCTTTTAATTGTTTATTTGACTTGTATAAGTAGTGATTATTTTGTTGGCGCTAGTGTGCTACAAAGCCCGGATTGTCGCAATGGATGGGGCTCGTTAACCCAGGTGCTATGACCGCACCCTAATTCGACATCGTTCGCCCACCGTCAATAATCAGCGTTTGACCATTCATAAACGCACCGGCAGCTGACGCGAGAAACACCGTAGCACCGGCAATTTCATTGGGTTCACCAATGCGGCTCAGGGGGCAGTTGGCAGTGGCTTTTTTAAGGTACTCGGGGTTGTCCCACAGGGCCTTGGCGAAGTCGGTTTTAATCAGCCCCGGAGCGATGGCATTGGCACGAATATTATCGCCACCAAATTCAGCGCCAATATTGCGCGCCAGAGCCATGTCGGCCGCTTTTGATAAGCCGTAAGACCCCAGAGTGGTATGACCAACAACACCGCCAATCGATGAAATAATAATAATCACGCCGTCTTTGCGCGCCTGCATTTGCGGAATCACCATCGAACTCAGCCAGTGGTTCGACTTGATGTTGTTATCCATAATTTTATCGAATTGCTCATCATTGATACCGAGCATCGAACCGTAATAGGGGTTGGCTGCAGCATTACAAACTAGAATATCAATCTTGCCGTAGGCCTCTTCCGTTTTCGCCACCAAGTTTTCGAGATCGGCTTTATGGGAAATATTAGCCGGGATGCCAATAGCCTCCCCAGCCTGTCCTTCAACCAATGCATTAATATCAGCACTGACCTGTGCACAAACATCGGCCTTGCGACTCGACACCACAACACGGGCACCGTGCAGCGCCATTTGCTCGGCAATCGCTTTGCCAATGCCTTTGGTGGAACCGGTAATAACGGCAACTTTGCCGCTGAGATCAAATAATGTCATGGTCTTTACTCCTGGTGAATGACCTAATTGAGTTGAGAAAATCTTCCTGAATTAAACACGACAGTGCAAGCCCAGATGTTTGATTTTTAATCGGCAAGGTCTAGCTGACGACGCCAATGGTGATTTTTACTCGTATTGCTGTTAATGCTAGAATGAGTGGTTATTTGGCTCATCGTACTTGTAGGCGAACACGGGCCAGCTAGTTACCAATCACTAGCCAGTTGCGCTCCCTGCTCCTCGATACACAACGTCGCGTGAGTAATGGGTGTTTTACAAAGGACAGTAGGCACAGGTAAGAGGCAAAAAAGATGTATAGCAAGTCTTCTATAAATCTCAAAAAAATGAATTTCAAAAGCACACTGATCTTAACACTCTTGCTGAGTGCTTTTTCAATAACATCAGTAGCCAACGAGACCAAAAGCTGGCGTAGCGTGGCACAGCTTTCAACCGCTGAATTAGCGCGAGTCGATTTAAGCGGCCCCGGCCCACGCGATAGTAAAACCCCCTATGTACCCGCAGAGCCCTACCCCTATTCTGCGCCCTACACCGTTGAACAAATGACCTTTCGCGCCATGGAGTTTACCCAGCATGCGCGCTGGTCCAGTGTCATCGTTGACGTTTATGGCAGCATGACCGGCAACGGTTATCTCGACCAGGGTGTCACCATTACTTACAAGCAGTGGTTGGCCAAAACCGCCGGCGTGCAGGGGCAAATTGATGCGGCGCCGGGTGAAGTCTACCAGCGCATGATTCACCACTACACCTATCCGCCGCGCATTGCCGGCCAGCAGCACTATTGGCAGGTACGCCGTTCCGATCAAGATGCAAAGACCCGCCTCGACATGTTTGTCTATACCCCGGCCTTGCGACGTGTGCGACGTATTCCCCAACCTCAGCGCGATGTTCCCTTCGGTAACAACCCGCAATCATTCGACGCTATTGTCGGCCGCGATGCCTGGGAGTTCGACGTCAAACTACTCGGTGCCGATGTGCTCGAAGAGACTATTCGCCTCCCCAATACCCGCCCTCACATCACCCTGCGCCGCCCCGATGGTTCTTACTACAAGAAGGCCGCCAGCGATATCAAACTCATGGGTGACGACTACACCCACTACACCGAGTCTGGCGGCGTGCCCTGCTTTGTCATAGAAGCCCAACCGAAAGAAGGGTGGCTGGATGGCTACTACGACAGCAAGTTGGTGCTGTGGCTAGATCAGGAAAATTTCTACCCCCTGCGCATTGAGTCCTATAACTCAGAGGGCGAACTCATTCTGATTGAAGAGCGCACCGCATGGCTAGCTAACCCGGCCCTTGGCCCACGAGGTTACGCCAAGTTCAACACCGCCTACTTCGATCCGCGCAGCGACTTAATGAGCTATACCCTGCACGATGCACCCCAGGTGCTAGACATGAGTGCCGAAGAGGGAGATTTAGTCTTTCGACCTGACTTTATGCGCCGCAACTGGCTGAAGTCCTCCCTGCGCAAGAGTCAGGCATTGGTAGCCTCTCCTGAGCAATACTACCTTCGCCCCAAGTTATACCTGGGCAAGTTCCCAGAAACCCGCACCATTAATATTCCCGACTATGTCACGCGTCGTATCGCCCTACAGGATGCTGCGGGACATTTAGTCTTTGATGATCAGGCGACGGCGACTACGCAAGATGCCCTGTCTGCTAGCAAGCAACACAGCACCTTAAGTGGGCGAACAGAGCAAGACGTTCTACTGACGGTTAATTAAAAAACTGATGAAAAAAAACAGGACTGGCGAGGGCTTCTACTAGTTTCGCCAGGTACTGGTTACTGACAAACAGCTTTAAACCTCGTCACTTCCAGTGCCGTCGGCAGCTGTTTTACTCGCTAATTCAAGCTTCGCCCGCTCGGCCTTACTAATATATTTAGGCTTACTAGAGGGGTTCATTCGCGCCTTGGCTTTCTTTAGCTTTTTTTTAAAAATGGCGTGAACTTTCTTTTTTCTATTCATATTTTTATAAAGCTATCCAATGTCTGAACATTAAGCTCTGACTTAGGGTGCTGATAACAAAGACACCCTAAGCCAGCAAACAGTTTTCCAGTTTTAGCGCATCTATGACTCTGCGAAGGTCGTCAACACGAAGTCATCGACATAGCCACTCACCTCAGCATCGGTCATCGCCTGGCGGTAATTTTCCATACCACCAAAATAGGCCAGACCCGTGTGAGATTTGCCGGGTACGTTCTTACCGATATACCAGCTGTCGGTGAGGGGGAACAAGGTTGCAGACAGCGCTTCTTCACACAGGCCACCCCAGTTATTTTCCGCCTCGGACGTGGGTTCAATACAGTTGATATTGCGCTCGGCCAATTTGCTGATCAATCTGCCGACCCATTGCACTTGTTCCTGACCTAGAATAATGGGCTGGAACAAAGGTGCGGGGCTACCGGCCGCATTAATAATAAACAGATTGGGGAAACCCGCGCTCATCAAACCCATATGGGTACGGGCGCCGTCATCCCAGTGCTCGGCGAAAGTGAGGCCATTGCGACCGCGTACGTCCATCGCCTTAAGTGAACCCGTCATGGCATCAAAGCCAGTGGCAAAAACCAGGCTGTCGAGCTCGTACTCGGTATCGCCAACGCGCACGCCCTTAGGGGTAATTTCATCAATGCCCTGCTCACGCAGATCCACCAGCTCAACATTATCCTGCTCGTATACTTCGTAGTAATTGGTCTCGGCAATCAGTCGTTTGGTTAACGCTGGATACTTAGGCGTGAGAATCTCTGCCAGCTTAGGGTCTTTAATGCGCGCGCGAATCTTATCTTGTAGATATTTACTGATAACGGCATTGGCTTCGAGGTCGGTATAGACATCGGGGTAGACGTTATAAAAACTCAGGCCGCCGCTCTCCCAGCGCTCATCGAAAAGCGCCTGCTGTTCTTCCGGCGTAGCGTCGAGGGCAGAGCCGGTCACGGGCTCGACAATTTGATAGTTCAAGGCCACCCAACCACCAAAGGAATTATAGCGCTCAGCGGCGCGCCATTGGCCGTAGTTGGCTTTGACGCGGGTCGAGTATTCCTCGGGCATGGCACAGTTGCGCAGTGGCAAACAGTAACCCGGTGTGCGGTGAAAGACGTGCAGATGGCCAACTTGACTGGCGATGGTTGAAATAATCTGTACACCTGACGAGCCGGTGCCAATCACGCCAACGCGCTGCTCACTCAAATCAACGCCCTCTTTGGGCCAGCGTGCACTATGGTATTGCTTACCCTCAAAGCTATCGAGGCCTTTAAATTGCGGTTTAATCGGTTGATTAAGCATGCCGGTACACATAATCACAAAGCGGGAGCGCAACTGCTCACCACTGTTGGTGGTGAGATCCCAAATACCCGTGGCTTCATCAAATTCAGCGACATCAATGCGGGTATCCGTCTGGATATCGCGACGTAGGTCGAGACGATCGGCGACGAAGTTAGCGTAGCGGCATAACTCCTGCGGGCCAGCGTAACGCTCGGACCAGGTCCACTCCTGCTCGATCACATAGGAGAATGACAGGGAGTATTCGACGCTCTCTACGTCGACCTTAAGGCCCGGATACTGATTCCAGTACCACGTGCCACCGACATCACTGCCGGCCTCAAACAGGCGCACGCTAAAACCCAGCTCGCGCATACGATGGACGGCTGTTAAACCGCCGAAACCGGCCCCCACAATGATGACATCGTAATCGGTATGCGAGGCTGTATTAGTAGAATCTGTCATGTCTTAAGCTCATATTAAAGTTATAAAGAAACATATTAAAAATTTATTGTGCCGATTATTTTAGCGGATATCACCACAGAGGTGTCTTTTCGTCTGCTCTGATGAATAAAACGCCTAGTCAGCACTAAGCACGACCTGTAACCACCGGGAAATATCCTGTATTTGCGCAAGACAGAGTTCATGCGCCATTGCATAGCTCTTGTATTCAGGCGCGTAGCCGAGGGCTTTTAGCGCGGCCACAGAATCGAGGCCCATACTCTCTGGCACCATTGGGTCACGGCTGCCATGAAAAACATGGATAGGTAATGCGGTATTGGCAGAACTGGGAACCAGAGTGTCGCTGGTGGGGAAATAGGTCGACATTGTCATCAGGCCCGCCAGAGGTTCAGGGTAGGATAGCGCCAGTTGGTAGGCCACCGCGCCGCCCTGAGAAAAACCGGCAAGTACAATGCGCTCGCTAGCAATGCCCTGCTCACGTTGATCGGCAATGAGAGCAGCTACAGCATCGACACTGGCCATAAGCTGTGCCGTATCGAGCTGCCGCTCGGCGCCAGCCATGGTCAAAATATCGTACCAGGCAGGCATAACCATCCCGCCATTAATAGTGACCGCAATAGCTGGGGCATGGGGGAAGATAAAGCGCACGGCCATGCTTGCGGGTAATTGCAGCTCGGGCACGACGGGCACAAAATCGTGGCCGCTAGCGCCCAGGCCATGCAGCCAAATCACACAGGCATCAATGTTTTCTGTCTGGGTTTCAACGATTTCACAAGGTAATAAGCTCATCAATAATGCCGCGACTGTTTGGGGTCGCACAGTTTAGCGGCACTGCCAGCTTAGGCCCAAGCACTTTAGATAAACGCAACAAACAACGGTGGAGCGCAGGGCTTAGATTCAAGCGGAGTAAAAAGGAAGGTTTCAGGCTTACAGCTTTTCACCTAACAGTCGACCGGCACTCGCAGGCTGGGGCAAGTGCTGATGAGAGGCCATGGCCTTATCGATACGGGCCTGGGTAACGTCAGGAAAAGCTTCACTCTTACGGCTACTCATATTGACGTGAATCGCCAGACATTCATTCAAGGCCACGGGGCTGTCACCAGCCCCCTGATACATTTGGTGGATATAGCGTAGACGTTTATTATCAACAGCCAGCAATTGCGTAGTGATCATCAGCTCATCGCCCTGAAAAACTTCACGTAAATAATCGACATTAATACCCAGGGTAAACATCGAGCTATCTTGCTCGGCACGATAGTCGAGGCCTATACCGAGTTGATCGTAAAAATTATCGGTGGCTTTATCAAAGGCGAGAACGTAGAAAGCCAAATTCATATGGCCGTTGTAATCGACCCACTCTGGCTCGACAGTGATCACTGTCTTGGTTAGCGTAGTTTCAGTTTTTTCTGCAGACACTCACCCTACTCCCCATCAATAAACGGTAGCGTCATTGTGCCAGAAAAATTGGATCAGAAAGGTTATGCAAAAAATGAGACAACGAAGACTACAACGATAGCCTTAGAAGCGATCGGTTAAGCACGATTACTTACACTAATTCCCACGGGAATATCAAAGGGCTACCATCAATAGACAGGTAGCCCGAAGGACAATGCTAACAATTATTTAGCCAATAATATTGGAGGCGACAATAGCAATTACCATTAACCCAACCAGACTGCCAATAGTAATTGCGATTCGTGTCCACACCTGTTTATCTGTAATCGTCTCTTCCACGTCTTCACCTACTCTTTATAAATTAGTCATAAAAGAATAAGGAAAATAGGTGCGCAGGGAATTGACAGAAATCAATTACCCGCACTTTTCACTTAAACTTTAAACTAAACTTAAGGGACAGATTATTCCCCGGGAGCTGAATTTCTATTGGCGTCGACAATACTTGAAAAGAAACGAATCGGATCGTGCTCCGGCCCCGGCCAGTGGGCATGATTACCCTCGGCCTGGCAGAATAAGGTTGTTATACCCTCGGCACACCCCGTGTACTCGACACAGCCTTTAAAGTCAGAGGGCACGGTCTGCCCCGAACATTGATTACAGTCGGCCCACCAGCCCACAACCTGGCTGCCGTAGTCGGGAAAATGGCCATCGCCCTTATTGTGCATCAACATCACACTGGTCGGGCTGGGGCAGGTATAAGCCGCCATGTCTGTACCCTGCATGCCCATGGCACTGGGCGCCAATGCCTTGGGATGAAAGGCAGACTCAGGCATAACAGAGAGTGCATTAGACACTGTGCCACCATCGGAGTGGCCGGTATAAAACACCAGCGCGGGGTCTATGCACCAACTTTCTATCACCGTCGCCGGTATCGCACTTAAAGCGGTTAACGATTTAATACCGAGGGGAATACTGCGTGTATGCACTACCACATAGCCGGCTTCGGTTGCCTGTCGAGTGAGGCCGGTAAAGCTCTCTGACATACCTTCACTCAGGCTCGAGGGAGCCCAAACCACCAGTAAAGGGTGGGCATAATCACTGCGATAGTTAGTCGGCGTGGTGACATTAAAGTGTATATTGTTGTCATCTTTATGCTGAATATGATCCGCCACTGCACTTTTCTTATCCGTACAGGTGGGGGCATAACCTTCGGGGTAAACAAAGGCACCCGACGTGGTGTATTCAACACCAAAGGTGTGGCTGTCGTATAAATAAAAAAACGCGGCGCCAGTGGTAATAATCAACACAATATAAATTTTGGACAGCAGAGACATACCCCGCTGGTAACGATGAACACTTTGCATTATATTTCTCTTTTAGAGCTTTAATTTTAGAACATTAATTTATTTTAAAAAATCGATAGCATAAATTAGCAGCCAGTAGCGCAAGGCTTTGCCGATAAAAATAAATAACAGACTCGGCAACCAACGCAGTTGCAGCCAGCCCGCGGCCAGGCATAAACCATCACCAACCACAGGCAGCCAGCTCAGTAATAACACCGGATAACCCCAACGCCGCACGTAGTTGCTAACAGCGCTGGAGGGTGGCGGGCGATGCCGGAGTCGCTCAACCCCTTTTTCTGCCCAGCGGCCCATCCAGTAAGTGAGAAAACCACCCGCCGTATTAGCAACACTGGCAACGGCGAGTAAAACCAACAAACTGCTTTCGCCCTGCTCCACCAGCCACAGCAGCAATAATTCTGACCCACCTGGCAACAAGGTTGACGACAGAAAGGCGCTGATGGCCAGGCCAAGTAAACCACCTTCTTCACTGAATAGTGCCGAAAAAAAATCTATCAACTGACGCGGGCTTGTTCGCTAACAAGGGCACAGGCACGGCTGAGAATGTCACAGACAACCGGGATGCGTTCAGCGAGTATTTGTTCGATATCGGCCATGGTAATAGGCCCACTAGCCTTACCCGCCGCCGCATTAACCACTAGCGAGAGACTGGCATAGGGCAGGTTCTTTTCTCGAGCCAGAGCCACTTCGGGCATGCCCGTCATGCCGACAATATCGCAACCATCGCGCTCCATTCTTATTATTTCAGCGCCAGACTCCAGCCTCGGCCCCTGTGTCGCCCCATAAACACCCTGGCTGAGAATCGTCACCCCAGCACTATCGGCGGCACTAATCAGGACTTGTCGCAAGCTCTCATCATAGGGCGAGGTAAATTCTATATGCTCAAGCCCCTGTTCGGCGCCGTCATAGTAGGTATGTTCGCGACCCCAGGTGTAGTCAATAATTTGATCGGCCACGACCAAACTGCCCGTATCACAATCGGCACAAATGCCACCCACCGCGTTATAGGCCAGCAGGTGTGTTGCACCCTCTTGTTTCAAGGCAGCAATATTGGCCCGGTAGTTAACTTTATGGGGGGGGATGGTGTGGGCATCACCGTGTCGCGTCATAAATAGCACCTCGACACCCTGCAATCGCCCTTTATACACAGGCCCTGACGGCTGCCCCCACGGCGTATCCACCGTTAGTGCTTCATCAATAGTCAGGCCCGGCATAGTCAACAAACCACTGCCGGCAATAATCGCCGGCTTGATGCTCACAATACTCACTTATTATCTCTACTCATCGTGTCTTAATTGCAATGCCAGTTATTGTTTATTGACACGGGGCACAACAAAGCCGTCCGCATCATCGGTAATGTGCACAGTTGAAGTGGGGAAAGCAATCTCCGCTTTGTGGCTGGCAATAATATCGGCAATCTTTAAAAGCACGTCCTGTTTAACGGCGTGATACTTCGCCCAGTCGGTGGTTTTGGTCATCGTGTAAATAAAGAAATCGATCGAGCTTGCGGCGAAACTATTAAAATTAACCATCAGGGTTTGCGTAGTATCAATTTCAGGGTGGTTTTGCAGCATCGCCTCTACGTCATTAATAATGGCTCCCATGCTGTTGATATCGTCATAACGCAAACCAATGGTTTCGTAGATACGGCGGTTGAGCATACGCGAGGGGTTTTCAACTGAAATAGTGGCGAAAATACCATTGGGAATATACAGCGGCCGCTTGTCAAAGGTGCGAATGCGCGTTAAACGCCAGCCTATATCTTCCACCGTGCCTTCAATTTCTTTGTCGGGAGAGCGAATCCAGTCGCCCACAGAGAAGGGGCGGTCAAGATAAATCATCAAACCGCCAAAGAAATTAGAGAGTAAATCTTTTGCCGCAAAACCAACTGCCAAACCACCAATACCACCAAAGGCCAGCACCCCGGAAATACTAAAACCAAACATTTGCATGGCAATTAATACGGCGGAAATAATAATGGAGGCCCGCAGCAATTTGCCCATTGCCCTGACAGTGGTGGTGTCGAGGGGTTCTTTTAAATACGAGGGATCCACCAGATTACTTTCCGCACGTTTAACAAAATTTAATAAAAACTTTGCCAAAAGCAGGATAACTGCCGCACGATTAATAGGCTCAATGAATTCTGACCAGCCAGAGTCAAGAGCCCTGGACGCTATACCCGCAGCGATATTTATACCCAGTATCCAAACTAGCCACACGAAAGGCTTGCGCGCTGCCTCAATCAAAGCGTCATCCCACAGAGTTTTTGTGGCAGCGGCATGGGATGAAATACGATTAAAAAATCGACTGGCAATATAGCCCAATAAAAGTGACGCAAAAACCACCAGAAAAACTTGGAACCACCAGGTTGATTCTGTACCTGTAATTTCTACCAACCAGTTTTCAAAGTTTTGAAACATCTATTTCTACCTTAATATTTATCAGTCATAAACCACACCTTGCAATACAGGGTGGGCAAACTGTATTTGCCAACATCAATTTAATACAGACAGCGCCTTTTGTGTTGCCAGCCAGCGCGGGTCACTCAACAGTTCAGCCCATTGCCATTGCTTGTGTGCCTTCATTGAGGACAAGCGCGGCGATGAAATAGGTTCCGTACCGCTGCGAAGGAAGTCGAGCACCTCCAGTGCACCCTGACGATTATTACACACCAGCACCATATCGCAGCCAGCACGCAATGCGGCGTCGGCTTTTTCGGCATAACTTCCCAATTGATCAGCGCCTTTCATCGACAAGTCGTCGCTAAAAATAACACCGTCAAAAGCCAGCTCCTCACGCAATATCTTCTGTAGCCAATACGACGAAAAGCCGACGGCTTTGCTATCGACCTCGGGAAAGACAATGTGGGCCGGCATAATCCCCTGCAGTTTAGGGCTTAGCGCTTTGAAGGGAAGCAGATCCCGAGCCTGAAGTTGTTCGAGGCTACGCGAGTCATAGGGTATCTCTAAATGACTATCTGCCGTCACGCCACCGTGACCGGGAAAGTGTTTACCCGTGGCTGCCATCCCCGCCTCGGCCATGCCCTCGATAAAACAGCCTGCCGCAGCGCTAGCAATATTAGGGTCTAAGGAAAAAGAGCGATTAGCTATCACCTCACAGTGATTACTATCGAGGTCCAGTACCGGGGCGAAACTAAAATCGAGACCACTGGCGATCATCTCAACGGCCAGCAACCAGCCCGCATTGTGCAACAGCTCGGCGCCACGCGAACTGTCCTCCGTAAACAAAGTGCCCAGCCTCTGCATTGGCGGCAATATTGTGTAGCCCTCGCGCAAACGTTGCACGCGACCGCCCTCCTGATCTATCGCCAATAGCAATTCGGGCCGCAGGGCAGTCACCTCCGCCGTCAAGGCCATGAATTGCTCTTTGGAGCTGATATTGCGTGCGAAAAAAATCACGCCGCCGACAGGGCTTTGTGTCAGTAAATCGCGTTCGGCATCGCTGAGAGAAGTACCTTCAAGATCGAGCATCAAGGGGCCTGGGGCCATTATCGTCATCCATCGCTAATTGGTGGCCCGGACAATAGAAACGCTGTCAATAATTGTCAATGGCTTTCCCCCGAACAAAGCGTATTAGACAAATTGCGCATGTACAGTATTACTGATATTCCCACTGGCAATTAATGATGAATTATTGATTTCAAACATATTTATATATATCAGCGAGTTACATACAAAGCATCAACTTGTATATTCATTCCACCCTTAAATAGTAGTGTTTTCGCCTATTGAAATACGGGTGTCATGAGGTTTTGGCAGTGCTATCTTGGACTCATCGCGCACACAGGAGAGAAAATATGAGCAGGAAATTACCGGTTATTGGCGCCTGGTATCAGGACATCGAAGAAAATCAAATCTTTGAGGTTGTGGCTCTGGACGAGGAAGGCGATTGCATAGACATTCAATACGCCGACGGTGAGATTGGCGAGTTCGACTACGACACCTGGTACCAAATGTTGGTGCTACCCGCCCAGCCCCCAGAGGACTGGAGTGCGCCCTACGAGATGGCTAAGGAGGATAGCGCCGATCCTGACAAAACCTTTACCATGACGCCGGTGGATGACCCACTTAGAGATATCGAGCCGGAATCTGTGCTTAGCAGCGACGATTACTAAAGCCTCTACAATAAGTCTCTACAATAAGTCTCTACAAAGTAAAGGCACATCCCACCGGGCCCCTCTCCCATTCCGGTTAGGCTATGGTTTATTTGAATTCAGGTATTATCTAGCGCGGCTCGCAAACAAACACCGGAATATCACGCCCGGTTCTATTCTGATAAAGATCGTAGTCGGGGTAGTGCTCACAACAAACGGGCCATACAGCGGCCTTTTCTTCGGCATCGACACGGCGCGCTCGCAATTTCATTTTCTTCGCTTTGTACTGCACTTCAATATCGGGGTTAGCCACCAGGTTGTTGAACCAGACAGGATTTTTCGGCGCACCACCCTGCGATGCAACAATAATCACCCCCTCTTTGTAGGGTACGTGCATCAACGGAATCACCCGTTGCTTACCCGATTTTGCTCCGGTCATGGTCACCAGACAAACGTCATAGCCATTCAATTTACCGAGAATGCGCCCATTAGTGAGGCGGTAAACCTTCTCGTTCAACGAAGAAAAGACTTTAAGGTAAGGTAGCAGTTTTCCCATTTGCTCAGAGCTGGCCGTTTTTATATTTATCATTGCGATATTCTCATAAGTAGTGACTGTCGTTCCCTAGTCTACTCCAGTGGGCTAAGCGAAAGTCAATACTCTCATCCGTGTAAAGCTTATCTACCTTTACTTAGCACTTCACAAAAGCCCTGAGCCGTTGAAATCGACGATTGGCAAAGGGTAGACTGGGTGCCAAATAAAAATTCATAGAGAAACCGTCCAATCATGAAAGCATCTGATATTGGCAAACTCGGCGTCTGGGGCTTCCTCGATGCCTGCGACTACAAACAATGCATTGAACTCGCCCAGACTGTCGAACAACTTGGCTATTCAACCCTGTGGGTACCCGAGGCCTTTGGCCGCGACCCCTTTGTCACCATTACCATGCTGGCTGGCGAAACCGAAAAGCTCTACCTCGCCACTGGTATCGCCAATGTCTACGCCCGCGACCCCATGGCGATGGCCTCGGCGCGCAATGCCGTAGATGAGCTCAGTGGCGGGCGCTTGATTCTTGGCCTCGGCGTCTCTCACCGGGAGCTGGTTAGCGCTATTCGTAGCCACGACTACGGCAAGCCCGTCAGCACCATGCGCGCCTATCTTGACGCTATGAACGCTGCCATGTACACCGCACCACCGCCGGCAAAACAGGGGATGGTTGTGCTAGCGGCACTGCGCGAAAAAATGCTCGGTCTGGCAGGCAGTGCCAGCGATGGTGTTCACCCCTACTTTGTCACCCCCGAACACACCGCCCGCGCCCGAGACATTATCGGCCCCGGCAAATTTCTCGCCCCCGAACAAAAAGTATTGCTGATAAAAGACCCCAGCGAAGCCCGTCCCATTGCGCGCAAATTTATGGCCATGTACCTGGGCCTTGAAAACTACCGCAACAACTTGCTGACGCTAGGCTTCACTACCGATGATTTTGAACACGGTGGCAGCGATAGGCTCGTCGACGCCATTGTTGCCTGGGGTGACGAAGCAACAATTCAAAAGCGTCTGGAAGCCCACTGGCAAAATGGTGCCGACCATGTCTGCATTCAGGCTTTACGTCCCGACGGCGAGCCCGGCTACGACCCTCGTGCACTGCAAGCTTTTGCGCCTAGCTCTTGACCAGATAGACACAAGTACACAATACGTCGCCGCCAATGCGCCGTATTGTTGTGAGGTTCTAGTTTGAGCATATAACCATGATGTCCGCTAAATCAGGCCATGTCCCTCTTAGCTAACACGACTTAATTAACCCCATTTATTACACGGAAAAACCAATGAAGTTCGCCATTATTCCAGTCACTCCCTTTCAGCAAAACTGCACCCTGATGTGGTGCGAAGAAACCCTACGCGCCGCCGTTGTCGACCCCGGTGGCGACCTTGAGCGCATCGAACAAGCCACCGCCGCCAACGGTGTGACTCTCGAAAAAATACTGGTTACCCACGCCCATATGGACCATGCCGGTGGCGTTGCCGATCTGGCGGAGAAAAAAAACATCCCCATTGAAGGCCCCCACAAAGAGGAGCAATTCTGGATCGACAATCTCCCCGAGCAGGGCAAAATGTTCGGACTGGGCGACGCTCAAACCTACCGCACCTTCACGCCCGACCGCTGGCTCGACGATGGCGACACCCTCACCGTAGGCAATCAAACCATCGAGGTCATCCACTGCCCCGGTCACACCCCTGGGCATCTGGTTTTCTTCGATGCCAAAGAGCGCCTGGCCATTGTCGGCGACGTGCTATTTCAGGGCTCCATTGGCCGCACCGACTTCCCCAAGGGTGACTTTGACACCCTGATTAGCTCCATTCGAGAAAAGCTCTGGCCCCTGGGCAATGATGTGAGTTTTATTCCCGGCCACGGCCCCATGTCAACTTTCGGCCAGGAGCGCCAGACCAACGGCTTTGTCTCCGACCGTATGTAACCCCCTATTTTGAACACACCTGAAATTGCTTATCGCGCTTATTCAATAATTAAAAGGAAACCCCATGTCTGATGTCCATACTTTTGCCGGCGGCCCCCTCGACAGAGCCAGCCATTTACGCACCAACAGCGAATGGTTGAGCACCCAGTTGGCCGACCCCGCCAGCCGCATCGTGCCCCTGTGGAAGCTACAGCCCCTGGTCACCCGCCGTCGCGACGGCATCGGCTGGTTATCGCCAGTCGATCTCGCAGACTATTTATCCAGCGGTGTACCGACAATTTTTCTTGGCAACGACGCCGAGGGCATCGCCCACTTCGCCATTGATATCACTGTATTTGAAGACGCCAACAAAAGTGAGCCCTTCACTCAAGTCGGCCGCTTTATGGACCTGCGCTCCATTGCCCTACAACTGCCCCTCGGTGATCCCTCCACGCTCGGCACCGCCAAGGCCATTCTCGACTGGAATGCCCGCCACGGCTTCTGTGCCGTTTGCGGCCAAAAAACCGAAATGCGCGATGCCGGCTATATGCGTAAATGTAGTGACGACACCTGCAACACCGAACACTTCCCCCGTACCGACCCCGTGGTAATTATGCTCGCCGTGCGCGGTGACCAATGTTTGGTCGGCCGCCAGGCCATGTTCCCCCAGCACATGTATTCCTGCCTCGCCGGTTTCGTTGAGCCGGGCGAAAATATCGAAGAGGCCGTGCGCCGCGAAATAATGGAAGAGGCCGGCATAAAAGTTGGTGACGTGACCTATCACTCCACCCAACCCTGGCCCTGGCCTTCCTCGCTAATGATCGGCTGCTTTGCCGAAGCTGAGAGCGAAGAAATCACCATTGACGGCCTGGAGCTGGAAGAAGCCCGCTGGGTATCACGCAGCGTACTGCGCGATGTGCTCAACGGCGCCACCGACCAGGGCGTGTTGTTACCGCCGCCCATGGCTATCGGTTTTCAATTAATAAAAGCGTTTGCCGAAATGGATTAAAACCCGCTGAATTCAGATAATAACTGCTAAAAAAATAACGCTAAAAATAACAATTCCCCTACAGGGGTAAACTTAGGAGTAAAAAAATGGAATACCGCGAAACGCTTTATCACGTCGACGGAAAAGTTGCTGTCATTACGCTCAACCGACCCGACAAGCTCAACGCCTGGACCACGCGCATGGCTGAAGAAATTCAGGATGCGATGATGACCGCTGCCGAAGATGACAATGTTAACGTCATTGTCATGACCGGTGCGGGCCGAGGCTTTTCTGCCGGTGCCGATATGAGTGTTCTACAGGACCTCGGTGATGGCGGCGGCAAAAAGGCTGAGAAAAAGGAATTGCCCAAACCCACACCACAAGATGTACGCCCCGATTTCAAGCAGGCCTACTCCTACTTTCCCGCCGTACCCAAGCCCATTATCGCCGCCATTAATGGCCCCTGTGCCGGTATCAGCCTGGTATTAACGCTGTTTTGCGATATGCGCATTGCCGCTGCCGATGCCAAGTTCACCTCGGCCTTTGTTAAACGCGGCCTGATCACCGAATACGGTGGCTCCTGGTTGCTGCCCCGCATCGCCGGCTTCGGCAACGCTATGGATGTATGGCTTACGGGTCGGGTTTTCGATGGCACCGAAGCCAAAACACTTGGTGTCGTCAATAGCGTACTACCCCAGGAGGACTTCCTCGAAAACGCGATGGCAATCGCCCACGACATGGCCAATAACAACTCACCCCGCTCCATGCGCGTTATTAAACAACAGCTGTGGGAATCCCTGTTTCAAGACCTCGATACGGCCCTGGATATGGCGCACACTGAAATGAAAGCCAGTATCGCCAGTGACGATTTTAAAGAAGGTGTTTCTCACTTTCTGCAAAAACGCGCGCCGAATTTCTCAGGAAAATAAAATTCTATATAAGTAAATATATAAATAAATAAATAAAGGGGATAAACATGGGACGAGTTGAGGGAAAGGTGGCGCTAATTACCGGCGCAGCATCGGGTCTTGGGCGAGCGACCGCACTGCGACTTGCCGAGGAAGGCGCCAAAGTAATGGTCACCGACTGGGAAGACAGAGGTGGCAACGAAACCGTTGAACTGATCAAACAGGCCGGTGGTGAAGCCAGCTATCAGCACCACGACGTGTCTAGCGACGAAGAGTGGCAGGCCGTTATCGCCAACACTATTGAGACCTACGGCCAGCTCGACGTACTGGTCAACAATGCGGCTGTCATTATTGCCAAGTCGATAAAAGACACCACTTTAAAAGACTGGCAATGGCAAAACAGCATTGCCCTCGACGGCGTGTTTCTCGGTGTTAAATACGGTGCTGACGCAATGGAGCAATCGGGCGGCGGCTCGATTATTAACATCTCATCCATCGCCGGTATTATCGGGCTCGACAAATCGGCGGCTTATTGTGCGGCCAAAGGTGGTGTAAAACTACTCACCAAAGCGGCAGCGGTTGAGTTTGCCCAGTTAAAAAATAAGGTGCGCATTAACTCTGTACACCCCGGTGTCATACGCACCCCCGGAGTCGAAGCAACCATCAAAAAATACGGTGGCTCGGAAAAAATCAAACAACGCTTCGAGGCCATGTCACCCCTCGGTGAGCTGGGTGAACCCACCGATATTGCCAATGGCGTGTTATTTCTAGCCTCCGACGAGTCCAAATATATGACCGGTTCCGAGCTGGTGATTGATGCAGGCTACTCTGCAGGTTAAAACGGCAACGCATTGCTATCGAATGATAGCCACAAAGCCATTAACTGATAATAACAACTCTCTCTGTCGGCTAAAACCGACAGCGAGAAACACCTCTCCTATTTAAAGCCCGCTTTCAATTCAACTGTCAATTTCTGAAGCTTGTTCTCTTAAAAAAACCGCTAGCGCCTATACGATGGTCGTCCGAAAGGATGATAAAATTAACGTATCTGCGATGGACTTCGCCATGGGCTTGCTGCAATGAAACTGCGTATTATTACCTACAATATTCACCGTGCGATTGGTCTCGATCGACGCTATCAGCCCGAACGGATTGTCAAAATACTCGCTGATCACGACGCCGATATTATTTTATTACAGGAAGTTGACGAGGGTGCACCGCGTTCCAAAGAGCAGGATATGGCCCGGGAGATAGCAGCAGAGCTGGGGTTCGAACATTATGCCGCCGGGCACAATGTCAGCCTGCGCAAAGGCCGCTATGGCAATGCCACTTTGAGCCGCTACCCCATTACCCGTGAGCGCAATATCGACTTAACCATCGGCGATCACAAACGGCGCGGCTGCCAACACACCGCCATAGAAATACCAACACCCAGCGGCAGTTCAACTCACCTCGACGTCTTCAATCTTCATTTGGGCCTTTCACCGTTGGAACGACAACGCCAGGCTGGCAGATTGATGCGCTGTAAAGAATTTACCGATATTGACCCGGATGCAGCCTGCATCGTCGGCGGCGACTTTAATGACTGGTTGTCACGCTTAAGGGCACTCTTCGTTGAGGGCATGTCGCTGCGTTGCGCTACCGATACAGAAACCCGATTGCGCACCCGGCCCATCAAAACTTACCCCTCGTTTGCACCTCGCGGCGGTCTCGACAGAATTTATTACCGGGGTAATTTACGGGCCACCTCCGCCATTCCCTGCCGTCATCAGGTTGCTCGGGTCGCCAGTGATCACCTACCCGTTATTGTCGAGTTTGAACTCAAAGACTAGCCGCAACAGTCACGATCAGGCTTATGTTGTAAATTCAGGTGCACACAGCTGCTAAACGCTGTACTCCCGTACAAACATAGCCACCGCCGTGTTCACTTCCCTATTTATTTCATCTTCGGTGGGAAGCTCCAAACCCAGTGCTGCGCGCATATGGAGGTCAGAGCGAATCATGCCGAAATATTGCCGCGCAGCTGCGTGGGTATCATCAAGTTTAAGACCACCCTTTTTGACCTGTTGCTCAAGGTAGGTAGACAATCGAGTTACCGCTGCGTTGGGGCCATTGAGAAAGAACGTCTTTGCCAGTTGGGGAAAGCGCTGTCCCTCAGAAACGACAGTGCGAAAAATCGCCAGGCTGTCCTCACGTAAAAGCACATCCAAATAAGCTTTACCCAGTTTCTCAAGGGTTGTTTGCAAGGTGCTATCGCCATCAATTGCAGCACCCAGTGGCGACAGCATTTGCGCGGCAAGGCTGGCGATAATCGCGGCGAACAACTCTTCTTTGTTGCCAAAATACTTGTAAACCGTACGTTTTGAACCACCGGCTCTACGCACAATTTCATCGACACTGGCACTGACATAGCCGTATTCAAGAAAGACCTCAATACCCGCCTGCAATATCGTATCGCGACGCACCTGTTCAGTCGTTTTTTCCGTTTTCGACATAACTAAAAAAGATTTCCCCAATTATCACTAACAGCTAGTCCCGGTACAGCGCAGGCTGATCGGGGTTTTAAAGCCGGCATTTTATAGCAACACGAGCGTAGAAAAATGCTCTGCAACACAATTTAACCCATTCATTCCTGGCCCTTAAATTTCTGTCAACAGCTTGCATCAAATCAAGGCCGGTGCTAGGGTACGACTCAGTACCAGCTTAAATCAAGTGTTATTTCCACCGCTAAAATTATACCGCGATACTGCCGCTAACCATCCAGCCCAATAAAACGTAGTACCAAGTAGACACTGGCAGAACAGCACTAGCCCAAATGGATCAAACGGTAAACACAATGCGTAAAATTATACTTCTCGGGATTCTTGTAGTCGGCATCATTTTTGGAGGCCTTTGGGCCAAAGAGTGGTGGTTTGAAGGACGCTACTGGGAGTCGACCGACAATGCCTACACCCAGAGTGACATTACCGTCATCAGTGCAAAAGTCGCCGGTATTGTCGATAAGGTCAACGTCAGTGCCAATGAGAAAGTAAAAGCGGGCGATATTCTTATCTCTATGTACAAGCCCACTTTTGATGCCAAAGTGGCCCGTGCAGAGGCCGAAGTCGTTGAAGCTCAGGCCAGTTTGGCCCGCGTAGACACACAAACCAGCCTGCAAAAGGCCACCATTGCCGCCAGCCGTGCAGAAGTTAAAGCCGCCGAGGCCCAGGTAAAACGGGCCAATCTTGATCTGCAACGCTCAAAAACCTTGAAAGACAAAGGCTATGCCGAAAAGCAGCGCTATGACCATGACCTCACCGATGTCAGTAGTGCAGAAGCCGAGCTAGCACGCACTCACGCCAATGTCAGCGCAGCCATTGCTCAGCTGGATGTACTCACCGCCGAAAAGGCCGAGATCAGTGCCGAGCAGGCCCACGCGCAAGCCGAGGTCAATCTTGCCAAGATTGCCCTCTACCTGTCTGACATTCGCGCCCCACGCGATGGTGTCGTTGGCGCCAAGCATGTAGAAAGCGGCGAATATATTCACGTGGGTGCGCGTAAAATGGCCATTGTCTCTCTCGACCATGTCTGGGTTAATGCCAACTTTAAAGAGACCCAGCTCAACGGTATGGTGCCGGGGCAAAAGGCGCTCGTTGAAATCGACGCCTTCCCCGACCAGCTTATTGACGGTGTTATCGAGAGCTTGTCACCGGCCAGTGGTGCACAGTTCAGCCTACTACCACCCGACAATGCCACCGGCAATTTCACCAAAATTGTGCAGCGTGTGCCGGTGAAAATCCTCCTCGACCAGGACAACCCCGTGGTTAAGCTACTGCGCCCCGGCATGTCTGTGCTCGCTAAAATTGACACACGCGCCAGCGCTAATACTGAATCTACGGCCAGTGAAAATCCTGCTGTAAACAGTGTATCCAGCGTCGCACTGTCAGAATAAAAAACGGCTAATCAATCCGCATCAATAGTGTGTCCGCTGCCAGGCGGGGCGAATACGGACAACCACCATGAGTAACTCGACAAGCCCCGCTATTGAGGATGTGCCGCCAACCACCGAAGCGGAAGAAGCCGTCACTGTCGGCACCTGGCTGACCGTGTTCGGCGGTGTGCTCGGTGCCTTTATTGCCGTGCTCAATATCCACATTACCAATGCATCGCTAAAAGATATTCAGGGTGCTCTCTCGGCAACACTTGAAGAAGGCTCGTTTATTTCCACCGCCTATTTAACGGCAGAAGTCATCGTTATACCCATTACCGGCTGGCTAACAATGGTCTTTGGCCTACGCCCCTACATGCTCTTCAACACAGTGATTTTCGCCCTCACCACACTGCTCTGCGCCTCCGCATGGAATCTCGAATCAATGCTGGTTTTCAGAACACTGGCAGGCCTTGCCGGCGGCACACTCATACCCCTGTCCTTTACGCTGATTCTAACGCTACTGCCCCCCAGCAAGCAGGCCATTGGCATGGGTATGTTCGCCCTCACCGCCACCCAGGCACCGTCCATTGGCCCCACCCTAGGCGGTTATTTGACCGAAGCCTTTGGCTGGCAGTCGGTGTTTTACCTACAAATTGTGCCCACCGGCATTATGTTTTTAATCCTCTTTCAAGGCCTGAAAAAAACCAAGCCCCAGTTTGAACTGCTCAAAAATGGCGACTGGTTTGGCATCCTTTCCATGGCCGTGGGTCTGGGTGCAATGATAATTGTGCTCGAAGAAGGCAACCGCAAAGACTGGCTGGAATCGGACTTTATTTTTAACGGCACCCTTCTCGCCGCGACCTGTTTAATCACCTTTGTGGCTATTGAGCTGAAACGCAAAGACCCTTTTATCAACCTGCGCCTGCTAAAGCGTCGCAACTTTCTGCTCTCTAATCTGGTGGGTATTATTCTCGGCCTTGGCCTCTACGGCTCGGTCTTTATCATGCCCATGTTTCTCGCTCAGGTGCACGGCTTTAACGCCATGCAAATAGGCCTGGTGATGATGTGGGTTGGTCTGCCCCAGCTTATCGTCGTGCCCATTGTGCTGCGCCTGATGCCCCACATCGACATTCGCATACTACTGGCCTTTGGCGCCTTTATTTTTGGTCTAAGTTGCCTGCTCAATATTCACATGACCGCCGACTACGGCCACGACCACCTGGTGTGGCCCAACATTATTCGCGGCCTCGGCATGCCTTTTATTATGGTGCCGCTCAATGTCATCGCCACCGCCGGTATTGAAAAAGAACAGGTCGGCTCGGCCTCTGGCCTGTTTAATGTGCTGCGCAATTTGGGGGGTGCGGTTGGCATCGCTACGTTGGCGACCTTTTTGTCACTGCGCCAACAATTTCACTCCAACCATATTGTTGAAAATGTCAGTGCCTACAACCCCTTCACCATGGAGCGCCTACAGAGCTTTAGCAATTATTTTGGCAACCTCGGAGCCGACCCGATGCTGGCACAGGAGCAAGCACTTCGTGCTGTCGATGCCATCGCCCGGCGTGAGAGCTTTATCATGGCCTACAACGACTGCTTCTATTTTATGGGTGCGGCTTTTATTGTCAGTCTTGGTTTTATTGCCCTGATGAAAAAGCCCGGCTAAACATAGTCTAGAAATAAAAAAATAATAATTAGTAACGGCAACCATTCATGAGTAATGCAACAACGAGCCTTGAAAATGAAGAAATAGACTCCGCAACTCCCGTTGTTGATGAAGACCACGTTTCATTAAAAACCTGGTTTACCGTGTGGGGCAGTGTTATCGGCGCCTTTATTGCCGTGCTCAACATCATGATCACCAACTCCTCCCTGAAAGATATTCAGGGTGCACTCGGCGCAACACTGCACGAGGGCTCGTTTATCTCCACCGCCTACCTCACCGCCGAGGTGGTCGTTATTCCCCTCACCGGCTGGCTAGTGCAGGTTGTTGGCCTGCGCCGTTTTGTACTCACTGCATCCAGTATTTTTCTTGCCGCCACCCTCTGCTGCGCCATGGCCTGGAGCCTGGAGTCGATGCTGGTGTTTCGCACCATTGCCGGTTTTGCAGGTGGCACTTTTATTCCCCTTTCGTTTACCGTCATCCTCACCCTGCTACCGCCCAGCAAACAACCTCTGGGCATTGCTATGTTTTCCCTCACTGCCACCCAGGCACCCTCTATTGGGCCTACCCTCGGCGGCTTTCTGACTGAAAACTACGGCTGGGAATCGATCTTCTACCTGCAAGTTATTCCCACGTCGATGATGATCATGATTTTGTCCTGGGGTCTCAGCAAGTCCAGCAGTAAATGGGCCATGCTCAAAGAGGCCGACTGGCCCGGCATCCTCACCTTGTCTGCCGCCCTCGGGGCGATGATTGTTATTCTTGAAGAAGGCAACCGACTCGACTGGCTAGAATCCCAGTCTGTGCTTAATTGCAGCATCTTCGCTGGCACCTGCTTTTTGATTTTTCTCTATCGCCAGCTATGGGGCCCCAATCCCTTTATTAACGTCCGCTTATTAGGCCGCTGGAATTTCGGCATGGCCAATGTCATTGGCGTCATTCTAGGCCTCGGTTTGTACGGCACAATCTTTATTACCCCGCTCTTTCTCGCCCAAATACAGGACTATAACGCCCTGCAGATTGGCGTCACCATGATGTGGTTTGGCTTCCCCCAATTAATTGCTGTGCCCCTGATCGTACGCTTAATGAAGAAGGTAGACCTACGCCACCTGGTCGCTTTTGGGTGCGTCATTTTTGCCTGGAGCTGCCTAATTAATATTCATATGAACGCCGACTCTGGCTACGACCAACTCCTGCTAGCCAACTTTATTCGCGGCATTGGCCAACCCTTTCTCTCCATCCCCCTAGCCGTAATGGCCACCGTCGGTATTGAACAGGCCCAGGCAGGCTCTGCTTCCGGCCTCTACAACTTAACCCGCAACCTCGGTGGTGCTGTGGGCATCGCCTTTCTCGCCACCTTTTTATCCATCCGCCAGCAATTCCATTCCAGTCATGTAGTGGAAAACATCTCCCTCTACAACCCCGCAACGGTCGAGCGCTTAAGTGGTTTGAAAAACTATTTTGCAAACCTCGGTGCCGATAGCTCTCTCGCACAGGAGCAAGCCCTTCGCGCCATCGACGCCATCGCCCGGCGGGAAAGCATGGTCATGGCCTATAACGATGCCTTTTATTTTGTTGGTGCGGCTTTTTTGTTTGGTGCTTGTGTGACGTATACATTGAAGCCTTTTCGGCCACAGGGCTAGCTTGAGTACCGATAAGAAACTTGTTTGATGGCTAACTATAAAAAGGGGCGAGGCAACCAATATAAACGGGTAATTCTCTTCTGTTCAACCAGAAGTGTCAGATTAGGTCGTAACTAATACAGCTAATATCAACTACTCTGACCCTTTTGATTCCACGTCCCAGTGAGCGGCTGATGTTACGCCGTCCCACGCAGGCACAAAGGGCCGCAGTGAACTTGACCGACTTATTATAAATTTTGCACAATCATAATTGTGTTGAAGCCTTCTTCTCGGCCCGGTGCCACAAAATATTTAGTGACAGCCTCAAATACTTCTGCTGTATCAGTAGCAGCTCGTTCAGGCTGCTCAACACGCCTTTTCCCAATTTGCTCTAGGCAAATATCGTCAGGTAGATCGATATACACCATAGTATGAGGCGCATCAATTTCCGAGAAAACACTCAGAAACCACTCTCTTTGGGGAATAGTGTTGGCCGGGAAATCCATTACAACATCAGTTCCAGTGGAGAGGATCCCTTGCACTAGCTTTTTGATTTGGGGCTTAATCAGACTTGAGTATTTAATATAGTCAGCCAGCGACCTAACCTTATTGGGATAGAGTGATTCAAGCCATTCATCCTCTGAAAGTAGTACGGCATTTTTTTCTCGCGCGATTTGGGCTGATTTTGTGGATTTCCCTGCACCCATCTTGCCACAGAAAAATATCAATTCTCCTTTTTTCATGCCTGATCTCTACTGAATGTATAACGCCTGTGATAAAGGGCTGGAAACCACGTAGTGGTTTGAGGTCCAGCCAGCTTGTCTGGCAATCTTTGATTACCTTGTTCTGTGTAGATGGCCACTAGCACACGAACTGAGGAACTGATTGCTTTAAGATATTAACCAGTTCCTCATCCATGTATTCATAATCATCTGGTATTCCAAGGCAGATAATATTTTGTTGTTTTAACGATTCTCTAAATTTCTTTTTCAGCTTCTTTTTATGCGTTTGCTCCATGACAAAAATATACTCGGCCCACTCTACATCCTCAGTGCCCAGAGGGATCTCCGCATCATTATTTAAGCCTGCAGATCTTACCTCCCAGCCATCATGATCACAGAATACAGCCTCGGCTGTTGGGCTTCTCAACTTATTTTGACTACAAACGAATAGTATATTTTTCATAATTAGTTACACAGAACGCCCCAAGCAGCCGCGTATTTGTAGTGAAGCCGAAGGCGCAACGTAAAATACGTCGACCTGACTTGGCTTGTTATGAGTTTATTCACTCTCTGGAAGAATTCCCGCCGACTTTAAGTGAAGCAATGAAAACTCTATACCAATATCTTTATAGTTGTAATTCGAAAAAAGACGGTAGTACTTTCTTGCCTTTTTGCCATATTCTTGAAAATTAAAACAGGTTTTTTTTCTGCGCATTACATTGCTAGAATATTTATCTAAATTTGCTGCAAACTCAGAAAAATAAGGTGCTAGAATTGATAGCTGCTTTTCTAATTCAGCATTACAATCTGGCTTCGCATTTCCATCTAGAATATCCTGTAAGGAGTATAGCTTAGCAGCACCAATTTCTTGATTTAATACTCTTTCGATATCCTTCAAATTTTCACTTATCTGGAAGTTACTACTTCTTTCTATTTCTTCATTAAATACTCTATGTCGCTGCCACCTCGCAAGCATTAAAGAATTTAAAGCAATAAAAACCCCAACTAGCCCTATAGCGACCATAGGGTTTTCTGATATATATGCAGCTAAGGTCTCAATCATATTTTTGGATGCGTCCTAGCCATAACGCCTAGTTAACCGGCAGCCGGAGCGCAGCGTAGGCTGTCCGAGCGAGGTACGAGCGTTGTTGAACTTTTTGTTAGGCATTATGAGTACTATCCCAAGTCTCAAGATGTTTTCTCCAGTGCTCTTCTTTATTTTTTGATATTAATCCTAGCATTTCTAATAACCGAGTCTTATTAAAAAGCTCATATTTATTTACTAGGCCAAGCGTCAAAGCTTTCTTCGACTCATTTTGCGATTGTTTTGAAAATGAATCTGCTGTTGTAACAAATGCACATGACTTCTCACCTTTTAGTAAAGTTGATCCAAGCAATTCTCTTACTTGAGATACACCTTCTGATTTTCTTGGGTTGATCCGGCGCTTTACCTGAACAAGTAGCGGCTCATCTTTGTTGACCACTATTAAATCAATTCCACCATCATTTGTTTGCCCACAATGTTCAACCTCACAATTATAAAATTCAGAGAAAATAGACTGCACTAATTTCTCCATCCTATACGGATTGATTTTGTTCAACAAATCACCATTACTTCGTATTTCATTTCGTAATGAAGAAATTGGTACATCAGCAGAATCTTCTTCAAATGACTTTAAAATGGAATGAATAACTGTTTCAGTGCCTTGTGCAGCATCGGGGAATTGAAAATTGTTATTTTCTTTTATTTCCCACCATCCACATCTAGCACATTCCCAAATATGTATAGAGCCTGATGGCCCTTCGCCATATTGATATGTTTTATCATACTGACTTTGAAAAACATTCTTTGAAATTAAATTACAGTGTGGGCAACGCCCTCTTTCAGAATAGAATAAATCAGAATTTACAATCGAGGATATACATTTACCCCCATCATTAGATAGAGTTTCTTCGTTTGTTATAAATTCACTGTAATCGAGAATCACGTTTTATGCCTAACATTTGTATACTGCGCATGCGCACTTTGCCGAATCTGATATTCGCAACATACCCACAAGCCATTGATTTAAAATAATAAAACTAAGGAAGTAAAATTCCCTGCCGCGCTAAACGCGCATGCGCAGTATACCGCTATCGCCTTGCGCAGTATCTCCCTCGATAAAAACCCAACACACTGATTATTAGATGTTTTTTATATGTAGTGGAATGATATCGCGCAAGCCAGAGAACGATAACGCGCAAATGAATGGGCACAAACCCAATATACTAGCTATAAATACAGCTCAAGCAGAGAAGAACGGCATCAAAATACGCGTCTTGCAACGACGTATTTTAACCCTCCCTACTCACCGCCACCTAAAGCCCCCGTCAGCACTCATCAAAAGCAGCTAGCGCCTCGGCAGCCTCAGTTATCAATGCCGGGCCACGATAAATAAAGCCCGTATAAACCTGCACCAGGCTGGCCCCGGCATTAATCTTGTCACAGGCATCCGCGCCGCTAGCAATACCGCCAACACCGATAATCGGCAGTGCGCCGTCGAGTTCTTTCGCCAGTTTACCGACTACTTCGGTAGCGCGCTCACGCACCGGCCAGCCGCTTAAGCCGCCCTGCTCACCCGCCAGTGGTGAGCGTTTTACCGGCTCCCGTGACAAGGTGGTATTGGTGGCAATAACACCGTCGATACCGTGTTTAATAAGCTGGCGAGCCATGTCGACGATTTGCTCGTCGTCTAAATCGGGGGCGATTTTTAGTGCCACTGGCACATAGCGCCCCTGTTCGTCGGCGAGGCGAGTCTGGGTTAGTTTGAGTGTTGCCAGCAATTCGCTAAGCTGCTCGGCGTGCTGTAAATCTCTCAGGCCCGGCGTATTGGGGGAGGAAATATTGACCGCAATATAGTCGGCATAGGCGTAGACCTTTTCCATACACAGCCGGTAGTCGTCACTGGCCTTGTCGACCGGGGTATCAAAATTTTTGCCAATATTGATACCCAACACACCTTTAAACTTTCGCTCGCGCACCTGTGTAACCAGATGGTCGACACCCAAATTATTAAAGCCCATGCGATTAATAATGGCCTGATATTCGGGTAGGCGAAATAATCGGGGCTGAGGATTGCCGGGCTGGGGTCGAGGGGTGATGGTGCCAATTTCAACAAAACCAAAACCCAGCTCAGATAGCGCCTCGAAATAGTCGCCATTTTTATCGAGGCCCGCTGCTAAACCGACGGGATTGGGAAAGGTTAAACCCATGACCTCTACGGGCCGGGCTTCGGGTTTGGCCAGGCGTTTTAGCAATCCCAAACGCGACGACAGGGCAATAGCATTTAAAGAGAGGTGGTGGGAGGTCTCGGTGGGTAGTAGAAACAAAGCCTTGCGCGCTAGCTGATACATATTGCCCTCGAATAACGGTTGGCCCGATAAAGCGCCAGTTGACCCGCTGGAGTGAATATCATTACCCCAAGCAGCAGCCGTAAAATAGGCGGCAAGGATAAGCCACACTGGCGGGCAAGTCACCAGTGGAGCGCCAAACCCCCACCCGTTATTGGCCAGGGGCAAGCGTTAGTACAGACCCCAATCAGCGCCAAGCTGATACAAAAAATTGCCTGTGAACTGATGGGCCTGCGCCCTGCCTTATCAACAAGATGCCCGCGCTGATAAAAAGCCTTGCCCTGAGGCTTGTAAATATTACAATCGCCGCCATAACAAAAGCCGTCATTCTTCATTTATACAAGGCCCAAGCAGTTGCCCATGAGTGTATTTACCCAGGTTCAATCGTTACTTTCCTACCTCAACCAAACCATTGTTGGCCAGGAGCACCTCGCCCAGCGGCTGATTATGGCGCTATTGGCCGATGGTCATTTACTGGTTGAAGGTGCGCCCGGCCTCGCCAAAACAAAAGCCATTAACACCTTGGCCACGGGCATTGATGCGGACTTTCACCGCATACAGTTCACCCCTGACTTATTGCCTGCCGATGTGACGGGCAGTGATATTTACCGCCCCGAAAACGCCAGCTTTGAATTTCAGGCCGGGCCTATTTTCCATAACCTGGTGCTGGCCGATGAAATTAACCGCGCCCCCGCCAAGGTGCAGTCGGCCCTGCTTGAGGCGATGGCCGAGCGACAGGTGAGCATCGGCAATAAAATCTACCCCCTGCCTGAGCTGTTTCTGGTGATGGCGACACAAAACCCCATTGAGCAGGAAGGCACCTACCCCCTGCCCGAGGCACAGCTCGACCGCTTTTTAATGCATGTCACCGTGGGCTACCCCGACGCCGATGCAGAGCGAAAAATCCTTGCCCTGGTCAGGGACGAAGCCTCAGGTAGCACCAGTGCCCCCGGCCCTGAAATCGACCAAGCAACATTATTCGCCGCCCGCAAAGAAGTACTCGGCGTACACATGGCCGCTAATGTTGAGGAGTACCTGATTCAACTCATTCAGGCCACGCGCCAGCCCCTGAGTTATGGCGAGCAGCTCGACAACTGGCTCGACTACGGCGCCAGCCCCCGAGCAACCATTGCCCTCGACCGTTGCAGCCGCGCCAACGCCTGGCTCGACGGGCGAGACTTTGTTACGCCCGATGATATTCGTGCAGTCGCGCATGACATATTGCGCCATCGTTTGATCCTCAGTTTTGAGGCCGAGGCCAACGGCATTACCGCCGACCATGTGATCGACACCCTGCTCGCCAACGTTGCCTCAGCTTAAGCCCGCAGTGCCAATGATGTTGATCAGCATTAACGAGTATCGCGCCGTTGCCTACTAAACCATCTACAAGCCCTGGGGCTGTTAACACTGGCCCTTCTAAGCCGAGCCCTTCGTCGAGCCCACCGGGCAGTGTCGTCGCCTCCATCGCCGACCTCGCCAAATTGCGTTTTGCCGCGCGCGAGTTATCGCTCTTCCCCCAGCGCGCCGTAAAAAGTGCACTCAACGGCACCCGCAGTTCGCGCTTTCGTGGTCGCGGCATGGACTTTGACGAAGTGCGACCCTATCAACCCGGCGACGATATTCGCTCCATCGACTGGCGCGTAACCGCTCGCACCACCAGCCCCCACACCAAGATATTTCGCGAGGAACGCGAGCGCCCGCTAATGGTGGTTTGCGACCTGCGCCAGAGCATGTTTTTCGGCTCTCGGCGCTTGAAGTCCGTTTGTGCCTGCGAGATTGCCAGCCTGCTGGCCTGGGCTGGGCTCAATGCCGGCGAACGCATTGGCGCACTTGTATTCGGCCCCGACAAGCAGCGTGATATTCGCGCCCGCCGCAGCCAGCACAGCGTGCTGCAACTCATTCAGGCCCTGCACGAAACCAGCATGGCGCTGTTGCCTTCAAGCAGGCCTTCAAGTAAGGCTTCAAGCAAACTATCGAGTAAGCCACAGGGCGAACAAGACACGCCAATACTCGAACAGAACGAGCGCTACAGCCTGAGTGAGATTCTCGAAGACACCCGTCGCGTTGCCCGCCCCGGCACCAGCTTAATGATCATTAGCGACTTTCACGATCTCGACGCAACGGGCGAGCGCCACCTGTTTGAACTGGCTCGCCACTGCGACCTCAGCCTTTTCCACATACACGACAGCCTCGAAAGCCAACTACCCCCACCCGGGCAATATCAGGTTTACAACGGCGCCCAGCGTTTTTTATTAAACGCGGCCAACGCCAAACTACGCAGCCGTTTTGAACAGCGCTATCGCGATAAAGAACAACATCTGCAAAACACCGCCTTGCGCCTCAAACTGCCCTTGCTTAGTTTCTCAACCGACGCGCCCGTGCTCGACACATTACGCCAGGCCTTTGCCAAACAGGGGCGCCGCAAACGCTCATGAATAATCCAGCTCTCGAGCAGCTCAGAGACATTCACCTGCCCCAGGCCGTGCACTGGTGGCCACCCGCGCCGGGGTGGTGGATAGTTGCGGCCCTGCTTCTCGCTTTAACAATCTGGGTCAGCCGCTATTTTCGGGCGCGCTATCGTCGCCAGTATTTTCGTGGTGAAAGTCAGGATTTACTGAAAGAAATTTGGCAGAACTATCAACAGGACCATGAACAGCAGGCCGAGAACTCAGCCAGTGCCGACCGTGACTTTATTGAAAACACACTGGCACTGCTGCGCCGAGCCGGTAAAACTGCGCAGCTATCGGCCGCTAGCAATAGTGAAGAGCATCTTCAATCTATGCCCAGCCAAGCTCTGTTAGAGACTCTCGATGAACATAGCGCTGGCAAACTCTCTGCCGCACTGCCTTTGCAGGACATTGGGGAGCGTTTATACCGCGCCGAAAGCAAGGCACTTAGCCCAGAGCAAGCCCAGTGTTTTTACTCGGTTGCAAAAAGCTGGCTCAAGTCCAAAGATTTCAAACCAGGCAAACAAACGGGAGGCGCCAGCTGATGCTCAGCTTGATTTGGCCCTGGATGCTGGCACTGGCCCCCCTGCCCTTTATCTATCGCTGGTGGCGCAAACCAGCAGATGATGCACAAGCCGCGCTGCTGGCCCCCGTTTACGCCCAACTCGCCGCCGACAGCCAAAGCAGCCCTGCAGTGAGTCGTCGGAATTGGCCCAGCCTTGCCCTGCTCTCTTTAATCTGGCTCGCCTGCCTGCTGGCCGCTAGCCGCCCCCAGTGGATTGGCGAACCCATTGCTCTGCCCATCAGTGGCCGCGATTTGCTATTGGCAGTTGATATTTCCGGCAGTATGGAAGTCGAAGATATGGAGGTCAGGGGCACTCTAATTGACCGCTTAAGCGTGGTTAAAGCGGTGGTCGGCGATTTTGTCGAGCGGCGCAGCGGAGACAGGCTCGGGCTTATTTTGTTTGGTGACCACGCCTATCTGCAAACCCCGCTTACCTTTGACCGACTCACCCTCAATACCCTATTGCAGGAGGCCTTAATCGGCTTTGCCGGCAAGGGTACGGCGATTGGCGATGCCATCGGTCTCGGCGTAAAGCGCCTGAAAGATAAAGACGAAAACAGCCGTGTCATTATCTTACTCACCGACGGTGCCAATACCGCTGGCGAAGTCGAACCCCTTAAAGCGGCCGAGTTAGCCGCCGCCTACGGGGTCAAGATTTACACCATTGGCGTGGGTGCCGATGAGATATTGCGTCGCAGTTTATTTGGTGTGCGACGCGTAAACCCCTCTGCGGATCTCGACGAAACCACCTTGCGGTCCATTGCCGCGCAAACGGGGGGGCAATATTTTCGCGCCCGCAATCCGCAGGAGCTAGCGCAAATCTACGCCACTCTCGACCAGCTCGAACCGGTCAGTCAGGACGCCGAAACCTTCCGCCCCACCCGGGCACTGTTTTACTGGCCCCTGGGCGCGGCTTTGCTCTTGAGTTGCTTGCTACTCCTTTTGCGAGGGCTAAAGGCATGAGTGAGCTTTCAACAGAGCTCTTGTTGACTCAACTGGCAACAGCCATCGCCCAGTTTCACTGGCTGCGCCCCTGGTGGCTAGCGGCCCTGTTGCCAGGTATTGCACTGGCGTTGTTGTTGGCTCGTCGCAGTACGAATAACAGCAACTGGCAGGGGGTTATCGCCCCCGAGCTACTGCCCTATTTGGTTGAACAGGGTCACAGTGCAACACGCCAGCGCTTGCATTGGTGGTTATTGCTGCCCTGGTTCTGTGCCTGTCTCGCCCTTGCCGGGCCGAGCTGGGACAAAATCCCTCTGCCCATTCACAAGCAACAAACGCCGCTGGTTATTTTGCTCGACTTGTCGCCCTCTATGTTAGCGGAGGATGTGAAGCCCAACCGCCTGACCCGTGCCCGCCTCAAATTAACTGACTTGCTGCAGGCCCGGCAGGAGGGCACCACCGCTCTCGTCGCCTACGCCGGTGATGCCCACGTTGTCACGCCCCTCACCGACGATACAGCGACTATTATTTCTCTGCTGCCTGCACTCAACCCGGCAATAATGCCCGTGGTGGGCAACCAGCCTGTGCAGGCATTGGAAAAAGGTATCGTATTAATTCAAAAAAGTGGCTTTGCGAATGGGCATATTCTGCTGGTTTCCGACGGTTTGCCCGGTGTTGATTTAGCGCAAATGAATGCACAGTTGAACGATGTTAGCGGTATTAAGGTCTCGGTACTCGCACTGGGTACTAAGGACGGCGCACCCATCCCCGCCACCTCTGGTGGGAGCAAAGGGGGCTTTGTAAAAGATAGACAGGGCAATATCGTACTTGCCCAACTGCGAGAAAAACCCCTGCGTGCACTCGCTCAAGGTAATGGGGGCCTCTATCGAAAGCTCTCTACCGACGATAACGATATTGAGGCCCTAAACCAGCTTTTCGACAGTGCAGACAGCGAGCAAAGCCAACAACTACAACGCACCTTTGACACCTGGCACGACAGCGGTTTTTGGCTCATTCTGCCCCTGCTGCCGTTTCTATTGCTGTCCTTTCGCCGCAATGTACTAGCCCTTGTTATTCTCGCGCCCCTGGCCATCGCCCCGAATAAAAGCCAGGCACTGGAATGGCAAGACCTGTGGCTGCGCAGTGACCAACAAGGGCAAAAGGCACTGGCCGCCGGTGATGCGGAAGCGGCCGAGGCACTGTTCAAAAACCCCAGCTGGAAAGGTTCTGCCGCCTATAAAAAGGGTGACTTTAGCGCCGCTGAAGAACATTTTAAAAATAGCGAAAGCAGTGCCGATAGCCTCTACAATCTGGCGAATGCTCAGGCAAAAGCCGGACAACTGGAAGCGGCGCTAGAAAATTATCAGGCAGCCCTCGAACTAGATACCCAGCATGAGGATGCCGCCTTTAATAAAGACCTGGTTGAAAAAGCCCTTCAACAAAAGCAGCAACAAGAAAAAGAGCAATCCCAGGACGACAAAGACCAGCAGGACGGTGAGAAAGGCGACGACAATAAAGACGAGTCAAAAGAGGGCGAGTCGTCGGATTCAGAACAAGATGGCGAGCAAGGCGATAAAGATTCTGGTCAGCCCAAGGATAGCCCGGAGAATCAAGAACAAGACTCCGATTCCAAACCTGAAAATCAGCCCGAACAAAAGCAAGAAGACGGCGATAAGGAATCAAACAGTGAGCCCGAAGAAAAAGACGAGGCCAGCACGGGTGACGAACAAGAGCAAAAAGCCGACGACGAAAAACCTCAAAGTGCTGCCGGGGCCGAACCCTCTGCCGCCGATAAGATGCCTGAAGAGCAACGTCAGGCCCTTGAACAATGGTTACGCCGTGTGCCCGACGACCCCAGCGGGTTAATGCGCAGAAAATTTGAATACGAGGCCTGGCAACACCAACAGCAAACAGGCCGTGGTCGCTCAAACCAGAATCCGGCTAAAAATCAGAATCCGCCTATGCAGCAGGAGACAGAACGTTGGTAAACGCAAACATTGTCACCCGAGCCATTCAAATACACCGCTTCGGTAGCTATTTTATTGGCCTGCTTTTAATGATGATGACAGCCGATGGTTACGCCGCAAGCCTGTTAAGTAAGGTCGACCGCACTAACGTCAATCTCGGTGAAAGCTTCGAGCTCACCATTACCTTTAGTGAACAAGTGCTGTTTGGCGAGCCGGATTTCAGCGCTCTTGAAAAAGACTTCAATCTTTTAAGCCGCAATCAGCAGAACAAGTATTCGAACATAAATGGCCGTGCCACCTCGTTCACACAGTGGATTTTGATGCTTTCACCGAAGCGCACCGGCAGTTTACTGATCCCCTCTTTGACCTTCAAAGGTGAGGTTAGCAACGCACTGGAAATAAAATCGAGCAAAGCAAAAGCGAATACCCAGGTTGCGGGAGCTGCTGTATTTACCGAAACCGTGCTCGATAAAAGCAGCGTCTATGTACAAGAACAGGCCCTACTGACCCTGCGTTTATACACCTCTGTGCCGATGAGCAATTTTACCATTGGCGAACTGGCCGTACCGGGGGCACAACTAATTAAAGTGGCGGAAAGTCAGTATCAAAAGGATATTGATGGCAAGCAATACACCGTAGTCGAAACCCGCTACGCTATTTTTGCCGATAGCAGCTCGGCACTGGAAATACCGGCAATTCAGTACAGCGGTGTGATTTCAGACCGCAGCTCACGAAACAGCGGTTCACTATTTCGGCAGCGGGGTAAACAAGCTTTCTTCAATAGTGAAGTCAAACAACTACAGGTCAAACCCAAGCCCAGTAATAACACCCTGCCATATTGGTTGCCGGGTAAAGGCCTGGGATTGCAGGAGCGCTGGAGTAACACCACCGGCGATATCACACTGGGTGAGCCATTGACTCGCACCATCACCATTACCGGGCAGGGCTTGATGGGTAGCCAATTGCCCCCTTTGCAAATACCAGGTAGCAAAAGCTACAAACTCTACCCCGACCAGGCGCAAATGGAGGACAGTGTTAGCGAGACCGGCGTACTCGGCAAGCGCATCGAGTCCATTGCCATTGTGCCAACACAGGTTGGCAGCATCACCCTGCCCGACATTACCGTGGACTGGTGGGATACAGAAGCCAATGCGCTGCGCCAGACAGTACTCAAGGGCCGCACACTGACTGTTCTGCCCCCCATAGGCTCGACAGAAATGGCCGGCGATTCTGCAGCGCCAACAGGTGAAAACGATGCAATTAGCACCCCACCACAAGTACAGCAAAATACGAGCACGCCAATAACAAATATTTACTTCTGGCTGCTGGCCTCGAGTAATCTTGTGCTGCTTATTGTCGCCGCTAGCTTTGCGTTTTTATGGTGGCGTAATCGCCCGGTTACGGCGTTCACGCCAACAAAAGAAACGGTAACAGCATCTGATAAGGCGCTGTTTAAAGAAATTCGTATGGCCTGCGCCATCGACAATTACCCGGGTCTTCGCCAGGCTATTATCGACTGGGCCCGCGTACACTGGCAGCAGGATCACTTGCACAGTCTGGAACAAGTCGCCGAGTTGGCGGATAACGATGAATTAAGCGCTGAGTTTAAAGCCCTGGATGCGCGGCTATACAGTAATAGTGATACGCAACAACCAGTGAGCAGTGACACTATTTTTCTGCAACTAGAGAGTTTGAGAAAAACGGGGGCAGCCAGTGCTTCAAACGATAAAAAGGATAGACGGCAGCACTTAAGGTCTCTCTATCCTGAAAACGCTTAAACCGAATTTTAAAACACAAGGTAAAACCCTATGGCCATCTGGAAAAAAGCCCTGTCTCTTGATGTACTCAACAATGACTTTCCCGATGGGGCTGCCACTAACTCGGGCATCGAGTACACCGACTTCGGCGATGACTATATTACCGCCCGCATGCCCGTCGATGAACGCACTCGCCAGCCCTACGGCATCCTCCACGGCGGTGCCTCCTGCCTGCTCGCCGAAACGGTCGGCAGCCACGCGTCGTCCCTGTGTGTCGATATGGAAAAGCAGTATTGCGTTGGTCTGGAAATTAATGCCAACCATATTCGCTCGGTGTCAGAAGGCTTTGTCTATGGCACGGCTAAACCCATGCATCTGGGGCGCTCAACCCATGTGTGGGAAATTATGATTCGCAATGAAGCGGGTAAAACCGTGTGTATTTCAAGGTTGACGATGATGGTTAAAGATCAGTAGCGCCTAAACTAATCGAAAAATAAAAAGAGGCGGACCGCAAAACAGTCCACCCCAGCAACTCAATTTTTCAAGACATCTGTTTTAAGGTGCGGGGTTTGAATAACGCTGATGTAGCGCCTCTATGCCCTGCTTTACCTCCTTCGATAAAACACAGTCAATGCTGGCAATATTCGTCTTCAATTGTTCAAGATTAGTGGCGCCAATGATATTACTGGTGACAAATTCTCGGCTGTTCACATAGGCCAGCGCCATGGTCGAAGGGTCAAGTCCGTGCTCCCGTGCCAGCGTCACATAAGCCTCTGAAGCCGCAATAGCCTGGGGGCTAGAATAGCGTTGAAAGCGGTCAAACAAGGTCAAGCGCGCCCCTGGCGGCTTCTGGCCATGCATGTACTTGCCCGACAACATAGCCATCGCCAATGGCGAGTAGGCCAACAAACCGACATCCTCGCGAATCGCCATTTCCGCCAAGCCCACTTCAAAGCTGCGATTGAGCAAATTATAGGGGTTTTGAATACTGACTATGCGCTGGAGATCATCCTCTCGAGCGTGGCGCAAATACTCCATCACGCCCCAGGGGGTTTCGTTCGAGACGCCAATGTGACGCACCAGGCCCTCTTTAACCAATTCCGATAGCGCACCCAGCGTTTCTTCAATAGAGGCCAAGTCAGGCTGCTCTTTGTGACGATAACCCAGTTGACCAAAAAAATTGGTGGTGCGCTCCGGCCAGTGCACCTGATAGAGGTCAATATAATCAGTCTGTAAACGCTTGAGGGAGTCACGTACTGCCTGGTGGATATGCTCACGGTTTAAGCGCGGCCCACCGCGCAGGTGCTTCCAGTCGCCGGTGGCTTCAGAGCGGCCCGACACCTTGGTCGCCAGCACAACCTCACTACGCTTGCCCCGGCGGGCAAACCATTCACCGACGTACTCCTCGGTGCGGCCCTGCGTTTCAGGCCGAGGTGGCACCGGGTACATTTCAGCAGTATCAAAGAAATTAACGCCTGCAGCGAGAGCGAAGTCCATTTGCTCGATGGCCTCATCGAGGCTGTTTTGCTCTCCCCAGGTCATGGTGCCCAGGCAAATGGCGCTAACCTTGAGATCAGTGCGGCCCAACGTACGATATTCCATAGTGATTGCTTCCTGTTGCCAATCCTGTAGCTTTAGCATTTTATTATGAGTTAGGGCTCCTATTTAAACTCATCTATTGTGATAAAACACAACAAATCCAGTAACTAAATCGGGTAGCATCAAAATGGTACTTATTCAAAATAACGATAAATACGAGAGTAGCTCTATGAAAATTAGCGCCAAAGAACTTGTCGAAAACGCTCTGCAAGAGATTGAAACTATCAGCCTCGCTCAGGCCACAAAACTGCTCAATGATGACAATGCGGTATTTGTCGATATCCGCGACATACGCGAACTTTACCGTGGCGGAAAAATACCCGGCGCCCTTCACGCACCCCGTGGCATGCTCGAGTTTTGGGTCGATCCTGGGAGCGAATACCATCGAGACATTTTTTCGTCGGGCAAAAAGTTTGTCCTATATTGCGCTAAAAGTCATCGCTCTGCCCTCGCCACCTTAACCTTGCAAAACATGGGGTTAAGCTCCATTTGCCATATCGACGGTGGTTTTGAAGCATGGCAACAGGGGGGGCTAGCCAGTGAGGCTGTCGAAAAAAAATAACTCACTTTTTAAAAGATAATTAATCTACCAACTTATTTGTCTATTTTATTGACATCTTAGCGCTGATCTCTATTATGAAATTTAATAATATAAAAGCCTCGCTAACCGGTACTCATGGATGAAAGTACTTAGTAACTTGTGGCGTATTTATCTATTCGTCATTCTAAGTTCAGCTTTGGCACTCACCGTGCTTGGCGCCTACCAATGGCACATGGTAAAAAAAGATGCTGACACCGAGCTACGTTATCTTAACGACGTGAGTTTTACCTCCACACGCGCCATGCTCGACTATCAAAAAAGTATTTTCGACCGGCTCGGTGAAGAAGTGTTAGCCCACGATTTTAGCAACGGTGTCGATAAGCTAGGTCAAACTATTGATCGAGTGCTTAAACATGACCCTGAAATTATTGCCTTTATGATCAGAGACCCCAAGGGTCAACTCATATTGGCGAGCAGCGAGATAGCTGCCATTGACAACCTCTCCACCCTGCTTGATGATCCACTCACTCAATACAATTTTCAAAGAACCCTCGAACAAAACAAGCCCGTTATCGGCAGCAACCGATTTATCCCTCTTCTCGATAAACAAATTATCGCCGTGCACTATGCCGTACGTAAAAACGGTAAAGTCATCGCGGTTCTAACCAGCGCCATCGAGCACAGTATTGATCGCTATGCCTGGAATAATAGCCAATTATCGCGCGGCACCATCTTGCAGCTTTTTCGAGATGACTACCATTTTATCTACAGCTCAAGACCACAATACAAAGAAGATCCAAAAGAGTATTTAGCGCCGATTCCTGCGGAATTGGTTGATTACTTTATTGGTCAATTACAGCTACAGGCGGGCGTATCACCCGAAGAACTTCGCAGTGAGGGTAAATTAATTTCTGTCAACGCCCTGTTCGAGCCCGGCATGGATGCCCTGTTCACCATTCGCTACGAGCCCTACTACCGTTACTACACACTTAGTTCCATCGAAAGATCTAGCTTGTATGCGGAATTTTTCCCGCTCCTTGGCTGGCAATTAGCAATGCTCTTTTTCTTCCATTTTCTTCTTTTTTTGATGTTTAAGCTGTTTAATATAGAACAGAAAAAATCACAAAACCGCCTACATTTCCAGGCCAATCACGACCAGTTAACCGGCTTACCCAACCGCTATTATCTGGCTAGCCATTTCGACAAATGGTCCCAGGCCTGTCAAGGTAAGTTCGCGCTGCTTTTTATTGACCTCGATAATTTCAAAGTCATCAACGACCACTACGGACACTCGACCGGCGACAAAATTCTTATCGAGGTCGCACGGCGCATCGAAGCACAGTTTAAAGATTTAAATATACGTCATGGTGGAGATGAATTCGTAATTTTCATTCCCGAAATTGACAGGGCCTTCCTGCTTCAACTCGCCAACAACTTTATCAACGACCTAATGCAGCCAATTACCGCCGATAATACTGAGTTTTCTGTCACCTCCAGTATTGGCATTGTCTGCGCACCCAATAATGGCAGTGAACTTGAAGTACTACTCAGCAAGGCGGACATCGCCATGTATGAGGCCAAGAAACACCGCAATGAAGCCTTCCTTTTTTCCGATGAATTAGAACTGCGTAGCGCCTATAACACAGCGATAGAAAGGGAGTTGCGCAGCGCTATTGAGCGCGATGAATTATCGATGGTCTATCAGCCTCAGGTTTCCACTGACAGTGGTAAAACAATTGGCGTTGAAGCTCTGGTGCGCTGGAATAATCGTCAGCTCGGCAACGTGCCACCCTGTGATTTCATTCCCATCGCCGAAAGTATTGGCATCATGAATGAACTCGGACAGTTTATTACCTTCAAAGCCATTGAAGAAATCGAAGAAGTCTGCCAACAGATAGGGCCCATGCGTCTGTCCATCAATGTTTCGGTACAGCAGCTACTCACTGATGGTTTCTTTGAGTTTTTTCAGGGTGAAATTCAGCGTCGAGCCAACGATGACCTTTCGCTGATGCTCGAAGTGACTGAAAGTATGTTTATCGAAGATTTACAGTTAGCCGTTTATGTACTGCAACGTTTCAGCGATATTGGCGTAGAAATTTCCCTCGACGACTTTGGCACCGGGTTTTCCTCCCTTAGCCTGTTGGCCAATCTGCCCATTCATGAGCTAAAAATCGACAAAAGCTTTATTGACGAAATATTGACCGATGAAAAAGCCAAGCGTCTGGTACACAGTATTATTAGCATCGGCAACGATCTAAAATTAACGACCATCGCCGAGGGCGTCGAAGAAGAAACACAACTGGCAATACTACAGGTTTTCGGTTGCGACTTAATTCAGGGTTATTACTATTCAAAGCCGCTGAATAAAGTTGATCTTCTCGCCTTCCTCCTTTCTCCAGAAAAAAAGCTTTTGGCAAAACTGAGCTAAGCTTGAGTAAATATCCCCCGCCATGCGCTGTGTTTACAAAGCCGGTAATAGTGATTGATTAAGTCCTTTGCTGAAAGGATATAATAACTGCTCATTAGCCTACATCCAGCGACCCAACACCATGAGCTACGCCGAACGCCAGCAATTTTTCAAACAATTACTCACTGTCTTTGGCCGCAAAACCGTGCTCGAAGCCTTGCAGGAAACAGCCATTCCCGCCTACCGTTTACACTTGGCGAGTAGTAATCGCAGCGATGCTACGATGAAGAAAATCATTGCCCTGGCTGAAGCCCGCGATATTGAGATACAACACCACAGTCGTCAGGAGCTGTCACGAATTTCGCGCAATCAACGCCAGGATCAGGGGGTAGCTCTTGATCTACAATGCCCCAACTACGGTGACTACCAAAGTCTAATTAAAGAAGCCCCTAAAAACCTTTGCCTAATCGCCCTCGATCGCATCACCAACCCGCAAAACCTCGGCATGGTGATTCGCTCTATTTGCGCCAGCCCCATCGACGGTTTGTTATTGCCCAGCAAGGGTTGTGCGCCACTGTCACCCCTGGTGATTAAAGCCAGTGCGGGCACCCTCTTCCGCTGTCCCATTTATCGCTGCGATAGCCTGCCAGTCGCCCTCAATGCTTTCGCGGAGCTAGGCACCAGTATTTGTACTTTAAATGCAGCGCAAGGCACTGATCTAGCCGAGCATAAAGCGCAGGCACGAACGATTTATGTTTTAGGCAATGAAACTGACGGGGTGTCAAAGGAAGTGAATCAGCTCGCCACCGAACAACTAAATATTCCTATGGCCAACGGCGTTGAATCCCTGAATGTTGCGGTTACTGCGGCTCTGCTGGCTTTCCGCCAGGTGATCGCCAGAGCTGACTAAAAACACCGAGAGAAGCAACAACCAGGGTCAGAGCACCGAGACCGGCGAAGGTTTCAAGCACACCCTGAGCACTGATCAATTGCCCGGTCACCCAGGCCCCTATAGGCGCTGTGCCAAAAAACGCCAGCTGGTAAATTGACACTACTCGCGAACGATAGGCCTCTGGGGCTTCGGTGTGAGTCATCATGCGGCCCAGACTAATCGATATGCCGGAGAACATGCCCCACACCATTACTGCGGGGAAAAGCAGGCCAACGGGCAGATGAGTAGCAATAAGCAGCATAATCAGACCCCGAGAAAACAGGCTGATCACCAGTACTCTGCCTGGTTGGCGAAAACCTCCACGCAAGCGTAAATAGAGCACGTTGGCGAGCAATACCCCCGCCGTAAAACTCAGCTGTAAACCGGCATAAAACACCGCACTCTGGCCGTAGACCTCCCGCGTCATTAGCGGCATCGCCACCAGATAAACGCCAAAACCGAGAAAGCCTGTGGCGCCAACCAGTAACATCAGTGGCAACAAACGAGCGTGCTGCCACACCGCCTGCAAGCCCGCGACAATACTCTGACTCTGGTGTTGACGCCCCTTCCTGAGGCCTTCTCCGACCGGTTGACTAGTGCGTAGAAACAGCCCCGCAACGATAAACATTAACATTTGAAAAACGAGTAACACACTCAAGCCAATGCGATCAAAAAGGCCCGCCGATAAATAGCCAAGACTTTGCGCTGCAAACTGAACCATGGTGGTGCGCACTACTGAGCGCTGTAAATCCTCACCGGCGACCTGAGAGAGCAAGCTTTCCCGCGCCGGCTGAATAAACGCGGTAATGACACCATAACTGGCACCAAATACGATCAGTAATTCATAGCTTAAGTAGCCCTGATTGACGGCAATAAACATCATGCCGAAGGGCAATAAATACAACAGATAAAGACGAAAAAGATAGCTGCCGAGGTGTCGATTATCGGAGAGTGCCCCGCCAAGTAAAATAAGCAGCAGGTTGGGTAGCATGACGGCCATTTGCGCCAAACCGACCCGATCAGCTGATTCGTGTAGCACACCAACCACCAGCCAGGGGAAGATAACCACTTGCAAGCCCATAGCTACAGCGCTGCTACCGAGCCCGCCCAGGTAGTATTGAAAACGACTTAGCCGCTGGTCTTCACCCATGGGTTCTATATGCCCATAGCGCTTGAAGGACGTTAATAGGAAGGGTTAAATACTGAGCGCGCGTTAATATCAAATAGCTTCTTTCACCCACTCGCAGCGCAGTTGAATATCGTCACTGCCGGGGCTGTGATATTCCGCGTTAATGCTCTCCCAAATAAAGGAATGCACACCGGACATTTCGGTCTCAAGATGCACATAGGCACTCACCCAGTACATTTTATGCAGCAGAGCTTCAAACTGCTCAATCCACATTTGCCACTCGTATTCGATACCCTGGTAAGGTGCGCCAAAGTGAACAATTTCGGTATGCTGGCTTATATCACCGGCGAGTTGACTGGAAGAGGTGAACATTTCACGGCTTAGCAAAGGCCAGCTTTCAGCACTGGGCAGGGCAGCCATCGCCTCGCGGTTTGCCTTAATACGATCGACACCATCGGGGCGATACACCGCATCTTTAATACAGCCGTAAACAACGGACTCTTCCTGCATAACCAACCCCGATAACGTGAATGTCACAACCTAAAAGAAGTATTGTATTCCAGACCATCAGCCTGAACTACAATCTCTTAACTAGAAGCACTTAACAACAGTCCTTTATAAGCCCTTAACAACAGTCAAAAATATCAAGCATCACTCTCCAACAAGGCGAGAAACTCAGCTTCATCAATCACGCTAACACCGAGTGAGCGCGCTTTCTCCAACTTCGACCCCGCACTTTTGCCGGCCACCAGACAAGTGGTTTTTGCCGATACGCTACCCGTCACTTTCGCGCCCAGCGTTTCAAGCTGCTCTTTACCCTGGCCTCGGCTCATGGTTGACAGTGTACCGGTCAAGACCCAGACCTGCCCTGCCAACGGCAGCGCCTGCTCATCAGCAGGTTGAATATCGGGCCACTGGACACCGGCCTCGCGTAAACTGGCAATAATGGCCAGATGATGGGGGTTGCTGAAAAACTGCGTTACAAAGTCGGCAACAACGGGGCCCACATCGGGTACCGCCAACAAAGCCTCTGCGTCGGCATCCTGTAACTTTTCCAGGGAACCGAAATGATTTGCGAGTAATTTTGCCGTGGTCTCCCCCACTTCGCGAATACCCAGTGCATAAAGCAAGCGAGGCAATGTCGTTTGCCGCGCAGCAGCGATAGCACCAACGAGGTTAGTTGCGGACTTGCTCGCCATCCGCTCCAGACCCGCCAATTGTTCGATGCGAAGGCTAAACAGATCGGCGATGGTATGAATCAGCTTTGCATCCACTAACTGATCAATAATTTTGTCGCCCAGGCCATCAATATCGAGAGCCTTGCGAGAGGCGAAGTGTTTGATCGCCTCTTTGCGCTGTGCCGCGCAGACCAGGCCACCCGTGCAACGTAACACCGCTTGCTCGTCACTGCGCTGCAGGGCTGAGCCACAGACGGGACAAGTCGTGGGGAAGACAATACTTTTCAAGCCATCCCTATCGATCTCACTGGGTAGGACTCGGGCGATTTGCGGAATCACATCCCCCGCTCGCCGCACTACGACCTGATCACCGATACGCAAGCCGAGGCGCTTAATCTCATCCTCATTATGCAGAGTGGCATTACTCACCGTCACGCCGCCGACAAACACCGGCTCAAGCCGAGCTACAGGGGTAATGGCACCGGTGCGACCCACCTGAAACTCCACATCGAGCAAGCGTGTGCTGGCCTCCTCAGCGGGAAATTTACGCGCTATCGCCCAGCGCGGTGCTCGGGCGACGAAACCCAGAATCTCTTGCAGACGAAAACTATCGACCTTGTAGACAATGCCGTCGATGTCATAGGCCAAATTCGGGCGTAACTCTGCCAGACGCTCGTAGTAATCGACACAGGCCTCGATACCGACCACTGACTCCATCAAACTATTGGTGAGAAAGCCCCATTCTTTAAGCTTTAACATCGTCGCCAGATGGGTATCGGGCAGCGTACCGCCCTCGGTCTGCCCGAGGCTATAAGCGCACATTTCAAGGGGGCGGGTGGCGGTAATCCGCGAATCTAGTTGGCGCAAGCTGCCTGCGGCGGCATTGCGCGGATTGACGAAAGGCTTTTCGTCTTTGGCCAGGGCCTCTGTATTAATCGCATCAAACCCTGCGCGGGGCAGGTAAATTTCACCTCTCACTTCAAGCACGGGCGGGAAGCCCTGGCCCTGTAATTTAAGGGGGATTGAAGCGATGGTGCGCACATTGGCGGTAATATTTTCACCGCTAAAACCATCACCTCGCGTCGCGCCTTGCACCAGTACACCATCGCGATAGAGCAAGCTGACCGCCACACCATCGAGTTTGGGTTCGCAGACAAAAGTAATCGAGTTGTCATCATCGAGCCGCGCCTGCAAGCGACGTTCAAAATCCCGCAGTTCATCATCATCGAAGGCGTTGGCCAGCGACAGCATCGGTACTTTGTGCTCAACCGACTCAAAGACAGAAAGGGGTGCAGAGCCGACCCGCTGAGTCGGAGAATCGGCACTTTTCAACGCGGGATAAAGATCTTCGAGATTCTCTAAACGCCGCAAGAGCTGGTCGTATTCAGCATCGGCAATTTGCGGGTCATCAAGACTGTAATAGAGGTAGTTGTGCTTATTGAGTTGCTCACGCAGTGCGCCAGCTTCTGTCGCAGCCTGGTTAAAGGCTAAATTGGGCTTGTCACTCATGGTGGGGCGCGTTTTCCGTGCTAATTTTCTGTGATAGGGAAACAGATCCTGCTGGCTCTGGACCAGGCAACTAGGGCTAGGCGTTGGCGGTTAAACGGCGACGATTAAAATCCATAATGCGCTGGCGATAATGCTCAGCAGTTTGTTGACTCAAGGCACTACGCTGCTGATCTTTTAACTCACCGCCAATGGCGGAGTTAATGCCGTGAATACACTCCAGCATCAAATCAAAGGTGCCCAGTGGGTCTTCGCTGTCTGCCAGCACCATCATAAAGGTCACCCCCGGCGTCAGGAATTCACCCATGGCGTTGAGTTCAAAAGTACCGGGGTTGACCGAGTTCGCCATACTAAAGAGAACATCACCCGAGCCATCCTCGCGCTCGTGACGGTGAAAAATCTTCAATGAACCGTAACGCAAGCCGTTATCAATCAGCGCTTTGAGTAGGTTATCACCTTCAAAAACCTCTCCCTGCTCGGCCATTAAATGAAGGATAATAACCTCGTCATCAGCAATTTCACTTGATGAGGGTTTATTCGCCGGCTTGTCCTGTTGCGCCTTTCTTTTGCTAGCGCGGCCTTTGGCAGATTTGTTTTTTTCGGCTCTGCTTTTGCGGGGCTTTTTTGTTGTCGCTTTGCTCTCGCCACTCGTATCATTGACGGCAGCAACAGAGCTTTCCTGAGGCTTGCCACCCTTGTCTAAAGCGCTAGTCTCCTCTTCAAATAATGAAAATTGCGATTCTGCTCGCTCACCCGTCTCGAAAGTTATATTTGGCTCAACAGCACTTTGCTGCGCAACCATACTTTCCATCAAACCATCAGTTTCAATTAAGCCGTCACTTTCCCCTACAGACTCTTGCACTGAAGAGCTATCTTCGACGCGCTCAGTAGCCGTCACTTCAGTCTGACGAAAAGGCGATGTGACCCTGCTGGGATCAGATTCTCGATTGGCTTTAATAGTTTGACTAAGCTGTTCGGCACCATCCTCATCGCGAAAAGCGACAACCCGCGCCCCGCCACCGGGAAGCTCACTGCCAAACTCATCAAAATCATCGCCTTCAAAAATGGGCTGACGACGACGCTTAACCCGCAACTTTCCCTTGCCCGCACGACGCACACGGCGAAAGCCATCCAGCAGAATAGCCACTATCAACAAAGCGCCAAGGGCTATAAGGATTTCGCGACCGCCTAGTTCCATTCCATGTCAACCTTTCCAAATGTGCTAATGCCGAGGGCAAAAAGCTTATAACATCTCATGTAATTTACTTCACAAAGCATAGCTAGGTTCTTGTTTTAGCTATTATTGTGCCAGCTCCACAGCTTTGTCAACATCGACAGTAACGAGGCGCGAGACACCGGGTTCATTCATTGTCACCCCCATCAGCTGGTGGGCCATTTCCATAGCAATCTTATTGTGGGTAATGTAAATAAACTGCACCGTTTCCGACATCTCTTTGACCATCCCGGCATAGCGACCGACATTGGCATCATCCAGCGGCGCATCAACCTCGTCGAGCATACAAAACGGCGCGGGATTGAGCTTGAAGATGGAGAACACCAGAGCAATAGCCGTGAGTGCTTTTTCACCACCCGACAATAAGTGAATGGTGGAATTCTTCTTACCCGGTGGCTGAGCCATAATCGTAACGCCGGTGTCGAGTAAATCATCACCCGTCAACGCCAAGTAGGCATGACCTCCACCGAACAACTTGGGAAACAGGGCCTGCAACGAGTGGTTAACCGTGTCGTAGGTTTCGCGGAAGCGAGTGCGTGTCTCCCGATCAATTTTGCGAATGGCGCTCTCCAGGGTTTCCAGCGCTTCATTGAGTTCGCCGTCTTGGGCATCGAGATAGGTTTTTCGTTCCGACTCAATTTTAAATTCATCCACTGCGGCAAGGTTAATGGCACCGAGGCGCTGCACACGACTTTCGACCTGCTGCAGTCGCCGCTCCCACTCCGACTCATCGGCGCCCTCAGGCAGGCCTGTTAGCACCTCACCGAGCATGTAATCAGCTTCTGCCACCTGCTCGGCAATGGTTTTGGCCCGTGTCTCCAGTTCCTGAGTACTAAGGCGCTGTTGCTCGAGTTCACTGCGCTGTTTTTCCAGAGCGGCTTCGAGACGAGCACGCTCATTTTCACACTCTCGCATACTGTGCTCGGCCTGCTGCACTAAAGCCCGTACCGCAGACAGTTCTTTTTCAACGATCAAGCGCTGCTCTAAGCGTGCTTCGAGTTCACTCCTGAGATCGTCCCCCGGCCCCTGCTCGCCTTCAGAGGTATTCAACAGCGTTTGCTGGCGCTCCTGTAAACGGGCAACCTGCACTTCAAGTCGAGCAATGCCCTCTTTGATGGACGACAGCTGCGTACTTACCGACTGCTCGCGCATGGCCAGTTCGTGCACCTTATCGCGATCGTGCCGGGCACGCTGGCGGTCGTCATCCAGTGTTTTGCGCAGCTGATCGCGCTCGGTCGATAATGCTTCGCGGCGCAGGTTATCGCCAGTCATCGACTCGATGCCCAGCTCTAATACCTGGCGGCAATCGCGCAGTCGCTCTTTGTCTTGTTCGAGCTGCATACGCGATTCTTCCAGCTCTTCCGCGATACGCGTTTTCTGCTGGGCAATTTGGCCAATACGCTCTTTGGTAACATTCAATTTAGATTGCAACTGAGCACTTTGCTGCTGCAGTGTGTCTCGCCCGGTATCGAGAGTCGTGCGCTGCGCTTCACTGGACTTTAAGGCTTGCTGCTTGGTCTCTTGCTGTTCAAGTAAAAGTTCGACCTCACCACGCACGGCCAGCAATTGCTGATGGGTTTCATCGAGATCACGCTTGCGCAACAACACCCCCGCAGAGGCATCGACCTCGCGGGCCACACGCACCCAGTTGGGACCAAACCACAAACCATCCCGGCTGATGACCGATTGATGGGGGGCGAGGCTGGCACGCAATGCCAACGCTTCATCAAGATTCTCAGCCGTCAGCACACCCGCCAACACCGCCTCCGCCCGCTGGTCGGCGTCACTGACTTTAGCCAGCAATTGATTGGCCGCGTCTTTATCACCAGCACCAGCAACCGCTGCGCCATCAAGCAACAGCACGCTACCCGCACTCATCGTCGCAATGGACTCAGCATAGGCTTCAATTTTTTCGACACATACCGCCTGTAAAAAATCACCCAGTACGGTCTCGACTGCCGTTTCCCAACCACCCTCCACATTCAGGCCATCGGCCAAACGCGGCGCGGAACCCAGCTGATTGCTCTCCAGCCAGGTACGCTGACTGCCGTCCTCACCCAGCGAGGCCTGTTGCAGGGCTTCTAGCGATGCGGCGCGGCCACTCAAGGTTTGCACTTGCTCACGAGCACTGCTCAGGGCGTTGGCAATGCCCACCCCTTCACTACGACTCTGCTCTATTTGAAAGCGGACTTCTTCGATCTGGCAATCGTGGGCCGCCAGCTCTTCACCGCACTCGGCAATATTTGCCTCCAGCAGTTCAATGTCCTCGCCCTCGGCACTCTGCTCAAGGTTGGCACGCTCGCTGTTGAAGCGCTGAATACGCTGTCCGAGCTTGTCGATGGAGGTATCGAGGTGCTGAATCCGCGACTGCTGCACCTCCACTTCGCGCTGGGCGGTCGAGGCGGTCTTATTAAATTCATCCCACTCGCCCTGCCAGCGCTGCATGCTCTGTTCGGACTTCTTTAACGCTTCGGCTGAGAGCACTTCGGACTCGCGCATGGCCGTCAACTGCTGGCTTATTTCGGCTAACTCAGCCTGCCAGCCCGTCGCTTTACTCTGATCAGATTGCAGGTGCTGTTCTGACTCTGCGAAATTGCGCCGGGTTTGCTCAAGATCCTCACGCAACTCGCGGGCTCTATCCTCCGCGTGTTTTATCGACTGCTCGATACGTGCGACCTCAGCACCCGCTGCATAGTAGCGACTCTGAATTTCATTGAATTTATCGTTGTTCTCGCTGTGCTGTAGACGAAACTTTTCCAGCTCCGCTCCCTGATGCGCCCTATCGACCAGCAAGGCTTCAATTTGCAGGCTTTGCTCCGAGATAATCTCGCGTTTAATTTGCGCTTGCTGATCGAGATCCTGCCAGCGCAGAGCCTGTAACTGGGCACGCAGCAGGCGCTCCTCTTTCTTTAAACTGGTGTATTTTGCCGCCGCTTCGGCCTGACGCTCGAGGCGAGACAGCTGGCGACCCAGCTCTTCGCGGATATCAGTGAGTCGCTCAAGGTTTTCTCGGGTGCGACGGATGCGGCTTTCGGTGTCTTTTCGGCGCTCTTTATACTTCGAGATGCCTGCGGCTTCTTCAATAAACACCCGCAGTTCTTCGGGCTTCGATTCGATCAGGTTGGAGATCATGCCCTGCTCGATAATCGAATAGCTGCGTGGCCCCAGACCGGTGCCAAGAAACACATCGGTGACATCACGGCGGCGGCACTTGCTGCCATTTAAATAGTAATTCGACTGGCCTTCGCGGGAGACCATGCGCCGCACAGACACTTCACTGTAACTGGCGTACTCACCGCTAAGAGTGCCGTCGCTGTTATCAAAAATCAGCTCTATCGAGGCCTGGCCCACAGGCTTGCGGCCCCCGGAGCCATTAAAAATAACATCGGTCATCGACTCGCCGCGCAAATGCTTGGCCGAGCTCTCACCCATCACCCAGCGCACCGCATCAATAATATTCGATTTGCCACAGCCATTGGGGCCAACCACGGCGCAAAGCTTGCTGGGGAAAGAGACAGTCGTGGGGTCGACGAAGGACTTAAAGCCTGCCAGCTTGATACATTTTAGGTGCATCGATTACTCGTTAATAAGATTGCGGAAGCACCCATTGTCAGCCGACATGGCGCACATCAACCGGTGATTTTACACGCAGTCTGGTCAGGCACAAGGCCTATATTGAGTCCCGCTAATGCTGAAAATACAGGCCTTGTAAAAGTGCTATCAATAAGGCGAAAATTGCGTTTTTGATACACAGTAAAACCATGCCTAATATTGTTCTTTTTGAACCGGAAATCCCCCCCAACACCGGCAATATTATTCGCCTCTGCGCCAACACCGGGTTCCAGCTTCACCTGATTGAACCCCTTGGTTTTGATATGGATGACAAAAAACTGCGTCGTGCCGGACTCGATTACGGCGAGTGGCAGCGTGTTAAAACCCATAAGAATTGGCAGCACTATTTAGCAGATCAGGGGCTAGAAGATCAAGAGCTAACAGATCAAGAGCTAGAAGATAAAAAGCCAGCACGGATTTTCGCCATTAGCACCAAGGGCACAAATAGTCACTGCCAACCCTGCTTTCAGGCCGACGACACCCTGGTGTTTGGCCCGGAGACACGCGGACTGTCAGCCGATTTTCTCAAGGCATTACCGGAGGAGAATATCCTGCGCATTCCCATGCAGGCCGATAGCCGCAGCATGAATCTATCCAACGCCGCAGCGGTGATCGTTTATGAGGTGTGGCGCCAGCTCGATTTTCAGGGCTGCCGCTAGTGCCACAAAGAAATGCCTCAGGTCATACCAGCCGTCAACAGCAGTGTGGCAAGATCGCTATATTTTACGGCTCATCCACCTGCTACACGGAAATCGCTGCCGAAAAAATAGCCGCTATTTTCGACATTCAACAACCGGTTGATCTCTACAATATTGCCGATACAGCGATTGCCGTCGCCGAGCAATATCAGCACATAATTTTAGGCATACCCACCTGGGATTACGGCGAGCTACAGGAGGACTGGGAAAATATCTGGGATAGCATAGACGCGGTCAACTGGGTCGGCAAAACCGTCGCCATCTATGGTCTCGGCGATCAGCAGGGCTACCCCGAATGGTTTCAGGATGCCCTGGGCTATCTCTGGACCAAGGTCGATAGCCTCGGCGCGATAACTATCGGCCAAACCAGTATCGCGGGTTATCGTTTTAGCGCCTCAAAAGCTCTGACTCCAGACGGCAAATACTTTCTCGGCCTGGCGCTGGACGAAGACAGCGAATTTGAACTCAGCGAGCAGCGCATTGCCGACTGGTGCCAACAAATTGCTGCAGAATTTAAAGCCTAAACTTTAAAAATCCAGGCGTTAAATAGGCCGGCTTAAAAAGCATCCGCATCAATGGCCATGGTTGAAGCTTGACCATTTTTAAGGGCGCGGTAATAAGCCTCTGTGCGCGGCAGTACGTGTTCGATATAAAACCTCACCGTCGCCAGTTTAGTCTTATTGAACTGCGCCTTGTCACTGCCAGCATTGAGTTGTTGCTGGGCGACGACGGCACTTTTCGCCATCAAGGCTGCCGCAACGCTGTTGCTGATTAACAACAACAAATCGAAGGCGACGGCACCGACAAAATGTGGGTCACTGCGAGCGTGCTCAAAGACAAATTGAATCGCCTGCTCACACAAATCAAAGCTATGTAATACAGGCTGTGCCAGGTTTTCCAGACCCAGCTCATTGGCGCACTGCAAATCCTGTTTTAAATCGGCGAACAATTCACTGGCCGCCGCTCCTTTATCACGCAGTAATTTACGGCCGATTAAATCCAGCGCCTGAATTCCATTGGTCCCTTCATAGATGGGCAAAATACGGGCATCGCGCATATATTGAGCAGCCCCGGTCTCTTCAATAAAGCCCATACCACCGTGTACCTGCACCCCAATATAGGCGACTTCGTTACCAACTTCTGTACTCAAAGCCTTAACTAAAGGTGTGAGAATGTCGATCCGACGCTGGTGGTAGGCGCGGGTGTCAGTGTCATCACTGTGGCTAAAAAAGTCCCAGTGGGCAAAGGCCGAATAACTCAGCACACGGGCCGCTTCGGTCTGCGATTTCATCAGCATCAACATACGTCGTACATCGGCATGATGAATAATGGCGACTCGCTCGGGCTGGCCCGGCGCGTTGCCCTGCACCCGGTCGCGCGCGTAACTCACCGCTTGCTGGTAGGCGCGCTCGGCGATGGATACACCCTGTAGACCAACGGCCAAACGGGCATGATTCATCATCGCAAACATATAGCTCAGGCCTTCGTTCTCCTTACCGATCAAATAGCCCTCGGCGCCGCCGTTGTCGCCGAAACTGAGTACACAGGTCGGACTGGCGTGTATGCCCATTTTATGTTCGACACTCACGGGGTAAACATCGTTGCGTTGACCGGGTTTACCGTCGGCATCGAGAATAAACTTGGGAACGATGAACAGCGAAATGCCCTTTACGCCTTCGGGGGCATCGGGGGTACGGGCCAGCACCAAATGCACGATATTGTCGGTGTAACTATGATCACCCCAGGTGATAAATATCTTCTGGCCGGAAATCAGAAAGTGGTCATCGACGGGCACTGCCTTGGCGCGCACGGCCGCTAAATCACTTCCGGCCTGTGATTCGGTCAAATTCATGGTGCCCGTCCACTCACCGCTAATCAGCTGTGGCAAGTAGCTGGCCTTTTGCTCATCACTGGCAAAGCGCTCAATAGCCGTAATTACGCCCTTAGTGAGGAGTGGCAACAGGGAAAAACTCAAGTTGGCGCTTTGGCACATTTCTTCAACGCCAACCCCGGCCAAGTGCGGCATGCCCTGGCCATCAAATTGCGGATCACCCGTTAAGGCTGGCCAGCCCCCTTCAACAAAGCCCTTGTATAAACCGTCAAGGCTCGGGGCACTCACCACGGCGCCAGCTTCAACCCGGCAGCCTTCACTGTCGGCACTTTGATTAGTCGGCGCGATAACTTCTGAAAAATAGCGTCCGGCCTCGCCATAAATGGCTTCGACCAATTCTGTGGAGCACTCTTCATAACCCGGTAAGGCGGCAATATTGGCAATGCCCAGTACGTCATTGACGAGGAAATTCATCTCATCGAGAGGTGCGGTGTAATCTGTCATGGTTTTTTCCGTCGAATTACTATCGTTCAAAGCGACAACTAAAGCATTGAAGCCTGGGATTTCGGCGCAGAGTCTAGTGGCAGGCGGAGTAATTTGCCCGCTAGTTTGTGACCTGTGAGTATTCTGTTTTATAGAGAGTAGTCTACCAATGCTTGCAGACTAAGTTTAGGGGCTAAGTATAGACGGAGGCAGGGATGAAAGTAATGCTGAAAGCTGGGAGCCCTAATTCAAACGAGAGGGTCGATTGCCCTCTAACTGGCTGTAGGCCTTGCCAAAATAGTCGGCGCTCATCGGTTTGCCGTAGAGATAGCCCTGGGCAAAGTGGCAACCAATTTCTGCTAACACCTCCTCCTGGCGAACGCGCTCCACACCGACGGCAATCACTGTTTTATCGAGAATATCGCCAATACCCGTGAGCGCCTGAATCAAATCAATGTGCTGGCGCGTGCCATTAACCCGCATCAATAGTCGATGGTCGAGTTTAAGTGCTTCGACGGGTAACGCTTTAAGGTAGTTAGAGTTTTTGCCCGAAGAACCAAAACCATCAACACAAAAACGGATGCCCATCTGACTCAAGGTGCGGACAAACTGTGTGGCCCTGGTTAAATTGGCCAGCACTAGTGCTTCGCTAATTTCGAACATCAAGCATGAAGCATCGAGTTTATGCTGCCCTAAGGTATCGAGTATTAATTCTGGATAAGCCGGGTCTTCAATCTGTGATATTTCAATATTAATAGAGACATAGCCAACGTCCAGCCCCTGCAGATGCCAGCTACGCAACTGGCGACAAACTTCACTCAAAGTCCAGGCACCCAGTTCACCCGTAATTCCAGCCTCTTCAGAAATAAGCATAAAGTCGGCAGGTTTGATTAAACCGCGAGCGTGATGGTTCCAGCGCAGTAAACTTTCGCAACCTACGACACGCCGCTGCTTGATATCAAATAAGGGCTGGTAAACCAGTGACATTTGGTTGCGCTTTAAGGCCAGGCGCAATTCTGAAGGATAAAATAAGCGCCCCGATACCCGGCTATTCTCGCCATCGTGCAGACTATAAAAGCCGTTTCTGCCCGCCGCCTTGGCTTTGTACATTGCCGCATCGGCCTGTTTCATCAAGGTTACCAGGTCAGAGCCATCATTGGGATAAACCGCCACACCGACACTGGCCGTTGTCTCCAGTTGCTGGTCGTGGAATTCAAACGGCTTTTCAAAACAGGTGAGGATTTTTTCCGCTATCGATCTGACTTCAGCCAGATCATTTATGTTTTCGGCAACTACGGTAAACTCATCGCCCGCCAGGCGAGCCACGGTATCGCTCTGCCTTACTACCTTGAGCAAACGTCGAGCGATTTCCTGCAGTAACTCATCACCAAAATGATGACCCATAGAGTCATTGATCAGCTTGAAGTTATCCAAATCGATATAAAACACCGCAAGCTGGCGATGACTGCGCTGGGCACGCTGTATGCCCTGCTCAAGCCTGTCGAGTAGAAGGCGGCGATTGGGTAAATCCGTTAAATTATCGTGGGTGGCCAGATAGCGCAGCTCTTCATGACTGCGTTTCATATAGCTCAGGTCGGAAAAGAACACCGCATAGTGGGTTAAGGTTCCATTACTGTCGCGAATGACACTGAGAGACACATTAGCTGCGAACTGCTCACCGGATTGACGCCGCAGGGCCACCTCACCCGTCCAGTGATCTTTGTCATTGATGGCTTGTAACACACTCTTAAAAAATGCGATATCCGGATGGGCTAATAGGCCCGATTGACTACCACCACGAACAGCGAGCTTTAAGAGGTCATGACGGGAAAACCCGGTAATGCGGGTGAAAGCATGATTGATGCTCAGCGGCTGGCGCTTGCGGTTAAATATAATGACCGCTTCACCAGAGGTGGCGATTAATTGCTCAGAGAAAGCCAGCCGATTATACAGCCGCTGATCTTCGGTAACATCGAGGGAGACACACTGAAAACCTGCTGCCCGCCCCTCTTCATCAGTCAATGCAGAGAAACTATGCTGGTAGGACTGGGAGCCGAAGTCGCTATGGGCTACAAACTCGTCACCACTTTGAGCACGACGTAACAAGGTATAAAAGCTCGGATAATCATTTTTGAGAACGCTAATATCGCGACCGAGTAAATCTGCGGTATCTACCTCGTCATTAATCCCCTGCCAACCAATAATTTGCGCAAGTAAACCCTTGACATTCACTTGCCAAATCACCACCTTGCAGATATCGGCAATTTCCCCCAGCGAGTCATCACTCTTGTTGGGTGCAGTACTTGGCAGCGCCGGGCTCGGTCGCCCTCTCAACAAAAGAATGCTAAGCGCGCAAGACAGGGCTAGTGAGAGATAGAGAGGAAGATTAAGACTGAAGGGAAAGCCCACAAAAAAATGCAGGCCCAAGGCCACGGACAAAAAGGCCAGGCCGGAGAAAAAAGGGGCCAACCTCAACTAACCAGCCCTTCTAAAGGTAGAAGAAAGAGGCAGTACATGGTGCGACGAGTTCAGCACTCGCTGTTCAGTCTGTAAATACTCGCTGACAAAAACCATTATTCCCCCACATCGGCGATGGACCGAAATCCACAATGGGGCGAGTATATGGAGAGTTTTCATCTGCCAACAGGGGCGGATAGCCCCCAGGGGCTGAAAGGTTAAATAGCTTCTCAAGCGGCTACTACTCTCGTTGTTGCTCTAAGTTTACGTCCTCCTTTCGCAAACTAAAAACCAATGTTGCGGCCTGATCCTCCGATCATCGCCTACCTTATTCGAGCTTTAACTGACTAGATTTTGGCTGCCTACAACAACCACAAACAACAACTATAAACTACGCGCAACCACTTCCAGCATAATTTCACTAGTGCCTGCATATATTCTTGCAACGCGACTATCGGCATACATGCGACAGATCAAATATTCATCCATATAACCATATCCGCCGTGTAATTGCAGACACTCATCGACAATCTTTTGTTGCAGCTCAGAAATCCACCACTTAGACATTGAAGCGGTGGCGTTGTCGAGCTCACCACTGACGACCTTTTCGACGCAGCTGTCGATAAAAACCCGGGCAGCACGGGTTAGCGATGCCACTTCCGCCAGCTTGAAGCGTGTGTTTTGCATATCCATTAACGGCTTGCCAAAGACCTGGCGTTCTTTCACGTAGGCCAGCGTTTCAGCGATGGCACCTTCCATTAAAGCGACACCCTGAATGCCGACAGTGCTGCGCTCGTAGGGCAAATCACTCATCAACTGGTAAAAGCCCTTGCCCTCTTCACCGCCAAGTAACTGGCTTTGGTGCACCCGCACATCTTCAAAAAACAGCTCGACCGTGTCCTGGGCTTTCTGGCCCATTTTTTTCAGCTTTTTGCCGACGCGATAACCGGGTAAATCTGCCGTCTCCAGTAGCAACAGCGATACGCCTTTGCCCCCGGCATTGGCATCGGTCTTGACGATCAGCACCAGCAGCTCACAAAGATAACCGTTGGTAATAAAAATCTTCGAGCCATTGATAACGTAGTGCTCGCCATCTTTCACGGCTTTCGTAGTAATCGCCTGCAGATCTGAGCCCGTGCCCGGCTCAGTCATGGCAATGGCTCCAATCATCTCGCCGCTGGCCATTTTCGGCAGGTACTTGAGCTTCTGCTCTTCAGTACCATGATTGAGAATATAGTGGGCGCTAATACTGTGTACACCCTGCCCCATGCCAGTGAGTCCACGACGCCATTGTTCCTCAAAAAAAACGGCTTCATAGCGAAAATCAGCGCCACCACCACCGTATTCAGCGGGAATATCACTACAAAGAAAGCCCTGGGCACCGGCCTTACGCCAGACGTCTTTATCGATATGGCCCTGTTCGCGCCACCGCTCATCATGAGGCTGCATTTCGTTTTCAACAAAACGACTAACAGAATTGCGATAAATATCGAGGTTTTCATCCATCCACGAGGGGCGGTAGTCATTCATTGATAAACTCTCCTGTTCGAACCCTGCCGCGATGGCAGCAGAATCATTTTTAAGTATTATTTATGGCTGGGTAGAATTAAGGCTGAACAGCATCTTTTGGCGCACTAACTCTCACCTGCGCTTCACCGGTAAGTTTTGACTCACCATTCTGATCAACCGCCCTGAGCTTGAGTTTGAGGGTGTAAACACCGTCGTTATCGGCTTTATCGACCACCTCGCCGCGACAGGTAATCGTATCACCCACGTAGACGATGGCACCGAACTTAACACCAAAATTAAGAATGGCCGTCTGAGGTACCCAGGCCGTCAACAGCTGGCCCATGTAGGCCATGTCGAGCATGCCGTGGACGAAAACATCATCGGCACCGGAGGCTCGGGCAAAATCGCTATCGACATGCACCGGGTTGTGATCATTCGAGGCACCACAGAAATAGGCCAGAGTGGTACGAGTGATGGGGGGTTTCGTCAAACTCGGCAGTTGCTCGCCAATCGATATTTGATCAAAAAAAATCTCTTTCATATTTCCCTAACTATCTAAATGCTTATCTTGCTATCAGCCAATTATCACTTAAGACCGCTCAACCACGGTTTGGCGAAAACGGGTGGTGAGCTGCCCCAGTTGATTAGTCGCGACTGTTTCCTCGACCATGAATTTGAAAGCACCGCGACGCTTTTCAAAGACGTCGGTAATGGTCGCCACCAGAGTAATTTTGTCACCCCCGCAAATCGGTTCAAAATATTCAAAGCTCTGGGCCGTGTGGAGGATTTTAGTGGCATCCAGGCCCACGGCTTTGGCACGAGCAAAGGGATCGGGCACGGCACAACCCAGAGTGACCCCATAAGTAGGTGGCGCCAGGATAGAGCGATAGCCCTGTGCAACAGCCGCAGCCTCATCGAAATAGATCGGGTTTTCTTCACCCACTGCCTTGGCAAAAAACTTTAATTGCCATCTATCTACATCCACTACCAGCGGCGGAAAACTCTTGCCGATCAAGGTCTTATCTAACATGGCGTTACCGTAATATTTTTCAGCACGCAATGTATCGGTATCGTCCGGCCAATACAAGCGCCAGCCCCTAACAAATGGCCCAGCGCACAGGTGCGACAATGTGTCACATCGGGGCAAAGCGGGGAAAAAGTTATCATAAACCCACTATTTTTTTGCGGATTCAACAATGAATAAAGCTTTTCCTTTATCGCTGATCGCCCTCGCGGTTTCTTTGAATACACAAACCGTTAGCGCCGAGGCTACGAGTCAAACGTCTAGCTCTGTACCCGCAACGGCGGCACCCAGCAATGCAGTAATCGAAGAAGTTATTGTCGAAGGTGAAGCCCTAAGCGCCGTTAAAACCCTGAGTATTAAGCCAGACCTTATCAGCAAGCCCGACAGCGCCGCACTATTACAGGCACTGCCCGGTGCCAATATTAATAGCAACGGCCCAGTGACCGGCATCGCCCAGTACCGGGGGCTTTTCGGTGACCGCGTGGCGGTAACTATGGAAAATGAAGCCGTGCTCGGTGGTGGCCCCAATGCCATGGACACACCTCTATCCTACGCGCCACCTCTATTACTGCAATCCATAGAGCTCACCCCCGGTATCGCCTCCGTTGCCGATAGTCAGGAATCCATTGGTGGTCTGATTGAAGCTAAACTTGACCGTGGCAATTTTACTGAAACCCGTGAAGCCACAATCTCCGGCGACATTGCTACCCGCTACGGCTCTGTAGATGACGGCAGCAACAGCGCTGCAAAAGTCGTCGCCGCCAATGATCAGCACAAGCTGGCCGTCCTCGCATCCTTTGACGAAGGTAACGACGCAGAAACGGGCGACGGTAAAACACTGCGCGACACCGGCTACCGGCGCGAGCGCTATGACCTGAGTTACGGCTGGCAAGATGATGCCAGTGAAGCGGAGGTCTCCCTCGGCAAACTGGAAACTAGCAATACTGGCACACCGGCTCTGCCCATGGACATTGTCGATATCGATACCGACATGGCCAATTTTAACGGCATGACCCAATACAATGGGGCAACCATTCGCACTCGTATGGGCTATCGCCACGTCTACCATATGATGGACAACTTTTCCCTGCGCTCCAATAGCAACAACATGAGCTATCGTGCAACTGAAGCCACTGGGCAACAATTGACCTGGGGCGCAAGTGTCGAATTCCCTATCGGTGATGACTCTCTAACACTGGGTATCGACAGTGCCGATACCATCCACGATGCCGTCATCAGAAACCCCAATATGGCCATGTTTCGCATACAAAACTTTGCCGATGCCGAACGGGACATCTACGGCTTTTTCACCGAGTGGAAAGGCTCACGCGGCGACTGGGAGTTAGAGGCTGGCGTGCGCTACAACCATGTTGAAATGAACAGTGACGAGGTTTCTGCCAGTGGCATGATGGGAATGATGGGGATGCAGGCCAACCAACTGGCCAATGACTTCAACAATGCCAATCGCGACCAGAATTTTGACAATATTGATATTGTCTTGAAAGCCACTCGCCCCCTCAACGCCAGTACTGATTTCAATGTTGGCCTCGGCAGAAAGAACCGCGCCCCTTCCTATCAAGAACTCTACCTGTGGCTGCCCATGCAATCCACCGGCGGCTTGGCTGACGGACGCACCTACATAGGCAACCTTGATCTCGATAGCGAAACCAACCATGAAATCACCCTCGGCCTGGATTGGAGCGAAGGCGACTTCTACGCCAACGGGCAGATCTTTTTCCGCAAGGTAGATGACTTTATTCAGGGCACGCCTTCAACCAACATAACCGCCAATAGTCTGGCGACCATGATGAGCGGCAAAAATCCCCTGCAGTTTAATAATATCGACGCCGAACTCTACGGCCTCGATGGTCGCTACGGCATGGTGCTAAACGACAACTGGCGGCTCGACGGCGTGCTCAGTTATGTGCGCGGTGAGGACAAAGACAACAACGACAACCTGTATCGCGTTGCCCCCTTAAACAACCGCCTGACGCTAACCTGGGAGCAGGACAAGTTGAGCGCCAGTCTTGAGTCGGTACTCTACGCCAGCCAATCAAAAACAGCGTCTTATAACGACGAGGAAAAAAGTGCGGGCTATGGCTTGCTCAACCTCTACAGCCAATACCAGCTCTCCTCTGATTTACGCATTAACGCCGGTATCGAAAACCTCCTCGACAAAGATTACGTTGACCACCTGACGGGCTACAACCGCAATGCCGATAGCGATATTCCCGTCGGCGATCGCCTACCGGGCCGGGGCCGTAATTTATTCGTGAGCGCTGCCCTTTCTTTCTAGGCTCAACGGCCAACCCCCGCTAAAAATCACCACCTAATCACTACGCAGTGGAACAATAATACCCCCCCTGTAAAGTCAGCCTTGCAACATTAGGGCTGACTTTACTTTTTTTTATACAAGGTCAAAACTGCGTTTGGGCACGGCAATTTGTTAGCATGGGTGCATCAACGACTACCCCTATATTTTGTCTATGAGCACAGACCTTTGAGCAAGCCCCCTACCAATATTTCTGCCGCGCGGCAAAACCTCCGCCGCCTGGCCAATATTCGCTACATCGCCCTCGGCGGGCAAATACTTGCGCTCTATTATTTCACCCAGATATACCCCCTGGGTTTACCCATAAATACCATCAGCACCCTGGTTATCGCCTTTGCCATCGTCAACATACTCACCCAATGGCGCAGCCACTGGTCAAAGACTATTTCTGAAAAAGAATTTGGCGCCCATCTACTGGTCGATATCAGCGCTCTCACCGTCCTGCTCTATTTTAGCGGCGGCGCCACCAATCCTTTTATTTCCTATTATTTAGTGCCCATCAGCATCGCCGCCATCAGCTTGCCCATGGCCATGACCTGGGCCATCACCGGTCTCTCCATACTCGCCTACAGTGTACTTCTCGTCTATTACCAACCCTTTACCCAACTCACGCCCCACCACGGCAATACCGGCTTTAACCTGCACATCATCGGCATGTGGATCAACTTCGCCCTCAGCGCCGGGCTTATCACCTACTTTGTCGTGCGAATGGCCGCAGCCCTGCGCATGCAAGAGGCCGAACTCAGCATACAAAAAGAAGAGCAAATGCAGGATGAACAGCTACTCGCCATCGCCACTCTTGCCGCTGGTGCCGCCCACGAACTGGGCACACCGCTGAACACCATGAAACTTCTCATCGACAACCTCGCCGAAGAAGTAACCGACCCCGAACAGCAGCAAGACGTCGCCACCCTCAACCAGCAAATAGCCCGCTGTCGCGAAACGCTACAAAGCCTGGTCAATGCCGCCAGCATTATCGAAGAGGGTTCCACCCCCGTTCCCGTCGCCACTTATGTTGACGGCCTGCTCGACAACTGGCTGCTGATCCGCCCCGATGTTAAGCCCGAAATTAATATCGCCAGCAACAGCCCCGCTATCAACGCCTGCTTTCATCCGGTAATCCAGCAATCCCTGCTCAACCTGCTCAATAACGCCGCGGAGGCCAGCCCTGAACAAGTGGAAATCACTATCCACTGGGACGAATTCAGCCTCTACATCGATATTCGCGATTACGGCCCCGGTATCAGCCCTGAGCAAATTGAAAAAATGGGTAAGCCCATCCCCAGCAACAAACCCGGTGGCCTCGGTCTCGGTCTCTTTCTCACTCACAGTAGCCTCAACCGCCACGGTGGCAGAGTAAGCCTGTTAAATGCCGATGGCGGCCTACTCACTTCCGTTGTCCTGCCATTAAAAGCGGTATGTAGCTAAGGAGCCTCTAAATAAACCATGAACGATAATTCCACAGCCAGTGCGGAGAGCTATTTGCTTGTCGATGATGACGAAATATTCGCCGACACACTGGCGCGCAGCCTGCAACGCCGTGGAGCGACGTGCTATGTGGCCAACGACGAAGTGCGCGCTGTCGAACTCTGCAAACTGCACCGCCCCTCCCGCGCCATTGTCGATTTAAAGCTGGTCAATTACTCCGGACTACATTTAATCGAACAACTCAAGGCACTTGATAAAGGTATTAAAATTGTCGTTTTAACCGGCTATTCCAGCATCCCAACTGCGGTTGAAGCCATAAAACTCGGCGCCAATAACTACCTCTGTAAACCCGCCGGGCTGAGCGACATTTTGTCCGCCTTTGAGGCCAATGAAGGCAATGCCGACTCCCCCCTGGCCGAGCAACCGCCCTCCGTTAACCGTCTGGAGTGGGAACATATCCAGCGCGTACTGAAAGAAAACGACGGCAATATATCGGCTACGGCCAGAGCACTGGGCATGCACCGGCGCACCTTACAAAGAAAATTACAGAAGCGGCCCATGCAGCAGTGAATCAAACACACCATGCATAGTGTGCCTAAGAATGTTAATGTCGAATAAAAGCGCCAACAAAAACAAATAATAACGGACGCCCTCAGGCCCCGACCAGACTGTGCTAATACTAATAAAAGAGAGGGACTCGCACTCTCAAAAAACTCCAAACTATATATAAGAATCCACAACTAATAAGGATAAAAACATGTCCAAACGGATGTTAGAAGGTTTTAAAGTCGTCGACTTCACCCACGTGGTTGCAGGCCCCCATGCTACCAAAATCATGGCAGAGCACGGCGCTGAAGTGATCAAAATCGAGCCCCTCAAGGGCGAGCTCGCACGCACTCTGCCCATGCAGCGCGATGGGCGCAGTGCTTATTTTATTCAGCACAACCTCGGCAAAAAAAACATGGCGGTGAATATCGCCACCAAGGAAGGCCAGGAAATCTGCTACGAACTGATTAAAGATGCCGATGTAGTAATAGAGAATTTTTCACCCGGCGTTATGAAACAGCACAACATGGACTGGGACACGCTAAAAGAGATCAACCCCGGCCTGGTGATGTGCTCCATCTCCTGCTTTGGGCAGGACGGCCCTCTCGCTAACCTACCCGGCTTCGACTGGATCGGGCAATCCTATGCCGGCATTATCGACCTGCTGGGCAAGAAGAATGAAACCCCCGTCTTCGGCGACTTTGCCTTTGGCGATATCGCCACCGGCGCCCATGCCTACGGCGCCATTGTCACCGCATTAATGCACCGCATGCGCGGCGGCAAGGGCCAACATATTGATATTTCGTTGATTGAAGTTTTATTCAGTTTCCACGAATTAAGTGTACAACTGTATGACACGACCGACGGCCAAATGCTCGCCACCCGCGCCGGCCCCGACCATCACCTGCTGGCACCGGCTGGTATTTTCAAATGTAAAGATCGCTACTTGTTTATTGTTGGCCTCAACCAATGGGCCGGCTTATGCAAAGCCATAGGCCGCGATGACTGGATCAAAGATCCGCGCTTTAAAAACCCCGGCGATACAGGTAAATACCGGGAAGAAATTAATGGCGCCATTCAAGACTGGCTCGATTCGCAAGCCAGCCCCGAAGACGCCATCGCAGCCCTCGAAGCCAACAAAGTGGCCTGTGCGCCCATCCTCAATATCCCTGAATTTATGGAGCACCCCCACGTCAAAGCACGCGGCTGTGTTAGAACCATCAAGGATGATGTATTTGGTGAACTCCACATTCCCCGCACCCCACTACGTTTTTCTGAGTTCCCCGAGCCACCCGATCTTAGAGCCGGCACTCTGGGGCAAAACAACCACGACATCCTCAGTGAGCAGCTAGGCTATAGCGATCAAAAAATTGCCGACCTTGAAACGGCGGGCGTTATTGCATCTAAAGGTATTTAATTTGCTTGCTCCAGTACATGCAAAATGTGCTGGAGCAAGTTTTAAACTCTCACGGCACTGAGGAGTTTATTCCTTATCTCGCTTCTTCGCCGCCTTCTCCAAACCCGCCCAGTCAAACAAAGCCGGCTCTTTATTCAAAAAACGATCAATCGCATCGCGGTGATAGTCGGTATCAAAACACACCGCCTGACCGTAGGCCTCTAACTCGGAAATAGTTCGGTGGTCGCTGTGAAAGGATTGATTGAGAATATTCTTGGTAATGCCGATAGACGTAGTGGAGGCATTGCGGAAACGGCTAGCAAATTCAAAGGCGTGGTCAAACAACTTATCTTCATCGACAACATCAGTGACTAAACCCAAAGACTGCATTTCATCGGGCTTAAGTATTTTGCCCGTGTAGAGTAATTCCCGGGCTTTTTGCAGACCGACCAAACGGGGTAGTAAGAACAAGCACCCCATATCGGGGATTAAGCCGGTGCGCACAAAAATCCCGGAACAGCGGGCGCGGGGCGTGCAAAAAATAAAGTCGCAGGCCAACATAATACTGAAACCCGCACCCATGGCAGCACCGTCGACAGCGGCAATAACTGGCACTTCAAGATTGACGAATTCGTCGAGCCAGATATGAGAGCGGCGCACACGCTCACGGCGGGCTGTTGGCTCCGGTGCCATTTCCTGAAAGGATTTAATATCACCACCGGCACAAAAGTTACCGCCGTTGCCGGTAACCACCAGCGCTTTGATGTTCATTTTTTCACGAATTTCCAGCATCACCTGGGTAATGCCGAGGCGAATATCGGTAGTTAAGGCATTGCGCGCCTGTGGCCGATTAAAGGTCAAAATACCAATTTCGTCTTTTATTTCGTAGGTAATATCGCCATCTAGATTACTCATACTTGCACCTGTTTATTTATTTATTTATTTGGCCTTTTACGGGGAATTATTTATGTTGCCAACAGGCAATCATCGGCACGTTGACTCGAAGAAAGAATACACAGAGGGAGAAGCATTAATCCCTGGCGTGGACAATGGTTTCACGCTTACCCACTGACGATTGCCTAATGCTAGCAGCGAAGTTACTACCTTACTGGGCCTCGCGAAAATTGAGCATACGCTGTAGAGGTAGCATGGCCTTTTTGCCAAGTTCCGGGTCTACATGCATTTCATTCGCACCGTGCTCAAGGCTTTCGGCCAGGTTTTTGAGATGATTCATCGCCATCCAGGGGCAGTTGGCACAACTGCGGCAGGTCGCACCGTGGCCTGCTGTGGGGGCGATGATCAATTCTTTATCGGGAGCCGATTGCTGCATTTTGTAAAAAATGCCTTCATCGGTGGCGACAATCATTTGCTTGTTGGGCAGGGTTCGCGCCGCCTCAATCAACTGCGAGGTGGAGCCCACTGCGTCAGCCATGGCGATCACTGACTCGGGTGACTCGGGGTGAACTAAAATAGCCGCATCAGGATACACCTGCTTTAAGTCGAGCAGGCCACGTACTTTAAACTCTTCATGCACAATGCAGCTGCCGTCCCACAATAATACGTCGGCCCCGGTCTGCTTCTGTACGTAGCGCCCCAAATGCTGGTCGGGCGCCCAGAGGATTTTCTGGCCTTCACTATCGAGATACTCAACCACATCCAGAGCGATGCTGGAGGTCACCACCCAGTCGGCCCGCGCTTTAACTGCCGCCGAGGTATTGGCGTAAACCACAACGGTGCGATCGGGGTGTTCGTCGCAAAAAGCATTAAATTCATCAATGGGGCAGCCTATATCGAGGGAACAGGTCGCCTCCAGGGTGGGCATTAACACCGTTTTTTCAGGGGTGAGGATTTTCGCCGTTTCGCCCATAAACTTCACCCCAGCGACCATCAAAGTAGAGGCCGGGTGCTGCTTACCAAAGCGCGCCATTTCCAGAGAATCAGAAACAATGCCGCCGGTTTCTTCCGCCAAAGCCTGAATAGCCGGGTCGGTGTAATAGTGGGCAACAATGACAGCATCGCGCTCGACTAATAGCGCTTTAATTTTCTCGCGATAGAATTCTTGCTCTGCCGCAGACTCCTCGGGCTCAAGATGAACCTTGTCGAGATGTTGCTCGACCAATTTGCGGAAGTGAGGGTTTTCGGCAACGGAAATACGTGTAGGGGCATTCATAGTAAAAGGGCAGTTACTGCTTAATAGTTAGATCCGAAAATTTTAACACAGACGGCGGTGACTTCGCGGTTGTTCACAAAATAACAAAGCCCCAGAAGGTAACTCATGGGGCCTTGTTGAATACACTGGAATCCTCTTGAATCCCGGTTCTACATCTTGGCAAGCACCGACTCGGCAAACTCATTGAGCCCGCGCTTAATACCCTCGGCGTCATAAGCCGGCGGATTAATCATCAGCCGTGAGGCACCAATGTCTTCGTACTGACGTACGCGACCCGGATCGAGAGAGCCGGCAGCCGTTGTCAGCTCAATCTCGCTGGGGTCACGACCAATTTTCGCACATTCGTCACGCATCGCATCGAGTAAGGCCGGCAGTGTTTTAAGGCTACCTGAGGCGGGATAAAAGCCATCGCCCACTCGGGCAGCACGCCGTGCTGCACCCTCGACATTGCCACCGACAATAATCGGCACACCCGGTTTTTGTACGGGCTTGGGGTTGGAGTGCAGCGGCTCCCAATTAAAATACTTACCACTAAAAGCCTCAGGCTCATCGCGCCACAGAGAGCGTATCGCCTGCACAGACTCTTCGGTGCGCGCAGCACGCTCTTTAAAGGGCACACCCACCACCTCCATTTCTTCTTTCAGCCAGCCGATGCCAATACCCATCATCGCCCGCCCCCGCGACAGTACGTCGAGGGTTGCCCACTCTTTGGCGACATAAAGGGGATTGCGCTGGGGCAAAATCATAATGCCCGTTGCCAGGCGAATATTTTTGGTCATGCCCGCCGCGTACGACAGTGCCACGATGGGGTCAGGAATCGCCGACTTCTCACCACCGGGAAAGCGGCCATCTTTGTTATAGGGATATTTCGACTGAAAACCAGCCGGTAGAACAACGTGTTCGACCGCCCAAATGGATTCCATGCCGATCTCTTCGGCTGTGGTCACGAGGGTTTCAAACAAATCGGGGTCGGCCAAAGGGCCAGCGGTGGCAAAGGCAAGTCCAAATTTCACGGGTGTTCTCCTCAACAGGGTTAATTATTATCAGCTAAACATCAGCAATAGAGGTTAGCAGGCTTGTTATAATCACTCCAGCCAACAAGAATTTAAAGCCCTCATTGGTATTCACCCAACAGCAACAGGTTCCCCATGCGAATTAACTGGTACCCCGGCCATATGCACAAAGCCGGTAAAGAGCTGAAACAACTACTGCCAAAAATTGACCTGGTGATTGAGGTTGTCGATGCGCGCATTCCCTTTAGCAGCCAGAACCCAATGCTTGAAAATTTGCGAGGCAATAAACCCTGTATCAAAATCCTCAACAAAAGCGACCTGGCTGATCCCGATACCACCGCACTGTGGCAGAGCTATTTAGAGCAGGACTCGGCGATAAAAACCCTGGCGCTGGATACGGACAAAAGTGACAAAAGCCCCCTACTGCTCGACTTGTGCCGGGAACTGGTGCCTGACAAGCGCGATAGTGTTCACCCTATTAACTGTCTGATTATGGGCATTCCCAATGTCGGAAAATCAACACTTATTAATTGTCTCGCCGGGCGCATTATTGCCAAAACCGGCAATGAGCCTGCGGTGACAAAAAGTCAGCAGCGCATTAACCTGCACAACGGTGTCGTACTATTCGACACGCCTGGCATGCTGTGGCCAAAGATCGAACATATCGACAGTGGCTACCGTCTCGCCATTACCGGTGCGATCAAAGATACCGCTCTGGAATATACCGATATTGCCTTTTACGCCGCCAAATTTTTACTCGACAACTACGGCGAATTTCTCCTGACGCGCTATAAGCTCGACACACTACCGCACAGCGAGCTGGAACTACTGGAAACCCTTGGCCGCCAACGGGGCTGCCTGCGCGCCGGTGGTCACGTTGATCTTGAACAAATATCAACACGACTCATTCACGAGTTTCGCACTGCCACTATCGGACGAATTAGTCTTGAAACACCGGCAATGGTCGAACGAGAGTTGGCAGAATTACTGGCAAAGCAGCGTCTTGATAATGAGAAAACAGAGGGCCGTAAAAATGCTCAACATAAAAGTAGAACTGACGCCGACAAAAAACCAAAAAGACAGGATAAAGTAAAACGCTAGCAGTTTACATCCCTACGCTAACCCTTATGACGAGATGACCAACGCTGCTTAAAAGATTTCACTCTCATTAGGCTTTATGGCCTGCTCGGCGAATGACTGAAACTGAGCCGTGATCTGCTGGTTATCTCTGCTTTAAATCGGTAAAAAGCGTCAGGTTAGCTCTACAGAACAGTAAATTAATAGCCTGGGGGTATCAATGGAGACCGTGGCTCAATATCCTCCAGCTCAGCTTCCGGATGGTGACGGAGAACCAACTCGGTCACTTTACCAACTTGCACTTTTGGCGTATCAACAAGCATCAAAATTTCGCCACTTTCAATGGCTTTTTGAAAGGCTTTGTGGCGAGAATTGGGGATATCAAGTGCGACCATACTACCTAACAATGTTCCCACGCCTGCTCCGGCCAGAGTAGTCGCTATGAGTATTCCACCACCCATAATAGCGCCATAGCCTGGAATACTCATGGCAACAAGCCCCGCTAACAACCCTGTAGTGCCACCTATCGCGATACCGCGTTCCACAGCGGGAATAAAATCACTCCTCTGCAGTAAAGTCGCATCAGGTAGACCTTCAAGTGACACGCCCTCGTTTGCAATCAGGTGAATGTATTTTTCCGAAGTGTCGTTATCAATTAATTCGTTGACGATACTTTTTGCAGAAATAATATTTGGAACTAAAAAATAAATTCGTTTCATCTTGATAAATCTCCTTTCGCAAAGCAGTCCAATTCAGGAAAATAAACCATCCATTTCCAGGTAACGAAACCTAAATAAGACGACAAGGCCAAACGCGTCAGGGACAATGATTCCTTTGACCTGATTAGAGTTACTTATATCATATAAAACGCTGAAAACATCAAAACAGTATAGCCAAGGTCGTGGGTACTTGATGCTCATCAACAACAATTAATGCTCACTGGCTATTGATTGGGCATAAGGCTTTTATGGGATAAAACTGAACAGTTTGTTTGGCGGGAAAATGTAGACTTGACATCGACTAGTTGCGCTAAAAATAGGACTTTGCTGAATAATTAAATTTATACCAATATAACCCTATAAAAATAATTCTTATAATAGCAAATACCCATCAGGCGCCAAACTTGTCGCCAACATAACCCTGTTAATATCGAGGTGATCCCTCCAGCTTTTAACGGACTGGTGATCCGCCGCTAACCAGAAGCTTTCAATCGTTGGCTGAAGACGACAAAAGCTCGAGAGCCTGTCCAGGGCCGCGAGCAATTGCCTGGCCCTGGCAAAGTGCTCGGGCCGTTGTTTAATTGTCTTTTGCATTCTACGAATTGCATGCAAGCCTATAGCCAGTCCCAGCTCACGAAATGCCAGACGGTATTCTGCCGGGTGGTTTAGGGAATCATGTCTGGTGAATGATTCTAGACTGCTTTGAATATTACGCAATAAGCTTTCAAGTAAAACTGTTTCATCCAGTTTATAAGCAGCGATCAACTGTACCAGCTTGTAAGCATCGCCGAGTAGTCCACCAATGCCCAGCGGATCATCGCTAGCCCAGTTCTGGCCCGCACACATGACAAGCAACTCGGCAATTTCTGTGTCTAGACTGAGCGCAGTCGGCCTTGTGGCAAAATCTTGCGCCGTGGCCTGCAGTTGCCAGTAGGTAATCAAACCATCCAGGGGGTCGTGCTGCCCCATTGAAGGCACCAGGGGTCGAGAGAGATCAACACTCATTTTCCAGTACATGCGCTTAGTACCACCCCTTACCGGCGTGTAGGTAAACGCGGTATGGGCCACCCTGGCAAGTTCCAGTGCCCACTGGTTATAGCGGCTTTTACCCGTCACACGACTGAGGCGATTGAGGGCATGCATCCACTTCGTCAAATAATGAAAATACTGGCCCTCCCGATTCCACTCCAGGGCCTCGTCGACGGGTTCGCCGGGCTGTCGCTCATCCAGCTCTTTACCAATCCTCAAACCTCCCCGGGTGGGATGTTGCGCTGCCTGTTCTCCCTTAAGACCACTGAGCCAACCGCTGTGCAGACTATCCTTACGATGCTGCCCCAGAGTCAAATGAACCTGAGCAACCAGATCTAGAGCCAGCTGTAAAAACTCCTGTTCACCCGTTTGAGTATAGAGTTGCAGATAATTACAAACAGCAAAAGCATCGGTCCAAAGATAGCGTCGCGGCTCCTTCGAGGCATCGCTCAGTCCTGTAGAAGCGTCATAGCCATCCATAATAGACTGCGCATTGATACCCTGTTGCATAAGGCTAAACTCCGTATTTCAACATCCCCACCAACATCGCTTTAATGCCAAATAAATTAAAGACCAAAGGGGAAAGTATCCGGCATACCCACCATTGCTTCCTTGTTCAATGGTTCAAGCGCTCGGGTTTCATCAAACCAGATATATTCATCAAACTGATTGGGCAGTGAGGCATAAAAGTAGTGACTTTGTAACTCGGTCTCGGGTCGATAAATAACACCGATAGCCCGCTCCAGACGTTCGGTAAGCAATTGTTTACGTGTAATTTCCCGCAGTGGTTGACGCAAGGGCAAAAGAAAATTGTCGGTCCTGACCTCGTGACAAACACGTTCGTAACTATCGATATGCGATGGCTTCACCTGTTTTATTTCCATCGGCCCACCCCATTCAGAGGCGGCCGCAACGGTGCCATGATCCGTACCAAAACCGATGTTATAAGCCTTATCATCGTAGGCCTGACGCGCAAGTTGACCGATATTTAATTCGCCACGAGCACTCATTTGTGTGGCACGGGCATCGCCAATATGAGAGTTATGAGCCCAGATTATCGCTTTCGATTGCGGCCCTCTAAAAGCGAGAACGGACTGCAACGTGTCAAACATATGCTGATCACGCTGATTCCATGAATTATTTTCAGCGTAGTACATAGTGCGGTAATAGCGCTCTGCATTGGTGACCAGACGGGCATTTTGCTCGGCATTGAAAAACTGCTCGCCGTCTGCCATTGAATATTCCATGCGTTTGCGCAACAGATCTCCCAGGGCAGCAACCACCTCTTGCTCGCATTCCCGGTATTGTTGGGTCAACGTCACCCGGCCATACATGCCGGGGTCACTGGCCCAGGGCATTAGGCAGCCATAGCGTACACGGGCCACTTCTGCGGTTTCAGGGTCCACCTTTTCGAGATAAGTCAGCACCGCCTCAATCGAACTGAAAAGGCTATATAAATCCAATCCGTAAAACCCCACCTGTTGCTCGGCAGACGTCATTTTTTCATTGTGCGCTTTTAACCAGTGGCTGAACGCCAGGACGGAGTGATTGGCCCACATCCAGGTTGGAAAACGAGAAAAAGGTTTATTTTCCAGTAGAGGGTCTGGTTCGGTACCGTGAATATAGTGATCAAGATGTGCAGCATCTGGCCAGTCGGCCTCCGCTGCGATAATAGTAAAGCCTTTTTTCTCGATTAATTCCTGGGTAATACGCGCACGCATTTCGTAAAATTCGGCCGTGCCATGGGAGGCCTCACCCAGTAACACCACGCGACTATCGCCAATGCGTTCTAATAAGTTATCCAGCTTTACCCTGTCAATACGGGCAAAGTGTTCACTCGATTGATAAATTAACTCGGGCAACGTTAATTCGACTTTTTCATCGGTGGGTTTAGCCGCGCCTTCATCCTCCCAACCTGCAGCGCCGATCAGCGGCACAAAGCGAACACCACCCAGATCGTCCTCTTCGAATTCATGCTCGCTAGTACGCCGCACACGAATGAGTTTTTGTGTTTGCAAGGTGGTGCCAACCGGTATCACCAAACGCCCGCCGATAGCTAATTGTTGTTTGAGGTTTGTGGGCACCTCTGGCCCACCAGCTGCGACAATAATGGCATCAAAAGGGGCATGTTGCGGCCAACCTAAAGTGCCATCGCCATACAAAACATGAATGTTTTTATAGCCAAGGCTTTCAAGGCGATTACGGGCCGTATCTGCGAGGATTTTATGCCGTTCGATGGTAAACACATCACTGGCAATTTCTGCTAAAACTGCCGCAGCGTAGCCAGAACCCGTACCCACTTCCAGCACCCGGTCAGTAGGTTTTAGTTCGAGGGCGGCAGTCATCAGGGCAACAATATAAGGCTGCGATATAGTCTGACTCGCGGCAATCGGCAAAGGGGAGTCGCGGTAGGCAAACTCGACCAGGTCGGCAGGTATGAACTCTTCACGGGGTACCGCAGCGACCGCATCAAGAACAAGCTGATCACTGAGGCCACGAGCGGCCAGCTGGTAGTCGACCATTTGCTGTCGTAGTGCATCGAATTTATTCATCACTATCTCCCTCGCTAATCATTTACCTTTGAAGATAAAAGATACCCCACTGAATTAATAAGCTGGATCCCCTAGCAAGGCACCGGCCCACTGACGACGGTCGTTATAAGCATGCAGATCAAAATACAAAAGGTGATAATACTGCACGATACGTTTAAGGAGTCTCGCCTGCTCACCCTCATGTTCAACCCAAAGATCGCCATTTTTGACAGGGTTAAAATCAACCTAGAAGAACTCACTCAAGCCATAACTCCAAGAATAGAAGCTATCTAAAGAATTGGCGAACTTGATTGTAAAGTGATTGATTTAGGCACGGCTTTTTTTCTGAAACATTTAGCCCAGCACACAGAACCTTGGCGAACACTTGTCAATTGACACGTCAGAACAAATACCGCTGAAATGATGTCAGACAGTACGCTCGAAAAAAGGAACCATTAGAGTATACAGACCTGTACTTAACCACGAGGCTCAGTGCAATAAGAGAATCCCAGTAGAAATCATCCCCTGTAATCTTGCCAAACAGTCAAAAATATCGACTTTTCTAAAGGCAAAAAAAAGCCCCTTTCGGGGACTTTATATTTATGGCGGTGAGGGAGGGATTCGAACCCTCGAACGGTTTAACCCGTTACACACTTTCCAGGCGTGCTCCTTCGGCCACTCGGACACCTCACCGTAGTGCTTTCCACTGCATTTATAAAGGCATTAATTGGGCTAGCCCTGCCGGTGGAAGCGGCCGCAACTCTACACAAAACAGGCTTGAAAGGCAATCATCTTCAGGCATATTGGCACTTTTAAAAAGCCCAATACCGCTATCGTAGCTTAAGCCTTAATTAGCAGCCTCGGGTCACCACAGGTTCATCGTCATCCATTGATTCAACCAGGTATTCAAGCTCCTGGCCGACATCACCAATAGTGCGGTATTTCAGGTAGCGTTCTACCACGGCCTGAATGATGGCGCGGCCCATGGCATCGCTGTCCATTTCGGCTCTGTCGGTGGCGTCTTGCCAGGCTTGCTCAACAACTTTATTCGCGTAAACGGATTCTCCGGACATACTCTTCTCCCCCTTATTAATAATTTTCAGGCAACGATTATACGGTAGTCTGATTGAAGCTCATTGACACCCGTCAAGATAGATCGGGCTTGCACTGCTGTTCAGCCAAGGGGTAGATCACGGCGCATGATCCATGCATCCTCTCGCCCACTCTCACCGTGATAGTAGGCTTTGCGCTCGCCGACATGGCGAAAGCCCCTGCCCTCATACAAAGCGATAGCGGGAAAGTTACTGACCCTGACTTCAAGAAATAAGCTCACTGCCGCTGCAGACACTTCCGCGAGAAAATAATCCAGCAGACAAGCACCCAGGCCCTCGCCCTGAAAGCTGCTTTTGACGGCAATATTGAGCAGCTCCGCTTCATCGACAACTTGATTGAAGATGAGAAAGCCCACCGCCCTATTGCCTTTACACAGCACGTAACTGCGGTGGTTTTGCAGACTTTCGGAAAACTGCTTTGCGTTCCAGGGGAAGGGAGTCACGTCACTTTCGATTTTAACCAGCGCGGCAACGTCATTGGCAATTGCTGGGCGCAGCCTAAAACCCGCTTTAATGGCTACCCCTGTACTAGCAGTAGTTGTGCTATCAGGCGTGGTGCTATCGGGCATAGTGTTATTGGACACGGGCGATCAAGCACCGCGTAAATGACGCAATGCCTGCCAAACCTCTCGCTTACAAAGCGGCTCTGCGAGCATGGTTTGCAGTGAGGGAATAAAAAGTGTTTCTGCTGAACCCGACTCAGGGGGGCTCGCTGCATCATCTTTCCCCAACAAACGCACCGACTCATCACCCATCGCCAGCAAGCAACGATAGGGGCGCACTTGCTGACGACCGAGCAGGAACATCGACAACTGGGTTTTTGCGCCTGCCAGGGTACTTTCAGCACCGGGGCTGAGGGGCCATTCGATAAGCTCGGCAGCAGGCAAGCTTGAGGGGAGCTGGCCGATGGCTCGCAAAATATTAGCCAGCAGTTCGAGCTGTGTTCTATTGGCCCGCTCACCGTGAGCAAAGCCGTTAATCACTAACACCTCGTCACTGACCTGCCAGCAGGCCAAAGTAAAACTGATGCTCTCTTGCTCTACAATTTGATCTTGAATCTGCCCCGGAATTTGCTCTGGAGCATCCGGCTGTGCAGCTTGCTGAATGATTGGCGTTGGGCTTTTTTCAGGTTCTTCAAGCGGGACGCTTTTGCTAACTTCTACCGGCGCCACTGCGGGCTTTTTTGCTGCTGGTTGAATAGGTGCCGGCTGAACAGCTGTCGGCTCGCCCTGCAAGGTTTCTCGAAGGCCCGCCAGAGAGCTAATAATTTCACTCGCGCTAACCGGTTCAGCAGAACTAGCAATGCTGGCAGCGTCGGGATTAGACATGTCGCCACGACTAGTCGGCAAAGCGTTAGCCGCGACCTGACCGGCCCCCGCGTTAAACACGGGTTCGCCGGGCAGACGTTGCCGATACTGGCTGATACCCAGCATCGACAAATACCAATCCCGTTGTGCTGTCATAAGGCTTTAGTCATTTAAACGCAGTCACGTCAATACAAGCGCGACGACTCGCCTAAACACCATCCAGTTGTGGATGAACGCGGTCGGGGTCACCCATTATATTGGCCGCATTAAGGTAGGCCTTGGCACTGGCAACCAGAATATCGGTGTCAGCACCCTGTCCATTGACGATGCGTCCCTCTTTAGCCAGGCGAACCGTAACCTCACCCTGGGAGTCAGTGCCGTTGGTAATGGCATTAACCGAGTAGAGCTTCAGTTCCGTACCGCTGTGGATCAGCTTTTCAATGGCTTTAAAAACCGCATCAACCGGCCCACTACCATCGGATTCAACAGTGTGATCCTGACCCTGTGTTCGTAGTACTAATTCTGCTTTGGGAGGCCGACCCGTCTTGGTCGAGACATCCATCGACACAAGTACATAGCTCTCTTCGGCCTCACCCATCTGCACATCGGAAACCAGAGCCTGCAGGTCTTCGTCATAAATCTCACGCTTTTTATCGGCCAAATCTTTAAAGCGTAAAAAGGCGGTGTTCATTTCGGCCTTGTTATCAAAGGTAATGCCCAACTCTTCCATACGCGCAGAAAAGGCAGCCCGGCCGGACAGTTTACCGAGCACTAAACGGTTGGTGTTCCAACCAACATCTTCGGCCTTCATGATTTCGTACGTTTCGCGAAACTTAAGTACGCCGTCCTGGTGAATACCGGACTCATGGGCAAAGGCATTCGCACCCACTACGGCTTTATTCGGCTGTACCGGAAAACCAGTAATGGTCGACACGAGGCGAGAGACAGGCACGATCTGCTCGGTATTAATGCGCGTATCGAGGTTATAAATATCTTTGCGTGTGCGCAGAGCCATAACGATTTCTTCCAGCGAGGCATTGCCCGCTCGCTCACCGAGACCATTGATCGTACATTCAACCTGTCGTGCTCCGTGCAGTACGGCAGACAGCGAATTGGCAACAGCCAGACCGAGGTCGTTGTGGCAGTGCACCGAAAAGATAGCTTTGTCGGCATTCGGCACATTATTGATCACGCGACCAATCATCTCACCGTATTCATCGGGCGAGCCATAACCGACTGTATCGGGAATATTAATGGTACGGGCACCGGCATCGATTACCGACTCGACAACCCGGCACATATAGTCAAACTCTGTGCGGCTACCATCCTCAAGAGAGAACTCGACGTCATCGACAAAATTACGCGCTATTTTTACCGCACCGATGGCCTGCTCAAGCACCTCTTCAGGATTCATCTGTAACTTGAATTCCATGTGAATCGGCGAGGTGGCAATAAAGGTGTGAATACGCGGTGCCACGGCATTTTTGAGAGCCTCGGCGGCGCGCTCAATATCGGCGTGGGTGGTTCGGGCCAGGCTACAAACAGAGCTGTCTTTAATAGTATCGGCAATACTTTTAACCGCAGCGAAATCACCCTCGCTAGAAATGGCAAAGCCAGCCTCGATCACATCAACACCAAGTTTTTCCAGGGACCTGGCAATACGCAGTTTTTCTTCTTTGGTCATCGCGGCGCCGGGGCTTTGTTCACCGTCGCGCAAGGTTGTATCAAAAATAATTAAACGTTCACTGCCCATGACAATACTCCATCAACTCCCGCAACTCGGCGGGCAAAAATATAAAACAGGATTTTCCTCTCTTAGAGAGAAGGATGCAAAACAAATGAGGTATATCGTAGATGCCCCTCAGGGCAGGAGAAGACGTAGCAGGCAGGCAGCGGCACGCGAAGCTTGTTGCAAGCCTTGCGAAGAACCGTTGTTTATAGCGTGTTTATCTATCATTGCTGCCTTTGCTACAGAGCCGTCTACATTGAAATAAACGGCAAAATCAGAAGTTGCATTCTGACAAATTTTTAGACGACTGCCAAGCCCTTTACTAAAAATCCAGTTCTCGTCAACCGCCTGTATAACTACCGACTATAAACCGTGTGCGATTTACTCTGTGTATTAAACGCTTTTGCGAAAGAATTTAATCCACAACCAAAACAGTGGGCCAGAAAGTGCATAGGCAAGCGCTAATGACAACAACACTCTTGGCGGGTCAATTGTCACGATTACCATACCCACCACCACGGCTAAAAATGTCACAAAGGGTACATGCCCCTTAAAATCAAAGCCTTTCATGCTGTGATAACGGCAATTTACCACCATCAGTAAACCTGCTCCTGCCGTTACCAAAAAGGCGATGATGGCAGTCGCAGTACTCGGCTCAACATCGTGGCCAACCCAAATCATGCCGGCAACGAGGGCCGCCGCAGAGGGACTGGCGAGGCCGACAAAATAGCGTGAGTCAGCCGATTCAACTGCCACATTAAAACGCGCAAGACGCAGCGCGGCGCAGGAGACATAGAGAAAGGCCGCGGCCCAGCCGACTTTACCCAGATCAGACAACATCCAGCTGTAGCACACGACTGCCGGCGCCACTCCAAAGGACACCATGTCGGAGAGGCTATCGTACTCAACACCAAAGTCACTCTGAGTATTGGTCATGCGCGCAACGCGACCATCGAGACCATCAAAAACCATAGCGACAAAAATGGCGATTGCCGCCGCTTCAAACTTGCCGTCCATTGAGGCGAGGATGGCGTAAAAACCACTGAACAGAGCGACAGTAGTAACAAGATTGGGCAGCAGATATATGCCTCGGTGGCGAGGGGCCTGGCCGCCCGCATGGGGTTTGGCCTCATCCTGCTCCTGTCCCTCAGCCGGCTCCAGCAAAGCGTTGACGAGCACCGATACAGGCGCTGTATCACTGTTATCCTGGCTGGCTGAACTACCAGAACCTGTTGTTTCCTCGTTAGCTGAATCCTGAGTATCAGACATTGTCCGTACACACTCCCAAGTCAAAAGCTTGCAAATTTATCGCGATCCAGTCATTTGGCCGCCTGGGTAAAACACTGCCGCCATCATACATTTTTGGCAATAAAAAAGCGGCAAACCAAAGGCTTGCCGCTTAATTAAAGATCAACGATTAACCAGGCTCAATCAATCGAGCCTTAAACCGTTAATGCTTTCGACTAGTTGCGTGACTTATCAACCAGCTTGCTCTCACCAATCCAGGGCATCATGGCACGCAGCTTGGCGCCAACTTCTTCGATGGGATGCTCTGTCGATGCACGACGACGGGCTTTCAACTTAGGGTTGCCAGCCTGGTTGTCGAGCATGAAATCATTGACGAAGTTACCGTTTTGAATATCAGTCAGGATGCGCTTCATCTCTGCCTTGGTCTCGTCGGTAATAACTCGTGAGCCACTGCTGTAATCGCCGTATTCAGCGGTATTGGAGATTGAATAACGCATGTCGGCGATGCCGCCCTGATACATTAAATCAACAATCAGCTTCAGCTCGTGCAGGCACTCAAAGTAAGCCATTTCTGGTGCGTAGCCCGCTTCAACCAGAGTTTCAAAACCGGCTTGAACTAGTGCTGTTGCACCACCGCAAAGTACCGCTTGCTCACCGAACAAATCGGTTTCAGTTTCTTCGCGGAAGTTAGTTTCGATAATACCCGAGCGACCACCACCGTTGGCGGAGGCATAAGACAGTGCAATTTCTTTCGCCTGACTCGAGCCATTCTGGAAAATAGCGATCAATGTCGGTACACCGCCGCCTTCAACGTAAGTGCCACGCACTGTGTGACCCGGGCCTTTAGGCGCGATCATGATAACGTCGAGATCAGCGCGGGGCTCAATCAATTCAAAGTGAATATTCAAACCGTGGGCAAAGGCCAGAGCAGCGCCCTCTTTCAGGTTCGGTTCGATTTCAGTGTAATAGACTGATTTTTGATGCTCGTCTGGTGTGAGAATCATCACTACGTCGGCACCGCTAACGGCATCGGCAATTTCAGCCACTTTCAGGCCTTCGCCTTCGGCTTTGGCCCATGAAGATGAGCCCTTGCGCAGACCGACAACGACATTTTCAACACCTGAGTCGCGCAAGTTCAAAGCGTGGGCGTGGCCCTGTGAGCCGTAACCGATAATGGATACTTTTTTGCCGCGAATAATAGAAAGATCACAATCTTTGTCGTAATAGACCTGCATTTTTTCACCTCATTGTTTGTACGGTTTACATGTACATCGCTGTTGCGAGTACAAATTTATTAAGCGCTCAAGATATGTAATAGCCAGCCTGAGCGCTACGAACTTATACCTTTAAAGATTTCTCACCACGCATCAAGCCACAAACCCCGGTGCGCACCACTTCAAGAATGGCGGCATCACCCAGTGCTTCAATAAAGGCATCGAGCTTAGTGCTTTCACCCATAATTTGAACCACATAAGTGGTCGGGCCAACATCAACAATTTGACCACGAAAGATATCGACGCAGCGCTTAATTTCAGCACGCGCAGCACCACTAGCCTTCACTTTGAGCAGCATTAATTCGCGCTCAATATGAATTCCCTCGCTCAAGTCGATGACTTTAACCACGTCGATCAACTTGTTTAACTGCTTGGTAATTTGCTCGATGGTGTGGTCATCGCCAGCCGTCGTCAGTGTCAAACGCGAGAGTGTTTTATCCTCGGTTGGCGCCACGCTCAAGCTGTCGATATTGTAGCCTCGTTGCGAAAACAAACCTACTACTCGCGACAGGGAGCCGGGCTCATTTTCCAATAAAACGGAAATTAAACGCTTCATTATGTACGCTCCGTTTTACTTAACCACATATCACGCATGGAACCCGGGGCAACGTGCATGGGGTAAACATGCTCGTGCTGATCGACACTAATATCCATAATCACCACGCGATCTTTCATCGCAAAACACTCTTCCATGCTGCTTTCGAGCTGATCGTAATGGGTAACCTTCATACCGACATGGCCATAGGCCTCGGCCAACTTGACGAAATCGGGCAGTGAATCTTCGTAAAGCACGTGGGAATAACGGCTGCCGTACTGCATATCCTGCCATTGCTTAACCATGCCCAGAGCCTGGTTATTGAGAATGATGATTTTCACTGGCAATTGATGCTGGGTACAGGCTGCCAGCTCCTGAATGCACATCTGAATACTGCCCTCGCCCGTCACACATGCCACAGCGGCATCGGGATAGGCCATTTGCGCGCCCATTGCCGCCGGCAGGCCAAAGCCCATGGTACCGAGGCCGCCAGAGTTGAGCCATTGCCGGGGCTTGTCGAACAGGTAGTATTGGGCGGCAAACATTTGGTGCTGGCCGACATCCGATGACACCAGCGCCTCGCCATTCGTCACCTTGTACAAGGTCTTAATCACGTCCTGGGGCTTAATATTTTCGCCCTCACTGGGCTCGTAACGCGACTCGGTATAAATGCCGTGGCGGTTGCGCCACTCATCAATTTGCTGCCACCACTCGCCGATTGCCGGCTCGTCAGTTTGTAAATCAGCCTGCTGAATTTGATCGAGCATATCGCTGAGCACCACATCGCAGGGGCCAACGATGGGAATATCGGCACGTACGGTTTTGGCGATGGACGAGGGATCAACGTCAATATGGATGATTTTAGCCGAGGGACAAAAGCGGTCAGTCGCGTTGGTAACACGATCATCAAAACGCGCACCCACAGCCAAAATGACATCGGCATGGTGCATTGCCGTATTCGCTTCAAATGTACCGTGCATACCGAGCATGCCGACAAACTGCCGGTCTGTGCCGGGAAAGGCACCGAGACCCATCAGCGTATTGGTAACGGGGTAGTTTAGTCGGCGCGCCAAAGCTCTTAACTGCTCGGAGGCATTGCCCAGCACCACGCCGCCGCCACTATAAATAACCGGGCGCTTGGCCGACATTAATAAATTAACGGCGCGCTTAATCTGTCCAGAATGGCCACGCGTAGTCGGCTGATAAGAGCGCAACTTGACCTTCTCAGGGAATTTATACGCCACCTTATTGTTCGGGTCGGTGACATCTTTAGGCACATCGACAACCACCGGGCCGGGGCGACCCGTGCTGGCAATATAAAACGCCTTAGCGATAGTTTCGGCAATATCTTCTGGGCGCTTAACCATGTAACTGTGCTTAACCGTAGGGCGGCTAACACCGATCATGTCAATTTCCTGGAAGGCATCTTCACCGATTTTTTCCTGGGGCACCTGGGCTGAGATCACCACCATGGGGATGGAGTCCATATACGCCGTGGCAATACCGGTAATGGCATTGGTCGCGCCGGGGCCAGAGGTTACCAGCGCAGCGCCCACCTCACCCGTGGCACGAGCGTAGGCATCTGCAGCATGCACGGCAGCCTGCTCGTGACGCATAAGAATATGATCGAGATTGTCTTGACGGAAAATAGCATCGTAAATATGCAAAGCCGCACCACCGGGATAACCCCACAGATGCTTAACCTTGGCATCACTCAATGCCCGAATTAGAATTTCACCACCGGAAAGTAGTTCCACAACGCAAACCCTCAAACAAAAAACAACAATTATTCAGGAGGACGATGCACTATCGCTGTGACATTACAGTAGGTTTGCAATAACAACCGCAGTCTCCGCAAAGCGTGGTTTGGACTGCCGCAAGATCGTGTGGATAAACACGGTCTTCTCTGTAGATGACCAGCGAGCGCTGATTACGCTCCCCTGCCTGGAGGGTTGCAGCCATCTAAAAAGAGTGGCACATCCCGAGCGGCGCAACATACCTGTATTTACCTGCACCGTCAATCAATTCTTTAGAGTCACCCTCAGTGCAACAGTTTGCAGCGGCTCAATACCTTTAAAAGACTTGCAACCAGGTTCCTTGTCAGGGACTGACAGGTATGGCTGAATATGATCTAAAGGTGTTCGCGGCTTTACTAATGTTTTAAGACACTCGTTAACTGCAGCTCAAAAGGACTGAAAATGAAGCACTCTAATTACTTGTTAGCTTTCATCGCCACCTTCACCATGCTGGCCGAAGCAAAAGACATCTACGAAACGAAGGGTAAAGAAGGCAGCGTCAAGTTTACCGACCAACCCAGCCCCAATGCCAAAGTAATCGAAATTCAAAAGCCCAATCTTGCAGATGGCGTTGATATTCCAGAACCGGCTCAGAACAAACCGGAAATCAAGCCGATCGAGCCCGACCAACCCGACCAACCCCAGGTGATTTATCGAGGCATTGCGGATGACGATCTCATCAACCCCAAACGCGCTCGTCTTGAAGAACGAATAGAAGAGCGAAGGGATGATCACCAGGAACCTAGAGAGCGCCAAAAGAAAGCGGCTGGACACCCCGCTGCTAGAGGCCGGTAGAAACTCAGAGCAGCAAACGCTGCCTCAGCGCTGAACAAATACAGAATGGCACTCTGGATGACAGCGCTGCGCCTCCACATTACCAACCGCATCAACCAGCCTTTCAGCTAATCGGCAGTACAAAACTGAAACAGCCTATTGCAGATGAACTGAAGCTGAAAAGAATACCTCCAGCTGTTCATCTAAACATGGCCTCAGCCACTTAGATTATGGTAATTTACACTGTACAAAAAAACCCAGTTGATTGGAGCGCAGTATGTTGCAAACCCTAAAGCACCTTCCCAAAGTAAGCCTTATGGCTCTCTTTATTTTTTCCACAGCCGCTTATTCTGAAAACAAAACTGCCGCAGCCAAAGGCGCCGGCTATACCGCCCCCCGCAACTCTATGGGCCAACCCGACCTTCAGGGCGTGTGGGATTTCCGTACTCTGACACCCCTCGAGCGCCCCGTAGAGCTGGGTAATAAAGCAGTGTTTACCGAGGCAGAACAAGCGGCGTTCAAATCAAAGACCATTGATTCTCTAGATGTTGACAAGGCAAGGGACGAAGATGCCGTCACCGACACCAATACCGATGTTGAAGGCGCCTACAATAACTTCTGGTTCGACTACGGTAGCTCGATGAATGAGGACAGAAGAACGTCTCTTATTATCAGCCCAGAAAACGGGCGCTTACCCGCGCTCACCAAGGAAGCCGTTGCGCGAATGAAGCAAAATCATTTACGTAATTATCCCGTTCGCGACATTCTTTCCATTGGCCTGGTAGGTTTTCTCCCAGTGGGCCCCGAGAGTCTCGGCCTGTCTGAACGCTGCCTGCTGAGCTTTAACGCTGGCCCGCCTCTAACACCCAGCGCTTACAATAACAACCTGCGTATTATTCAAGCGCCTAAGCACGTGGTGATTTTCACCGAAATGATTCACGATGCGCGCATTGTGCCGATTGATGGCAGCTCGCACTTACCAGCAGAAATGACCAAGTGGACGGGCGATTCTCGTGGCCACTGGGACGGCGACACCCTGGTCGTTGAAACAACCAACTTCACGGGTAAAACCCCCACTTTCCAAATGCCCATTAACCTGGTTGACCCTTCAATGAACGGCGTTGTTGGCACTGGTGAAAACTTTACTCTGACCGAACGTTTCACTCGCACTAGCGATTCAGTCATTGTTTACGAATACACCGTGAATGACTCCAGTACTTTCACCAAGCCCTTCACCGTTGCTATTCCTCTAAAAGCTAGCGACAGCCAGTTATTTGAGTACGCTTGCCACGAGGGTAATCACGGTGCAGCAGGCATGCTATCGGGTGCCCGCCAGGAAGAAAAAGAAACAGCAGAAAAGAAGAAATCACACTAGGCCGTAATACAAGACAGTAACGCAAGAACGGGGGCATTCAGCAATAACACTGCTAATGCCCCCGTTCCGTTTTAACCAACAATAAGCTCCCAGGCTGCAACACCCTTAACACCTTAAAGAGAACCTAAGAAAGCATCCGACACCTCACTCCATGCCTCGCGCTCAATTTCATAGGGCGCACTTTCACTGTGGCAGTTTTCACCAAAGACTTGCGTCGTTCGACTTTCTTTATCGTAGGCATCCCAACCCGGCTTGCCCTCACGGGCAAAAGCCACCCAGGCATCCATAGTTTGTTTTGCTAGCGCATCGGCGGCTGACCCTTCACCGTAAAATTTCGCTGCGCCCTTCTTCTTATGCGTACCAAAAACATAGGCTAATTCGACCGCGTGGCACGACTTCATCACCCCTTTGGCCGCTGGCGATTGCCAATCAAAGAGGTAGGAATAAACTTGGCTATTGTGTGTTTGCTGAGCCTCCAGCAAGCGTAGCGCTGGCACACGAAAAATGCGGTCGGTCTGAATGGCGATAAAGATTTGCGGCGGCGTGGGTTCAATGCCCCGCTGCACCAGTGCTTCTTTATAAGCCCCAACCAAACCGGGAATGTAAGCGGGGTCGACCAGATAACCCAGGCGCTTGACCATGGTCTCGTCATCCAGTTTGGTAATTGCGGGCTGAAAAGCACCGAACAACTGCCATTCATCGAGAGTACTACCCGCCATAATCGGCACCTGGGCGACACCGCCTTTGCGCACAGTTTCAATGGGTAGGTCGGGCAAGACCTTGCCATCAACGACGGGGCGAAACGGCAGGCTGCCAATTTTTGACAGCGGGTAGCCCTCCACCTTACCGCCTTCGATGCGCCGTTGAGCGCGCAGCAGGTCGTCCATATTGGCGGCCATCAGGCCCTGGGCATCGAGTTCAGTAAATTTCATAATCGCCTCGCCCACTAGCGTGCCCGACTCTTTTGTCGCCACTGTGTGGCAAGCACCCGACTGGGGAATCGCTTTGTGAAACAGACCCTGTGCCGCTGGCAGACCCAGTAGTGCACCCGTGCTCATGCCCCCCGCTGACTCGCCAAATATGGTGACATTGTCGGGGTCACCACCAAAGAACTCGATGTTATCCCGCACCCACTCAAGTGCCTTCACCTGATCGAGTAAACCTTCGTTGCCTGTGGCCGGAATGCGCCCACCTGTCGCTTCGTTCAAATTGGCAAAGCCCAGCAAGCCTAGGCGGTAATTAATGGTCACCACCACCACGTCACCGTGGCGACTCAACTCACGTCCCTCATAGACCCCCTGGCTGCTAGCGCCAATCGTGAAGCCGCCGCCGTGTATCCACACCATCACCGGGCGGTTTGCAAAGTCGGCAGCGGGTGTCCAGACATTCAGACTCAGGCAGGCTTCGTCCTGCTCGCCCAGCTCGGCACCCATAATTGCCACCATGTCGGAACGATTCTGCGGTGCCCATTTGCCGTATTCACTACCGTCGATGACACCCGCCCAGGACCAGGGATCCTGCGGTGGTAGCCAGCGCAATTCACCCACCGGCGGAGCCGCATAGGGAATACCTTTAAACGCCAAAATACCCTCTTGTTCCTGCGCTTTAACCTTGCCAAAACTGGTGTCGACTACTGTCATTTTATTGTTTCCTTAAAATTTAAAAATCAGAATTTTTCTCGACCTCAGAATATTAAGCGTCAGGCCAACTAAAGAAAGGAGCCCTCTAGACCGAGGTGTATTTATTTTTTTAATGCGTCAATTAATACGCTATTCAGTGGACTTATTATCCAACAAATATTAATTTTTTAGCTGGTTTTGCAGTGCAGTCAAGAAGATTTCGATACGCGCAGCATTGGCACCCAGGTCAGAAACGCCGACTCTGGATACCGAGCGCACATCAATAATAAGGCTTTCTACGGCCGGTGGATTTTCTTTGCCGCTATCACCAGCGGCTGTTTTTACAGACACAGCTTCAGCGCTAATGCGAATCACAATGTCATCGGTAAAGCCCATCAGTCGCGTGGTGGCCACCGCTTCAATATGACCCCGGTTTTTATCTTCGCCCAGCACCCGCCAATTGTTATCGGCAATGACCGCCTTGGCAGCAACCCAGACGTCGGCTTTGCTGGCAGACACAGGCAGAGGCGCCAATTGTGGATAGCCCAGGCGCTGTTGTTCGGCCAGGACCTCCCCCCCATATTCTAAAGTATTATCGCCCGGCCCTCTTTCTGACTGGGCAAAAACAAAAACCGGTGGCCGGTCCAGATCCGTACTAATATCGTGAATAGCGGGTGCCTGAAAACCCGCCAGACCCACCTGCTTAACAACCACGACCACCGGCAGCAAGCAAAGAAATAACCACACTGAAATTTTTCCCAGCCTCTGCTTTCTTGCCAGGCGGCGAAAAATTAAGGCGGCCGCTGTCATAGACACAAGCGCACAGGCAACCAGGCCCAAGCCAAAAGTAGAGAAACTAGCGCCAAAGGGCAGTAGCCCCAGGCGAAAACTCAGGGCGCCAGCGAGTACAAAAAAGAGGCTCAGCAGGCTAGCAAAACCCATCATTTGTCATTAACTCTCGTCAGCTTCTGGCTCAAATTTCAGTGATAAAGAATTAACGCAGTAACGCATACCCGTCGGTTTCGGGCCATCGGGAAAGACGTGACCCAGGTGACTGCCGCAGTGGGAGCACTTAATTTCAGTACGCTCCATACCGCGAGAGGTATCGGTCTCTGTATCAATACCATTTTCTTCAGCTTGCGCAAAAAAGCTCGGCCAACCGCTGCCGGAATCGTACTTGGCGTCAGACTCAAACAAAGTGTTTTCACAGCAGGCACAGAGGTAATTACCGGACGAAGTCTCGGTGTAATACTCCCCAGTGAACGGCCTTTCTGTACCTTTCTCACGACAAATTTCAAATTGCTCCGCCGAGAGTTTTTCACGCCAGTAGTCTTCGTCTTTCTCTTTCCAGTCTGTCATGGTCTCTTTCTCTTAGTTTATTTTTCTCAATTTGTTAAAGTCTACGCCCTGCAAAGCGCCTGCAAGTGTAGACAATACGCTACAATTCGCCCCCTACTCAAAACATAAACACTTTTCATTTGTCGGGAAGCAAATCGTCATGAGGCATTTTCAAAAGTCTACCAAATTAGACAGCGTTTGTTACGACATTCGCGGCCCCGTTCTCGATCAGGCTCATCGGCTTGAAGAGGAAGGCCACCGTATTCTGAAACTGAATATTGGCAACCCAGCGCCCTTCGGTTTTGAAGCCCCCGACGAAATTATTCAGGACGTGATTCTCAACCTGGTTGAAGCCCAGGGCTACAGTCACTCGAAAGGCATCTTCAGCGCCCGTAAAGCGGTGATGCAACGCTGCCAGATTCAAGGCATCGCCAATGTCGAAATTGACGACATCATCCTCGGCAACGGCGTCAGCGAACTTATTGTCATGGCCATGCAGGCCTTGCTCAACGATGGCGATGAAGTACTCATCCCCTCCCCCGACTACCCCTTGTGGACAGCCGCCGTAACCCTCGCTGGCGGTAAAGCCGTGCACTATCGCTGTGACGAGTCTGCCGACTGGCAGCCCGACCTCGACGACATGGCCAGTAAAATCACCCCCAACACCAAGGGCATTGTGGTTATCAACCCCAACAACCCGACCGGGGCTGTGTACAGTAAAGACGTGCTCGAACAAATTATCGAACTCGCCCGGGTCAACGACCTGGTGATGTTTGCCGATGAAATTTATGACCGCATCCTCTACGACGGCGCCGTGCACCACCCCATGGCCAGCCTCGCCGATGACATACTTTTCATCACCTTTAACGGCCTCTCGAAAAATTACCGCCTGGCTGGTTTTCGCTCTGGCTGGCTCATTGCCAGCGGTGCCAAACACCGTGCCCGCAGCTATATTCAAGGCATGGAAATGCTCGCCTCCATGCGTCTATGCGCCAACGTGCCCGCCATGTACGCCATTCAAACAGCCCTCGGCGGTCGCCAGACCATCGACGACCTGGTGACTGAAGGTGGCCGCTTCTATGAGCAACGCAACCTCGCCTGGGAAAAGCTCACTGCCATCCCCGGTGTTAGCTGTGTCAAACCCAAGGGTGCCCTCTACCTATTTCCCAAACTCGACCCGCAGGTTTACCCCATTGTCGATGACGAGCAAGTCGTGCTCGACCTCCTCCTGCAGGAGAAAATGCTACTGGTACAGGGCAGCGCCTTTAACTGGGACGACACTCAGCACTTCCGCATAGTCTTCCTGCCCCGCGAGCACGAATTAAATGATGCCGTTGAGCGGCTAGAGCGTTTTTTGGGGCGTATGCGTGAGGGGGGCTAAGGCTTCTGCCATCTGAGACTGCAGACACCTGAACAACATCGACAAACCGCCTACAGTTTTTGGTGCAGCGCTGCGGTAATCTACTTACCCAGCGCCTCCCGTAAAGCAGGCTCCAGGTCGGGATATTCGAAATGATAAGCACTATCAAGAGCCTTGCGAGGCATTATTCGCCGCCCCGCTAATAACAACTCCTCACCCATCTGCCCGAGTAATAAACGTACGATAAAGGCTGGTAGAGGTAGCAAGGCCGGACGCCCAAGTACTCGGCCCAGGGTACGGACAAATTCGCGATTACTTACCGGGTTTGGCGCCGTTCCATTGATAGCCCCCTGCATAGCCTCATTAGCGATGCAGTACAGGATAATACCCACCAGATCAGTAATATGAATCCACGGCATCCACTGCCTACCTGAACCCACTCTGCCACCCAAACCGAGCTTAAAAGGTGGCAGCATTTTCGCCAGCGCACCACCACGCCCCAAAACAATACCTGTACGCAGTAAACAGGTACGGATACCCAGCTCACTCGCCTCCAGGGCGACGGCCTCCCACTGCTGGCATAGCTGGCTGGAAAAGCTTCCATCCCCAGCGCCACCTTCATCCACAGAAGCACTGGCATCAGCCACACCACTAGCCTCGTCAAGACCGTAATAACCAATTGCCGAGCCACTGATCAACAATGAGGGCTTGCGCTTTGCACGTTTAAAAAAGGCGATTAGTTCTCGCGTCGTATTGACTCGACTGTTAACAATCTCGTCTTTCTGCTTCTCACTCCAACGCTTCGCGGCAATGGCCTCGCCAGCCAAATTAATCACCACATCGAAATAAAGACCACTATCAAGCTGTTCAAGGTTTTGAATCGTCTCTATGGAACTTGGCACCTGCTCTGGCCGGCGAGTCAAGACCATCAACTGGTGTTCCTCCTGTAACAGGCGTTGACAAAGTTGAGTACCTATAAACCCGGTGCCACCTGTTATCAATATCCTCATGCTACTCCCTTGCAGACTGCTACTGTCCCTGTAAATTTGTATCGCTCAACAAGCTAAAACCAAACATTCAATATTAGCTAGTAGCTCGTCTTGCAAACCAACCCTTATTATTAACTTGCCGTCTATTTCCATGACGCCATTGTGGGCAGGCCTTTGCCAAGACAAAAACTTGCAGGCTAGAGTCACCGACCCAGACAAATAAATCAAGAACGGTCTTATCCTGCTTACCTTACTCTCAGGTAGATTTTAACAGGCATCAGAAAGTGCACAATAGAACAGAACTGCCTACACGACTGGTAAGCAATGTAGTGGTTTTTGATTTTTTATTGTCATAAAGCTGTGCTATGTTTGGTCATCGACTATTGAAAATATTGCTGTAAGAGGTCTAGACAATGAACAAAGAAACCCAGAAAGAAAAGCGCGAAGTTGGCCCACTCGATTTTGATGGTGCTGCAATTATTAATCCCGATGGTAGCGAGACGCCGATCACCGATGAGATGATTGAGAAGGCCTGTGATGATATTGAAGCACCTTCACAGGAAGACGCCAAAACCCAACATTAGCCCTGACTTAGCCGGGGTTTAACCATCAAAGACACGCGTTACTGAATATTAAAACCCAGTAATTCTAGTTCGCCACGGTAAGCCGGCTCCCCGGCGCCGCTGACGCTGTAGTAACTGAACTCTCGGCGCTGGGCGTAATGTTTACGTAAACCATCAAACAATACCCCCGTTTTTCCCCCGCTGTTACCACTCTCTTTATCGAGCGCCCTGCGCATTTGTTTGTCATCTTCAGCTACCTGGTAGGATGCCAATATAGCCTGATCAAGACCCTGCCCCTTTTCGATCATTAAAGAGTCAGTCCCGCGCCCTTCGCTCCCAGTCGATAAACCTACTGCTAAAGTGCTTAGCGAATCATCAAGGGCTAGCCCAAGAGAACGGCACATGCCATCGCGCACCATCTGTGTTCCCCTCAGCCGCCCTTCCAGGCTATAACCGGCGATATGGGGTGAAGCTATATTGACCTGCCGCAACAAGTCCAGGTTGATTTCAGGTTCGCCCTCCCACACATCCAGCGCTACTTTTAAGTCGCCCCCCCTTTTTAGATGAGCGAGCAATGCCAGGTTATCAATCACCCCGCCACGGCTAGCATTGATCAACAATGCGCCGGGGCGAATATGTTGTTCCAGCACTTGCCGATTAATCAGGTGATGGGTTGGGTGCTGCCCCTCTCGTGTCAGGGGCGTGTGCAGGCAAATAATGTCAGCACTGAGCGCCGTTTCAAGATCGGTCAGGGAGCTACATTCGGCATCGCTTAAAAAAGGATCGTAAACCTCACAGCTCACACCCAGAGCGGAGAGCCGGTGAAACAAACGGCCACCAACATTGCCACAACCGACAATGCCCACTGTTTTATCACGCCACCGAGGCTCGAGGGTGCAGAAAACCGAGAACATATACTGCACCACGGCTTCGGCATTGCAACCGGGGGCATGGGCAAAGTGAATACTTTTTTGCTGCAAATATTGACGGTCAATATGGTCGGTGCCGATGGTGGCAGAACCAACAAATTGTACGCTGCTGCCTTCGAGTAATTGCTTATCGACGATGGTTACCGAGCGCACTAATAAAACATCGGCAGAGGCCACTGTAGCGGCATTAATCTCGCGCCCCGGCAAGGTCTCAACGTTGCCATAGGGGGCGAATATCTCCCCCACCGCACTCATGTTTTCATCGGCAATAATTTTCATGGTTCAAACCCGCCATAGTGTCTTTCTGCCAATGGGTCGGCAACGCCATAAAACGCCGCCAATGCAAAAAAGAATTGGCTAGCCCGCGGTGGTAGGGCGGTCCGTCGATAGCACTGCACCTGAGCGGCAACAGCTTGAGAGAAATCACTGCCCTCTTCTGAATTACTAGCCATGCCCAATAAATTATCGCTACTAATACGAAAAGGCGCAGCCGCCGCGACAGACAACATCCACTCAACCGCCTGGGGTTTGACTTCGACCGCTTCAAAGGCGCGCTGTTGGGCGGGGCTGCGTCCGTCGGGGCAATACCAGTAGCCCCAGTCCTCCTGCTGACGGCGCTGCGCACCGGCAATACACCAGTGGGCAATTTCATGCAGGGCACTGGCAAAATAGTCGGCGCGATAAAAAAGGCGATGGGGTTCAAGGCTCGATGCTGCAGGGCTGTACAAAGGCTCATCCGCACCACCCATTAACAGCGTTTGATAATCCTTATAAAAGCACTGTTTAAACAATGCTTCGAGATCAATACTGCGACGGGCTGACGTGTGTGGAGTAGCGGCTTGTAGCAATGCCATTTATTGCCGACCCGTGCGTGCCCAGTCGATAGGCTCAGCACTCAAACTGCGTGTCGGATTAATATCGAGCCCACCCCGGCGCGTGTAGCGGGCGCTGACAATTAAGTTCGACGGCTGACAGTGTTTGAGAATATCGAGAAATACCCTTTCTACACAGTGCTCATGAAAGCCCTGGTGTTCTCGGTAAGAGACCAAATAACGTAGCAAGCTACTGTGGCAAATTGGCCGACCGATATAACGCACATAAATTGTCGCCCAATCCGGTTGGCCGGTAACGGGGCAATTCGATTTCATTAAATGACTGTACAGCGTTTCATCAATGCGCTCATCGGGCTCTCCAGAAAACGCCAGCAGGTCGGCATCGGGCTGATAAATCGTACAATCCACATCCAGCTCATCCAGACACTGACCACCAAACACGGTCAAACCTTTGCGGGCATAGTCGTCGATAGTGTAGAGCTGCACAGCGACTGGCGCACCAGCCACACGGCTTAAATCATCGGCAATGGTTTGTCTCGCGGCCTGCAAAGAAGCAAAGCGATGCTGGTTAAGGGAATTGAGGTAGAGCTTGAGGGATTTTGATTCGACGATAAACGGCGATTCGCAGGGCAAGCTAAATTCACCCACCGCAACCCAGGGTTTACCTTTCGTGTCGCAGCCGCTTATTTCATAGGCCGTCCAAAGGTCTTCTCCCGTGAACGGCAAAACATTGAGCGCCCCGCTTTCAAAATCAAGCTCGGCGCGACCGGCGTCTCGCGGAATCGCAAACAATAATTGCGGCGCATAGGCCGAGGGGTAATCAACCATTTTACCGAGGGGTGTATCACTATCATTTGACGAGCTGTTTGAGTCGACAGGCATAGTTAGAATCGCATTTTCAGGAACGAAGGTTTTTGCCATTTTTTAACAGATGCATGGCGAAAAAAAAGAGTCCGGCAATCACTAGTGACAGCATTAAAAATGCCCATGTCACATCAATATCCGACACTCCCAGCAAGCCGTAACGAAAAGCGTTAACCATGTAGAGCACTGGGTTTAACAGCGACACTTTCTGCCAAAATTCCGGTAATAAACTCACCGAATAAAACACCCCGCCCAGGTAGGTCAACGGCGTTAGTACGAATGTGGGAATAATCGAAATATCATCAAAGTTTTTTGCAAAAACGGCATTAATTAATCCGGCCAATGAAAATAATATCGAGGTCATAATCACCACCGCAATGGTAACCCCCAAATGCTGAATTTGCAGCTTGGTAAAAAACAGCGATAAAAGCGTCACAATAAAGCCCACCGTCAAACCCCGTGTCACACCACCCAGTACGTAGCCGCTGAGAATAATGTAATTCGGCGTTGGTGAAACCAGTAGCTCTTCAATATTACCGGCAAATTTACTGCCAAAAAAAGACGACACCACATTGCCAAAAGAATTAGTGATAACCGCCAACATAATTAAACCCGGCACCACAAATTCCATATAAGTGAAGCCCGACATGCTGCCAATACGCGGGCCGATTAAGGTGCCAAAAATAACGAAATAGAGGGCAATGGTAATGGCCGGAGGCAGCAGTGTTTGTTGCCAGATACGGGTAAAGCGACGAATTTCTTTGACCATCAAGGTCATAAAGGCGATCCACTGCTCTCGTGCGCTCATTGAGCAAGTCCCTCTGAGGTTGCTGTCTCCTGTTGCCCTGAGCCGCCGTTAACCATCGACAAAAATAACTCCTCAAGACGATTGGCCTTGTTGCGCAAGCTGCTGACACGAACCCCTTGTGCCGTAAGCGGAACAAACAAGTCGTTCAGCGACTGTCCCTTCTCAACCACCACTTCAAAACTATGGCTGCCAATTAATTCGGTGGCATAGCCATCGAGCTGCGGGCAAGTCGTGAGCGCCTCCTGGGTATCAATCACAAACACCTCTTTATCTAGCTGGGCCAGTAGCTCGCGGGTTGTGGTGTTCTGGGTAATGGCCCCCTGGTCAATAATCGCAATGCGGCGACACAGGCTCTCGGCCTCTTCCAGGTAGTGTGTGGTGAGAATAATCGTCGTGCCCTGCTCGTTAATTTCCCGCAGAAAGTCCCACAGCGAGCGACGCAGCTCGATATCGACACCGGCGGTAGGTTCATCGAGAATCAGTAAGCGTGGCTCGTGTACTAGCGCACGGGCAATCATCAAGCGGCGCTTCATACCACCAGAGAGCATGCGCGAACGCTGGTCCTGTTTGTCCCACAGGCCGAGCCTGCGCAAATATTTTTCGGCGCGCTGTTCCGCCAGCTTGCGGGGCAGGCCGTAGTAGCCCGCCTGGGTGACGACGATATCGAAAACTTTTTCAAACTGGTTGAAATTAAATTCCTGGGGCACCACGCCGACATCTTTTTTAGCGCGGGGAAAGTCCTTGTCAATGTCGTGGCCAAAGACCGCAACAGAGCCCGTCGTTTTTCTCACCAGCGAGCTAATAATGCCAATGATGGTCGACTTACCGGCACCGTTGGGGCCGAGCAGGGCAAAAAAATCACCGGGCATGACATCGAGATCGACACCTTTCAGCGCCTGAAATCCGTTGCCATAGGCCTTGGTCAGACCTTTAATACTTAAAGCGGGAAGATCACTATTCATTGCAATAACCGGCAGTTACGTAAAAGCTATACCCGGCGAAATTGACTATCAGTCTGGGCATGGTCTTGAATTATAAGGGCACTGTAAATGCTTTTCGAGGCGACAGGTAAATGCCTAGGTTTTCCCAAGATAACCCTATCGACAGGATGAAGCGATTTTATTCGAGATAGAGCCGGCGGCAAATAGATATTGAGCGAATGTTTTTACTGTAAAGAGTAATTCGAAAATCAGCAGCCAGAACGACCGATGACTAAAATGGAGCGGGAAACCGGGTTCGAACCGGCGACCTCAACCTTGGCAAGGTTGC
>ERZ1027208.22-NODE-22-length-116997-cov-17.155179_pt1 | contig 116997 bp, 101 predicted proteins | sample MGYA00520867_ERZ1027208 | MGnify/ENA primary metagenome ERZ1027208 (study PRJEB33311, sample SAMEA4378413) | marine metagenome | biome: Marine biome; feature: Fjord; material: Water | collected 2014-07-20T08:00:00Z/2014-07-... | depth 75 m ... | reverse complement strand
AAGCTTTCACTTTAATCATGGCACATGGGGACGGGTCCATCTCATTTCGTACGGGTGTTGTCACCGTTTTAAGTGTTAATTACCTTAGGTTATCAATCAAAAAAATACCGACTTTAAAGTCGGCATCATGCGAGAAACTAAGTGCGATTTGAATCTAATTAATCGATGTCAAAGGTTCGATGGTCTTGTAAGCGCTGGCGGTAAATAAAGAGCTGTCGCCAATCGCGCTATAAGTAGGCTCAGGCTGCTCTCTCCAAACCAATAAATCATAAAATCGACGTATATTTTGTACGTAATTTACCGGTTCATTTCCACGGGCATAGCCATATCGTGTTTGCTTGTACCATTTTTTCTGAGATAAAAGTGGAAGGCGGTCTTTTAGGTCCATCCATCTTTCCGGGTCAGCACCCTGTAATTCAGTTAGCTTCTGAGCGTCTTTAACGTGGCCTGCGCCTACGTTATAAGCTGCAAGTGCAATCCATGTGCGATCTGGCTCTTGAATGTGCTTGAAGCGCTTTTTAAGTTTTGCAAAATAAGCGCTGCCACCCGTAATACTTTGAATGGGGTCCAGTCTGTTGGTGACGCCCATTTCTTTGGCTGTATTGCGGGTCAGCATCATCAACCCCCGAACGCCCGTGCGTGATTTAGCATGAGCTTTCCAGTGGCTTTCTTGGTATCCGATGGCGGCTAATAGTCTCCAGTCTAAGTCGTTTTGTGTGGCAGACTCTTGAAACAGTGCTTGGTATTCGTGCAGTCTTTCATCGGCTTGGCGAAGAAACGTTAATGTACCTACATTATCAATTTGGCTTAGGTGCCCGTAATAGCGCTCTTCTAGCTGAGATAACAGACCTGACTCTCTCATTAAGTGAAAAAAGTCGCGGGCTTCAGAAATAAGCGTCTGATCACTGTATTTCGGGAATGCCCAAGCCAGTTCTTCAGATTTACCCATATCGAATGCCGCACCAACATTGGGGTAGAAGGCCGCTAAGGCTTCAAATTCATTACTATTTACTATGGTGTAATCAATCTCACCATTTTCTACCATTCTTACTAATTCAGATACTTCAGCGTCATCGCGTTCGATCCAGCTAAGTTGTGGCATTAAATTTTGTTGAATCTTTTTAAGATTTTGAGCGTGGCTAGAATGCGCTGTCACCACAAGTGTGCCTTTTAATAGTACTTGTAGGCTTTTTGGCTTTCTTTTATCTCTGCGGTACACAAGTTTGTGAGTGACATCCATATAGCTGTCAGCGAATTGCACGCGTTCTGATCTTACTGCTGTTTTGGTAAGGCCTGCAGCGGCAAAGGCGACGGCGCCTGATTCCACTTCTGAAATTAAGTCATCTAGGCTGTCTGCTACGGTTACTTCTAGCTTTACACCTAGGTATTCAGCAAATAGTTGAGCAAGCTCGTATTCAAAGCCTGACTCTTGGTCTCGGTCTTGATAATAAGTGCTGGGGCTGTTGCGGGTGATGATTTTTAAGGTGCCGCTTTCAATGATGTCTTGATAGCCATGCTTGTTGCCAGAGTTAAGGGCGATAACAAGTACAATGCAAATCAAGCATAGAGCCATGATCACTTTCGCGACCCATTGCTGCTTTGATATTTGAGTGTTCTGCATGATAACTCCCCCTTATGAATCACATACAAAATGTGATCTAGTTCATATTTTATAATGTGATTAAAAAAAGGCCAAACTGTATTGTTAGACAATAAGAGGCAAAGTTCACATTAATGCTCTCTAGGCCCCGTAGTTGTTGATAAAAGAACTTTTAGAACTTTTAGTTATATAGGGCAGGTGCCCGACAAGCTATTAAGAAATAACCAGCTTTTAAAGGTTTTAGGGGGGATATTGCTCATGCAGTGCTGGTTAGGCTTGCGGCTTTCAAGTATAATTTCGCCTCCAATTTTTCACCATTTTACGTAGGCCAACCAGCCATGCTAAAACTGTCAGCTGCTCCTGCTCTTTCTGCTTTTCGTCGTGAAAAACTTTTAAGCAAGCTTCAATCGATCCAACCTCAGGTTACATCGGTATACGGTGAGTTTGTTCATTTTGCAGAATTAAACGCCCCATTATCAGAACAAGAGCAATCTGTTCTTGAGCGCATTTTGCGTTACGGCCCAAAAGCTGAAAAAGAATCCACATCGGGTCAAATGCTTTTGGTTGTTCCGCGTATGGGCACTATTAGTCCTTGGTCTTCAAAAGCAACTGACATAGCTAAAAACTGTGGTCTTACCAGTGTTAAGCGCATAGAGCGCGGCGTGGCTTACTGGGTTGAAGGCGCAACAGATTTAACGGCAGTGAAAGAAGCCCTTTATGATCGTATGGTTGAAACGGTATTAACCGATTTTGATGGCGCCGAAGCTTTATTCTCTCACGCCGAGCCAGCACCAATGTCACAAGTAGACATTATTACAGGCGGTCGCGAAGCCCTTGTGATTGCTAACCGTGAATTAGGTTTGGCATTAGCCGAAGATGAAATTGATTATCTTGTAGAAAACTACAATTCCTTAGGCCGCAACCCTAACGACATTGAATTGATGATGTTTGCACAGGCAAACTCAGAGCATTGCCGTCACAAAATATTCAACGCTAGCTGGGATATTGATGGTGAGTCACAAGATAAATCATTATTCCAAATGATTAAAAATACTTACGAGTGCAATAGCACCGATGTATTGTCTGCATATAAAGATAACTCTTCGGTTATTCGTGGTTCAGAAGCGGGTCGCTTCTTCCCAAATCCAGAAAATAAAGAATACACCTACAATCAAGAGCAAATGGCGATCTTGATGAAGGTTGAAACCCATAATCATCCAACAGCGATCGCGCCTTTTTCTGGTGCCGCGACTGGGTCTGGTGGTGAAATTCGTGATGAAGGTGCTACTGGTATCGGTTCTAAGCCAAAAGCGGGCTTAACGGGTTTTACTGTTTCGGATCTTAAAATCCCAGGTTACGAACAGCCTTGGGAGAGTCATTACGGTAAACCATCTCGAATTGTTTCGGCTTTAGATATCATGCTTGAAGGGCCGATTGGTGGCGCTGCATTTAATAACGAATTTGGTCGTCCAAATTTATGCGGTTTTTTCCGTACATTTGAAGACGCTGTTGGTACGGGCGCTGATAATGAGGTTCGCGGTTACCATAAGCCAATCATGATAGCGGGCGGTTACGGTAATATTCGTGAAGAACACGTTCAGAAAAAAGACATTCCAGTGGGCGGTAAGTTAATCGCGCTTGGTGGTCCGGCTATGCAAATTGGTCTAGGTGGCAGTGCTGCATCGTCAGTTGATACGGGTGAGTCCAACGAAGATTTGGATTTTGCATCGGTACAGCGTGGTAATCCAGAGATGGAGCGCCGTTGTCAGGAAGTCATTGATCGCTGCTGGCAGATGGGCGAAGACAATCCAATCGTGTTTATTCACGATGTAGGCGCGGGTGGCTTATCTAATGCATTCCCTGAGCTAATCAATGATGCAGGCCGTGGCGGTAAATTTGAGTTACGTAACATCCCAAATGACGAGCCGGGAATGACCCCGTTAGCGGTTTGGTGTAACGAATCGCAAGAGCGTTATGTATTGGCAGTGGCTCCAGAAAATTTAGCTAAATTTGAAGAGTTGTGTGAGCGAGAGCGTTGCCCGTTTGCAGTAATTGGTGAAGCCACAGAAGAAATGCACCTAACCGTTGCGGATAGTCACTTTGGTAATAACCCTGTTGATTTACCATTGCAGGTATTGCTAGGTAAGGCACCACGCATGCACCGTAGTGTTGAAACTAAGAATTTAGATTTCCCAGAAGTTTCTTTGAAAGGCATTGAATTGAAAGATGCGGCTGAGCGTGTGCTTCAGTTACCAGCCGTGGCCAGTAAAAGCTTCTTGATCACCATTGGTGATCGCTCGATTACGGGTACAGTTGCTCGAGATCAGTTTGTTGGGCCTTGGCAGGTGCCGGTTTCAGATGTTGCAGTAACGACCGCTTCTTATGACGGTTATACCGGTGAAGCAATGGCCATGGGCGAACGAACACCTTCGGCTATTATCAATGCGCCTGCGTCAGGTCGTATGGCGGTAGGTGAGGTGATAACGAATATCGCCGCATCAAAAATTGAAAAACTAAGTGACATTAAGTTATCAGCAAACTGGATGTGTGCGGCTGGCCACCCGGGTGAAGATGAAAAACTTTATCAAACTGTGAAAGCGGTCGGTATGGAGTTATGCCCTGAGTTGGGACTAACGATTCCGGTTGGTAAGGACTCAATGTCAATGAAGACAAAATGGTCAGAAAAAAGCGGCGAAGAGAAAACAGTCACATCGCCAATGTCTTTGGTCGTGACTGGTTTTGCTCCAGTTGAAGATGCACGTAAAACGCTAACGCCGCAACTTCGAGCGGATGACGAGGATACAGATTTAATTTTAATCGACTTAGGTCGCGGACATAATCGCTTGGGCGCATCTGCATTCACTCAGGTGTTTGATCAAATCGGTAATGAAGTGCCTGATGTGGTCCAGGCGGAAGACTTGAAGGCATTCTTTGCTGTTATTCAAGGTCTGAACCAAGACGATAAACTGCTTGCGTACCATGACCGCTCAGACGGTGGTTTGTGGGCTACGTTAACAGAAATGAGTTTTGCTGGTCATGTGGGTATTGATATTGATCTGGATGACCTGATAAACGATGCCGACGATGTATTGCCTGCTCTATTTTCTGAAGAATTAGGCGCGGTGATTCAGGTTCGTCAAGACGATACTAAATTTGTATTTGAATTGCTTGAGTCTGTAGGCCTGGCTGATTGTTCTCACGTGGTTGCACAAATTAGTGATGTTGATGCGGTAACGGTTAGCTTGAATGGTGAAGTACTATTAAATGAAAGTCGTATTGACCTTCAGCGTTTATGGTCGCGTACTTCTTACGAAATTCAGTCTATGCGTGATAACGCAGATTGTGCGAAGCAAGAATACGACAACTTGTTAGATGCAAATGACCCAGGCTTGCATGCTGAGTTAACCTTTGATGTAAACGAAGATGTGACACTTGGTTTGACTGAGCGGCCAAAAGTGGCGATCTTGCGCGAGCAAGGTGTGAACGGCCAAATTGAAATGGCAGCCGCGTTTGATAAAGCCGGTTTTACCACGCAAGACGTGCATATGAGTGACGTACTTTCAGGTCGAGTTACACTTGAGGGTTTCCGAGGCTTAGTTGCCTGTGGGGGCTTCTCGTACGGTGATGTTTTGGGCGCTGGCGAAGGTTGGGCGAAATCCATTTTGTTTAACGACATTGCTCGCGAGCAGTTTAAGGCTTTCTTTGAACGTGACGATGCGTTTGTATTGGGCGTATGTAATGGTTGTCAGATGCTATCTAACCTGCACGAATTGATTCCAGGGGCTGAACATTGGCCGCACTTTGTGCGCAATCAGTCAGAGCAGTTTGAAGCACGTGTGGCCATGGTGGAGGTTCAAAAAAGTGACTCTATTATGCTGGCAGGTATGGAAGGTTCACGTATGCCTATCGCAGTTGCTCATGGTGAAGGGCATGCCGAGTTTGGTTCTGAATCGGATTTAGAATCAGTGAATAAAAATACCACTGTAGCCCTGCGTTATGTTGACAACTTTGGCCTGACTACTGAAGCATACCCAGCTAATCCGAATGGTTCGGTGCAAGGTATTACAGGATTGACCGCTGCAGGCGGACGAGTAACGATAATGATGCCTCACCCTGAGCGTGTATTCCGTGCGGTTCAAAACTCTTACCAGCCAGATGAGTGGAGTGAGGATGGTGCATGGATGCGTATGTTTAGAAATGCCCGTAAATGGGTTAGCTAAACAGGGTCTATTTGTTTGATTTGAAAAAGCGACTAATTTAGTCGCTTTTTTTATGTCTGTTTATTAGGGGGGGTTAAGGGGGGTTGTTCTTATATGACTGTAAGCCCTGATGGGTTGGGTTGTTCTTGAGGCTCGCAATTCCCTCTCCCCTTTAAAATTTTTTGTAACAGGATTCTAGGCTGAATAGAGTGGTTTTGCACAGTGGAATTTACAGGTAACTAAACCGTTCGCACTGAGCAGGTGCGTAGCACCGCCCGTCGAAGTGTTAAGCTAAAATTAATAGTGACATAAAATGGTGAGGCGAGCACAAAAAAGCCAGCTAATTAGCTGGCTTTTTTGTGAATAATAAATTTTATAAAGACTTGTTATTAGTGTGTAAGGTTAGTCTTCTTTGGGTCAGGTTGTTTGGCGGCTCTGAAGAACAATCCGATGTTACCAATGCTTTGTACAAGTTCAGAGCGGGTCTTCTTTTCAGTTTCAACTAAAAGCGCTTGTTTCAGTTCGCGATCACCCACTGTGTATTTAACCTTGATTAGCTCGTGATCTTCTAGAGCACGGTTAATTTCGATTAATACGTTTTCACTCAATCCGTTGCCAGCCACGGTCACAACCGGATTTAGCTTGTGGCCAATGGATTTAAGGGCTTTTTTACGTTCTTGAGATAATGACATTGCAGCTGCTTGCTCTGGATATGATGTTATGAAGCGCTATTGATGCGCTGAATATCTTCATTATAACAGGCTTCGTGGAATTCAGTCGATCTGTTATGTATTTGAGTAATTTAAAGGCTTGGCAGGTTATTCGCTTGTTGATTACTTGAATTCTATAATCTGATCCCCAATATGTTCTAAACGAAGAGCATTTTGATGGGTTTGGGCTGGTTTTGTGGTCTGAATGTCAGTGGTATCTAAGAAAATGTGTGTATTTGAGCATATTTTACTCAGAGTAACTGGTTGGCGGTAAATTTTGTTGCCAGACTAGTGAAGTAATCGTGACTAACTATAATCAGTTGTAGTACTGTTAAAGGCTATAAAAGAACTGCACTTGACACCTAATTAAATCGGGGTTGGACCTAGGAAACATGGCAAAGAATTTAATATTATGGCTAATCATTGCCACCGTTCTTCTGACTGTATTTAAACAGTTAGACACACCGGTTTCTAATCAAGAGATTGCGTATTCTCAATTTATACAGCTTGTGCAAAGTGGGCAGGTTAAAAAAGTCACTATATCCGGCGCAACAATCGACGGTGAATTTAGTAATGGTCAGAAGTTTGAAACCATTCGTCCGGGTCATGATCCAAAGATGATGGATGATCTGCTTGAGCATAAAGTTGAAGTGCAAGGTAAAAAGCCAGAGCAGCAAAGTATCTGGAGTCAATTGTTAGTAGCGTCATTCCCAATATTGGTGATTATTGCTGTATTTATGTTTTTCATGCGCCAAATGCAAGGTGGCGGCGGCGGTGGTCGTGGGCCAATGGCATTTGGTAAGTCTAAAGCCAAGCTTCTGGGTGAAGATCAGATCAAAACAACATTTGCAGATGTCGCAGGTTGTGATGAAGCGAAAGAAGATGTTCAAGAGTTGGTTGAATTTTTACGTGATCCGGCCAAGTATCAGCGCTTAGGTGGACAGATACCACGTGGTGTCCTCATGGTTGGGCAGCCTGGTACAGGTAAGACTCTTTTAGCAAAAGCCATTGCGGGTGAGGCCAAGGTGCCTTTCTTCTCAATCTCAGGTTCTGATTTTGTTGAAATGTTTGTGGGTGTTGGTGCATCTCGTGTGCGTGACATGTTTGACCAGGCTAAGAAACAAGCGCCTTGTATTATCTTTATCGATGAAATAGATGCGGTAGGCCGCAGTCGTGGTGTTGGTATTGGCGGCGGCAACGATGAGCGTGAGCAAACTTTAAACCAATTATTGGTTGAAATGGATGGATTTGAAGGTAATGACGGAATAATCGTGATTGCAGCAACTAACCGTCCAGATGTATTGGATCCTGCGCTACTGCGCCCTGGTCGATTTGACCGTCAAGTTGTAGTGGGTTTACCGGATATTCGCGGTCGCGAACAGATATTGAAAGTTCATATGCGTAAAGTGCCTGTGTCAGACGATATTAATGCCAAGGTGATTGCCCGTGGTACTCCAGGCTTCTCAGGTGCTGACTTAGCAAACCTAGTGAATGAAGCGGCCTTGTTTGCTGCTCGTGCAGAGCGCACAACAGTGAGTATGGAAGAATTTGAAAAGGCAAAAGACAAGATCATGATGGGCGCTGAGCGTAAATCAATGGTGATGTCTGATAAAGAAAAAGAGAACACAGCTTACCATGAGGCGGGACACGCTATCGTTGGTCGCTTGGTTCCAGAGCATGACCCTGTTTATAAAGTGTCTATTATTCCTCGTGGGCGTGCTTTAGGTGTGACCATGTTCTTACCAGAAGAGGATCGTTATTCAATTAGTAAGCGCGGTATTGAGAGTAATATCTGCTCTTTATACGGTGGTCGAATTGCTGAAGAAATGACACTGGGTAAAGATGGCGTGACAACGGGTGCTTCAAACGATATTGAGCGAGCGACACAGTACGCTCGTAACTACGTGACCAAGTGGGGCCTGTCGGATAAGTTGGGCGCTCAGTTGTATACAGATGAAGAACAGGGTAGTTACTTAGGTGGTGGAAGTGGTGCACAAATGGCCCATTTATCAAACGAAACCACTGGCACAATAGACTCTGAAATTAAAGGGCTGCTTGATGACTGTTATGGTCGAGCGTTTAAGATTCTTGAAGATAATCGTGAAAAGCTAGAAATGATGAAAGATGCATTGATGGAATATGAAACCATTGATGCGCTTCAAATTGATGACATTATGAATGGTCAAAAACCTCGCCCTCCTCAATCGTGGGCAGATGATGGTGATAATGGTGACTCTTCAGGAAGTGCTGAGGCGGTTGATACAGAGGTTAAGGTAGATGTGTCAGATGATGATGCTAAGCCTGATGCTGGTGAGACTGCTACAGAGCATTAACCACTCCGAGCTGTTTGCAATAAAGAAAGGCAACACATTGTGTTGCCTTTCTTTTGTCTGCTGCATTAAAAATCTGTATAAAGCACACTTCTATTGCTTGGGTGAATGAGATGAACTTACATTGCGCTAACCGTATTTTAGATTTAACGGCTGCTCAAGTAATGGGGGTGCTTAATACAACACCAGACTCGTTTAGTGACGGCGGGCGTTATTTAGGTGTGGCTAAGGCGGTTAAGCAGGCAGATCATATGCTGAAAGATGGTGCTGCCATAATTGATGTGGGTGGTGAGTCAACTCGCCCAGGCGCAGCGCCTGTTGGCTTGCAGCAAGAATTGGATCGGGTGATTCCTGTCATTGAGAAAATATCGGCCAATTTAGATGTGTGTATTAGTGTGGATACCAGTTCACCTGAGGTTATGCGTGCCGCAAGACAAGCTGGTGCGCATATGTTGAATGACGTCAGGGCTCTGGGTCGAGAAGGTGCAATGAAAGCCGCTGCGGCAACGGGTTTGCCTGTGTGCTTGATGCATATGCAGGGAGAGCCGAGCACAATGCAGGAGAACCCATTGTATTCACAGGTGGTGAATGATGTTTATGGCTTTTTGGAAGGCCGTATAATTGCCTGTGAAGCGGCTGGGATTGAAAAAAACCGTATATTGATCGACCCAGGATTTGGCTTTGGTAAGTCATTGGCTCATAATTACCAGATATTAAATGAATTAGCGTACTTTAAAGGGTTGGGCGTGCCTGTGTTGGCTGGCTTGTCTCGAAAGACCATGATCGGCGGGGCTTTATCGGATGGTTGCGGTAACCCTCGTGAAGTGAATGGGCGCTTACAGGGCAGTGTGGCAGGGGCTTTGATTGCGGTTATGAATGGAGCCAAAATCGTCCGTGTTCATGATGTCAGGGAAACGTCTGATGCACTCAGAATTTTTAAGGCGACTCAGCAGAATGGCTTGGTCGCTTGATTGAAACAAAACAATAAAAACGAACGAATTAGCAGGATAAGGAAAAGTCATGTCTCGTAAATATTTTGGTACAGACGGTATTCGCGGTCGTGTAGGCGATGCGCCTATTACACCTGATTTTATCATGAGATTGGGGTTTGCTGCAGGCAAGGTTTTTGCCAGTCAGGGCAAGCGTAAGATCTTAATTGGTAAGGATACTCGTATATCTGGCTATATGTTTGAATCCGCTTTGGAAGCGGGTTTGTCAGCAGCTGGTGTTGATGTTGGCTTGCTAGGGCCAATGCCAACACCGGGTATTGCCTATTTGACCAGAACATTTCAAGCCGATGCCGGTATTGTTATCAGTGCATCGCATAATCCGTATTATGATAATGGCATCAAGTTCTTTTCTGGTGACGGAAGTAAGCTGGATGACGAGACTGAAAATGCGATAGAAGATTTACTGGATCAGCCAATGGAGTTGGTTGAGTCGGATCAACTTGGTAAGGCTCGTAGAATTGAAGATGCAGCGGGTCGTTATGTTGAATTCTGCAAGAGTACCGTGTTTGGTTTAAGCCTTAAGGGTATGCGTATTGTTTTAGATTGCGCGCACGGAGCGACCTACCAAATTGCACCGCTGGTTTTTGATGAGCTAGGTGCGGATGTTGTCACGATTGGTAATGAGCCAGATGGTTTGAATATTAACGAGAAGGTCGGATCAACGTCTCCAAAAGCTTTGCAAGCGAAGGTGGTCGAGCTTCGTGCTGATCTGGGTATTGCTTTTGATGGTGATGGTGATCGTGTTGTTATGGTCGATCATAAAGGTGAATTGGTGGATGGTGATGAGCTTATCTATATGATTGCTCGTAATCAATATGATCAGGATGCCTTGCAAGGTGGGGTTGTCGGGACGCTGATGACAAACCTGGGTATGGAGTTGGCCCTAAAGGATTTGAATATCCCGTTTGTTCGCGCAAATGTTGGTGATCGCTATGTTATGCAGCAGCTTCAAGATCATAATTGGGCGTTAGGTGGTGAAAACTCGGGGCATATATTGTGCTTGAATGCGACCACAACAGGGGATGGTATTGTCGCTGCTCTTCAGGTCTTGCAGGCACTTAAGGCGCACGGTAAAAAGCTTCATGATTACAAAAAGGGCATGACTAAACTTCCCCAGATCATGAAGAATGTGAAAGTTTCAGATAAGAGCGTTGTCGATGCGCCAAATGTGATCGAAGCTGTTAAGCAGGCTGAGGTGGAATTTGCAGGTCGAGGTCGCATTTTATTGAGGCCTTCTGGTACAGAGCCTGTTGTTAGGGTAATGGCTGAAGGTGAAGATGAAGTCTTGGTGAATATGCTGGTCGATCGATTGGTTGAGGTGGTAAGTGGAGCGGCTTAAGGGTTGCTAGTGTCTATAATGGTGGGTAGTTAAGGGGGCTGTGGCTTGCTTGATTTACCTATCTTATGTAGTATCGCCACCTTCCTGTGGTAGAGGAATTAAAATGCGTCAAAAATTAATAGCGGGTAACTGGAAGATGAACGGCTCTTTAGCTGAGAATCAAACCAGGTTGACGCAATTGGTGTCGGGTCTAAAAGCCATTGCAGCCCAAGTTGCTGTGAGCGCTCCTGCACCATATTTAGCGCAGTGTCGCAGCAGTCTGGCAGCCTCTGATATTCAATGGGGAAGCCAAAACGTTAGTGAATACAAGCAGGGTGCATATACAGGTGAAATAAGCTGTAGCATGTTGCAAGATTTTGGATGCACATTTGCCTTGGTTGGGCATAGTGAGCGTCGAGAGTTATTTGCTGAAACGAACCAGCAGGTGGCTGATAAATTTTCTGCAATAATTGAGGCTGGCTTAGTGCCTGTTTTATGTGTTGGAGAAACACTGGAGCATCGCGAGAGCGGTGCAACAGAGCAGGTGATTTCTGAGCAGATTCAGGCTGTATTAAATCAGGTTGGAATTAAAGGCTTTGAAAATGCAGTTGTTGCTTATGAGCCTATATGGGCCATAGGAACTGGAAAGACGGCAAGTCCAGAGCAGGCTCAGGAAGTACATAGTGCTATTAGAACTCAGTTGAATGAATTAGACTCTGAAATAGCTCAAAAAATACAAATTTTATACGGCGGTAGTGTTAAACCAAGTAATGCAGCTGCAATATTTGCTCAGGCAGATGTTGATGGTGCTTTGGTTGGCGGTGCAGCTCTTAACGCACAAGATTTTATTGAAATCTGTAACGCAGCAAGTTAGGCAGGATAATGGAAAGTATAATTTTAATTGGTCATATCATTGTAGCCATCGTAATTATTGGATTGGTGTTATTGCAGCAAGGTAAAGGCGCTGATGCAGGCGCTAGCTTTGGTGGCGGTGCCTCTCAAACAGTATTTGGTAGTGAAGGGTCTGGTAACTTCCTGACAAGCTCTACATCTGTATTGGCTGTAGCGTTCTTTATTACGAGCTTTGCATTGGCTTATTATGCTAAAGAAAGAGCAACGGGTCTTGTTGATGAAGGTTTGCCTTCTATTTCAGTTGAGCAGCCTGTTGAGGCGGCTGTAGAGTCAGAAGTGCCTGTGCTAGATGAAGGTACAGTTTTAGATGCGCCTTTGATCGATTGATAGCGTGTTCGGTTAAGCGGATGTGCTGAAATTGGTAGACAGGCAGCGTTGAGGTCGCTGTGTGCGAAAGCACGTGAGGGTTCAAGTCCCTCCATCCGCACCATTTTTAAACGGACAATTGTCCGTTTTTTTACATCTGCAGCTTAAGCGTGTAAATCAATTGCCGGATAGACAGGTATGCCTTGCTGATTGCTGGGCTTATCTCTATAATGCGCACTGTTTTTGGCGCGGGATGGAGCAGTCTGGTAGCTCGTCGGGCTCATAACCCGAAGGTCGTCGGTTCAAATCCGGCTCCCGCAACCATTATTTAGCAGTATTGACGACATTGTCGTAGATTTAAGCCTTGTTTTTTGGCTACTGTGAATTACCAGCTATTATGAAGTTGGTAATAATGACTCATGAAGAGTCTGAAGTAGGTTAGTTTACTAACTCTTCACTAAGATTTTATATCCAGTTCGTTATGCGATCTGATGATTTGAAACCCCTGGTGAAATCATTTTATGAAGGTAATAAAATGATTTCGATAAGGGGTTTTTTGTTGGTGGCTCGTGTAGAGCTGTCATTATTAGCAAGATATAAATGCTAATAACTGTGCTTAGGCAGCTGTTTTGACTAAGTATTGGATTCGTACTTTTTATTTGCGTGGAGTGAATGTGGCGAGTAAAGAACAGCAATTAAATGATTTATTAAAGCCAGTTGTAGAGGCGTTAGGCTTCGACTTGTGGGGGCTTGAATATATTTCGCAGGGCAAAAACTCTGTGTTGCGTGTTTACATAGATAAAGAAGCAGGCATTTCCGTTGATGATTGCGCTTTAGTGAGTCGTCAAATTAGTGGTGTAATGGATGTCGAAGATCCAATTACAAGTGAATACAATCTAGAAGTTTCCTCTCCAGGATTGGATTGTCCCATATTCACAATTGAGCAATTTAAGCAATTTATTGGTGGGTTAGTTGAAGTGAAGTTACGTTATGCCTATGAAGGTCGACGTAAGTTTAAAGGTCAACTTGTTGGTGTTGAAAACGAAGAAGATATAGTTGTTCATGTAGATAGTCATGAATATCTTTTACCGATTGATGCCATCGATAAAGCCAATTTAATATTCCAAGAAATCAAAGGTAAATAGGACTACTGAGGGCAAATTTATGAGCAAAGAAATACTGCTGGTAGCCGAAGCTGTCTCTAACGAAAAAGGCGTAGAGCAGGAAGTCATTTTTGAGGCCATTGAACTGGCTTTAGCGGCTGCGGCGAAAAAACGTTACGATGATGAAGAACCAGAAATACGCGTGGTTATTGACCGCCGTACCGGTGAGTTTGAAACTTACCGTAGCTGGTTGATTGTAAGCAATGAAGTGGTTCCTGCTTTAGGCTCTGAGCTTAATATGCAAGAAGCAGCTGACATTGATACAAAGCTTCAAGAAGGTGATACCCATGAAGAACAGGTCGATAATCCTGGTTTTGGGCGTATAGCTGCGCAAGCTGCTAAACAAATCATTATGCAAAAAGTTCGCGAAGCTGAGCGAGCTAAAATTACTGCAGCTTATCAAGATCGTATTGGCGAGTTAATTCACGGTACCGTGAAAAAAGTAACGCGCGATAATATCATTTTAGATTTGGGTGCTAACGCCGAAGGCCTGCTTCCTCGAGACCAATTGGTCGCTCGTGAAGTATTTCGTATTGGTGATCGTACTCGTGCGGTATTGATGGAAATTAATCCTGAAAATCGCGGCCCTCAGCTTATGTTGAGTCGTTCTTCAAATGAGATGCTGATTGAGCTTTTCACTATTGAAGTGCCAGAAATTGGCGAAGACACAATTGAAATTAAAGCGGCTGCTCGTGATACGGGTAGCCGAGCTAAGATCGCTGTTAAATCTAACGATCAGCGTATCGATCCGATTGGTGCTTGCGTAGGAATGCGTGGCGCTCGCGTACAAGCTGTTTCTAATGAATTAGGTAATGAGCGTGTAGATATTGTTCTTTGGGATGATAATCCAGCGCAACTTGTTATTAATGCATTAGCGCCTGCTGAAGTTGAATCCATTATTATGGATGAAGAAACTAACGCTATGGACGTTGCTGTAACAGAAGATCAATTGGCAATTGCCATTGGTCGTGGTGGTCAAAACGTTAAGTTAGCTTCTGAGTTAACTGGCTGGACCATTAATGTAATGACAGAAGAAGAAGCGGGCGCAAAACAAGAAGAAGAAGCGGGTTCTCTAGTAGAGAACTTGATGAAGGCTTTGGATCTTGATGAAGATGTGGCTTCTGTGTTGGTTGACGAAGGCTTCACAGGACTGGAAGAGGTTGCTTATGTACCTCGCGAAGAAATGTTAGAAGTTGACGGTTTTGATGAAGAAATCGTAGATGAGTTACAAAGTCGCGCTAAGGATATATTGCTGACTCAAGCAATTGCATCTGAAGAAAAACTTGAAAACGCGAAACCTGCGGAAGACCTTCTTACAATGGAAGGAATGGATCAGCACCTGGCCTTGGTGTTGGCAAGTCGTGGCATCTGCACAATGGAAGATCTCGCTGAACAGGGCGTAGATGATATCGTCGGTATTGAAGATATTGATGAAGTAAAGGCCGCTCAATTAATTATGACCGCGCGTAAGCCTTGGTTTGAAGAAACTGAGTAGTAAGGTTAGCGGAGGAGAATATTCGAATGGCAGAAGTCACGGTTAAACAATTAGCTGCAGCAGTGGGCTCACCAGTTGAGCGATTGTTACAGCAAATGAACGATGCTGGTCTACCACATAAAAGTGGTGACGAGACAGTTAACGATCAGCAGAAAGTTGTATTGTTAACGGCTCTTAAAAAGAGTCACGGCGAAAAAGAAGCTGAACCTAAAAAGATCGTATTAAAGCGTAAAACAACCACAACCCTAAATACTGGGTCTGGTAAAAAAGCGGTTAATATCGAAGTACGTAAGAAACGTACGATCGTTGAAGGCGAAGAAAACAAAGCAGCTAAGCCTGCGGCTAAAGGCAAACCTGGTGAACGTAAACCTGGCGGAGAGCGCAAACCTGCTCCACGTTCGGGCGCTCCTTCTCGTCCAGGTGGTGCTCCGGCTCGTCCGGGCGGTGCCCCAGCACGCCCTGGCGCTCCATCATCTCCGTCAGGTGATGATCGCGGAAAGAAAAAAGAATTCCGTAATAAAGATAAAGAAAAAGGTCGTGGCTTTAACGATCGTGGTGGTAAGGGTCGTGGCGGTGCTGGAAAGCGTCGTGATAACGATGATAGAAGCCGCGGTAAGCGCCGTCCTAATGATGATGCAGAGCATCAGTTCCAGCAGCCAACAGCGCCAATTATTCGCGAAGTTGAGCTAAAAGGCGAAACCATTACAGTGGGCGATCTAGCTCAAGGTATGGCCGTTAAAGCTGGTGAAGTAATTAAAGAGCTTATGAAGCTTGGTGTAATGGCAACCATTAACCAGATCCTAGATATGGATACTGCGATTCTAGTAATCGAAGAAATGGGTCATAAATATACGCAAGTAAGTGATAACGCTTTAGAAGATAGTTTCTTAGAAGAAATTAAAGTCGAAGGCGATCAAGTGTCACGTGCACCTGTTGTTACTGTAATGGGTCACGTTGACCATGGTAAAACATCACTGCTTGATTACATTCGTACTACGCGAGTAACCAGCGGTGAAGCCGGTGGTATTACACAGCACATTGGTGCTTATCACGTAGAAACTGATAAAGGCATGATCACGTTCCTAGATACACCGGGACACGCCGCGTTTACACAAATGCGTGCACGTGGTGCTCAAGCCACTGATATCGTAATCCTAGTAGTTGCTGCTGATGATGGTGTTATGCCTCAAACAGAAGAAGCTGTTCAGCATGCTCGTGCAGCTGGCGTGCCGATCGTTGTTGCAGTGAACAAAATGGATAAAGAGTCAGCTGATCCAGATCGTGTTAAAAACGAATTGGGCGCGAAAGATGTTATCCCTGAAGAGTGGGGCGGCGACGTACCATTCATGCCTGTTTCAGCGCATACAGGTGAAGGCATTGATGCATTACTAGATGCAGTATTACTGCAATCTGAAATGCTTGAATTAACAGCAGTAGAAAACTGCCCTGCAACGGGTGTAGTGGTTGAATCTCGTCTTGATAAGGGTCGCGGTCCAGTTGCAACATTGTTAATACAAAATGGTGAGCTTAAGAAAGGCGACATCGTATTAGCAGGTACTTCTATTGGTCGTGTTCGTGCATTACTTGACGAAAACAGCAAGCCAATTGATACGGCTGGTCCATCTATTCCTGTAGAAATTCTAGGTTTGGATACACCGCCTGGTGCGGGTGATCAGTTCATCGTTGCTGAAAGTGAAAAACGAGCTCGTGAAGTGGCATCACAGCGCTTTGCCAAAGCTAAAGAAGTTTTCCAAGCTAAGCAGCAAGCCGCTAAGCTTGATGCACTGTTCAATATGAGCGGCGCAGCTGAAGCAAGTAGCCTAAACATTGTTGTTAAAACAGATGTGAAAGGTTCTTTAGAAGCATTGGTAGGTGCGCTACAGCAGCTGTCTACAGATGAAGTTAAAGTAACCATCGTATCCAGTGGTGTTGGTGGTATTACAGAGACAGATGCTAACTTAGCATTTGCTTCTAACGCTGTGCTGTTTGGTTTTAATGTTCGTGCTGATGCTGCGGCTAAGCGTGTTGTTGAAACAAACGGTTTAGATATGCGTTATTACAGCATCATTTACGACCTGATTGATGATGTTAAGCAAGCGATGTCTGGCTTACTGGCTCCTGAGCTTCGTGAAGAAATTGTTGGTATCGCACTGGTACGTGAAGTATTCAGTTCGCCTAAGTTTGGTGATATTGCGGGTTGTATGGTGACAGAAGGTTCTGTACATCGTAATAAACGCATTCGCGTACTGCGTGATAACGTTGTGGTATTTGAAGGTGAGCTTGAATCACTTCGTCGCTTTAAAGATGATGTTGATATTGTTCGCAACGGTACTGAATGTGGTATCGGCGTTAAGGGCTACAATAATGTTAAAGAAGGCGATCAAATCGAAGTCTTTGATGTTACAGAGTTTGCTCGTACCATTGATTAAGCCCATTTCGCATTGCGAGATAGCTTAAACACAAACCGCCGCTGTAACTGCATTGTTACCGTGGCGGTTTAGTTGTTTTAAAGAGAAGTAAAAAAATGGCAAAAGATTACAGTCGCACCCAGCGTTTGGGTGAACAAATCAAGCGTGATCTTGCACAAATGCTGCAATTTCAAGTTAAAGATCCGCGTCTTGGTATTGTTACCTTGAATGCAGTGAAAGTAGCATCTGACCTTGGTTATGCTGATATCTATTTTACGGTTATGAAGCCGGGAATGGTTGAGGCCGATGATGCAACCGTAAAAGAAACGGAAGCCGTGTTACAAGATATGGCTGGCTTTTTACGTTCAGAATTATCGCAAGTGATGACAACTCGAATTACGCCTTTATTGCGTTTTCATTATGACGTGGCACTTGTGCGCGGTCATATGCTAACAAGCTTGATTAATAAAGCCGTTGGTGAAGATAAAGATCGCAATGGCGACGACAAAGACGGTAGCGATGACGAATAGTCATTGCTCGTTTTTCTCTTAATTTAGTTTTAGCGATAAAACACCCCATTCTATTTTTGCTTTTTGAAGTATGAGGAAAGCATGGCGCGTAAACGCAAAGGTCGTGAAATCAGCGGCATCTTAGTAATTGATAAGCCCTCTGGTATGACTTCTAATGGGGTCCTGCAGAAAGTTAAATGGCTTTATCAAGCTCAAAAAGGTGGCCATACAGGCGCTCTAGATCCCATTGCTACTGGGGTACTGCCCATATGCTTGGGTGAGGCGACTAAGTTTAGTCAGCGTTTGTTAGACAGCGATAAGCGTTATACCACTCGAGTTCAGTTAGGCGAATGCCGTGATACAGCTGATGTCGAAGGCAAGGTGGTTGAAACGGCCGATATTCCTAAATTATCAGAATCTCAAATTGAGTCAGCTTTAGTGCAATTTCGTGGTGAAATTACACAGGTGCCTCCTATGTACAGTGCCTTGAAGCATGAAGGTAAAAAGCTGTATGAGTTGGCTCGAGAAGGGGTGGAATTTGATATTCAATCCAAAGCACGTAAGGTGACGATTCATAAACTTGAGCTAATTGGCTTTGGTTCAGACTATCTAGAGCTTGATGTTACCTGTTCTAAGGGCACGTATATTCGTTCATTGGCTGAAAATGTGTCAAAAGCCTTGGGCACATTAGGGTTTGTAGCTGTGCTACGCCGTTTGTCAGCAGGACCTTATGATGCTGATATGATGCTCACTATCGATGACTTGATAGCATTGAAAGGCCAGGAGGAATCAACTCCTGAGACCGATTATACGGCCATGGATGAGCGGCTTCTTCCGACCTATACAGCGCTAGAAACAGTGCCTATCATTCATGTGACCTTAGAACAGGCCAAAGACCTACAATTTGGGCGCGCAATTACTGCTCCAGATACTGGTGAGAGGCCCTTACCTCAGGTACAATTGCGCCTCAAACAAGACCAGCTCGATTTATTGCTTGGTATTGGTGAGCTAGATGCCCAAGGTGTGATTGCACCTAAGCGTTTATTAAAAGTCCCTGAGTTGGACGCGTTATTGGCTAATAGTCAGTAAACATCAAGCTTGTGGCAGGTAGTCCCGCTGTTTATATGCACGGTGGTGACCCTATAATATTAATGCATATAAGCAAGAGGAATATCTCATGGCTTTAGATGCTCAAGCGAAAGCTGCCATCGTTAAAGAATACCAAACTGCTGAAGGCGATACTGGTTCTCCTGAAGTACAAGTTGCGCTTTTAACTAACAACATTAATGGCTTGCAGGATCACTTTAAAGTGAACAAGCAGGATCACCATTCTCGTCGTGGTTTGATTCGCATGGTAAACCAACGTCGTAAATTGTTGGATTACCTAAAGGGTAAAGACATCGTTCGTTACTCTTCTCTAATCAAGCGTCTAGGTCTACGTCGCTAAGATTAGTTAAAGCTTAAGCCCCCTGAAAAGGGGGTTTTTGCTTTATGAAGCCCAAAGTTTCAACGGAAGGCTTACAATGTAGGAAGCGGGATGGCCCGTTAGAAGACTTATCGAAATACTTTAATTAAATAAAGTGATGAGCTTCAAAGCAATAATAAATATTATTAATAATAGCTAATATATTCATTCAATTTGTTCGGTGTTTCTAACCATTTGCCTTTTTCTGCTTGTATGCACAAGCAGTCATTAAGGGCTAATGCTTGGAAATACAGACAAAAAATATTTAGTTATCATATAAAAGTGAAAGGAAAACTATGCTTAATTTGACTCCTGTAACCAAAACTTTTCAGTTTGGTAATCAAGAAGTTACGTTAGAAACACAACGTATTGCTCGTCAAGCAAACGGTGCTGTATTGGTTACTATCGGTGGTACACAGGTACTTGCAGCGGTAACAGGTAAGAAAACTTTAAGACCTGGCCAAGATTTTTTCCCGTTGACTGTAAACTACCAAGAAAGATACTACGCAGCTGGTAAAATTCCTGGTGGCTACATCAAGCGTGAAAACCGTCCAAGTGAAAAAGAAACACTAACAAGTCGTTTGATTGACCGTCCAATTCGCCCATTATTCCCTGCTGGTTACATGAACGAAGTACAAGTTGTTCTTCAAGTAATGTCTGCTGACACAGAAAACGATCCAGATATCGCAGCAATGATCGGTGCATCAGCTGCACTATCTGTTTCTGGTATCCCATTCGACGGCCCAATTGGCGCGGCGCGTGTTGCTTATACTGCTGAAGGTGGTTATGTACTTAACCCAACTTTCGAACAGCTTAAAACATCTTCTCTAGACATGGTTGTGGCGGGTACTTCTGACGCAGTACTAATGGTTGAATCTGATGCATTAGAGCTAAGCGAAGACGAAATGCTTGGTGGTGTATTATTCGCACACGAAGAATACCAGTGTGTTATTAAAGCCATTGAAGAGTTTGCTGCTGAAGACGCGACTGAAAAGTGGGTATGGACTGCTCCTGAAACAAACACTGCTTTGTACGAAGCTATGAAGACTGTTGCTTTTGATGCGCTAACTACCGCTTATCAAACAAGCGACAAAATGGATCGTTATACTCAAATTGACGCTATCAATGCTGATATTAAAGCGAAGCTTTTGAAAGAAGGCGACGAAGATAATTCAGAAGATATTTCTAAGTTGTTCAAGAAGCTACAAAAAGAAGTAGTACGTGAGCGTATTGTTTCTAACGAGCCGCGCATCGATGGCCGTGACAACAAAACTGTACGTGACCTAAACATCCAAGTAGATGTTCTTAAAGGCACACACGGTTCTGCATTGTTCACACGTGGTGAAACACAGTCTATCGGTACAGTAACTCTAGGTTCTACTCGTGACGCTCAAACAGTTGAGTTTTTACACGAAGTAACCAAAGATAATTTCATGTTCCATTACAACTTCCCTCCTTACTCTGTAGGTGAGTGTGGTCGTATGGGCGCACCAGGTCGTCGCGAAGTTGGTCACGGTCGTTTAGCTCGTCGTGGTGTTCAAGCCATGATGCCTAAAGTAGAAGACTTCCCGTATACGGTACGTGTTGTTTCTGAAATCACAGAATCTAACGGTTCTTCTTCAATGGCATCAGTATGTTCGGCATCTCTTGCATTGATGGACGCTGGCGTACCAATAAAAGCACCTGTTGCTGGTATCGCGATGGGTCTTGTTAAAGAAGGCGATCGCTTCTCTGTTCTTACTGATATTCTTGGTGATGAAGATCACTTAGGCGATATGGACTTTAAAGTAGCGGGTTCTGAGCAAGGTATTACTGCACTTCAAATGGATATCAAGATTCAAGGTATCACTGAAGAAATTATGGAAATCGCACTGGGCCAAGCGCTTGATGCTCGTATGACCATTCTTAAGCAGATGAACGAAGTGATGTCTTCACATCGCAACGAAATGCCTGATAACGCTCCAACTTACCTAACTCTTAAAATCCCTTCAGACAAAATTGCTGAAGCGATTGGTAAAGGCGGCGCAACTATCCGTGGTATTTGTGACGAAACTGGCGCTGACGTAGACATCGGTGATACTGGTGTAATCAGCATTTTTGCATTAACAAAAATTGCTGCAGAAAAAGCCAAAGGCATGTTTGAAGCTGTAACAGCTGAAGCCGAAGTAGGAACAATCTACGAAGGTAAAGTACAGAAGATTGTAGACTTCGGTGCGTTCGTAAACATCTTGCCTGGTAAAGATGGCCTTGTGCACATTTCTCAAATCGCTGAAGACCGCGTAGAAAATGTTGCAGATCACCTAACCGAAGGTCAGGTTATTAAAGTTAAAGTGCTTGATGTTGATAACAAGGGCCGCATTAAGCTGACCTTGAAAGGCATTGAATAAGCTTTAGTTTAAAGCTAGCTTCGTGGCCTAACGGTCACGCTGCGGTATTAAATATATAATCCACTTAATCTCTATTAAGTGGATTTATTTGCATAAAAGACATCAAAAAATTAAGCACATAGCTTAGTAGGGGAGCCCCTCATGATAATTGAAAACAAAAAAGTAGTGACCATTGAGTTCACTGTTAAAAATGCAGACACAAACGAGTTAATCGAAACATCTGTTGGTGGTGAAGCATTACTTTACCTTCACGGTTATAACAATCTTGTTCCTGGTCTAGAAAATGCTCTTACTGGTAAAGCAGTTGGCGATAAGTACGAAGTACTTGTTTCTCCAGAAGAAGGTTATGGCGTTCGTGACGACAGCCTTTTAGAAACCGTTCCTCGTGAAATGTTTCAAGGTGTTGACGATATCTCTGTAGGCATGGAATTTACAGCTGACGGTCCACAAGGTCCTGTTGTTGTAGAAGTAAAAGCACTTGATGAGAAGACTGTGACCGTTGATGCGAATCACCCTCTAGCAAGCGTACCTTTATCATTTAGTGGTGAAGTTAAAGATATACGTGACGCGACAGAAGAAGAGCTTGAGCATGGGCATGTGCATGGTGAAGGCGGTCACCAGCATTAATTAGTACTTAATTAATGACTAAGCATTTTCTGGTGAGTCTTTGAAAATGTGAAAAAGCGGAATTTGAGGTATCTTATTGATATCTCTATTCCGCTTTTTTTATATCCTTCTATTAATATCAGTCTCTCATTCTCTTTCTATCTAAAGATCTCCCGCTGGTTTCGGCAAAATAAGCAGTTATTACTACACTTAACTAATAGTGCGGTGTGAGTAGCTTTTCATGTGTATGTACCAATTCAAAAATGGATCTCAATGTCAGCTAGAAAACCTAGGTAAAGGGTTCTGCTTTTGGCATGACCCTACGGTGAATAAGGCGGGTAAGAACCTTACTTTAGAGTTAGAAACAATCGCAAAAGACGGTCACTGCATGGAAGGCTTTTATCTAACACGAGCCAACCTAGAAGGTATTAACCTAGTCTGTCACGGTAAGAAAGAAGGGTATAGCCTAGCGAGAGCTGATCTTTACAGGGCCAATTTAAGAGGGGCTCATTTGTTTCATGTGGATCTAGAAGAAGCCTCTCTGATGAAAGCCGACTGTAGAGAGGCTAATTTACATTTTGCCAACTTAAAGCGGGTGAACTTACTTGGGGCAAAATTCGAAGGGGCTAAGATTGAGAATATTGACTGGGGAGAACAGTTATTACATGAAGAAAAGGGGCGTGAAGCTCGAAAGGCCAAAAGACACAATGAAGCCAATGACTTTTTTGAGCAGGCCGAGGAAATTTGTAGAAGCTTTCGTAAGGTAAGTGAGCTTCAGGGATTATTTGAATTGGCTGGGTATTTCTTTTATGAAGAAATGATCATGCGTCGCTATCAAATGCATAAATGGTCAACACAAAGGGCGATTTCAAAGTTGGTTGATGTGTTTTGCGGCTACGGTGAAAGACCGTTGCGCGTGATTCTATTCTCTCTCGCATTTATTGTGATTTGTGGGTTGGCCTACTTTGTACTGGGTGTGTCTGATGGCGGTACTTTGGTCGTGATCAATAGTTCTAGCTCGATGTCTGAAAATTTTATGAGCCTGGCTAAATCCCTTTATTTTAGTGTGGTTACTTTTACTACCTTAGGTTATGGGGACCTTGTGCCTCTTGGTGTCAGCCGCTTGGTAGCTGCAATCGAAGCGTTTGCAGGCAGTTTTACACTTGCATTGTTTGTAGTGGTTTTTGTAAAGAAAATGACACGCTAATCATAGAAAATAACAACAGACAATTAAGTGGCATTTTGAGCCATAAACAGGGCTGGCTATTGGCACGGTATGACTTAATGGTTAAGCTCAGGCTTATAATAAAATCATTAAATAATAAAAATAAGTCGGAGATATTTTATGCAGGCAGATTTGCTTACCACCGTAATATTACCAGCGTCGCTTTTTGTCATTATGCTAGGCATGGGTTTGGCTTTAAAACCTATGGATTTCAAAATGGTCATACTACGTCCAAAAGCCGTATTGATTGGTTTGGTGGCTCAGATGCTTATCTTACCTTTAATTGCTTATGGCATCGTTTTATTATTTGGTATGACGGGCGCGTTAGCTATGGGCATGATGATTTTAGCTTTATGCCCAGGTGGCACAACTTCAAATTTATATACGTATCTTGCAAAGGGTGATATTGCGCTTTCGGTTACGCTTACATCAATTGTTAGTTTGATTGCGCCGTTTACAGTGCCTCTATTTATCGTGATGTTTATGGGAATGTTAATGGGTCAAGAAGAATACATTCACTTACCTGTGTTAAAAACGATTCTTCAGTTAGTGGTTATTACTATCATCCCAATCAGTATCGGAATGGTGATCAATTACTTTAAGCCAGTATTCGCTGAGAAAGCTGAAAAACCTGCCAAGATTTTTTCTATTGTATTTTTGTTTTTAATTGTTGTGGGAATATCCGTTAAAAATATTACTGAGATGGGCAATTATTTTGCACAAGCAGGTTTGGCGACATTATTACTAAATGTGACTTGTATGGTGGTTGGTTACGGAGCCGCTAAGTTGGCAAAACTGAATGAAGCGCAAAGTAAGGCAATCGGAATTGAAGTAGGCTTTCAAAATGGAACCCTAGCCATTGTTATTGCACTCACGTTATTAAACAGTACGGAGATGGCCATAGCGGCAACGACTTATAGTGTGGTTATGTTTATAACTGGGGCATTGTTTGCATGGGCTTTAAATAGAAAATCCAGAGTGGCAGTTGAAGCAAGCGCTTAAGTTAAATTGTAGATGTGAATAAAGTGTAGTGCTTCTTAAAATAAAAAACGCCGATTAATCGGCGTTTTTTATGCGTATCAAAGGGCGTCAGTATTACTGACGAATGCCTTCAACGTATAGCTCTAGAAGAACAGTTTCAGATGCGGGGCCAAGATTAAAATTAATATCAAAATCTTTTAACTTGAATTCGGTAGTGCCTTCAAAGCCACGACGAAAACCACCCCAAGGGTCGCTGCCACCACCAATTTCAGATGCATTGATGACAACGCTTTTGGTCACACCATTTAGTGATAAGTCACCAGTGATATCCACTTTACCTTTCCCTTTACTTGTCACGTTTGTGCTTTTAAACGTAGCGGTAGGGTGTTTCTTAACGTTTAAAAAATCTTTTCCGCGTAAATGTTGATCACGTTCAGCGTGGTTTGAATCAACGCTGCTGGTTTTTATTGAAACATTAACCGCTGAAGCATTTGGAGACTTTTCATCGTAAGTGATCGTACCGTCAAAATCATTAAAGCGACCTTTAAGCCAGCTGTAACCTAGGTGCTTAATTTTGAACTCAATAAAAGCATGCATGCCTTTTTTATCAATTTGATAGGTTTCAGCTGAAAATACCGAGCTGCTTAGGCTGAGTGCTAATGCTGCGCCGATTACTTTAAGTGTGTGCTTCATGTTATCTCCTAGTTTATTGTTTAGTTAAGTTGTTGCTTGTGGAATTGGTTTTGTAGGGTGTATTAGTTATAGCATGCGTTTCAATGTTTGGTCTTTATCGATTAAGTGGTGTTTTAGGGCGCCAGCCACATGCAATGTGACCAAGCCAATTAAAATGTAGGCAGCCCACTCATGTACGGCACCAGCAATCTCTTCTTGTTCCGCAAAAGGAGTAAATAAAGCGGGTACTTCGAATAGTCCAAATACTTCAATGCCACGGTTGTCTGCTGTACCAATCAGGAACCCAGAAATTAATATACTGGTGAGTAATAGGTACATAGCAAAATGAGTTAGGTGAGCGATTTTTATTTCCCATGCTTTATGGTTGCTTAGTGGTGTAGGCGATGGCAGTTTCAAGCGAAAAAAGAGTCGGGCAAAAAAAATCAAAATCAGCACAATGCCAAAACTCTTGTGTATGTCAGGGGCGGTTTGATACCAGCTGCTGTAATAATCAAGTGTTCGCATCCACACACCCAAAGCGAACAGGCTCAGAATGATAATGGCGCTTACCCAATGCAGAAGCTTTTGTGGTGTGTGGTATTGATTCAAAGCAAAGGCCTCGTGAGTTGATACGTTAACTATAAAGCAAAAAAATCGATAGATGGCCTTAAAAAGTCGAAGGGTATAATCTAAAAACTTGATGTATTGGCCTAAATAGCAGTATTCAAATGCTTTTGTGTCCTTTAAAGTAAATTAGTGGTCTCAAAATGCAGCTGAGCTTTATAGGCTAAGCTAGCATAATGAATAATCAACTAACCCAATAAAAATAATAAGCAACTAAGAGAGGGCCTGATTAATGAGCGACAAACGCATTTCAAGTTTTAAAGAGTTCTATCCTTTTTATCTGGCTGAACACAGTGACCCTGTATGCCGCAATTTACACTTTGTAGGCAGCACCCTAGTATTGGCTGCTCTGGCTTATATTATTGCAACATCACAATATACCTATTTATGGTCGCTTCTAGTGATTGGCTATGGGTTCGCTTGGGTGGGGCATTATTTCTTTGAGCATAACCGGCCTGCTACATTCAAATATCCGCTTTATAGCTTTGCTTCAGACTGGGTGATGTTAGCTCAATTTGTAACAGGGCGATTACCCACAGAGTATTTTAAAACAAAGGAAGAGATGGCTAAACAAAAAGCATCTTAGTGCTAGGTAGCAATTTTAAAATATGTCATTAGCAACCTGACGAAGCTAGATATATTCGTTTAGGTCAGCAAAAAAAATCCCGCTTATGGATGCATAAGCGGGATTTTTGTTTTGGGTGATGCCTTAATTTAAACTATTCACTTGATGCGGTACCAGTAGCCTCATTGCTAGATAGGGAGTGAGCAATGGCTCGAAAAGCCGCGACTGCAATATCTTTACTTTCGTACTCATTGGCCATGAAATTACGGTTGGCACTGTTCTGTGCAATCACGATGTTTTGTTTGCGGTTAATGTAGATGTACTGACCATAAATCCCCAAGGCTAAAAACTCCTGATCCGGATTTTTAGGAATCCACCATTGGTATCCGTAGCCAAAGTCTGTGGTAGCGTTATCTCGTTTACCAGCCATTAAGTGTGGCGCGTCGGGTGTAATGCTGTCTTCGATCCATTGTTCTGGCACAACTTGCTCGCCATTTAGAACGCCTTTGTCTCTGAATAGCATGCCCATGCGTGCGTAGTCTCGAGTGATTAAGTTTAAGCCACCAAGTACCATTGGCTCGCCGGTTGAATCGGTTACATAAACGGCGTCTTGTTCAGTTCCAAGCTTTGACCACAACTTTTCATTGAAATAGTCTTTGATGCTACTGCCTGTAGCTGCTCTTAATACCATACCAATTACGTGAGTATCGATGCTCACATAATGCATGAAAGTACCTTGCTCGCGAGCAGGGTCTTGAGCCAGAGATGCAGCAAATTCGTCAAAGCTACCGCCTAGCGCCATGACTCGACCAAAGCGGTTTATGTCGCTATTGAAATCACCATAGTCTTCATTGAAATACACACCGCTGGACATTTGTAATACGTTTTTAATGCTGATGCCGTCGTAGCCACTGCCTTTTAAGCTGGGTACGTAATCGGTGACGGGTGCGTTGATATCTTTAATGTGACCCTCAGCAATGGCAATGCCGAATAAGGCACTTAAGAAGCTTTTTGCCATGGACCATGAAATGCGCTTATCCAGCGCTTGCGTGCCCTGGAAATAAGACTGGTGAGTAATGTCATTTCCCTTGATGACCACTAAGGAGGTGGCACTAGAGTTGTCGAGGTAGTCTTGTATATCTCTGTTTTCACCTTTATATGAAAACGTTGTTGGCAGAGCTTGAGGTGTATTACCTAGCTGATTGACGTTGCCAGATCGAGCAATGGTGATGGTAGGTGCTACATCCGCCATATGCGAGAAGTTATGAACGATGACGTCAGCATCAAACAGACGAACAGTGTGATACAGCTGTCTGATTTCGGTTGAAAACATGCCTGCAAGCAAAGTCATTGCAAGCGCTAGGACGATCAGTCCTTTTTTTATGGGAGATGCAGAAGCCATCTTTAAGCCTTGGTGTTGTTATTTTTAGAGCCAGTAGCATAGCGAAAGTCAGTTCGAATGTACTAATTTAAATTCAGCTTGGCCGGAGATGTTATCGATGGTTGGACTTTATGATGTGAATAGCTAGAAATGGTGGGTTTTTAGGGCAAAAAAAAGCCCCCTAGGGGAGGGGGCAAAGATTACTTAAGGAACACAATGAAGCAATTGGCAGTTCGCCAACTATGAATGTTATGCAGTATTTAAACCCCGCATAGCATGCACATAGTTATAGAGAGGGTATTTGCAAAAAGGTTCACCAGTAAAAAGCCTAGATGTTAAAACATTGAAAATAAGGCAAGTTTTGACCATTTAGAGGTGGCGGTGTTAAAAATTGCATTTTGGTGCTTTTTTGCTCATAATACGCGCCCCTGTTTTCTATGGCTTTTCATAGAAGCGGGACTCCTTGCCTTCAGCTGCTTCGAAAGACTCTGACTGTAGGCTATTAACCCATAAGGAGCATTTATATGCGTCATTACGAAATCGTATTTCTGGTACACCCAGACCAAAGCGAACAAGTACCTTCTATGATCGAGCGTTACACTGGCTCTATCAAAGAAACGGGTGGTCAAATCCACCGTCTTGAAGACTGGGGCCGTCGTCACCTGGCTTACCCAATCCAAAAGATCCACAAAGCACATTACGTTCTTTTGAACATCGAATGTGATAACGAAACTCTTGCTGAGTTAAACAACACTTTCCGTTTCAACGATGCTGTAATTCGTAGCATGGTTATTCGTACTAAAGATGCTGTAACTGGCGATTCTCCAATTAAAGCTGCTGAAAGCCGTCAAGATCGTCGTGACGATCGTCCACGTCGTGAAGATAGCGCTTCTACTACAACTGAAGCTCCAGCAACTGAAACAGCAGAAGCGGCTCCAGCTGCTGCCGCTGAATAATTAGGAGGATAGATTATGTCTCGTTTTTTCCGTCGTCGTAAGTTCTGCCGTTTTTCTGCTGAAGGCGTTGCCGAGATCGATTACAAAGACCTTGATACACTTAAAGGTTACGTAACTGAAACTGGTAAAATCGTACCTAGCCGTATCACTGGTACAAAAGCTAAGTATCAGCGTCAGCTGTCTACAGCTATCAAGCGTGCTCGTTACGTTGCTTTACTGCCTTACACTGATGCGCATAAGTAATCGGTAATACGGTATGACAGGAATTGCACGTTTTGCCATGCAAAATCCTCGTCAGGCAGTACTGCTAGCAGTACTGTTTGCTGCCATTCCTCTTTTATATTGGATGAGTGCAGCGATTGTGGCCTTGGTGATTCTTCGCCAAGGTCTCAATCAAGGAATTAATGTTCTGTTGCCCGCGTTGTTACCAGGTATTGCTTGGTATGCGGCGCAGCAGGAATTCACCGTTTGTTTGGTGATATTAGGTAGTACTTCGATGGCCGCTGTATTGCGATCCACTGTTTCATTACCGAATGCGATAATGGCTTCTATTTTGGTGGGAGTATTAACGATCTTTTTGTTACCGCTACTGAGTCCTATTTGGATTGAGGTGCTGCAACAAGGGGCAAGTGAATACATGAAAACCCTTGAAGAAACCGTTCCGCAAGCTGCAACTACGTTAGGCCCTTGGATCTATCCTATGTTGTTAGGTGGCATTGCAGCCATGCTGCAAACGTTTGCAATTGGCGGCTTATTATTAGCCCGAAATTGGCAGTCTAAGCTATTTAACCCAGGTGAATTCAGTATCGAATTTCAGTCACTTCGCCTACCTATATGGTATGTGTTGTTTACTGGTGTTGTCTTGGTGATGGGTGGCTCAGATCCTGAAAGGGTATCTTGGGTTTCGGTTGTGCTGGTGCCCTTGTTTTTTATGGGTGTGAGTGTAATCCACGCAGTGGTGGCAATTAAGCAATTAAGTTCACAATGGTTAATGGCGTTTTACATTAGCTTGCTGTTCTTTTTGCCTTATATGTACGCGTTACTAATTTTAATCGCTTTAATTGATATGTTGTTAAACATTCGAAAGCAATTAAAAGACACGGCATAACACCGGATTAAAGAGCCTGCTCTTTGGTCTATATTTTTTGATAAATGACGTTAACGTCATTTGCCCTGTAAAGTGTGAGAAGAAATAATGAACGTTATTCTTTTAGAAAAAGTAGCAAAACTAGGTAACCTAGGCGATAAAGTAACTGTTAAATCAGGTTACGGTCGTAACTTCCTGATTCCTCAAAAGAAAGCGGTTCCAGCAACAGCTGCAAACGTTGAATCTTTTGAAGCTCGTCGTGCTGATCTTGAAAAAGAAGCAGTAGCGAAATTAGCAACTGCTCAGAAGCGTGCAGAAGAGCTAAAAGAGCTTGAGCTAACACTAGCTGTTAAAGCTGGTGAAGAAGGTAAATTATTCGGTTCTATCGGTACTCGTGACCTTGCAGACCTTATCAGCTCTACTGGTATCGAAGCTTCTAAATCAGAAATTCGTCTACCAAACGGTCCTCTACGTACGACTGGTACATTTGAAATCACTATGCAAGTACATGCAGACGTGACAACTGTTCTAACTATTCACGTAGTTCCAGAAGAGTAATAACAAACGTTAGTTTGTTGTTAATAAAAACCCGCTTTTAGCGGGTTTTTTTTATGGGTGTCATATACCCAAGTCAGGATTGTTTGGGCCATTGAGATTACGGCATAAAACAGGCACACTATCCGACCTAATTTCTAGCAGTATCGGTTGTTTTTATCCAATGGATGAACAAGTAGAACACCTTAAAATGCCCCCTAACTCAGTCGATGCTGAGCAATCAGTGCTGGGCGGCCTGATGCTGGATAACCGAGCGTTTGAAGCGGTATCAGAGCGTTTGCAGCCAGATGACTTCTTCCGTCATCAACATCGCCACATTTACACCGTAATCTGCAAGTTAGCCGAAGAAGAAAAGCCGTTTGATGTATTAACATTAAGTGACGAACTAAAAGACATCGAAGAGTTAGAAAACGCGGGTGGCTTAAATTACTTATCAGATCTTGTGGATGGCACGCCATCGGCTGCCAATATCAATGCCTACGCCGATATCGTTAAAGAAAAGGCCCTATTAAGAAACCTAGCTGAAGCCGCGACTGATATTGCCAATAGCGCCTATAACAACATGGGTAATGACCCATTAGATATTATCAGTGATGCCGAAAAACTGATCGCTGAAGTAGCCGAGGGCGGCGGTAAAAAAGATTCTGGCCCAGAACATGTCAATCCAATTATGTCTCGTACATTAGAGCAAATTGAAGAGATGTTCGGCATGGAAGATGGCCTTACTGGCTTAACGACAGGCTTTGAAAATCTAGATGAGCGAACCAACGGATTTCAAACAGCTGACCTAGTGATCATAGCCGGTCGTCCATCCATGGGTAAAACCACGTTTGCCATGAACCTGTGTGAGAATGCCTTGCTGGGCAGTGATTTGCCTGTACTGGTCTTCAGTATGGAGATGCCGAAAGAAGCGATTCTGATGCGTATGTATTCTTCAGTGGGTAAGATTCCATCTAACCGATTACGTTCTGGTAAGTTAGACGAAGAAGATTGGCCAAAGCTGACATCGGCATTCAATATGCTAAAAGACAAACCTTTATACATAGATGATACCGCGGCATTAACCCCACAAGAAATGCGTGCCCGTTGTCGCCGTGTTTATCGTGAAAATAATAACCGCTTAGGTTTGGTCATGGTCGATTACCTTCAGCTAATGACAGTAGCGGGAAAAAGCGAAGGCCGTACCCAAGAGATTTCAGAAATCAGTCGATCACTTAAAGCCATCGCAAAAGAATTCGAATGCCCTGTGTTGGCATTGTCTCAGTTAAACCGATCGCTAGAGCAACGCCCAAATAAACGTCCAGTTATGTCGGATCTGCGTGAATCAGGCGCCATCGAGCAGGATGCGGATATCATTGCCTTCATCTATCGTGATGAAGTGTATAACGAAGACTCCCCTGATAAAGGCATCGGCGAAATCATCATTGGTAAACACCGTAACGGTGAGATTGGAACCGATCGACTGGCGTTTATTGGTAAGTACACACGCTTTGAAAACTTAGCAGCTGGATTTTATGAGGGCCGCGAGTTTGATGATGAATAATGCGCTGTAAGCTCAGCGCAAGTTAGAATAAAAAACAAATAAAAATAAAAAATATTAAAACAATGGAATGCTCATGAAGTTACTCACACTTATTATATCGATGTTGCTGTCTACGGCCGTTTTTTCTGCGAGTGTTGATATTGAGGTTAACCAGGATCCACTATTTCAAACTTGGGATACGTTAGAGGTAGACCCTTTGGCTGCTCAATCTCTACGGTATAAAACAGTACAATATTCTGGCTCGTTTCCTCGGATATCATGGGAGAGTGAGAATAATTCGTTAGTGTCGCTTTACAAAAATGATTCTAAATTGATGGCATTATGGATTGGTGGTTTGGGTAACTATGGTTTTAAAACTTATCCAGAAATACAAAATGAATTTTCAGATTATATATTGAAGGGTGATGAACCCTATATCTTAGATGAAACGGGCAATACAATTTGGCGCTGGAATAATGAATTAGACTATTGGGTTGACTTGTCAGGTGAGGTAACACTTCCGTCCGGTAAAATAACACATTTAATTCAATTGAATGGCAATTCAGTAGTATCAATAGAGGGTGGTGAGAATACTGGGTTGTGGCATGTAGGCGAAGAAGTTTATCAGATATCTCCTTATAAATTGGAAAAGGGCTTTATAGCGCATACAAATACAGCTTATGTCCAAATTATAGTTGATGAAAGTGATTTGAATTTTAAAATTTATAGTATGGGACAGGATAAACCATTGCTAGATACAGGGCTGAATAGCATCGATTATAAACTTTTATCTAGTGCTTCTAGTGCATCGGGTACTGTAGTTTTATTTGAAGATGCTGATGCTAATATTGTATATTTTTGGGTTGGAGAGGAAGATCGTAAGGTTATTGAAGTACCTAATAAATCATTGGGGCTAAAAGGGTGTTATACATCTTACCCACAAATATTCTGTGCATTTACTACCGTAGATGAGCAAGTTGTTTTGTATGAATTAAATAAAGGTGAGTTTAGAGCGGACACAATATTGGGTCCAATTTCACTTTATTTAAATGCAAGCTTATATAATGTGAAAGCGATTGGTGATAGACGTTATTTTGCATTGTGGCGTGATAACGGAAATACGGTTAGAAACCAGCTTGCAGTAGCTACTCCAATTGGGGTTTGGTCAGTATTAGATAATACTATTGATTCAGAATTTTTTCGATTTAATATGTTTAGAAGTCGGGAGCTTGGCATTATTAATTGGCTCAATATAACAAGTGAATCTATAAGTCTTACTAAGGTTAGGCATGTAGGTGAAACAGGATACGTAGAAAATGCTTTTGAAGGGTCCGATATCGATATTGTTTTGGATGGTCGCGAAACCGAAGAAGAGGATAGAGTTTTTCCTGTGGCTGAAGTAGGGAGTTTTTCCTTTATGCTTTTATTCTCCATGTTAATGCTTTTATCAGTAAGAAGATCTAAAGCCAGGTTTTAGTAAATATATGGATCAAAAAAAGCGCCTTAGCTATTTAGAATCTAAGGCGCTTTTTTTATATAAGTAAAAAAGCTGAGGGTTACTTTTTCTTACGCATAATGCCTTCGCATTGAATGACTTTGTAGCCACGTTCATTTTTCAAAACGGTTACACCTTTAAAGCTTTCTTTTAAAATACTTTCATAGTTTAAAAATTCGTTGGCAACAATTAGTAGCTTGCCACTAAGTTTTAAATAATCTTTAACTTGTCTTAAAAAGGCATCGGTAACGTTGTAGTTAGTTTTAACACCTTGATGAAATGGTGGATTGCTTATGATCCAAGTATAGCGTTCTTCTTGATCCGCTTTTTCTAGCCCGTTACTGGCAACACATTCCGTTAATTCAATTTTGTTGTCTTCGATGTTTTTCTGACAGCTTTTCACTGCAAGGTAATCATCGTCAAGCATTTCAATTTCTTCAAACTCGCAGTTTTTACTAACGTAGGCACCAATAACACCTGCGCCACAGCCAAAATCTAAAATACGACCCTTGATCTTTCTAGGCAGGTTATCTAATAAAACCTGAGTGCCTTTATCGATATGGTCTTGGCTGAATACACCAGGTAACGCTTTTAGGTTTAAGCCCAGTTCATTCTTTTGAACTTCATAATAATTGTCTAACTTAAACTCAGGAATGGTTGTTGGGTTAACAGCAGCAACGATAGCACTGTGTTTGCCAGATGTGAGCTTGTCTACTTTTTCAAAATCGTCTTTTATGCTTTTAGCTAAGCTTTTAATGCCGCCCTTGTTCTCACCAATGAAGAATATCTCGCCATCTTGCGCTAGGCAGTTACAGGCGTAATCAATAATGTACTTTAAGCGAGCTTTTGCTTTTGGCAAATAGATATAAATGGTATCAAACTTATCGCTTGGTAGCTCTGTAACCGGCAGGGTTTTAAAGCCAGATCTTTCATAGACTGTATTCACAGCATGGCTGAAGCTAGCCACTGTCCATTCACTTGGGATGTTCGATGAAAGGTCATCTTGTGGCGGGTTAATTAATAAAGCCTGTTCAGGTAAATCCTGCTGAAGAAGTAACTGGCTAGGAAGTGCTAATGACATATAGAGGATATCCGGTATTAGGCATTTATAGCGATTGATCGCTTATATATTCATCTATCGCACGATTGATGGTGCCTAGATAATGCTGGTGGTCGATTGATAGGGCGCATGATACCTGAAGTTCACCAAAAGATAACGGGTGAATTGTAACGTTATTATTGCCTACAATTTGCGGCATGCTTTTCATTAGTTGTCTAAAGCCCACTTCTTTAAAAACAATGGCATCAAGGTCACTCTGTCGAAATAACGAGATAAAGGCATTGGTCTTAGAATGATAGTATTCAACATTGATAAGCCCTTTTTCAATGGGTTTTTCAATAATGGGGTAGTGATGCCCTTTAATTAATCCAATGGTTAATTGCTGTAGATTAGCGACGGTTTTAATCAGTGGAATTGGCTTTTTAGAGACTAAAAACTCATTATTAGTCATAAAGGGCTTGGTAAAAACAACGCTGCCTTTAGGTAGATCAATCCATTCTGGTGTGGTGTAGCACACTGACATCACAGAGTTGTCTGCTAGGGCGGCATCCATTTGGTTACGTTCTAATACAGTGTAGGTTGTGGGTTCTTTGGTGTGTCGAGCTATGTATTGCCCTAACAGGTATAAAACACCCGCCTGCCTAATCTTTGGGCCATCTTTTGTATGGTAAATCGTGGCAATAGGGGGGGTTCTGGAAGCGCTGATGCCCATTTCAAATGAATGACATGGCAATGCGATACTGAGTAGAATACAGGGTAAAAGGAACTTCATATTACGCTTGCCTAGTCTGGGCCCATACTAAGTATAGGCCAGCATCAGGCAAGCGCAGTCTTAAATTAGAACTGGTAAACAGCGTTCACTTGATAAGACTGGGTTAAGTCTTTGTTTAGGTATTCTAAGCGAACAACCGCTTTTGGATGTAGGCGAAGCTGAGCACCAAAGCCCATTAGTAAGCCGTCATCTCCATTAATGCCGTAGCCAATGCGAACCAAGGCCGCTAATTTATTGTTAATTTCAGGTAGGTCTTTTTTCACAACACCAGCGACCCAAATCCCATCGGCGTCTTGATTCGTTTGAGAGAAATCTTTGCTCTTAATGACACCCGCTTCAGCCATGATATCAAAGCCTTTTTTATTGCCATACTCGTAGCCAGCAAACAATTGAAAGCCATTGGCTTTAAGATCAGAGCCACCAAAGCTAGATTGATCAATGCGGTTGTGGTTCAAGCCAAAGCCTACATATAGCTTACTTGTATCGATGGTGATTTTGCTATCGGTTGCTTGAGGTGCAGGGGCTGTCTCAGCCAATACTGTGCTTGATAGTGTGGCACTGATTACTAGGGCTAGAAGGTGTTTCATTTTATTATCCTTAAATATGAAGCTTGTTATATTTTGGCGGCAGTTTACCAGTTAAATAAATGGCTGCAATAACGAGGCGCCTGTATTTGAGAGCAGGTCACGTAAATAGAAACTGAATAGGTTGGCAGGAGAATGAAAGGCCCGCTGATTACAGCAGGCCTAATGACATAAGAGAGAAGTTATAGAATAAGCTGTAAAGGTTGCTCTTGCATGCTTGAGAATTGCTCTCGCAATATCAATATTTGTTCAGACCAGTAGCGGCCTGTATTAAACCAAGGGAAAGCTTGTTTGAACGCAGGGTCATCCCAGCGTTTAGCTAACCATGCGCTGTAATGCATTAAGCGCATGGTTCGAAGTGTTTCAATGAGTGGGATATCTTGAGAAGGGAAGGGTAAAAACAGCTCATACCCTTTTGCAATGGCAGCCAATTGTCCTTGCATCTGATCACGCTCACCGTGCATAAGCATCCAAATATCTTGGATGCGTGGAGCAAGCGCGCAATCGTCTAGATCCACCATATGAGGCAGGTTTTCAGTTTGGGTGGGAGACCATAATAAATTACTCGCATGCAAATCCCCATGACACAACTTCAATTTAGGATTGTATTCTTGCCAGCGCTGCTGAATTAAATCCACAAGGTCTGAGCTTAAAGTGGAATAGGCAGGCAATAAACTATCATCAATAAAGTGGTTATCTAATAAGAAGTTTCGGCTATTTACTGCGAATGTTTCAGGGCTGATGGATATTCTATGTTTCACTTCAAGGCAATTGGCCACCTGATGTAGGCGACCTAACAAACGGCCCATTTGCTCAAAATCATCTAGGCTTTCGATTTGCCCGCTGTATCCGCCCTGCTTAGGGAATAGTGCAAAATCAAAGCCCTCAAAATGAAATAAGGTTTCATTGTTGATAACAATGGGTGCGACAACTGGTAGGTCGTCTTCTTTGCACTCAAGGGAAAACATGTGCTCTTCAAGTATTGTCTCGCGAGTCCAGCGCTCTGGGCGATAGAACTTTGCAATCAAATCGGGTTTGTCTTCTACCCCTATTTGATACACCCGGTTTTCGTAGCTGTTTAATGTCAGCTGATGTCCGCTTGTGATCATGCCCTGAGGCACGATAACTGAATCAATAGCATTAAGTACCGTGTCGGGAGTTAGGCTGTCGTATGCGTGAGACATGGTTTTGAGCTACCTAAAATAAAGTAGAGGGAGTTTACTGATTTAGCTGTCATCTGGCGAGGAGTGATGAAACTCAGTATCTAGTGAGGTATGTATATTCGCAGGTTAATTAAGTGCGCGCGGGTGTTCTGGCAAGGCATGCCACAGTGATACTTTTTGCTCCAGCTTGTTTAAGGGTAAGAGCAGCGCTATTGCAGGTGGCTCCGGTTGTTAAAACATCGTCTATTAATAATATATTTTTATTGGCAACGAGTGCTTTGGCTTTTTTACTGTGAAGGGTAAAGGCGCCATGTAAGTTGCTTAGCCTTTGTTGTCGATTAAGTTGCTTTTGATTCGATGAATGTTGTGTGCGGACAAGCGCATCCTTCATAGGTGTACCTTGCTCACGGCTTATTGTAATTGCCAGCTCTCTAACTGGATTGTGTCCTCTTTGTAATAGTCGCTTCCAGTGGTAAGGAATAGGGATCACCAGGTCAAAATCATACTCAGTAATTGTTGTGTTCAATGTATCAGTTAACAGGTCAGACCCTTTTGACCGAGCTGCATTTTTAAAATTGGCCACCAAGCTTTGCACTGGACCAGAATATACAAACGGACAGATCACCTTATCAAATGCTGGAGGCTGTTTAATGCAGTGACCGCACACCTCCCCGTGATGATTTGGCTCGGCACAGCGAGGGCACTGAGTGCTTAGTTTGGGCAGAGCCTCTGTGCATAACTGACAAACAATGTTATTCGAATGGTCTAAGCAAAAGATGCATTGGTTTTTAAATATATCTTTGAACGCCCTTTGAGCAGCCTTTTGTAGGCATGGAATTGCCGATTTAAAGAGCGTCATATTACTATCTTCCATTTGCTGGATATGACAAGACTATTCCATGAATTGTAGATGGATCATATCCGTTGAAAGTACGGGCTAGGTAGTCGGCTTGCGGGCCTTGGTTAAAGGTTTGGTTGCAAAGTGTGCAGTAGTAAACCCCTGTTTTAAATTTGGTTGACTGATTCATCGGTTTGGGTAATATACGTGCCATATTGAATTCCACATGCCTGATACAGGTTATCAGGCGGCCCAGCTGCCAAATACGAGCAAGTAATGGGTTATGACCACAGATTGATAGGAAAAGCCATGAGCGCATCAGCAGAGCAAGAAGTTCGTCATAACTGGACCAGAGATGAGGTTCAGGCCTTATTTGATAAGCCTTACAACGATCTAATGTTTGATGCTCAGACGGTTCATCGTGCTAACTTTAACCCTAATGAAGTACAAGTAAGCACCTTGTTAAGCATCAAAACAGGTTCTTGCCCAGAAGATTGTAAATACTGCCCACAATCAGCCCATTACAATACTGGCCTAGAAAAACAGCGTTTGATGGAAGTTGAAGCCGTACTGAATAAAGCCGCCGAAGCAAAAGCCAAGGGTTCTAGCCGTTTTTGCATGGGTGCTGCTTGGAAAAACCCAAATAAACGCGATATGCCCTATGTATTAGACATGGTGAAAGGCGTACGTGAAATGGGCCTAGAAACCTGCATGACGCTAGGCATGTTAGATGAAGATCAAGCCAATCAATTAGCCGATGCTGGGTTGGATTATTACAATCACAACCTAGACACCAGCCCTGAATTTTACGACAAAATTATTACGACTCGCACTTACGGCGACCGCCTAGATACCTTGCAAAATGTTCGCGACAGCGGCATGAAAATTTGTTCAGGTGGCATCATTGGTATGGGCGAAACACAAAATGACCGTGTGGGCTTATTAACGCAACTGGCTAACTTGCCTGTTCAGCCTGAAAGTGTGCCATTAAACATGTTGGTAAAAGTGAAAGGCACGCCAATGGAAAACGTAGCCGATCTCGATCACATTGATTTTGTTCGCTGTATCGCTGTGGCACGTATCCTAATGCCTAAATCCCATGTTCGTTTATCGGCAGGCCGTGAATCCATGTCAGATGAAATGCAGGCCATGTGTTTCTTAGCCGGTGCAAACTCTATTTTCTACGGTGAATGTCTATTAACCACACCAAACCCAGAAACCCATGCCGATATGAAGCTGTTCGCACGCTTGGGTATTAAGCCTGAGCAAGCGATTGTTAAGCGTAACGACAATGATCAAGAAGATGTTTTGAACAAGCAGCTTCAAAAAAATGATGAGAGCCAACCGTTTTTCGACGCTAGCGTCTAAACATTTTCATCCACTATTTAGAGTTCGGTAAATGTATTGCTGTAATGAGAAATGCATTTACCGTCACATCTTTTTATCATGCCATTTGATTTAAGTAACGACCTAAAACTACGTCGCGATCAAAACCTGTTTCGTGCAACCCGTGTTGCACAAAGCCCGCAAGGGCCCGAAATGGACGTTGATGGCAAACGCTATCTGACGTTTTGCAGTAACGACTATTTAGGTTTAGCCAATCACCCAAAAATCGTCGAGTCTTTTCAGTCAGCAGCTGGTCAATATGGCGTGGGCAGCGGCGCAGCTCACTTGGTTAATGGCCATACACAAGCTCACGAAGATCTAGAGCATGCTTTAGCCAAGTTTACTGGTCGAGACAGTGCGTTGTTATTCAGCACAGGCTATATGGCCAATATGGGTGTGATTGCTTCCTTGTTATCAAAACAAGACGCAGTGTTTGAAGATAAGTGGAATCATGCATCGTTATTAGATGGCGGCTTACTGAGTGGGTCGCGCTTTCAACGTTACCAGCATAAAGACATAAAAAGTTTAGAAAGCAAATTAGAAAAATCCAGTGCACGCCGCAAGCTAGTAGTAAGTGATGGTGTATTCAGCATGGACGGCGACAAAGCCGATTTACCTGCGTTGTCTCGCGCTGCAAAAAAACACGATGCTTGGCTAATGGTAGATGATGCACATGGCTTAGCAGCATTAGGCAAAAATGGGGCAGGCTTATGCGAAGAGCAAGCGGTCACTCAAAACGATGCTCACATTTTAGTTGGCACCCTGGGTAAGGGTTTTGGAACCGCTGGGGCGTTTGTTGCTGGCAGTACTGAGCTAATAGAGTACCTAACCAATTTCGCCCGCCCTTATATTTATACAACGGCCATGCCGGCCGCCATAGCCGCGGCTACGTTAACCAGTTTAGATATTATTCAAAATGAACCAGAGCACCGTGAACATTTGAATAAATTGATTCAATTTTTTAGAAAAGAAGCGCTGGCGTTAGGCTTTAACTTAATGGATTCAGATACCGCCATTCAGCCCTTGCTGGTGGGTGATGCTGAAACGGCTCTATTAATTAGTGATGCCTTAAAAGATTCAGGATTATTAGTGACGGCTATACGACCGCCCACTGTACCTCAAGGTACATCTCGCTTACGCATTACCTTATCAGCGGCTCATACGTTTAAGCACGTAGAGCAATTGTTAGGGGCGCTGGCCATTATTATGAAACAACATCCATCACTCAAGCAATTCAATCTATCGGAGTCACACTCATGACCTTAGCTTTACATTCATGGGGTGATAAAACGAACTCTAAAGATTTACCTGTGATCTTTTGTATTCATGGTTGGGCCAGTAACGCGCAGGTATTTAAGCCGTTAGCCGAATTGTTTAGCGATCATTTTCATCTTGTGGCCGTGGATTTGCCTGGTTTTGGTGACAGTAAAAGCAATAATCCAGAAGCGGATTATGACATGAATGCATTGGTGCCTGCGTTGTTAGATGTGGCACCAAAAGGTGCTACCTGGTTAGGTTGGTCGCTAGGTGGCATGCTGGCGGTTCAAGCTGCCGCGCGCGCACCGGATCAAGTTAGTAAAGTTATGACCATTTGCAGTAATGCAAAATTCATCGCCGAAAAGCAATGGAAACAAGGTGTGCCTTCTCCATTATTTAATGGCTTCATGGAATGCATAGATGATGTGAAAACCACGCTAAGACGCTTTGCGGCTTTAACCGTGGTAGGTGAGCAAAAAGATATGTTGTTGCATCTAAAATGGTTACAACAAAATACACAGTCTCTAGAAACCAAAAGCAGCGTGTTAAAATCATCGTTAAATTTATTAGCCACTATTGATAACCGAAAATTGATGAGTTTATTACCGCAGCCATGTTTACACATGTTGGCCACTGACGATGCAATCGTACCGAACAAATTAAGTCAGGCTTTAAACGATTTAAACCCAATGCATTTGGTTAGTTTTGTTCCAAATGGCAGTCATGCTTGTTTAGTAACGCAACCGCAATCGGTTGCTAACGGTATTTTAACGTTTATGCAGGCCAGTAAATAAATGGCGCCACATGTTGAAAAACAATATGTAGCAGAAAGCTTTGGCAAGGCTGCATCTAATTACGATGAATACGCACGTATTCAACACCGTATTGCCCATGACTTAATTTCACGTTGCCCAGCCGCATACAAAGAACATGTTTTAGATTTGGGTTGTGGAACGGGTTATTGTCTTCCACTGCTGGCAGAAAACTATCCTAAAGCTAGCATAACCGGAGCCGATCTTTCGCAAGGCATGTTGGATTATGCTCAGGCTCATTTCCCTGATTATTCATATGAAATTGCCGACGCAGAAAAATTACCGTTTTCAGATGAACAATTTGATTTAATTTATTCTAACTTTGCAGTGCAATGGTGTGATGATTTTTCAAAGGTCTTATCTGAAGCTTATCGGTGCTTAAAGCCAGGCGGACACCTTGTATTAAGTACATTAGCCGACGGTACATTAAAAGAATTAAAACAAGCTTGGGCACAAGCGGATCAGTTTCAGCATGTGAATGATTTTGAAAAAAGCGATTTTTTATCCAAATGTGTGGAACAAAGCCAGTTTACCGTTGATGTAAACGTAGTGAATACCGAGTTTCATTATTATGCAACGGTGAGAGAGTTAACCGATTCATTAAAGCGAATTGGTGCACATAATATTACGCAAGGGCGAGCCAAGTCATTAACCAGTCCTGGCACCATAAAAAAATTCACCAAGGCGTTACAAGGTTTTCGAATTGAGCAAGGTTTACCTGCCAGTTATGAAGTATTTACCATTGTGTTATGCAAGCCGCAAACAAACGAATAGGAATATCACTATGAAGCAAAAATATTTTGTGGCAGGAACCGACACCGACGCGGGTAAAACATTAATCTCAGCGGCCTTACTGTATAAAGCAAAAGCAGCGGGCATGACCACTGTTGGGTTAAAACCCATAGCGGCAGGCTGTGAAGAAACCCCTGATGGTTTGCGTAATGATGATGCGCTAAAGCTGATTGAGCAAAGCACTGAAAAATTACCTTACGAGCAAGTGAATCCCATTGCATTCGCGCGGCCCATTGCCCCGCATATTGCCGGGCAGTTATTACAACGCCCGCTTAGTGCAGGGCGTATTGTTGGCTTATTGCGAGGTGTGTTAATGATTAACCGTGCGCAGTTTTCTTTAGTGGAAGGAGCCGGAGGATACCGAGTTCCGCTTAATCCAAAAGAAACGCTAGCGGACGTGAGCAAAGAACTTAAGTTACCCGTGATATTAGTGGTTGGTATGAAGTTAGGGTGTTTAAACCATGCGCTGTTAACGGTTGAATCTATTCAGCGCGATGGGTTGAAGTTGGCAGGCTGGGTGGCCAACCGAATCGATGGTGATATGGATGTGTATGAAGAAAATGTTGAAACATTGCATGCTATGATACAAGCACCCTGTTTAGGAGAGGTGCCTTTTTTAAGTGACCCCACTGCTGAGCAAGCTGCTGAATACGTATCTCTTCCAGAGGTAGCTAGCCCTGCATAAGCAGGGTTCAGTAGGTAAACCTAGCGTGTTTTATTTCTGTGCATTAAGAATCCAAAGGCACTTAATACCAGCGTCATGATTAGAGTAATGATGATTAGGATATCTCGATAAAAACGCCCGGTAATGGGCGTAAACATATTCCATTTATGTAAAAAGTTAAAGCTGTAACCTTCCAGCCGTGCCGTCATATCGCTTTGATCAACTAATATGTGAGTAACAGGGTCAATAAAAATAAGGTTGCCTTGTGTATCACTGACCTCCCAAACTGGTAATCGCTTATTTCTGAAATCATAATCGGGCCCAAAGTGTGTGATTAGATTCAGTGTTAGATCCTGTCTGCCTAGTAAAGCTTGTGATTGTAATCTTATTAAATTTTTATCTGTGTATTGCGTTAATACAGTATTGCTTTCATCGATGTAAAAAGAGCTCGATTCATTTGCCATGCCTTTGAATCGTTTTTCACGTGTATTGATGTTGTGATCTTGTTTGTTGCGGCCACTCACGCGGTAGCTGGCAATGTTATTGTTTGACGCACCGACTATGTTGACCAAGCTAATGTGGTTTATCTCTAGGTGTTGAAAGTTGTTTTCTAATGAAAGATTAGACCACTCTTTTAAATTCAATGTTTGAGTCAGCCGAGTTCCATATTCTTGGGTCGCTAAACTTGAATACAATAAATGATAAATGCCACTGATGGAAAAAAGAATCAGTGGGAGTGTGACCACATAGGCTAAGCGTCTGTGCCAGCGACGACTGTTGTGTGTCAGTTTTGATTTTCTTTTGATCAGTAGTATAAAGCCCAAACCCGTCAATGCCATTATGGTAATAATGCTCACAAGCGTTGCAATTAATAATACGCGTATTTTTTCATATTCATTTAACCAGTCAAAACTATGAAGGTTTTGGAATATAAATTTAAGTGTGCGTTTCCAGTCGTTATTTATGCCCGCAAGGGCCTGTGTTTCGGTGTGAATAAATACCGATAAGTTATCCTGTGTATCATAATTAACTTTATAAACAGGCAGTAGGCGGTTTACAGCAGGGTATGCTTGGTCAAACTGTGTTTTGAATTCAATGTTTTTAATAGCAAGTGTTTTCCCTAAGTAGTAATTGGCCAACCAAATAGCTTGCTCGCTGTCATGATATGGGATTTCGGCATGAGAACTTAGCGAGAAGTATCGTCTTTCTTGTCGCTCTTCTTGCGTTATCTGAAGTACCGTTTCATTCTTGTAAGGAATAAACTTTGCTATTTTTGCGTGCTCTAATTGGTTTGTTTTTACAATGTCTTGAATGTTCAGGTTTATCTCGCCTTGAACATTTAACTTTGGTGGAAACCTTTTTTCAGCTTGTGGCCCAGTCCAAGCCATAAGCGGGTGAGTCAAGGCAGACAAGGCATAGATGACAACGGCGATCAGTGCGGGCCACAAGATAAGCAGGTGCCACTTTTTAATGATTTTAAGATTGAGCATGGTGATGGATTATCGCTAATAAATGAAAAATAAAAAGACGCGTTAGGCCTTGAGTAATAATAGGGCGCCAACGTTAAAAATTGGCTCGTATACCAGCAAATAATGTAAGTGGCTGACCAGGACGGTATTGAATGTCATCTTTACCCACCTGATTAGATGTATAGGTGCTATACCGCTTGTCGGTAATGTTTTGAATGCGACCGTATATTTCAAAACTAGGATTGATGGAATAACGGGATCTTAAATTTAATAAGTCGTGACCGCTGTATTGGCTAGTATTGGTTTCATCCACATAGTATTCGCCCACGTGTTCAAGTTCTAGCTCAGCCATAAAACCGTGAAGGGATATGGGCTCATAACGCAATCCCACATTACCAAGAGTGGCAGGGGCCTTACCGACAGTATTACCATTAAAGTCAATTTGTTGATTTTTTGGGTCGCAAGAGAAACAAAAATACACGTACGAAAATTCGCCGTAAGTCTGCTCGCTGTAACTAAGTGATGAATGAAAACTGAAGTCGGTTGATATGGCTCCTTGCAAGCCCAGTTCAATACCCTTATGTATGGTTTCGCCTGCGTTTAAAGATGTACGCCCAGTATCACTGGTAATAGCCGTAACAATATCATCGGATTTTTCCATGTAATAAATAGCCAGGTCATAGCTGATACCAATGGGCATTAAACCGCGAAAACCCATTTCAATACTGTCTGTTTTTACAGGTTTTAATTGTGTGGTCTCTGCGTTTGACCCTGATCGAAACAAGGTACTGACGGACGGTGCACGAAAAGCATGTCTGTAATTACTGTACATATTATGCAGTGTATTCAACTCTACAACGATGCCTGCTTTAGGGCTAAAGTGTTCATATTGAATGACTTGTGATTCAGGTCTCAGGTGGGATGTATCAATCGCTGTATTGAGTTTGTTCTGGTAATCGACTGAAAAATGGTCGTATCGCAGTCCTGTATTAAAGCGGACACTGGATGTTAATTTTTGTTCGTAATGAACGTAGGGGCTAATTGTCGTTTGGTCGGCTTGAAATTTATAATTAAGGTCACCGGTTCTTTCAAAATCAGTGTAGGTATCATCTATTTTAGAAACCGTTACATCGTACTCAGCGTATGTTGAAGGTGTGTGATCTACATCAATGCCTGTGATTATTTGACGATTATCAGAAAGATTGAGTCGAAATTTTGCTAGCACACCAAATGATTCAAATTCAGTTTCTCTATCATTGGGGTCATAAGACACCATCCAGCTGGGCATCATGTTTGATTGATTTTTTCGATAAAAAGGTGTCACTGAAATTAATGAATGTATATCGGGCTGATAATTGAATTCACTGGCGATACGCAGGGCTAAAATATCTCGACTGCCCACATCTCCTTCAAACTCGTTTTTTTCAACGTTACTTTTAAAGTTGTCATATTCCAAACCAGATACACCACTTTGCTCTACGTCGGTAAGTGACAAGGTTGTTTTACTGGTTAAACCATTGGCGAGCTGATAATTAAAACGCGAATTCACGCTGGTGCGAACATATTCGGCTTCGTCTCTAAAGCTATCATTCTGTGTATGATTGGCGCTGATACTCAAACCTGAATATGACGTGGTGGGTGCACCGGCGGAGACCAAAATACGTTGCCAGCCATATGCCCCAAACTCGGTATCCAGTTTTACTTCAGATTGTTTAGGAACACTGGCGCTGATGCTGTTGATCACGCCACCAATGGCATCGCTGCCATACAAGGCAGAGCCAGGTCCCTTGGTGACCTCTAAGCGTTTGCTTTGTGGAATGTTCACTTCGTACAAGCCATTGTGATTAAAAAAACCGGTAGGACGTGTTGGCACTCCATCTTCTAAAAATAAATACACACCACTGGTGGTAATGGGTTGTCGAATGGCCGTCATATGACCTTCACCGCCTAGGTTGTTAATGTATACCCCTGCGGTGCGGTTTAATATTTCACTTGGATGAGAAGGGGATACATTGAGAATATCATCATGTGTGAGTACCCCAACAGATTCGGCTAATTCATTAATAGCCCGTGACTCTTTGGTCGACGTGACCACCACTTTATCTAATTCAGTGTGTAGTGATGGCGCAGCATGAATGCTTAATGACACACAATTAAGGCTCAAAGCGATAACGCTAATAGATAAAAACCTAGCTGGGCATGACATTATAGAGTGCTCCTTAATAAAGAGCTGTATTGTAAATCCTAATTGTAAAAACGTGGCTGTGACATATTGTCGCACCCAGGTATTTTTCGGAACTTTAGTTGAAGCCCAATAACGCATCTTGAAATTTCAACCGTGCCCACCCATATAGTGTTCAAGTTATATTTAATAAAGAGAATAAAGTTATGCATCTTGTCTGTTTAAAGTGTTTAGCGGTCAATAACGTCCCGGAGCAGCGTTTGTCTGAGCAGCCCAAGTGTGGAAAATGTAAGTCGCCGGTTTTAACCGAAGGTGTTGTGGATGTAAATGCGCAGCAGTTTCAAAAATTGGTGGCCCGTTCTGAGCTGCCTGTTGTCGTGGATTTTTGGGCCCCATGGTGTGGTCCTTGTAAAGTAATGGGCCCTGTGTTTTCGCAGGTGGCCAGTGCAAATTCAAGCAAGGCGATATTCATTAAAGTGAATACTGAAGATCAGCAACAACTGGCAGGCCAGTTTGGCATTCGGAGCATCCCAACCCTTAAAATGTTTAAACAGGGGAAGGTTTGTGCGGATGTTGCAGGCGCTTTACCGCAGGCCCAATTACAGTCTTGGGTGCTTCAAAACCTATAATTAATGAATAATAAGCCAATAAAGCCGCTGTTTATAACTTGATTATAGGTTGGCTATTATTTTTATAACCGTATCTAGTTCATGCTGTTAGTGCATTAATAGTGTGAGCTGGTTAGAAAATGACATTTATTTGGCAGTTTTTGTCATCTTTTACCTCGTGAATCACTCTTAGGAAGTACTAAAAACTCATCAAAACGTATTACTCTTATGGCGAATTTAAAGCACCTAATAAAAAAAAGAGCGAATTTAAATGACCCTAGTTCAGCGATGTACGTTAATTATACTATGCAGCCTTACATGGACCGTTTCTGCAAACACAGCTTTATATCAACATGCTCAAGCCGTTGGCCAGACAATGTCTGCGCTTTACATGCAGGGTTTGTCAGAAGGTAATGCTAAATATGAAAGAGATCTTGAGTTCTTCAAGCAGCAAGCCAGTGAAACGTTAGTTAAATATTTGAAAGGGAACCCTAAAAATTCAGATGAATTATTGGGTTCATGGAATACATTAAAAACGAAAATCAAAGCCACGTATTCGCAGGAATTCGGTTGGGATGTTGATTCAGCGGTACGCCGTGACTTTAGAACCTATCTTTCGGTCATGTATCAGCGCTCACTGGCTGAAATTAAGCCTGACAGTCCTGCGTTAGAGCAATATCAATTTGCGCTTGTACAAATGGAATCGGTGATCGCGCGTTTTTTTGATATCTCCAGTGTGTATAACGGCACTTACTCATTGAGTAACTCTGACCTATCTATGTTAGACCCTAAAACAGTCAGTGAGGAGTTTAAGCAATCAATTGATACGTTAATGAAATTATCAGGAAAAGGTCAAACTTCTAGAGACCTAAAGTCAGCCAAGTATAAGTGGGAGTTTATTGAAGAAAGCGTTGTAAACTATAGCGATCAAAGTGCTTTCTTTTTGGTGTACGCCACCAAGAATAAAATCCAAAAAGTATTAAGCGCAGGGCAAGTGTTATTAACTGATAATAACTAATACTGATTAAAAAACATAAAGCGCATTAATATTGGCATACCCCTAATCCACTTAATGCGCCAAACGCCCTCCTCCTGTCCGCTATGGGCATAAAAATCACCATTAATGTCTATTCCTTTTGTATGACTATTGGTTATTATTTGTGTATCCGTCATCCAAATAATAATTCAAAGAGGGATTCTCATGTTATCTAGCATACGTGCAGGGCTAATACTGGCGTTGTGTGTTCTTAGTTTTCACAGCAGTGCCTCATCTGATTTGGGCAAGCATGTTATGGCTGTCAGCCAATCCATGTCTGCATTTTATATGTACAGCTTAAGTGAAGGTGATACACGCTATAAAAATGAATACGAGCAATACTTTGAAGATGCTCAATCCCATTTAACGATTTTCCAAAAACAAGATGCTGTAGCCGCTAATGAATTGCAGGTTCATTGGGATAAGCTAAGACCTGAATTGAAATATGAATATGTTGATGGGGCAGGGTTCATTATTCCTGTATCGGTTCGTAATGAGTTTCGTGGTTATTTGAGTAACGCATTCAGTAAATATCTGAAGGTTGCCACAAATGAACAAGCTGGCTCAAAAGACTTGGCCAATATGGCATTAAGTGTCGAAGTGATGAGTGCGCGTTTTTTTGATGTGTCGAGCGCTCTTTATGGCACTATGTCTATTTCCAATACCAACAATGTGGTTGACCCGATCAAGATGTCTAAGAAATTAAACATTGGCTTTGATCGCATTCAAGACTCAGGTATGAATGAAAAGGTTAAACGCACTATGCGCTTGGTTCAGACTAAGTGGCGATTCATTCAAGAAAGTGTCATTAACTACGAAGGTGAAGCCGCTTATTTATTGGTGTATTACAATAAAAGCCAAATTCATAAGTTGTTAAATAAAAGCCAGAGAATGTTAGCTGGCGCGTAAATTATCATATAAAAACGTTTTAAAAAGGTGACCAAGTGGTCACCTTTTTTCGTTTTAAAGCCCGTATAAATTTGTTTTCGCACCAATATGGTGAGCGCTGCAAAGCGATCTTGGCAATTGCTCTATCTACCTGAAATATAAAATTTAACTGCTAAGCTTACTTTAATTAACTAGAACACTAGAATTGGAGTAAACATGAATTCCCAATTTTCAAACATGCCCATGACTCGAAAACTTATTATAGTTTTAGTCATTATGGGCCTGTTGCCTGCCATTATTGTTGGCTTGATCGCTAATTATGAAGCGGCATCACTTCTAGAAGAAGAAGCCATTAACAACTTAACAGCGGTTAGAGAGAGCCGGAAAAGCGGTATCGAGCGCTATTTAAATCGCATCAATGATCAAGTCACCATTATGGCTGGGCAGCAAAATATAATTTCTGCCATGAAGGACTTTAACCGCGACTTTAATCAGTACAGGCAGCAATCGCCAAAGTTTAATATAAGTTCGGCAAGAGAGTCCGTTGCTAATTATTACCGAGAGCAGTTTGGTAAAGAGTTTAAAAGCCAAAATAAAAAGTCAGCCAATGTTGATGCTGTTTTACGGTCTTTGTCAGCCAATACCTTGGCACTGCAAAACGACTACATAAGTGAAAATCAACATCCTCTGGGGTCAAAGGATACACTTGATTCAGCAAGCGGACGCGCAAATTATCATACAAGCCACGGGCGCTATCATCCTGAAATTAGAGCGTTTTTACAAAAGTTTTCGTATTACGATATTTTTCTTGTTGATATTAAGTCTGGAAATATTGTTTACAGCGTTTTCAAAGAGCTTGATTTTGCAACCTCATTAAAGAATGGCCCCTATTCAGATACAAACTTTGCAGAAGCATTTACTCGTGCAGCATCGGACTTAAAAAAAGGAGAGTCTTACCTAAGCGATTACAAATTGTATTATCCATCCTATGAAGCCCCTGCCAGTTTTATTTCAAGCCCGATTTACGACGGAAACAAAAAAGTAGGTGTATTGGTTTTTCAAATGCCAATGGCTGAAATTAATAATATCATGGCAGAGCGCTCAGGAATGGGTGAAACCGGTGAGGCGTATTTAGTTGGGCCGGATAAATTAATGCGATCCGATTCTTTTTTAGATCCAGTTACTCACTCTGTTATTGAATCATTTCGCCACCCAGAAATAGGTATGGTTGATACCAGCGCAGTTGATCAAGCCATTGCAGGTAAAACACACGCTGAAATTGTCACAGATTATAATGGGCATCCAGTATTCAGTGCTTATACCCCAATCACGGTACTGGGTTTGAAGTGGGCATTGCTGGCTGAAATTGATGTGGCCGAAGCGCTGGCTCCGGTTAATACCCTGCAATCCATTATGATTGTAGTGGTGGTGATCGGTTTGTTTATTATGGCTGGGGCAGCATTATTTTTAGGGCGGTTTTTAGCGGCACCTATTTCTCAACTTTCAAATACAGTTAAAAAGATCACCTCAACAGGTGACTTCTCAATAAGAGTAAAAAATACCAATAAAGATGAAGTGGGTCAGGCGGCAGCGGGATTAAATGATTTACTGAGTTCGTTGGGCAGTTGTTTTGGAGAGGCTAATAATGTGTTAACGGGCGTTTCTGAAAATGACCTTAGCCGGCGCTTAGAGAAAAATTATAATGGTGATATGAATACACTTGCGAATGGTATGAACAGAACCATCGACCAACTTAATCAAATGCAAAATGATCAAAAAATTCAAGCTGAAAAAGTAAATGAAAGTGCGCAAGAGTCTCAGCGATTAATGAAGGTCGCACAAGATGAAGCCATAATTTTTGGTCGTATTAAACAGGCATTAGACGCGTGTTCTACCAATATTATGATCGCAGATGAAGGCAATAATATTGCCTATATGAATGATTCGGTCATAGAGATGATGCGCAATGCAGAATCGGATATTAAGCAGGATTTACCAAGGTTTGAAGTGGATACGCTCATGAATAGTAATATTGATGTGTTTCATAAAAACCCTGCTCATCAACAAGCCATGTTGTCTGAGTTAAAAAGCACTTATCAAACCACAATCCTCGTAGGCGGAAGAACATTCAATCTTATAGCCAACCCCATTAACGATAGAGAAAATACTAGGATTGGTACGGTAGTAGAATGGAATGACATTACGCTTGAGTTAAAGCGTAAAGAAAGTGAAGAGAAAATTTCTAATGAAAATTCTCGAATCAAACAAGCATTGGATGCATGCAGTACAAGTGTGATGATTGGTGATGCGGATAATGAAATCATATACGTCAATGATGCAGTGTCGAATATGATGAGAAATGTTGAATCGGATCTTAAGAAAGTGCTGCCTAGCTTTGATGCTAATAATATTCTTGGTCAAAACATTGATATTTATCATCAAAATCCAAGTCATCAAAAAGGCTTGTTAAAGAAACTAAGCGCAACCTATAAAACCGAAATTGAAGTCAGTGGCAGAACATTCGGGTTAATTGCAAACCCGATTCATGACTCGGAAGGTCATCGATTGGGTACGGTAGTGGAATGGTCAGACCGCACACAAGAAGTTAAAGCCGAAAATGAAGTGAATGCAATGATAGAGGCCGCAGGTAAGGGTGATTACAGTGTTCGTATGAATATGGAAGACAAAGAAGGCTTTTTCCAAAAAATAGCGTTTGGATTGAATCAGCTGGTAGAAACCACTGATATCGCCATTAACGATGTGGTGCGAGTACTTAGTGCTTTGTCGGAAGGAGATTTAACGCAAAAAATAGAAGGGCATTACGAGGGGTCGTTTGGTCGCTTGAAAGATGATGCCAATCAAACCGTGGATAAGTTAACGGAAGTGATCGGCGAAGTATTGTCATCGTCGGCATCTGTGCACACTGGAGCGGATGAGTTAGCGCAAGGCAATGCAAACTTAAGTCAGCGAACAGAAGAGCAGGCATCAAGCTTGGAAGAGACGGCGTCTAGCATGGAAGAAATGACGGCAAACGTTAAACAAAGTGAAGTGGGCGCCAAAGAGGCGGCCGGCTTAGCGTCTGAAGCGCAAACGAAAGCAGAGCAGGGCGGCGCCGTTGTTACCCGAGCGGTAACAGCAATGGAAGCCATTAATGCATCTAGCAAACAAATCGCTGATATTATTGGTGTGATAGATGAAATTGCCTTTCAAACAAACTTGTTGGCCCTTAACGCAGCCGTAGAGGCCGCCAGAGCAGGTGAACAGGGTAAGGGCTTTGCGGTGGTGGCAGGCGAAGTAAGAAACCTGGCTCAGCGAAGTGCAGGGGCAGCAAAAGAGATCAAAGACCTTATTCGCGACAGTGTCGAGAAAGTAGAAGACGGAGCATCACTTGTGAATGAATCAGGTGGCACACTTCAAGATATTGTAGAGGCCGTTAATAAGGTGTTGTCGATGGTTGAAGGAATTGCTGAAGGTGCGGTTGAGCAGACATCAGGCATTAACCAGGTGAATGTAGCGGTCTCGCAAATGGACAGCATGACTCAGCAAAATGCAGCCTTGGTTGAAGAGGCGGCAGCGGCCAGTGAAGCCATGGCTGAGCAAGCGCAAAAAATGCAAAGTGTATTAGGGTTCTTCAAAACAGGCTCTTAGTTAAGCAAAGTTATCATTGAAAATATTGAGACCACTTAATTGAAAATTTAAGTGGTTTTTCTTTGTCTAGCGGTTCTCTATTAAAATCGTTCTGACAGTATTCAATGCAGTGAACCTGGGGCCCCGTCCCATAAAAGCAAAAACCCGTTAAATCTTGCGATCTAACAGGTTTTCTATGTTTGGTGGCTACGCCGTCGTAATTCAAAGCAGTGAACCTGGGACCCTGTCCCATAAAAGCAAAAACCCGCTTAATAATTAAATTAAGCGGGTTTTCTATGTTTGGTGGCTACACCGGGATTCGAACCTGGGACCCCATCATTATGAGTGATGTGCTCTAACCAACTGAGCTATGTAGCCAAAAGCGGCGCGCATTATTGCCATTTAGGCGTGATGTGTCAAGAGAATATCTGCAAAATTATCAATGACTTAGCAATAAATTCAGTTAGAGCATGGAAATCACTCAATTTGAGGCTGGAAAGGCATCTTGAGTGTAATAACTTATTTAGCCGTGCATGTAGGGGTGTCTGACGATCATGTTTCATTTCTCTGCTCCAGGCTTATGAGCTCATAAGCATCATGTTTACTTACCTTGGTCTTGAAGCTTAGATAAGGGCTGCATAGAAGGGTGTGGATTCATAGGTAGATTGATATGTATGGCTAATCATTAATCACAGTTGGTGCCTGCTTCATCTGTATCTTGGCTGAACTCATTTGGCTATAGCTTTTGGATAACGTTTGTACAAACGAAGCAAACACAATTACCATGAGGCTAAAAATAAATACAAGGTTCAAATAAGATGAAAAAGATATCGATAATAAGCGTTGCATTCGTGCTGTTTATTTTGGGCTATGTTGCCATTGCTGATCAGTACAAGTTTGAAATATATGATGCAGCTATCGAGTTTGAGGCAGGCTTGTCAGAATTGTCGGCTAAATCAGTCGATATCAGCATTGGCACCATTTCTTATTATGAAAATCAGCAACCAAGTTCTAAGCCTAGCGTGTTGTTGGTCCATGGCTTTGGCGCGTATAAAGAAAATTGGTTGCGATTTGCTAGAGCATTTAAAGATGATTTTCATGTTGTGGTGATTGATTTACCTGGGCATGGCAGCAGTGTCCAAACAATGGACCTTACGTACAATTTGTCGAATCAATTAGCCTGGGTTAATGAATTCACTCAGAAAATTGGTTTGGATACCTTTCATATGGCAGGGAATTCAATGGGTGGTGCGATCACGGCCAGCTTCACCAGTCAGTTTCCTGAAAAAGTATTAACGGCTACCTTGATTAATCCAGCTGGTGTAAATGATTACCGTGCAGTGATGCAAGATTATTTAGACAAGGGCATTAACCCTTTAGTGGTGACTGAGCCTTCTGATTTTTCAGGTCTGATGGATTTTGCGCTAGAGCAAAAACCATTTGTTCCTTGGCCTATAACAGAGGTAAGCGCATTGCGTGCCATTAACTTAAAAGACGTACATGAAAAACTGTGGGTAGATATTAAGACAGGGTTGCATCAAGATTTTAAAGCGCAGCTAGCAAAAATTAAAACACCAACGTTGGTGCAATGGGGAGAAATGGACCGAGTGATCAACTATAAGAATATTTCAGTATTCGAAAATTTGATTCCAGGTGTTCAATCCAAGGTATGGGCTAATGTGGGGCACGCCCCTATGATTGAAATACCAAAGCAATCTGCTGAACTTATGATGAGTCATATTTTGCAGAGCAATGGCTGATGTCTTTGAGTTTCTGAAATTGTGAGCAAATATACAGAATTCAAACCTTCTGTAATGGTCTAAGCCGTTTTACTGATAGTATGTGCTCACAACAAAAATAAGAATAATCATCATACCCTGATTAAGATGTAAGGTAGTGGCATGAAAAAATTATCAAGTAGTGAGTACAGTCGAGAGACATTGCAGCGACTGGTCCGCAGCGTAACCTTCTTCAAAGATATCGTTAAACTAGATCAAGAACAGTTTGAATTACTTTTAAGTGTATGTAGATTTGTTGAAGCGCCTGCTGGCGATACAGTACTTAGGCAGGGAGAGGATGCGCATACCTTGTACTTCTTGCTCAAAGGGCAAATGACCGTCTTGTCAGGTGATGATCAAAACCTAAACATCATCAATCCAGGCGAGGTGTTTGGTACGCTTTCAATGGTTACAGGTCGTGCCAGAAGTGCCACCGTAAAAGCGGAAAGCGATGTTGTTCTTTTAGGGATCGACTTTAAATATTTCCAAGAAATTAACGATGTCAGTATGTTTAATATTGATACTAAGTTAGTGGCCTATCGGATGGTGGTACACAATATCCGCTGGACGTTAGAAATGAACAAGATGCAATACCCCGAGCATGCACTGGTGCCTAGATTACTAAAGCTGCCCATTTATACGGGAGCAAGAGGCGGCAAAGAAGAGTTAGTGGCCTTGTATGCGCACTCTCGAATACTGGCTGAACTTTTATGTGAATGGAATGACAGTTTGCAACTGACTTCCTAGCGGCAACTTATCATGCGTCGCTACTTTTCTTCACTAGTAGCGATCTCTAAAAAGCTAGAAACCTTATTTCTTCCGGAATGCTTGGCGTGATAAAGTGCTTTATCCACATCATCTAAAAAGGTCATGTAACTCCCGTTAATGTTTGGTATGGTGGTATTCACACCGATGCTAACGGTTAGCTTTATGGTCTGTTCGCCAATCACTAGCGGTGTGTCTTCTAAGTGACTTCTTATATATTCAGCCAGGGCCAGTGCATCTTGATGCGGGGTACTTGGCAGGATAATCGCAAACTCTTCCCCGCCGTAACGGGCAATCATATCGGTTTTACGTTTTGTTGTTTCTTTGAATAGACTGGCTGCATGACACAATGCTTTGTCACCGATTAAGTGTCCATGTACATCGTTTACTTTTTTAAAAAAGTCGAGGTCTAAAAATAATATGGATAACTCTGATTGTGAACGCGAAGCCAGGTCCCATTGTGCATCTAGCGATCGATCAAAGTATTGTCGATTATATATGCCAGTTAGGGCGTCGGTGATGTTAAGCGCTTCTAACTTTTCTTGATTGGCGAGCAGCTCATTTTCGATATGAAACGCTCTTCGGTACTCCCTATTGAAGCGTTTTAATAGGAAGAAAAAATATGTCCATAACACCAGAAACATAACGGATAAAAAGCTATATTTTGGCATGGTAGAAGTAGATATTATAATTGGGAGAACCAGGCTAGCTAAGTATAATTGAGAAAATAAATATTTAACCGATAGGCTAGCAACAGCACCACTGGCAATGGCTGAAACCATAATAATAATGGGAAGTGCAATCTGCTCGTGAAGGGGTGATACAACAGCAACGACCAGAAGTGAAGACAGCAGAATGCTGTGTGAAATGGCCAAAATATACAGGCTCGCGCGCCAAAGGCGAGTATGGCTGTCATAAACGATTCGAGTTAGATAAGCATGGAGTATACGTAGTACACTTATACCAACAAATAATGCGGTATAGCTGAATGCTAAGGTTGGGTGCAGCGTGAAATAGTCCAGCGTCCAGCAGAGTAATGGCCAGGTAATGGCAAAGACTGCCACGCCAGGCATTGAGCGGCGTAGAAAATCAATATCAGAACGTCGTGTAAATTTATCATCCATTGATTTGTGCCCAGCTACAGTGTTTTTAGTTTAGACCAAAACGAACTATTTATTTAGCTATTGTACAGTGAACGCTTATTTGGAATTGCGGAACAAAAAAGGATATAGACTCATCTTTTCGGCTTCGGTAAGTGATTGAACGCGCTTGATATTATCTTCTGGAATATGTTCAGGGTTAGGGTATTTTTCAAGAACGTCCTCCAAAGAGGCTTCTCTAATGATATGTAAAATGGGAAAAGGGGCTCGATTCGTCAAGTTTTCAGCATCCTGCGAATGCGTGCCCTCAAATTGGTAGTCAGGGTGAAAGCTTGCTACTTGATATATACCTAGCCAATCTCCACGTTCAATTACCCAGTCAGCGTCACCTAAAAATTGATTGTAGTCGTCAAACGATGTCAGGCAGTTAGTAAGGGTGATCAAGGTGGTTTCACGCTGCTCAGCACCATAATGATCCATCTCAGTTAAAGCGGTGATTAGATGAGCCATAAGCTCCTTTTCAGTGCCATCAAAAACATCAATATGGACCTGATTTTGACGCCTAGGTTTAGCCGCAAATGGACACAGATTAAGACCTATAACGACTTGGTCGAGCCAGTCTTGAACCTGCTGAAGGGGAGTGTTCATGGTTGTTTTGCCCAAGGGTTTAATGGCTGCGATTATATCGTGAGTCTATAGTGGATGTGTACGATTATTCACACATCGCTGTGTAATATTGTGACTATACTTAAGGGGATAACGACCCTGTAAGCGAGAGTTTCATGGAAGCCATATTAAGAAAAATCATCGAAGGTGTATCTAACAACTACGGTAAAGAGTTTTTTGATGTCATTACCTTGAAGATGCATGGGGTAATAGGGGCTGATTTTACCTTTATCGCACGATTAGATCGCGAAGCTTATGTTTCTAAAACCATCAGCTTGGTGGCGAACGGCGAGCTTGTGGATAATATGGAATACAGCCTTAAAGATACGCCATGCGCCAATGTGGCAGACAATAGTGTGTGTATGTACCCCAATGATATTACTCACCTATTTCCTGATGATCAGCTATTAATAGATATGGGCATAAAGGGCTATATAGGCACACCCCTGATCGATTCAAAAGGAGAGGTGATGGGCTTAACCGTGGCCTTATATCAAAACCCGATTCAAAACCCCGAGTTCACCGAAACGGTGTTTCAAATATTCAGTGGAAGAATTGCAGCTGAAATTGAGAGAAGCGAGTATGAAAGAGCACTTGAGGCAAAAGTGCTAAAACGCACCGAACACTTAGAACAAGCACTACACGAATTAAAAGCCACACAGTCTCAACTGATTCAGCAAGAAAAATTAGCCAGTCTTGGTGGTGTGGTTGCAGGCGTGGCCCATGAGATTAATACCCCATTGGGCATCGCAAAAACGGGCAACAGCTTACATCAAGATTTATTGAATAAGGTGAAGGTTCAGTTTGAAGATAAAACCTTAACCGCATCGGGTATGAATGAATATGTGGATAAAGCCGTAGAGGTCTCTCAGACCGTTGCCCATAATTTAGAGCGTGCGATCAACCTAGTACAAAACTTTAAGTATGCAGCGGTTGATCGAATTGATGATTCAGCAAGAGAGCATAATTTGTTTGAACTGGTTCACCGCATTGGTATGTCGATGAATGCGGCATTTAAAGTAACTCATGTTTCATTTGTGAACGAGGTGGATGACAGCGTTAAGATCTTCACTTATGGCAGTGACTTGTCACAGGTTTTAACAAACTTGTTTAATAATGCGTGCCAGCATGCATTTGAGGATATGGGTAGTAAGGGTGCGATTATTACAGTGAAAGGGCGAATGGAAAGTGGTCGTATTTTTTTAGATGTAATTGATAATGGAGCGGGTGTCAGCAAAGAAATTCGAGATACAGTTTTTGATCCCTTTGTAACCACTAAGCGTGCTCAGGGCAGTACCGGTTTGGGGCTGAATATTGTATTTAATCAAATGACAGGAAAGCTAAAAAGTACCATTGAATTACAGTCTCCAGATTCTGGCGGCGCCACCTGGCATATGGAGTTACCAGTTAGTATTGAGTGAGACTTATCGCCAGAAATATTGAAAGTATAAATTACCATGGATATGTTTACTGGCAATATTTTAACCAGCGTTGAATGCCTGCACTCTTGTGTTTCTTTTTATGAAGTATGAAATATAAAGTACGATTAAAGTCTCGTTCCGGCATATGCAGTTCAATCAAGTCACCTCTTTTGAACGCATCTTCAAGAGTGATCCTAGATAGACAGCCCAAACCAAGGTCGCTACTCACGGCCCGCTTAATCGCTTCGGTATGTTGAAGTTCAAGTGCAATATTTATTTGAGGCAGTATGCCGTGCATAGCACGATCAAATGCTTGGCGGGTACCAGATCCCGCTTCACGTAAAACCCATTGATGATTCAAAATGTCTTCGTCTTGCAATATCTCTTTTTTAGCAAGAGGGTGAATAGGTGAGCAAAAAATACAAAGGTCGTCGTTTTTCCATGGAATAATATCCAGTTCTGGGTGCTGAATCTCACCTTCGATCATACCTAAATCGATATCGTAATTTAACACTTCTTTCATAACTGTTTCAGTGTTGGCAACACTCAAATTCACTTCTGCATCGGGGTGATCTTTTCTTAAATCGCTTAATACGTTTACGGCTAAATAGTTACCGATGGTAAGCGTCGCTCCAACTTTTATTGCCCCAGCTTCTTTATGCTGCATCAGTGCGTGTTCAACTTCTTTAGCTTGCTCTAATAATGATTCAGCACGGGATCGGATTAAGCGGCCTTGCTCGTTAAGTTGAAGACGTTTACCAACACGATCGAATAATAAAATATCAAATTGCTGTTCTAATTCTTTAAGCGCACTGCTAGCGGCACTTTGGCTCATGGCTAAGCTGTCAGCCGCCTTCGATATATTTTGAAAGTGTGCGGTGGCTAAAAATACTTCCAGTTGGCGTAAGCTAAATCTCATGGTGTTACCTCACTTGATGTGGGCTTTATGAGTTCTAGGCTTTCTTCTGCGAACCCTGTTCCCGCTTCTACGTAATAGTTAAAGACACTGTCTACGCCAAATTCGACTAATAGCTCACGTTCATCTTCGTATCGAGCAATGGCGGCAATGTGCCCTTGATAATTACTGAGTTTTAGCTGTGTTGTAATATCTCGAATATCTGAAACAGATGGCATGGCCAGCATGACTAGTTTTATGTGCCATAGCTCTCTTGTTTCCCAGAAGTCGGCATCTTCGGCGTCGCCTAAAATAACGTGACGACCTTCACCTTGGTGGCGCCTTACTTTATCAATGTCAGATTCAAGCCCCCACACTTTATCGCCCACTTCTTTGTGTAAAACATCGTAAGAAGAACGGCCTACTCGGCCCATGCCAATCACAAGTATTTCTGCGCTTTTTAATTGCTCTTGATAAGCAGGAGTCGGCTGGGCGCGTTCGAAATACTTAACCCAGGTACGCATGTAGGCATAAACCGTATGTGCGTGTTCGTAAAAAATACTGGTGAAAATAAATGAGATACTGACACCTAACGCAAGGATGACTAACCACTCTTTTTGTAGCCAGCCATTGCCAACACAAAGGGCGGTGACAATTAATCCAAATTCACTGTAGTTGGTTAAGACCATTGACCCCAAAAACATACTGCGCCCAGGTACCCGCAGGCCTGCAAAAATATGGAAAAGCAACATGCCTTTAATGATCAATATAAAGCTAATGCCAATGAGCGGTGGAATCATATCGATGGTGGGCAGTGCGGTGAAGCCGATGCTCAAGAAGAAACCAATTAAGAAAATATCTTTGAAGGCCAATAGTGCCTTGGATAATTCAGCGGCTTTTGTATGAGGGCTTAATAATAAGCCAAATATGAGAGCACCCAAGTCGCCTTTTAAATTCACAAGGTGGAACAATTCATAGCCCCCTAATGCTAAGAAAAACCCCATTAAAGGCAATAGCTCACCGTGACCGGCTTTTTCCATCAGGCGGCCCAGCAAGTGACGTGCAGGCCAGAGCAAGACAAGTAAAAATGCATAAATACTTGGGATTTCTCCCGTGGCCAATACCAAGAAGACAACCGCGACAATATCTTGCATAACCAATACACCAACGGCGAGCTTGCCGTGGCGGGTTTTAATCTCGCCTTTTTCTTCCAGAAGTTTGACCACACAAACGGTGCTTGAAAAGCTAAGTGCAAATGCGATCAGCATTAGGGCAGGCCAGTCTAGGGATTCAATGTGACTAATGCCAATATAACTAAGAACCTTTAACAAGCCTGTACCAATGACAACCCAAACCAGCATATGAATGCTGGTGCCCGCCCAAACGCTGGGTTTGAGTAAAGTATTGAAGTTGATCTTTAAGCCGATGGTAAACAGCATCAAGGTGATACCAAGGCCGGCAAGTGATTCAAGGTTGGCGTGAGGTTCAACCCCAAAAGAATGTAAGCCAAACCCAGCGGCTAGATAGCCAATAAGAGGAGGCAAATTGATTTGCTTAGCTAAAAAGCCGCAAACAAATGCGATGAGTATCCACAGAAAATCCATAATGCCACTACTTAATCGATGTAAATTGAGTGTAGTTGATCAAGCATTAACCATGAAAGGCGCATGATAATGGCTTATCGACTATTTGAATAGATTATAGATGAATTATCAGTTTTGCAAATAAAAGGCTTCAGCCTATGCTGATTTACATCAACTAATTAACAGAGAATGCACCATGAAAGGATTTAATACCGAAACCGTAACCAGTGTGCATCATTGGAATGACAGCTTATTCAGCTTTAAGGTGACACGAGACGCAGGTCTTCGATTCAAGAATGGTCACTTTATAATGATTGGCCTGAAGGTGGAAGACAAACCTATTATGCGTGCTTACAGCATTGCCAGTGCCAACTACGAAGAAGAAATGGAGTTCTTCTCTATAAAGGTAGAAGACGGCCCTTTAACCAGTCGATTGCAAAAAATTCAACCTGGTGATGAGATCCTAATAAGTAAGAAACCTACAGGTACATTATTGGTTGACGATTTATTGCCTGGTAAGAACTTGTACTTGCTAAGCACAGGTACAGGATTGGCGCCTTTTTTAAGTATTATTCGAGATCCTTACACTTACGAAAAATACGACAAGGTGATACTCACCCACGGTGTGCGTTACAAAGACGAGCTGGCCTATCAAGATTTAATCCAGCAGCACCTGCCCCAAGATGAATACCTGGGCGAGTTGATTAAAGAGAAATTAATTTATTACCCAACGGTAACCCGTGAAGAATTCGACAATACGGGCCGGTTAACCACCTTGTTAGAAACCGGTAAATTATATGAAGACATTGGATTACCTAAGCCAAATAAAGAAGATGATCGCTTTATGTTGTGCGGCAGTCCCAGCATGTTAAAAGATTTTACTAAAATTTTGGATCAGCAAGGTTTTACTGAAACTCGACATGGTAATTTAGCCGAGTACGTAATCGAGCGTGCCTTTGTAGAGTAAGACTTCAATCTTTTTATATTTCAATAATAGAGCGGCTAGTTAATCTAGCCGCTTTTTTTTGCCTGATGAAAAGATAAGATATTTGAAGGCACAATGTTTGGTCTAGTGATTTTTTATTAGTCCTAGAATTCTCTTTTTTCTATTGTGGCTCAAGGTTTCTGTTTGGGTGTATAGCGTACGCCAGTCTTAATAAATAAGTCTGTCTTTGGCTTATTTTTGGCCAATACTCACCTTTTGGGTTTAGAGCAGTTGCACTATTAATACGGGGCAAATTTCGAAAGATAATTCATGCTGTAATTTTTCGTGTGTTCTCACTAATAAAAATAAGAGAAAAATATGAAATTAAAACGTATGACGTCCAGCTTGCTGGCGTGTGCGGCCTTTATCTCAACGGGGGTTCAGGCTGACAGCAATACCGAGGCTGTCCATCAATTAGCACAGGGTTGTTATGCTATACAATCGGGTGTAAATGGAGAGTACTTAAAAAAATATACTAAAGGTGGTGCTGTCGATAATGGTTTGAGTTACCACTTTGAAAATGTAGATGCCGAATCAGCGGCTCACTTTTTCTTCAAGCCCACGTCATTTAATAACTATTTGATCACAGATAAGGACGGTCGCTATCTAGCAAGTCATTTACCGGCAGAAATAAGTGCAGGTAGATATGCGGGAGAGTTTGCCGAATGGACGTTAAGTGCTGAAGAAGCAGCCACAGAAACTCATTCGTATTCTTTTCACGGTAATGCATTGAATATGACTCTTCGTCATAACTATTCCGATGGCGGATTGTATTTTTTTGATTTATTAAATCCACATAATTACACCAGTGAGTCCACGTTTAAGTTAGTTGCTCAAAACGACTGTACTGACTTTCCAGAGGTTACTACCAATGTAACAGGCGACTTAAATGGTTTAAAAGGTAATGTGAACGAACCAATAAGAGGTTGGATAGACCCTCATACACACATTACCAGTTATGAATTTATGGGGGGTAAGTTCATGGCAGGGGAGCCGTTTAATCGTTGGGGAGTAGAAGAAGCCCTTAAAGACAGTAGCGGCTTGCATGGGCCTGATGGATCGTTGGATTTAATCGGCAATTTATATGTAGAAGAGGACATTAACTTTCGCTACAACACTGAAGGCTGGCCCAACTTCCCATACTGGCCCAATCATAATTCTTTAAGTCATATGGGCTATTACTACAAGTGGATGGAGCGTGCTTACCTGTCTGGTTTAAGAATGGTGACAACAGCCTTAGTAGAAAACGAAGTTTTATGCTGGGCACAATCTACTATCAATCCTGCAAGCTGGGTCAATCCTAATAGCTGTAACATCATGGACAGTTTAAGGCTGCAGGTGCAGCGTATGAATGAAATGGAAGCTTATATTGATGCTCAAAGCGGTGGTGCAGGTAAAGGCTGGTTTAGGTTGGTTAAATCACCTGAAGAAGCCAGAGCCGTCATTGCCGATGGCAAGATGGCGGTATTGATGGGTGTAGAAGCATCGGAAACATTTGATTGCGGATTGAAAGATGAATGCAACCGAAATACCGTAGAAGCCAAGTTGAATGAACTTTACGATTTAGGTGTTCGTACTATTTATCCAACTCATAAGTTTGATAATGAACTAGGTGGCAGCCGTGTTGAGAATGGATTTATTAACATCGGTCAGTTTTTAAGTTCAGATCGATTTTTTGAAACCAAAGAGTGCGATGCAGACACAGACGGTGCCAGTTTTACCTCAGGCTTTCCTTTGTTAGGTGACATACCTTTTATAAAAGATATTCTCGATCTTATTGGATTAAATCCGCAATACGATGAAACCATTGAACATTGTAATAAGCATGGTCTCACCGGATTAGGGGTGTATTTGGTTAACCGATTAATTGATAAAAAAATGTTAATTGAACTTGATCATTTAAGTGCCGACAGTGCCACTGCAGTAATGGACATTGTAGAGGCGCGTGGATACAGCGGTGTGATTACGTCTCATAGCTGGATGAATGGTGGTATTAATGGTGAGCTACACCCAAATACAAAACGTTTATTTCAAACCGGTGGTTTTGGTTCACCTTATAATGGCAATGCGAATCAAATGGAATCGAAGGTTTCACGTTACCTTGATGAAATAGAGCAAACCCCTTATTTGGCCGCGGTAGGCATTGGATCTGATATGAGTGGATTGGGTGGTCAAGCGGCTCCACGATCAGATTCAGATGTTGACCCATTACAGTATCCTTTCACCAATGAATTTGGATTTACATTCGAAAAACAAGTGTCGGGTAATCGAGTTTTTGATTTGAATACCGACGGCATTGCTCATTACGGTTTGTTAGGTGATCAAATTGAAGACATGCGACAAAGAAATTCTGACCGTGTTTATGAGGCGGTAATGAATTCAGCTGAAGGTTATATACAAATGTGGGAGCGTGCAGAAGCCAGCCCTCATACTAAGTATTATGATCCTCAAGAAAATTTTGTAAAAATTTATAATCGTAAAGCTCAGCGCTGCATGGATATAGATGGCCACGATAACAACCTAGTGAATGGCGCTAATGTTCAATTGTGGGATTGTGATGATGAGTCTTACGACCAGCACTGGATTTGGAATAAAGAAGCTGAAATGTTTGAAAATCGTGCGGATCGCACCAAGTGTTTAGACAATCGTGGTCAAGCTCATAATGAAGGCGGCGTTGTTATTTGGGATTGTGTAGACAGCGACAACTTACGCTGGACCTATAATATGAACACGCTAGCGAGTAAGCATAATTCAAATATCGTTGCGGATGCCTATGGATATGGAAATGGCGACAACGTAGGGCAGTGGGAATACAATGGTCGTAAATGGCAAGAATGGGAATTGCGCCCACTAAGCGCAATTTATAAGTGGGTTGATTGGAGAGACAAAAATAAAGGTAAGTGCATGACCGTCGTAAATGGCCAAAGTGCCAATGGCGCCAAGATCGAATTACGCAGTTGTAATGGCAGTGATGCACAAACCTGGCTGTACAATCCTGATAAAGGCACGATGCACAGCAGGTTAGCGGGTGACTATTGCTTAGATGTTCCTGCAGGTAATACGGCTAATGGAACTCAGTTACAAATTTGGCAGTGCCAAGCGGATAACGCTAATCAAGTATTTACGAAAGATGGAAACCGTTTTAGTCCTCAATTAAATCAAAACCAAGCAATTGATGCCGCAGGCACCAATAGCGGAGACCCTATTCTATTGTGGGAAAGTCATGGTGGAGATAACCAGAAATGGAGAGCAGGGCTTCATTAGTATGAAACTAAAAACAAAACTTTTAGTTTTAGGCTAAACAAAAAGGCGAATTCTTATGGATTCGCCTTTTTTATTGGTGTGTATTAATAGAGCTAATAGATAGAGGCTTTTCAAGCTAAAATTGAATATTAAACTCCCCTTGTACTAAGAAAGCATCATTAGTTCTAGAAAGGTCTAAACTCAATTGGTAGTATCCCTAACTTGACCACTTTACACATTTTTGAGGACGTTCGTGCGAAGCAAACCCACCATTTGGCTACAATCGGTCCAGCATGGATTCATTGCTACATTACCTGTGGTGATTTTAGGTGCGTTGGCGCTTACCTTTCTACAAATGGCTTCTTTATTATCGTCTGAAAGTGTTGAAGGGGATATTCGAATCCTTGGAGAGATCATTCAAAAGGCGTGTTATGGGATCATGGCATTAACCTTGGTGCTGTCCATCACCCATAAGTTGGCGAAGTACTATCGCCATCATTACCAACTCAATTATGACCCTCTTATTGTTGCGGTGCTTGCAATGGTGACCTTGGTGGCAATGGCCCATTTAGATTATGGTGTACATGCATTTGATCAGCTAGGTGTAACCGCTATTGGTAAGGGGTTATTTTGTTCAATTATATTTACCGAGCTATATGTATTCTTCTATCAGCATCGATTTTTTAAACTCAACTACTTAGATGAAACAGTAGACTCAAGTTTACTGACCGCCATTCGCTCTATTTGGCCTGCCATATTAGCGCCCATTCTATTGTTAGTTTTGTACACCTTAATTGCAGAACCCATTAAACATTTCAGTTTTTGGTTTCCTGTATTTATTGGTCAGCTTGACCCTGAAACGGGTTTAAGTTTTTGGCAGACAGTGAAACTGATCGTGGTTAATCAATTAAGTTGGTTTGTGGGCATACACGGTTCTTCAATCGTGGAAGTTCAGGCCGAAACATTATTTGCCAGTGACCCAGCCGTTGTTTATTCGCGACAGTACATCAATATGTTTGTTCATATTGGTGGTGCAGGGGGCACATTTGGATTAGTGATTGCTTTACTTTTGTCTAAAGAAAGAAGCAGTCATCAATTGGGTCGCTATGCTTTTCTACCTTCACTTTTTAATATTAACGAATTATTGATATTTGGTCTGCCAATCATCTTCAATCGATATTTGTTATTACCATTTATCCTAGTGCCGATACTCAGTGCCAGTTTATTCAGGCTTGTTTTTGACCTCGGTTTGGTTAGTTGGAGTGGTGGAGCGGAATCTTGGAGTACACCTATCTTCCTAGGCGGTTACCTAGCAACTGGGCAATGGCAAGGTGTTGTTTTACAGGCTGTGTGTATTGCATTGTCGACCGCCATTTATTATCCATTTTTAATGCGGTTTGAGAGTAATCGAAGAAAAATTGCTAATGAAAAGCAAACTCATATGTTAAAAAAACTGAATAATGAAATGGATTTAAAACGGGTTTATGAAAGTAAGTCTGATTTAGGTCGATTTAGTCGGGCCTTAGTGAAAGAGTTTAATCTTGCTATTACCGAAGAAAGCCTAGACCTGTTTTATCAGCCAAAAGTAAATAACTCAGAGCGAGTCGTCGGTGCCGAAGCCCTATTAAGATGGCATCACCCAAGGTTAGGACCAATTTCTCCTGGTGTAATTGTGGCGTTATCAGAGTTAGATGGCAGTATTCATGAACTAGGTTTTTGGGTGATCAAGCGCAGCTTGAGTGATATGAATGCACTTAATAAAGCGGGCCTAGAAGGTATTAAGGTGGCTATTAACGTATCCCCTTGTCAGTTCGAGCGAGATGCCTTTTTTGAGGATGTGATTAAATTAGTCGAACACTCAAATATAGACCCAAGATTGATTGAATTAGAAATTACAGAAGGCCAAAAAATTGACTTAGATGATCGTGTATTAGTTGGATTACAGCAATTATCAAAATACGGTTTTCATATCGCTGTGGATGATTTTGGCATGGGTTACACATCACTTAGGTATCTGAAATCATTTCCGGTGAATACATTAAAAATTGATGGCAGCATTGTGAGGGATGTAAATAACAGTAAAATGGTGCAAGAGATCATTGGCAGTATGGGGCAGTTGGCGAGCTCTATGGGGGTAAACCTAGTTGCTGAATGGGTCGAAACAGACCTTCAAAAAATTACGCTGCATGATTTAGGGTGTGATGAATTTCAAGGCTATTTGATGAGCCCTCCGATTGACCTTAATGCCTTTACTAAATACTGTGGAATGAAGGGGACTGAATCCCCTGTTAGAAAAAAGCCCCACTAAGCATTCGCGGGTTATATTTATTGAACCCATTCCAACTTATATCCAACCCCATACACCGATTGAATAATGTCTTTATCAGGGCATTTTTCTTTTATGCGTTTTCTTAACTTTTTAATGTGACTATCAATGGTTCGATCACTTACCACTCTGTGATCTTGATAGCTAGAGTCCATAAGTTGTTGGCGGCTGAATATTCGACCAGGCTCATTCGCAAGAGTCATTAAAATTTGGAATTCAACAGCGGTAAGTTCTATGATTTGATTGTCCATTTCTGCTTTGTATTTTTTGTCATCTAATTTTAAGCCTATCAGGGACTCTGCTATAGGTATTTTTACGTCGTGAATGTCATTCCGTTCTAGTTGGAAGTTGACGCGTTTTAGAATGGCTTTCACTCTGGCAACCACTTCTCTGGGGCTATATGGCTTGCATACATAATCATCAGCCCCAAATTCAAGCCCAAGTAACCTGTCTATCTCTTCAACTTTAGCAGTGGCCATGAGTATCGGAACGTGAGAAAACTGGCGCACAGATTTACAAATCTCCATGCCATCAAGATTGGGCAACATTAAATCCAAAATAATCAGATCAGGCATGCCGTGTTCTTTTTTATCAATGATCCAGTTTAATGCCTCTTGCCCGTCAGCAATAATATAAGTTTGAAAGCCAGCTTGAATTAGGTAGTCGTCAAGCAATTTTGCTAGCTTAGGTTCATCTTCTACAATCAAAATATGTTGTGACATGATTGAGCCTTGTTATGCACTAATTAAAATAGGAATGGTCAATATCATTGCAATGCCCCCCATCTCTGAGTGCTGTGCGGTGAGCGTGCCAGAATGACCTTCAATTATTTTTTTACAAATCGCCAACCCCAGCCCTGATCCACCTGTGCTTCTATTCCGTGATCGTTCGGCTCTGTATAGATGGTCAAATATCTTTTCAAGCTCTTCTGTTTTAACCGAGGGAGCCGTGTCTTCAATTTTAATTTGAAAGTGTGTATCAAAACGTAATAGGCTAACTTTTATTTTTCCAGGAGAATGTGTGTACTTCACACTGTTTTGAATGAGATTATGAACCAGTTGTGAAAGTCGTTGCCCGTCTGCGTTGACCCAGGCTTCTTCGTTAGAAGGTGTGCTATGGATTAATTCTAATTCATGTCCTGACTTTTTAATCAGTGGTTCTAGACGTTCAATTTCATCTTCTAAAAAATCAATCAAATCTAAGTGGGCTTTGTGAAAGCTTAACGCACCAATGTCACTGCTTGTAAGCTGGTATAAGTCTTCAACTAATCGTTGCAGGTGCAGTGCTTCTTGGTGGGATGACTTGATATGCTCAATATCAACTTCCCGTACGCCGTCGATCATGGCTTCAAGTTCTCCGCGCATGACGGCTAACGGTGTTCTTAGTTCGTGAGAAATATTGGCCAACCACTTTTTACGGATATCTTCATTCTGCGCAAGCGTATTTGCAAGATTATTCACATCATCTGCCACCTGCGCGATTTCATCCTTCCCCTTTATGTCGACTCTGGCATCGAGCTGGCCATTTGCTAACTGATGCAAAGCCTCAACAATGGGTCGAATGGGCTTAATGAGTAATCGAGAAAAAGGCATGGCAAGAGACGCGGATAGCAATACCATGATGCCCGCTATCCACCATAAATATTGTGTGATTTCTTTTGATATATCCAAGTCATAATCATCCATTAATCGTTCACGGTCGGCGTATACGATGTAACCCTTGATCTCACCTAATACCATCACAGGAATTTTTTTCTGATGCTCTTGTTTTGCACGTTGACCAATAATGTGCCGCATAGATTCGTCGTATACCGCTAAAGGAAATCCCATCGGTGGTCTATTTAAGTTTGGTTCGGTTGTCGATAGAGCCGATTTTTTATTCCGTGGGGGAGCGAATTCATTCGTATTGTTATTAGGTCTTGGGGGAGGCTCGCGAAACCGAAAGCCGGGCTCAGGCCTTCGAAATTCAGGGTGATCACCTTTATCATTTCGAGGTCTATGTTGACGATGGCGATCATCATTTTGCATGTGGCGTTGAGTAGGTGGACGCTCAAATCCTCTTTTGTGCAAAGGACCATCATTAGATGGCCCTGAAATGTTAGCTTGTTCTTTGATCCCCGCCCAAAGCTGAGGCTGCTTGTTAAGGATTGAAAGTGAACCATAGCGCTTATGGATCTCAACTAAAGGGTCAATCAGTTTTCCGTATTGTTGGTATGCCCTTTTATTAACATGCGCCAGTAGGCCTTGATCCAGACTCCATTGCGCTAAGCCCGTCATAAGTACCACTAAAAACAGTGACGCGATGAGAGTGATTGAGAAGAGTTTGTACTGAACTTTCAATTGGCTAGCCTGTAAGTATCTGCTGTATTAACTATACGAAACCTAGTCTGTTTTTGCTTGTTTATTGTAGAGCTAATTTGTACTTCCTTATTCTTTACACATTTCCTACACATTGCTTAATTACTCTTGACTCTGACATAAAACAACTGAAGGGTGGATTATGCATCAAATATTGAAATTTAAGTCCGTATTTGCAGTGGGAGTGGTGCTTTCATTAGTGGGCTGTCAGCTACCAGAAGAATTGGCAGATGTGCTGCCTCAAGAAGATCAGATCGAGGATGAGCAGCCCGTGGATGCCGATGGTCGAGACCCCGTGTTATCAGCTCTAGATTTACAGCTTGCCGATTTGATAGCTCGTTTTAACTTGAATGCTCACCCACAACGAGACCTGCCCAGTATACAAGATGCACTGCCTCAGTTAGGAAAAAAGCTGTTTTTTACTAAATCGTTAGGCGGGCAGTTCGACAGCGCTTGTGTTACATGCCATCACCCTAGCTTAGGCGGCGCTGACGGCCTATCTTTATCCGTAGGCGTGGATGCTAGTCTACCTGATTTGCTGGGCCCTGGGCGCGAGCACAAAGACGGCTTACCCTTGGTGCCAAGGAATGCTCCCACTATTTTTAATGTTGGATTATGGGATATGGGTTTGTTCCATGACTCAAGAGTCGAGTCATTGAATGTGGTACCAGGAACAAATGGCATTATTGGTGATATTCGAACGCCAGATTCAGATTTCGGCGTCGCTGACATTCTTTCAGGCAACAACCTGACGTCGGCTCAGGCTGCATTCCCTGTTACCTCGGTTGAAGAAATGCGCGGTAATGTCTTTGAAGCGGGCAGTGATAATAATGTTCTTAGGGATCATTTAGCCGCTCGTATTGGTGATTACGCAGAGGGTGAAAATGCGTTGTCAGAAAATGGCTGGCTAACCGAATTTCAGACTGCTCTTGGCAGTAATGCGTCTGCAGAAGAACTCATTTCATTCGAAAACATAGCTCATGCGCTAGGAGAATACGAGCGATCAATGGTCTTTACAGACCATCCATGGCAGCAGTATATGGACGGCAATACAGACGCATTAAATGAAAATGAAAAAGCAGGCGCTGTTCTATTTTTTACTGCCCCTAATGAAGGTGGAGCAGGTTGCGCAGCTTGCCATAATGGTCAGTTGTTTAGCGATGAGCAGCATCATGTGGTGGCTTTCCCTCAAATCGGCCCAGGTAAAGGTGACGGTGTAAACGCAGATGACGACTTTGGTCGAGAGCGTGAAACGGGAGTGACAACAGATCGCTATCGTTTTAGAACAGGCTCGTTATTAAACTTAAATGTAACGGCCCCTTATGGACATAGTGGCAGCTTAGAAACCTTAGAAGATGTGGTGCGTCATTATATTAATCCAGATCGATCAGTTGATAATTATTTTGGAGATGATCGCAGGCAGAATGAAATTTGTCGCTTAGATCAATTTGATCAATTAGCTGATTGTGAAGATATTTACCCGAACGCTCAGGAGAATAGCGAGCTAGCGGTTAATAAATTGCAGCAAGAACAAAATGCAGGCATCAGCAGATTGGCCCGTGGAATTCGCTTAAACAATACTGAAGTAGACCAGCTTGTATTATTTTTAAAAGCACTCACCGACCCTTGTGTTGAAAATCGTGATTGTTTATCAGATTGGATACCAAGTGCTGATGATGCGGCTGATGAACATCAGCTTAATGCCGTGAATCGAAATGGCGCAGTATTGTAGTGTATTAAAGGTTTTAAGAGGAAATGGACACGAGAAAGTAGCATCAACAAAAAAGCCGTTGAAACTGATCTAATAAGACAGTTTCAACGGCTTTTTAATTGTTTAGCGTATATTAAACGTTAAACAAGAAGTGCAAAATATCGCCATCTTTTACAATGTATTCTTTACCTTCAACGCGTAACTTACCTGCATTCTTACAGCCAGCTTCGCCTTTGAATTCGATAAAGTCTTCGTAAGCCATCGTTTCAGAACGAATGAAGCCTTTTTCAAAATCGGTATGGATAACACCGGCAGCTTGCGGAGCAGATGCGCCTTGCTTAACAGTCCAAGCGCGAACTTCTTTAACGCCAGCTGTGAAGTAAGTTTGTAGTCCTAGTAGATCGTAACCACCACGAATAACGCGGTTTAGGCCTGGTTCGCTTTGTCCCATCTCTTCAAGAAACATGATCACATCTTCAGGGTCGTCAAGTTCAGAAATTTCTTGTTCAATCTTGTTACATACAGGAACAACCACTGCATTTTCTTTCGCGGCAATTTCACGAACGATATCTAGGTATGGGTTATTTTCAAAGCCATCTTCAGCCACGTTGGCAATGTACATGGTTGGCTTAACAGTGATCATATGTAACATACGAACACGTTCTTGATCGTCTTCATCAAGGTCCATTGAGCGTACAGGCAAGCTGTCTTCAAGTTGGATAATGATTTTTTCAAGTAACGCTTTATCAGCAACGGCATCTTTGTCGCCACCACGAGCTGTACGAGTAACACGTTGCAATTGCTTCTGAGCGCTTTCTAAATCAGACAAAATTAATTCTAAATTAATAACGTCGATGTCGTCAGTAGGATTGATGGCGTTCTCAACATGAATAACGTTTTCATCTTCAAAGCAACGAACCACGTGTGCAATGGCATCGGTTTCACGAATGTTGGCTAAAAACTGGTTGCCTAGGCCTTCACCTTTAGAGGCGCCTTTTACCAAGCCTGCAATGTCTACAAATTCCATAGTAGTTGGAATCACTTTTTGAGGCTGAACAATTTCAGCTAATGCGTCGAGGCGAGCATCAGGCATAGGAACAATGCCGCTGTTAGGCTCAATGGTGCAAAACGGAAAGTTTTCAGCGCCAATACCTGATTTAGTCAGTGCGTTGAAAAGTGTAGATTTGCCTACGTTAGGTAAGCCAACGATGCCGCATTTAAAACCCATTTTGATGACCTTTATAATTAATCTTTAAACTGATGTGCCTGCCGTTAAAAGCCAATTAAGCTTTAAACGTATGTAAACGATTCATGGCACCATGCCAATCACCACTTACCGCGCTGTCTATTTCTGACGCGCTTGCATCAATAGATGCCTCAATCTTTTTTAAGTCGTCTTTGTTTGGTTTGCCCAATACATGTCCTGTGACTTTCGTTTTATCGCCGGGATGTCCGATACCAACGCGTAAGCGATAAAAGTTTTTGTCATTACCCATTTTACTGATGATGTCACGCAGCCCATTTTGCCCACCGTGCCCGCCACCTAATTTAAATTTAGATACGCCAGTAGGAAGGTCGAGTTCGTCGTGTAAAACAAGAATTTCATTAACAGGGATTTTATAGAAGTTAGCTAAAGCTTGAACCGCTTGGCCACTTGCATTCATGAAGGTAGTTGGGAAAAGTAAAAAGACTTCTTGGCCCTTGATTTGGGCTTTACCACTGATACCGTGGAATTTTTTTTCAGGTTTGAGTTGCACGCCATGTTGGCGTGCAATTTCATTGAGTAACCAAGCACCTGCATTGTGTCGAGTATTCTCATATTCCGAACCCGGATTTCCCAAGCCCACAATTAGACGAATTTTATCCTTCACAATGCCTGTCCTATAGTTTAACTAGTCGTTACTCAGCAGCTGGAGCAGCTTCGCCTTCAGCTTCTGCGTCATCTTCAACAGCGCCTTTAGGCACTTCTAAGTGAGCAACAGATGAGTCGTGGTCAGCACCGTAAGTCAATGCAAGAACCTGAACGCCTTTAGGCATAACAAGATCAGAAAGGTGAACGTGTGTGCCCACTTCAGCATCAGCAAGATCAACTTCGATGAACTCAGGTAAGTCACCAGCAGCACAGATAACAACAACGTTAGACATAACGTGTGTTACTTTACCGCCTTGAAGCTTAACGCCTTTACTTGTGTCTTCATTGATGAAGTGTAAAGGAATGTTTTGCTTGATGATGGTTGCGTTAGTTACACGTTGGAAATCTACGTGAAGAACCATAGGCTTGAACGGGTGACGTTGAACGTCTTTGATCAATACGTTTTCAGTCTCGCCGCCTTCAACGTTTAATTTAACGATGTGGCTGAAAAAGCCTTCATCTTCAAACGACTTGTTTAGGTCTTTAAGTGCAAGCGTTACTTGTACAGGAGCTTTTTCGCCACCGTAAACGATTGCTGGAGTAATTAATTCTAAGCGACGTAGGCGGCGGCTCGCACCCTTACCTTTAACTTCGCGAAGAACAGAATTAAGTTCGTAATTAGCCATGGTTTTAAACCCTCTATAAATGAAATCAGCCCTAACCCCGCGACCAGAGTTAGAGCTTCTTTTGACCTAATTAACGATTATGATAATTAGGCTGTATCAATACACGTTTCGGATTAACGAAACATCGCACTGATAGATTCTTCGTTATTAACACGTCGAATAGACTCTGCTAATAGGCCCGCAAGCGTAAGCTGACGGATTTTACTGCATGCTTTAGTTTCGTCTGTCAGAGGAATTGTGTCAGTTACGACCAATTCGTCCAGTTCAGAGTTCTCGATGTTCTTTAAAGCGGAGCCGGATAGTACAGGATGTGTACAGTAGGCTACAACCTTTTTCGCACCAAACTGCTTAAGCGCATCAGCGGCTTTGCAAAGTGTGCCGGCTGTATCAACCATGTCATCTACCAGTACGCATGTGCGACCAGTAACATCACCAATGATGTGCATAACTTGTGCTTCATTGGCTTGTGGGCGACGTTTATCGATAATGGCTAGGTCAGCATCGTTTAGTTGCTTCGCAATAGCGCGGGCACGTACTACACCACCAACATCTGGAGATACAACAATTAGGTTTTCGTACTCTTGCTTTTCAATATCATCTAATAAGATTGGAGAACCATATATGTTGTCCATTGGGATATTAAAGAAGCCTTGAATTTGGTCTGCGTGAAGATCAACCGTTAATACGCGGTCAACACCAGCCGTTTGAAGCATGTCAGCAACCACTTTTGCAGATATAGGCACACGAGCAGAGCGAACACGACGATCTTGGCGAGCATAACCATAATAAGGAATAACAGCAGTGATACGACCAGCGGAAGAACGGCGCAATGCATCGGCCATTAATAACACTTCCATGATGTTGTCGTTTGTAGGCACACAAGTAGGTTGGATGATGAATACATCCTTACCACGTACATTTTCTTGAATGTCGATGGTAATTTCACCATCACTGAATTGGCCGCAGGTGGCTTCACCTAGAGGAAGATCTAAACGCTCAACAATTAATCGCGCTAGCTCTGGGTTTGCATTACCGGTAAAAACCATTAATTTAGACACGTCGGATACCCCTGGTGCTAATAATATTTTCAATGATGGATTCAAAATAGATGGCAGGGGTGGCAGGATTCGAACCTACGCATGACTGGATCAAAACCAGTTGCCTTACCGCTTGGCTACACCCCTGTAATAGACTAGCTATATACAGTTTTTTGCAATGATGATTGATTCATACCTTTTGCTTTAAATGCTGACGTTTCAGCAGGTAGCAGGTCTAAAATCTTATTTGCTTGTTCTTCAGAGTTTACCTCTAAAAAGCAGCAAGCACCAGTGCCTGTCATTCTAGCAAAGCCAAATTTCCTTAGCAAATTCAATGAGTTAGAAACTTCTTTATGGAGCTTGCTAACTACTGATTCACAGTCATTTTGACCTTCGCCCCGAAGAGCGGCGCTCATTTTGCACGCTGGTGTGTCCCTTGTCAAATCTTTATGGCAAAAAACTTCTTGGGTGTTTACATGGCAGTCTGGGGTCACCACTACAAACCAGTTCTCTTCTAAATCTAACATTGGCGTTAATTTCTCACCGACTCCCTCTGCCCATGCGGCTTCTCCACGCACAAAGACAGGTACATCGGCACCTAGGGTTAATCCTAGTTCAGCTAATTCATTTATGCTTAATTGGGTATTCCAAATTGCATTCAATCCTAGCAAGGCCGTGGCTGCATTAGAGCTGCCGCCCCCAAGACCGCCGCCCATGGGTAAAATCTTATTTAAATGAATATCAGCCCCAAGCGTACAGCCTGTTTTATCGGTAATCAGCTTGGCCGCTTTATAGATAAGGTTGTCTACCAAGGGAACCCCTGGAATTTCGGGCGTAATGGTTATGTCGCCACTGTTATTCAGTTCAAAGCTTAATGTGTCAGCGTAATCAATGAACTGAAAAATGGTTTGTAGCTCGTGATAGCCATTCTCACGCTGGCCAGTGATATGCAGAAATAAATTTAATTTGGCAGGGCTGGGTAAGGTTAGGCTTGAGGCTGGTGTTTTCGGTTGAGTCATTGAGAATAGGTTGCGCTGTAAAGTTAACGAAAAAATTATGAGTTAAACGACCAATTTTTAATAACAATTAAAAACTTCCACTGGCCTTGGCTGATTTTGATTTTGGAAGGTTGGCCGTAATATTCATTGTATCGCGGATAAGACACCTGCCACTTGTCTTGAAATATTTGAGTTAAGCGGCCGTTATCGCCTTTGCTGATAGACGCTTTGCTATAAGGCGCTGCTTGCCCTTGAATCCAGTAAGGCAGGTTTTGTATTGGGAAATGCCAACCGATTTGTTCGTATATCAGTTTTTGTGGATTGATTCCCGATGTTGTTTTCCCTCCCTGAGTAATACTGATTTTATTGGGTGTGCCTTTGATTTGAGTGCTACCTACCGAAAGGGGTCCGCTAACATACACATCAAACTGATTGCCAGTTTGCTGCCATTGAATAAAGCCTGCAATGGATTCTTTGGGGGTAGTGACACCAATTTTGCCACTGACCTCCCAGTTTCCCATCACTTTATTTGATTTAGGTATCGCACTGCAGGACGAGAGCAGCAGTGTTATTACCCCAAGGGCTATAAATCGATTGGTCATCAGGCTCGAACACAATGTAAAGCGGGAAAGCATTTATAGTTGAACCTGTAACCGATCAAGTGTGTCTTGAATGATTTTGTTGGTAGGTTGTTTTTTAAGGCCTTGCTGCCAAATGTCTCTGGCTTTGTCGTGTTCGCCCATTTCCCACAATACTTCACCCAGGTGAGCGGCGACTTCAGGGTCAGGAAAAACCTTGTAAGCTTGCTCAAGTAATTTAAGGGATTCGTTTATTTTGCCCATTCGGAAATAAACCCAGCCAAGGCTATCAATGATGGCAGGGTCCTTGGGTGAAATGATTCGAGCTTTTTCGATCAAGGCCAGTGCTTCATCCAGCCTTTCTGTGTGATCAGCCAGTGTGTAGCCCAGAGCATTAAGCGCGGTGGCATTCTTGGGGTTCTTTTTAATAATGTGCCCAAGGTCGGATTCTAATAAATCAAAGTCGCCGAGTTTTTCAGAGATCATCGCCCTGCTGTAGCGTAGGTCGGTACTGTCAGGGTAGGCTTGAAGGGCATCATTAAGTACAACTAAAGATTGCTCGAATTGTTTGCTGCGATTTAATAAATCTACTTCCATTAAAAAATACGCTTGCCTGTGCTTGCTATCTTCAACGCGCATTTTTCTAATGTGACTTAATGCGTCGTCTAATTTTTTCTGGACCATGTAAATTTGCACTATGCCATTTTGTGCCGCTAAAAACTCTCGGCCAGCGGTCATGGCTTGGTAGTGCATCAAAGCGGTCTCTAATTCGTTATCATGCTGTGCAATTCGCCCTAAGTAGTAATGGGCTTCATTTTCCATTTGGTGCAAGTTTAGTAATTTTTGAAGCGCGGCTTTTGCCTGCTCATGTTCTTCTAGCTCTAAATGTGTAAGAGCCAGCGGCAGCAAAACCTGTGCATCGCGTGGGTACGTGGCAGCAATTTCATTGAACGCGTCTCGGGCCAATGGAATGTTTTTATTTTTAATGAGAAGTCGGGCTTTTAATAGGGTGAAAGCTTTATCGTTTTTGAAGCGTTTAAGCGCTAGTTTGACTGTTTCTAGTGCCCCCGCATTATTGCCTATTATAGATTGCACACGTGCCTTAAGGTTCCAAGCGGGGTAAAACTTAGGGTTCAGTTCTAATAGTTGTTCAGCGATAGAAAGGGCTGTGTCATTGTTACTTTGCTGCTGATGAAGGTTGGCGATATTAAAAAGCAGGGCTTGGTTTTTACTGTAGTGTTGAGTCAAAGGCGTTAGAACTTCAAGCCACAACTCTCTAGAGCCTTCGGTCATGTTGCTGCCCTGAAGACCAATAAAGCTCATATTGATATGGGGATTGGTGTCTAAAGCATTTTGTAGGTGAATGACAGATTCACTAAATCTTGAAGCTTTAACAAGCTCTTGGCTAAGGGCTATCTGCCCTTGAGGGTTTTCATTGTCTAGTTTTACCCAAAGTGTGGCAGCGTCGAGTGCGGCTTGGTCTGCCCCTATATATTGTGCGATCTGGGTGGCGCGAGCTGAAACAGCCGGGTCTTGGGTGCGGTGTGCTTCTAATAAATAATTGCCTAGGGCTAAATCAAACAGTTGGCGCTGTCCGGCCATTTCAGCCACAAGTAAGGCATAAAACGTATTCACGCTATACTCAGTTTGCGCGCTGGCTTCTTCTTCTGCGCTCAATCCATGACTGTTATGCACAGTGAATGTGAGGAGTGAAGAGAGTAGGGCAAGCCCTGTTGTAAACCGTTTAAACATACATTAACCCTATGTGCGCAGTGTCCATAATTGGGTCTTATTGTAAGTTTTGCAAGCTAGACGACTATTTTTGCGCATTTATGGATATAATACGGCCCTTTTGATTGAAGCTGAAATAATTGACCACGATAAAGCGGTCATTTAATAGACTAAAAAGTAGTTCATGACGTTATTAACCCTAGGTATTAACCATAAAACAGCGCCCGTTGCCGTTCGAGAGAAGGTTGCGTTTGCTCCGGATCATTTGCCTGCGCAGTTGCGCGAGGCGAATTCATCCCATGGGGTTCAAGAAATTGCTATTTTATCGACCTGTAATCGCACCGAGCTGTACTTTACAGCCGACCATGAAGACGTAGGTTTATTGTTGCAGTGGTTGCATCAGGTCCACGGCGTGCCTTTAGACGAGCTTGCTAATTGTCATTACGGGCTTTCAGGTGAAGATGCCGTACAGCATATTATGCGTGTGGCCAGTGGGCTAGACAGCTTGATCTTGGGTGAACCTCAAATATTAGGTCAAATGAAGAGTGCGTATGCAGTGGCCCAAGAGGCAGGCACTATCGGACCAGAATTGGATCGACTTTTTAGGCAAACTTTTACCGTGGCTAAGCAAGTGCGTACGGATACAGCAATTGGGCAAAACCCAGTGTCGGTTGCGTATGCCGCGGTTAATCTGGCTCAGCGTATATTTTCTGACTTATCATCCAGCAAAGCCCTATTAATAGGCGCGGGTGAAACCATCGATTTAGTGGCCAAGCATCTGGTCGATGCAGGTGTCAGCGATATAACCGTTGCCAACCGCACCTTGGCCCGTGCAGAAGCACTGGCAGATCAGTTTGGTGCTAAAGCAATCTTGCTGTCTGAAATACCAGATGAGCTATACAAGGCCGATATTGTAATTGCCTCTACGGCTAGCCCGTTACCTATATTAGGTAAAGGAACAGTCGAACGTGCCATGAAGAAGCGTAAGCACGCTCCCATGTTTATGGTGGATATAGCCGTTCCGCGAGATATTGAGGCTGAGGTAGAAGAAATAAATGATATTTACCTTTATACAGTCGACGATTTAAAAGACATTATTGAAGAGAATGTTCGTCAGCGAGAAGATGCTGCAAAAGATGCTGTCGAGATTATCGAAGCGGGTAGCGCAGAATTCATGCGCCAATTACGTACACTGGATGCCGTGACAACGTTAAAGGCATTTAGAAATCACGCTGAAGAAATTAGAAATATCGAATTAGAAAAGGCGTTAAAACGCTTACAAAAAGGCGATGCGCCTGAAAAAGTTTTAAACACGCTGGCAAATTTACTGACGAATAAGTTAATTCATCAGCCAACCGTACAAATGCGCGATGCCAGTGCTCAAGGCAGAAAAGAAGTGATGGAGTGGGTGCAGGAACTTTACCAGCTCACTGACTCAGACGTTTAGCGATCTGTTTGTCATCATAATTTAAATAGACAGTATAAAAAGTTAATAAGTGACCATGAAAGATTCAGTTAAATTAAAGTTAGAAACACTTAGCGAACGCTATGAAGAAATCGGACATTTATTATCATCTCCAGAAATCATAGGTGATCAGAAAAAATTCCGTGCGCTTTCAATGGAATACGCTGAAATAGAAGACATTGTAAAAACATTCGCCTCATATACCGAAGCAAAAGAGAACTTTGAAGAAGCCAAAGTTTTGGTTCAAGACGATGACCCTGAAATGCGTGAAATGGGGCAGGAAGAATATAAGTCGGCTAAAGCTGAAATAGAGCGTTTAGAGGGCGAGCTACAAATATTGTTATTACCGAAAGACCCTAATGACGGTAAAAACGTAATTGTAGAAATCAGAGCAGGCACCGGCGGAGACGAAGCCGCTATATTTTGTGGTGACCTTTTCCGAATGTATACCAAGTTTTCTGAGAAGCGTGGTTGGAAGTTTGAAATTATGAACTCGAACCAAGGCGATCACGGCGGTTACAAAGAGATTATTCTGCGAATTGCAGGAGACGCTGTTTACAGTCAGTTAAAGTTTGAGTCGGGTGTTCACCGTGTTCAGCGTGTACCGGCCACGGAAAGTCAGGGTCGAGTGCATACTTCGGCGTGCACGGTTGCGGCTATGCCTGAAGTTGAAGATGAAGCTGAAATTGATATTAACAAAGGCGACCTTCGAATTGATACATTCCGAGCCAGTGGCGCGGGTGGTCAGCACGTCAACAAAACAGATTCGGCTATTCGATTAACACACATACCTACGGGGTTTGTGGTTGAGTGTCAGGATGAGCGTTCACAACATAAAAACCGTGCCCGTGCTATGTCGATCCTAGCAACCCGTTTAAACGATGCAGTTGCCCAAAAAGCGCAAGCGGAACAAGCTGCTGAGCGTAAAAATTTGGTAGGATCTGGTGATCGATCAGAACGAATTCGCACTTATAATTATCCTCAAGGTCGCATGAGCGATCACCGAATTAATTTAACCTTATATAAGCTAAATGAATTAATGGAAGGCGATGTGGATATGGTGATTCAGCCATTAATTCAAGAGCACCAGGCTGATTTACTTGCTTCTATGGGAGCAGATACTTAATAGTTGTTCTAATCTAGAATCTATTCAGCACTTTAATTTATTGGGCCGCATAAACTGATATACGGCTCAATAAATTTGATGCTGGTTTGTTATTCCTTTGCCACTCGCGATTCTTTTGCTGGGTATATTTTCAATACAGTTTTTATATTTCGTTAAGCCGACTTTAATATGCCCATTCTAAATTTACTTTCACTGCAGCATGCGCTCACTTTAGGGGCGAACGAATTAAAACAATCAGATACACCTGAATTGGATTGTGAGTTGATCTTACTGCACGCTATTAATTCCCACCGTAATATCTTATTTACCGATCCAGACAAATTACTGGATATCAAACAACAAAAAGAATTTATTGCACTGATTGCTCGACGCAAAAAAGGTGAGCCAGTTGCCTATATTATTGGTTCCCAAGGCTTTTGGGATTTAGACTTGAAAGTGTCGCCAGACACGCTTATCCCAAGAGCAGATACTGAATCGTTGGTTGAATGGGTGTTAGAGCAAGGTTTAAAGCCTAATCGAATTCTGGATTTAGGAACAGGAACCGGTGCGCTTGCCCTAACTTTGGCATCTGAACTTCCAAACGCGAGTGTACTTGGTATTGATGTGGTGGCCGGTGCCGTTAAATTGGCAGCCGAAAACCAAGTGCGTAATAACATTAATAATGCAGAGTTCATTGTTAGTAGCTGGTTTTCACAATTAGAAGAATCCAACCAGTTTGATTTGATTGTGAGTAACCCGCCTTATATAGATTCTAAAGATGAGCATCTAGCTTTGGGTGATGTTCGCTTCGAACCTGAGTCTGCTTTGATTGCAGATCAGAATGGCTATGCTGATTTATTTTATATTGCAGAAGCGTCGAAGGCATTCTTAGTCAAGGGCGGAACGCTTGTGATGGAGCATGGGTGGCAGCAAGCTGACGTGGTTCAAAAGAAACTTTTGGAGCTTGGATATTCAGGGGTTGGGTCGGGTAAGGATTATGGTGGCAATCAAAGATTTACTTACGGCGCTTTGAGTAGTTAGGTTTGTCAGCTGATTCGGCGTGCCATTTCTCTTTAAATTTCACGATGGATTCTAAATATTGATTGCTGGGCATTTTTGAGCTGAATACCATGTGTTTGTTTAATAGTGTTTTCCGTTTCATTTTCCTTAAAACATTTTTACTGGATAACGCTTGATTGCTGTGCTCAAGTTCATTCCAATCATCGGCAACACTTTCGTATTGCCTCCAATTAGCACCCTTGGCCCAGCTGAATCTCACTTCATTAGAAAATAATTCGAAAACGGGTGTTTGAAATATATCTACTTGTATTTTTAGGCAATCGCTTGAGAATGTATTTAGTTCATAGGCACTGATTATTTGCTTTCCTAGTCTGTATGCATGATCAATGGATGTTAAATACCCATCACGATCATCAAACTTTCCAACGTGGTGGTTTTTCTCGCTTCCTGAATCCATGCTCACGGTTGTTTCACTTTCTTGCAGCCAATAAATATTGGCATCAAAAGTAGATACGGGTTTTCCAGGCTGAAATTGAAAGTCTGACGGGACTAGGCTGCGGACTTCTTTGCACACAACTGGGCAGCAGCTCAATATTTTCTTCATTGTGATGTGTGCCCATAAAACTCTGTATGAGTTCACATTTTAACCAATAATTGCCTTTGTGTTTGTAAGGCAGTGTAACGGTGTTATGTGGATTGGTAGCGGGGGTGTAAAGATGGAATTAGTTGTAATTAAAATACCCTGCTCTTAGTGCTTAAAGGTATATGGCTAGGTTGACACATGTGCTTTTACACTCCCTTTAACCTTCATTGTATTTCCTAATCGATAAATGTATGTCCTTACTTTCAATGAGAGTGCCATTAAAAGTGAGTGGGAAAATAATGGGCCATCTACTAGGGGTGATAGAGTTTAAAACGATGTTTATTCGTTCTGAGACGTAAATTTTTAGTATCAAAATGATGGGTTCAAAGAATAAGTTTCAAGGCTAAGTTTAATAGTAGATGTCTAATGGAATGGCGGAGTGAATATGAAAAAAATCATTTTTTCAGTGCTTGTGTTGCTAATTTGTGTGACGAGTTTGGGGGGCATTAATGATCGCTTAGAACATGCGTTTTTACCTAAGCCAAGTGATGTGTATGTATTGGGTTTACCTAAAGAGTTTTCGATAGAGGCATCAGCCAGCAGCTATCAAGGCCCTCACCCCCGTGAGATTCAACGGCCAGATGAAACCTATTCATTCCCCATAAAATACGGCAGCACAGGTCCCGCGCAACCATTATTTGCAGGAAAAAACGACTACCCATTTTTGTGTTCTGGCGAGCGTTCAGGTTTAGGCCAGCCTGTGGTTGATAATCAAAATAAAGTGGGAGTCTCTGTTTACGGCGTCGATAAAGCCATGAACAAGCAAAAACAAGTGATTGGCTATAGTAAGGATTGTGGGTTACTTACGAATGTTGAGTACTACATAAAAGACAGCGAATTGAACGGCTTTGTAAAAGTAGAAGAGAAATCTCAATTTAAAAATACAGAATCGAAATTTATTCGTGTTGAAACAGGGACGATTAATCGTTTTATTTATGTGTTGGCCGTACCCGTATCGATTACTGATATGCCTGATAAATTCAATCATGATAAGTGGAATAACCGGCTTATTTACCGCTTTAAAGGTGGGGTGGGGGTGGGTCGACAGCAAGGGACTGTGAACATATCTAAATTGCTTTACGAGCATAATCAGCAACTAGAGCAAGGCTATGCATTGGCATTTAGTACGGGCACACAAACCAGTAATCATTATGATATTTGGTTAAGTGAAGACACAGCTTTACGTGTCAAAAAGCAATTTGAATCTCGTTACGGAAAGCCTTTGTATACCATTGGTATGGGAGGGTCTGGCGGTGCTATTCAGCAATATTTACTGGCTCAGAACCATCCCGGCATCATAGATGCTGCCATTCCGCTGTACTCTTACCCTGACATGGTAACCCAGGTTAACTATGCGTTAGATTGTGAGTTGCTTGAGTATTATTTTGATGTGACATCGGATGATTCTATGTGGGGCACATGGGCAAACAGAACCTTAATAGAGGGCAGTAATGCCATAGACGGCATGAAAAATCGTTATGGAAAGTTACAGGGGTATTCTGGTTTGTTGTCGGGTGACTTTTCTTTAATGCCTTCTGGCGCAAGCGAGTGCACCAACGGTTGGAGAGGACCGTCTCAGCACATCAACAACCCTGTATTTTATTCAATGTACCATGCTATCTCTCCTGAAACTTATGGCCAAATTGATTGGAGTCATTGGGGGGACTTAAGCCACATTTATGGAACGGATGAATCTGGGTTCGGCAATCGGTTTTGGAATAATGAAGGGGTGCAATACGGTTTGTCTTCTTTGTTGAATGGATCGTTATCAGTGAGGAATTTTTTAACCATCAATAAACAGGTGGGTGGCTGGAAACCCGTAGCTGAAATGACGAATGAAAGGTTCTGGCATATTAGCGGTGATGAATCGTTTAGGAATCTGTCTGTTTGGAGTCATCACAATATGACGCATAACGGTGGTGCGAACCCTGCTTCAAGAACAAAAGGCAATAAAGCGGCTGTTAAGGCAGCTTATCAGTCTGGCTTGGTATTTTTAGGGGTGGCGAATATCCCTATTATCGATTTAAGGCATTACTTGGATCACAAATTGGATATGCATCATTCGATTGCGTCATTTACATCAAGAAAACGAATTGAAGCCGCCATGGGCACCAGTGAGCATCAGCTTATTTGGATGTCAGAAAAAGGGGAGGGTCTTTCTCGAAAGGATGTGATAAAAAGCTTGCCGATAGATGATGCGTTACGTTTATTGGATCAATGGCTGATCAATATTAAAGAGCACCCTAATCTAACCGTGATCCAGAATAAACCTCAATCAGCTAATGACCGATGCTACGATCAGTTTAGTAATATTATTGATAATCAAGTTAATACTTGGGACGGAGCTTGGAATAATCAACCGCTTGGGGTTTGCCAGAAAAGACTGCCTCATTATTCTCACTCTAGAATGGTTGCGGGAGGGAATATTTATGACGATACACTTGAGTGTAATAGAATCTCAGTGGATCAGGCGATCAAAGATGGTGTGTATGAAGGCGTGGATATGAAGCCATATTCTGCCGAATTGGACAGCATATTTCCTGATGGTGTTTGTTTGGTAGGAGATGAGCCTAATGAGTATGTGCATGCATTGCTGGATAGCTTGAAGGATAGGTCTGTTTACCAGTAGCATCGAGAGGGCAAAGGGGCTTTAGAGTTACCCCTTAAGTAAGTTGATATTGATCGAAAAAGATACAAATTGAAGGGTTGAGATTATTGCTTAGGTACGACCAAGTTTACGACCAAAATAATTGATCCGATGAATATGATCAGAAATAGGATGGCAGCAAAAACATACACGATTGGATTGATGGCATTAAGGTCACGCTCCATGTTCTCACGTTTTTGAACACCAATTGCAGCCGCCATAATGCTTAGAAATGCTGTCAGAAATCCAATTTTCTTATTCGATTTACTCAAAATTGTTCCTTAAGCAGATAGGGGGAGTAATTTTTGCCTTTCAACAGTATAGCCTTCTTGGTGCAGCCAAAGAAAAGCTTCTTTTTCATTTGAGAAGACCTGCCTTTGGAAATCACCAAAGCTTTCTTTCACCATTCTATCCATTTGGAATTTTTTGAGCATGTTTGGGCTGTAAACCTGGGCTGTGCGCTTTAAATTTCTTTCTATTAACCAAGTGACCAGCTCTATGACAATGGGCTCTAATTCAGGGGTTCCTAGCTCCCAGTCGTCTAGATAAACGATATGTGACCAGTCAAATTCTAATAAAGGCGAGGCGATTTTCTTGAATTCATCGGCGTAGATGGTCGCCATTTCCTCGTTCCATTGCCCCTTTAGACGTGCCAGAACCACGTTATTATCTAACCATATGTCGAAATGACCGTGTGCTTTCATAAATAGGACCCTCTAGGTCTTTAAATATAGCCCAAAAATGCATCGATTTCCTTTAAGGCTTATACGTTCACTGTTATAGTACTGCATCATTTTCATATGTAGGAATAAGCGGGTGCGAGCACATTTTTGCCACACACGGTTCAGTATTAGTCTCCATGTTAAGCGATGGCTGTAGCAGGGCGCGCCCCTGTGTTTGCCGTACGTCTTCTATAGCGCCCTGCCATTACGTACCCCGTATATTTCAATATTTGTTATCTAGGATTAGATCATGACACCAGCATTGTTTTCTGAGCTGTCAAAGCAGGGATATAACCGAATACCTGTTTTTCACGAAGTATTAGCCGATTTAGATACGCCTTTGAGTACCTATCTAAAAGTTGCTCAAGGCAATTACTCATATTTACTTGAATCTGTTCAAGGTGGTGAGAAATGGGGCCGTTACAGCATGATCGGTCTGCCGTGTCATCGCGTTCTCAAAGTGAATGCCCATACAGTAACGATCGAAGACGGCGGTAAAAACGTTGAAGAACACGACGTTACCGACCCTCTTGATTTTATTGCTGATTACCAAGCTCAATTTAAAGTGGCACCCGTTGAAGGTTTACCTAAATTTGATGGTGGCTTGGTCGGTTATTTTGGATATGACGTTGTTCGCTATGTTGAAAAGCGTTTGGCTGAAAGCTGCCCACCTGACGAGATAGGCAATCCTGATATTCTTCTTATGCAAAGTGAAGAGTTAATGGTGTTTGATAACTTGAGTGGCAAGTTGTTTTTTATTGTTTTAGCCGATCCAGCAGAAGCCAATTCGTATGAAAAGGCCAAACGTAAAATCACGATTATGCGGGGTCAACTGCGTCGTCAATACCAGGGCCAAATAGGTCAGCCGCTTATTAAGCCTCGTGAAGTGGTTGAGAGCGACTTTATTTCTGGTTATGGCGAAGAAGCCTTTTTAAAATCAGTCGAAAAAATTAAAAACTTTGTGCTGGCGGGTGACATCATGCAATGCGTGATCAGTCAGCGCTTAACGGTGGATTTTCACGCCGAGCCAATTAACTTATATCGAGCACTGCGTACCTTAAACCCAAGTCCTTATATGTATTTTATGGATCTAGGTGACCATCAAGTGGTGGGCTCAAGTCCTGAAATACTGGCGCGTTTTGAAGATAACACCATCACGGTTCGCCCTATTGCGGGTACTCGTTACCGTGGCGCGACTCAAGAGCAAGATCTGGCGTTAGAAAAAGAGTTGTTGTCTGACCCTAAAGAAATTGCTGAGCACTTAATGTTGATCGACTTGGGCCGGAATGATGTTGGGCGTGTGAGTCAGGTGGGCAAAGTTAAGTTAAGTGATCAGATGGTTGTTGAACGGTATAGCCATGTGATGCATATCGTGAGCAATGTAGAAGGCGAAGCCAAACCAGGCATGACAGCAATGGATGTATTGCGAGCGACACATCCAGCGGGGACTCTAAGTGGTGCACCTAAAATCCGAGCTATGGAGATCATCGATGAGATGGAGCCCGTCAAGCGTGGCATTTATGGTGGTGCAGTGGGCTACCTTGGCTGGAATGGCAATATGGATACTGCAATTGCTATTCGTACGGCCGTGATTAAAAACGGTAAACTTTACGTGCAAGCCGGAGCGGGTGTAGTGGCGGATAGTGTGCCTCGCTTGGAGTGGAAAGAAACCATGAATAAAGGGCGAGCATTGTTCAAAGCGGTAGCGATGGCTGAAGCAGGATTGGATAATTAATCATATGAATACACGTCAATTACAGAAAAAATTCCAAGGCTTGCGCAGCAATAAAGCGTTTGAATTGTTTGTGGTGGGTGTCATTTTATTCTCGGCGGTAGTGGTCGGTGCAAAAACCTATGACTTGCCGCCAATTATGATTACGGCATTAAGTTGGTTAGACAGTTTTATTACCATTATCTTTTTAGTCGAGCTTACCATTCGATTTATTGGGGAAGAACAGAAGAAACATTTCTTTAAAGACCCATGGAATATATTCGATACGATTATTGTAATCGCCAGCTTAATACCGGTTGAAGAAAGTGATATGGCATTTGTTGGCCGATTACTGCGTATTTTTAGAGTCTTGCGAATGATCTCTATTATTCCAGAGTTAAGAGTTCTATTAAATTCGTTGTTAAAAGCCTTGCCTCAGCTTGGTTATGTGATGCTATTAATGTTTATTATTTTTTATATATACGCCGCTATCGGCTCAACATTATTTTCAGAGATCAATCCTGAGCTATGGGGAGATATATCCATCTCTTTGCTTACCTTGTTTAGGGTGATGACGTTTGAAGATTGGACCGACGTTATGTATGAGACCATGACTGTATATGGACTCAGCTGGATTTATTACCTGACATTTATTTTTCTCACAGCATTCGCATTCTTAAATATGGTGATTGGTATTGTGGTCAGTGTTATCGAAAAAGAAAATGCTATAGAAGATGCCGAGCATAATACAGAGCCGTCGCTGAGTGAATTGCAGCAAGAAATTAAAGAATTAAAAGGCATGATTCAATCATTGAATGTCAATGCTGAAGGAAAGTCATAATGTTATTAATGATCGATAATTACGATTCCTTTACCTATAACGTGGTTCAGTACTTTGGTGAACTTGGTGCAGATGTAAAGGTTGTTAGAAACGACGAAATTACAATTGAAGAAATCGAAGCGTTAAATCCAGAGCATTTAGTTATCAGTCCAGGGCCTTGTACACCAAACGAAGCGGGGATATCCGTTGCTGCGATTAAACATTTTGCAGGAAAGCTGCCCATTTTAGGTATTTGTCTTGGGCATCAGAGTATTGCACAAGCATTTGGTGGTGATATCGTTCGAGCTGGAAAAGTCATGCACGGAAAAACCAGTGAAATGCATCATGAAGGTAAAGGGGTGTTTAAAGATTTATCTCACCCGTTTACCGCCACACGTTACCATTCGTTGGTGATTGATAAAGAAACCCTGCCAGACTGTTTAGAGCTAACCGCTTGGACGCAAAATGAAGATGGTTCCATTGAAGAAATTATGGGTGTCCAGCATAAAACCTTGCCTATCCAAGGGGTGCAGTTTCATCCCGAGTCAATTTTGACTCAACACGGTCACGACCTTTTAAATAATTTTTTAAAAATAACCCTCTAGAATTAAAATAATAAAGGTGCAAATAATGGATATGAAGCAAGCGCTGAATGCCGTAGTGGCGAAGCAAGATTTGACTGAATCGGAAATGGCTTCTGTGATGGAAGCCATCATGACCGGTGGTGCCACAGACGCTCAGATTGGTGGCTTTTTAGTTGCCCTAAGAATGAAAGGTGAAACCATTGATGAAATCACTGGGGCGGCGCGTGTTATGCGTCAGCTGGCCACTAAAGTAGAAATAAAAGCGGATAACCTTGTTGATACCTGTGGAACCGGTGGCGATGGCGCGAATATATTTAACGTGTCTACAGCATCTGCGTTTGTTGTGGCTGCTGCAGGTGGTCAGGTAGCAAAGCACGGCAATCGAAGTGTTTCATCTTCTACCGGCAGTGCCGATGTGCTTGAGGCTGCGGGTGTTAATTTATCATTAACGGCTGAACAAGTAGCTCGTGCCGTAGAAGATATTGGTGTTGGGTTTATGTTTGCGCCTGCTCATCACAGCGCTATGAAACACGCCATAGGACCACGCAAAGAATTAGCCGTACGAACCATCTTTAATATACTTGGCCCAATTACAAATCCAGCATCAGTGCCTAATCAAGTGCTTGGTGTATTTGATGGCGACCTTTGTGAACCGTTAGCGAATGTACTAGGGCGCTTAGGTTCAGAGCATGTTTTAGTCGTGCATGCTCATGATGGGTTGGATGAGTTAACATTGTCGGGCAAATCACGCATTGCGGAATTAAAAGACGGTAAAGTATCTGTATACGATGTTTCACCAGAAGACTTCGGAATACAAACGCAAACGTTAGAAGGTTTATCAGTTGATAGTGCTGAAGAAAGCTTAACTTTAATCAAGGATGCATTGAGTAAGCGAGAAACGGCTCAGGGCAAAAAAGCAGCAGACCTTATTGCTTTAAATGCGGGTGCTGCGATTTATGCGTCGAACCTAGCATCGACATTGGCCGAAGGTGTGTCTATGGCCGAAGATGCTATAAGCACAGGGTTGGCTTTAGAGAAGTTAAATGAACTAGCGGCTTTCACTCGTGTGTTCTCTGAATCATAGTCATTGAAATTATTAAAATAGAAATTGTATGAATACTCCAACGATATTAAAAAAGATCATTGATCGCAAATGGGAAGAAGTTAAAGAGCGTTCAGCTAGCGTTTCTATTAATGAGCTTTCTGGGTTAGCAAAAGAAGCTGATCCAGTTCGAGGTTTTAAGTCGGCTTTAGAGGCTAAAATTGCTTCGGGCCTTCCTGCTGTTATCTCTGAGATTAAAAAAGCTTCTCCTAGTAAAGGTGTGCTTCGAGAGCACTTTGTGCCTGCCGATATCGCAGCTTCTTATGAGAAAGGCGGGGCGGCTTGTCTGTCTGTTTTAACGGATGTGGATTTCTTTCAGGGCTCTGATGAATACTTAAAGCAAGCTCGTACTGCTTGTTCATTACCCGTTTTAAGAAAAGATTTTATGGTTGATCCGTATCAGGTTGTCGAAGCCCGATCTTTAGGTGCAGACTGCATTTTATTAATCGTTGCAGCATTAAGTAATCAGCAAATGTCAGAATTAAATGCTTGTGCGCTTGAGTTAGGAATGGATGTATTAGTTGAAACCCATGACGAAGCTGAGTTTGAGCGAGCTATGGATTTACCATCTCCATTATTAGGGATTAATAATCGTAATTTACATACGTTTGATTTAACTTTGGATACGACCTTTAATTTGTTGCCTCATGTACCTAAAGATACTTTGTTAGTAACAGAAAGTGGAATTATGGGCATTGATGATGTGAAAGCTATGCGAGAAAAAGATGTGAATGCTTTTCTTGTTGGTGAGGTCTTTATGCGTGCTGAGGACCCAGGTTCTGAATTGAATAAGCTTTTCTTTTAATTCGATTTTTTGCATTAAAAGTATCAATGAATTTGGCAGAATAAAGAAAAGCTTTGATAGAGATATCATGGCTTTTCTTTATTCTGGGTGTGCATCTCGAATTTTTAAAAATTCATCAATATTAGCATGCAATAATTCAACGAGATCAGGATCAAACTGCTTGCCCTTTTGCTTGTCTATCTCAGCTAGAATATCCTCTAGAGGCCACGGGTCTTTGTAGCAACGTTTACAACCTAGAGCATCAAACACATCGGCTAAAGCTGCAATGCGACCGGCAATATGGATGCTTGTTCCTTTAAGGTCATTTGGATAGCCGCCGCCCTCCCATCGCTCATGATGTTGGCCTGCAATGATTCGACCCATGCTGATGACTTCGTTATCACTTCTGGATAATAAATCCGCACCAATCTGTGCGTGAGTTTTCATTATCTCCCATTCTTCTGGTTCAAATTTTCCCGGTTTTTTTAGGATTCGATCAGGGATGCCAATTTTACCAACGTCATGTAGTGGGCTAGCAAGTTTAATTATGTCGGCTTCTGTATTGGATAAGCCGCTTAATTTAGCCAGTAGATGGCTGTACATGGCAACACGTCTTACATGGCTGCCTGTCTCTTTAGAGCGTTGTTCTACAGCTTCACCTAATATGTAAGCCAACTCTTTTTGGGTGTCGATAATTTCATCACTTAATAAAAGGTTTTCATAAGTGATCGCCACGTTGTTCGCATATATATCTAAAAGCTGGTGATCCATGTCTGACAGGTCTTCACCCATGGAAACAAATAGTAAATTCTCACTGCCATGGCTTGTAGTGAAGTAGCCTGTGTATGAATCACCTTCGACAAAAGAATGTTTTTCATTTCTCGCTTTTTCGAAAGCATTTATAACATGGCTCGGTAAATCTGTTCTGTGTTTGGTTTGATATTTTGCCATGTCGCCTGTTGCAGCAAGCACTTGGTAATTTTCAATCTCTCCAAGATCTTCATTTAAACTGGCACAATAAAAGATGGCGCCTTTTAAATGCAGTAAATTGCATACTTGCACTAAAACAGCGGATGCAAATGTTGTGAGGGAGTTAGCCTCAAATATTTCGGTAGATGAGATGATCACCTGCTCAAGGCTGCGCCTGTGTTGGTCAATCACGCAAATATCACGATAAGATCGAAGCGTTGCATAAAGCAGGGTAATTAATTTATTACTGGTCAGTTCTGTTTTATCTTTATAATCGTCTACATCATAATTAATAATGACTTGTTCTTCAGGGGCTTGCCCTGGCTGGCCTGTTCGTAAAACCAAGCGTGTGTAATGGTTTTTTAAGTCTTGTCGTATCTGGCGAACAAGCTCTAAGCCGGCGTCATCACTTTCCATGACAACATCAACAATGGCTAAAGCAATGTCGTCATCTGTCGACATTATCTCCAAACCTTCTTTAGCGCTGTACGCATTACTGATTTTTAGTGGGCGCCCATCAAACTTAAAATCTCGTAATACCATTTCGGTAACTTGGTGAACTCCAGCTTCATCGTCAACCACCAATATATGCCAAGGGGTGAGTATTTCTGAAGGAGTGTTGTCCGGAGACGGTTCGTCCGCGAATATTGATTCTTCCATAATTTAGCCAAGTAGATAACAATCAGTTTAAGTATAGACCTAGATTGGAAGCTAGCTATGAGAGTTTTTGTTGCATTAATGCCAGATTCCGCATCAATCGAGTTACTTAAGCCGATTCTGCAATGTGGAGAGGGTTGGCATCACCCACTAGATGTGCATATGACATTACATTTTTTAGGGCGAAGAAATAAACTTCAAGTTGAAGGCATTATAAATGAGCTTAGCTCATGTTTAGCCATGGAGGCTGCCGAATGGCATGCTAGTAGATTAGGGTGTTTTCCGGATCATATACACCCCAAGGTTTGGGCATTGGAAGGGTCGGTAAATATAAAACTTAAAACGATATTGGCTCAGTTAAAAGGGGTAGTTTCCTCCGAGCTGGAAGGGAATCGTCACGTATTTCGTCCACATGTTAGCTTGTGCACAAAAAAGAGTCTGCTAAGTCCGTTAGAGGGAAGTGTTGAGCTCTCTGAGCTAAATCAAATTATGCTGAGGTTTGATCGGATTGTATTAATGCAGAGTGGCGAAAGTACATTTTTGAACGGGCTTCGTTACCAAGTTTTATGGCAACGGAGCCTATCAATGTAGCTTTACGACTGGTCGAAGTCTTTACGCTGTGGCAGGGTTGCAGCTTTGCGTGCACCGTAAACCACCATGGTTTTTCCTTTTACGTTTACTAGGCCCTGTTCTTCTAAGGCTTTTAGTACACGTCCTACCATTTCACGGCTACAACCAACAATGCGTCCAATTTCTTGTCGTGTAATTTTAATCTGCATGCCGTCTGGGTGAGTCATTGCATCGGGCTCTTGGCTTAAATCAAGCAAGGTACGAGCAACTCGACCCGTTACATCTAAAAATGCTAGATCGCCAACTTTACGTGTTGTTTTACGTAAGCGGGTGGCCATTTGTTCCCCAATAAAATAGAGGATCTTTGGATCTTGTGCGCTGATGTCTCGGAATTTGTTGTAGCTTATTTCGGCTACTTCACATTCTATCTTCGCCTTAATCCATGCGCTTCGTGGGCTTACTTCATCAAATAATCCCATTTCACCGAAAAAATCGCCTTCATTTAAGTAGGCCATTATCATTTCACGTCCGTCATCATCTTCAATGATTACGGTTACCGATCCCTTAATGATGTAGAAAAGGGAGTCACTTTTATCACCGGCGTAAATGATGGTGCTGCGTGCCGGGTAGCGACGACGGTGACATTGAGACAGGAAATAGTCTAAATGCTTATGTCGATCTGTACGGAGCCCTATATTCATATTTAAACCTAAATCATCAAACCTTGATTTCATTATTATTTATAGCATTAAATGCAGCATCATTATGCACCTAATTATGGGGCTAGGTGAATACCATTAATTAGAATGAGCTAATTTTGACTAGATATTGTTCCAATATGGGAACTGTGTCCTACTTAGTCTGGTGCTTTATTGTGACCGTGTGGGCCTCAAATCTTCTGTATCTATGGTCGCATGTGGTAATCTCCATTATTAAAATTTAGAGCTAAGAATATGAAAACACGTATTAAATGGGTACAAGACGCCATGTTTCTTGCCGAGTCGGGAAGTGGCCACTCAGTAATTATGGATGGACCTGAAGATCACGGCGGTCGTAACCTTGGTGTGCGCCCAATGGAGATGTTATTGATGGGCTTGGGCGGTTGCAGCAGCTTTGACGTTATGAGCATTCTAAAAAAATCACGTCAAAATGTAGTCGATTGCGTCGCCGAAATTGAAGCAGAGCGCGCTGATGCAGTCCCGAGTGTCTTTACTAAAATTCATTTGCATTTCATCGTGACGGGCTATGGATTGAAAGATGCACAAATTAAACGTGCCGTTGCATTATCTGCTGAGAAATATTGCTCTGCCAGTATCATGTTAGAAGCAGCAGGCGTAGAAATTACACATGACTACGAAGTTGTTGAGCTAGGCGAAGCGGCTTAATTCCGTTGGTTGCTACTGGCGGTTACTAGTCAATATTTTGTTTTAGCCATGCCAGTGCTTGTTCTCGTTCGTAAAACACTTCAAACGGGATATTAAAAAAGAGTTTCTGTGAGTCAGCGACCATGGCAGAGCGCTGACTTTCAACCAATATCGCAAAAGCCTTTACTTGTGGGGCTTGAGCAACAGTCATGACGAACTCAAGAGATGACGAGTATGGGTTCTTACGATTGATAAGTAGCCCTAGAGGGCTGCCAATGCTCGAGTACAGCTCTGTACACTCAGTGGCCTCAGTCGTGTCCAGTTCAACCCCTTCGTTAGCTATGATTTCTAAGCAGCGGTTATCCAGTAGTTGGTAGTGACCAAATGAAAAACTTGTCATAGTTAGTCCTATTCATATATAGGTAAACTATAGACGATATTCAAATAATGGATGCCTAAAGTCGGTATGTTGCCTTTGTCATAACCTTAGATAATTGAGTCATGCCATTTTTTATAGCAGCCGGAAATTGAACTCCGCCAGCTTCTAGTGCAACAGTGGCATGCCTTTGTTCATCTTCTAGCATGAGGCTTAAGATGGCTTTACTTTTGTTGTCTTGAATTGGCAGTTCCGTCAGATGGCTTTCAAGGTGTGCACAAACCTGGTCTTCCGTTGCAGCGACAAAGCCTAGGCTCCACTTATCGCCTAATGCACCTGCCAAAGCACCAATGCTATAGGAGAGCCCGTAAAAGGCCGGATTAAGGATGCTGGTACGGCTACCGAGTTGATGAATGCGTTGCTCGCACCAAACCAGATGATCTATTTCTTCCTCAGCCGCTTCTTCCATCGCTTCACGTACATCAGGAAGGCGTGCAGTTAATGATTGCCCCTGATATAGGGCTTGAGCACACACCTCCCCTGTATGGTTGATGCGCATCAAGCCTGCTGCATGTTGTTTCTCTGTCTCTGATAAAACAGGTTCATCAATCTTTGATGCAGGAGAGGGGCGATGAGAGCTAGCGGCTTTAGGCACCAGGGTTTTTAGGCTGTTATCGATATGGGATATGAAGTAATCCAAAGGAGATAATGAACGCATAAAGATGTACTCAAAGTGTTTATCATATTTTACTCAGTATCTGAGTTGGATGCATGTATTGAATGCATCCAAATATGATTAAGGTCAGTCTATTAGGCCTTAGATAGGTTTCGATTATTGATGTGCTTGGCCAATATGGCTTGTAGCGCCCTTGGTGTGATCGGTTTAGTGATAACCTGGTGAATACCCGCATCTAAAGCTAGGTTATTTTGGCTGGTAATCCCTGTCCCTGTGAGCATGATTTTAATAATATCTTGGTTAATATCAGGGTCATCTTGAATTTTAGACGCAAGCTGAAAGCCATTCATAATAGGCATATCTTGATCGATCAGCATAATGTCATATGGATTTTCGGTGGTTTTATGATTTCGTAGCAGGGCAAGCGCTTCTTTCCCGTTATAGGTGGCGTCAGCCTGAGCGCCCCAGGAGTCGGCATACTCTTGGATAACGGTTCGGAAAGTGCTGTTATCGTCTACCACCAACATTGAAAGTCCATTTAACACGTCAGATTGAATTAATGGTGTTTGAGAGTGGTCAGGCGTGGTCAATAATGAAAATCGGATGGTGGTGCCGATATTTGGATTGCTTTCGATGTAGAAAGCCCCCTGTAAAGCTTCAATAATGTGCTTGCTTAATAGTAGGCCGAACTCTGTATTAGCCACTTCTGAAGAAGGTGTGTTTTCTAAGCTCTGCCCGTTTAAAATTTGTTTAAGTGTGTCCCTGTTAATGCCTTGACCAGAATCCCTCACTGTAAAAAATAACTGATCTTGTTTGTTGTTGTCTATCCAGTGTACTTTAATTTCAAGCTCGCCATTATGGGTATTCATCAGAGCATTAAGTACTAAGTTATCTAATACAGTGATCAATCGATCTTCGTCGCAGTTAATGTGATCGCTAATAACAGGGTCAATGTTTAAGATTATTTCAACGTGGTTTTGCTCGGAAAGCGGCGTGTGCCTTTCAATGGTCTTTTCAATGACATCAATTAAATCAATTGATTGAGATTCACTTTGCAATTTCCCTGATTGAATTTTACCAAGATCACTTACCCGGTTAATTAAGCGTAATAAGTCGTGCCCGGATCGCTCTATTGTTGATAAAAAGCTTCGTTGTTGCTGGCTCAAAGGGGTGTCTTTTAAAAGCTCAGTCATACCCAGTACCCCATTCATAGGGGTTCTAAAGTCATGACTAAGTTTTGATAAAAATGTTGAGTCATTGCCTTTTGTTGTTGGGGTTTGTCGTGCAATTTGCCTGCGAAAATATGGTGTGATCATACTGGTGCTGGCGAATAATACGGTAATAACAAAACCATATACTTCATGCATGCTTGAAGGGGAATAGATAGAGAGCGGGCTCAATATGTATAAGCCTTGCCAGCTGCAGTTTATGATGAAAACAATACAGGCTAAGAACAAATTTTTACTCACAAATCTCGCATTGTAAGCCGCGTAAATAGCAGGGATTAAGCTGATGAACAGCAGGGTTGTATAAGATGCATTAATTAAAATTAAAGCAATTAAAATTAGACTGAGTACTGTGAAAAAACTTTTTGTCGATAGCAATTTTTGACGGTAAGTGTCGGTGTTAAAGCTTGATAGAGCCAAAGCTGAAGCAATCATCCAGGGACTTAGCGTGCTTAATGACATTAACCAGCTAGGTAAGAACGGAGTAGGTGAATGGCTACTAATAAATGTAGCTGAAATAAGTGCCATGAATATAGTGAGATAGTGTCGAGCATGGTTGTGAAATTGAATGGCCAATAAATGCAAAAGAATGATAATAAAGATGGTCGCAATCGATGCCCCAATCAATTGCTGATAAAAGTTTATATCATTGGTGTGATGCGTTAGATCTTGAAGTTGAGCGTCAAGTTTAGTGGTCGATGGTGCTTTTATTCTTAAATAAATCCAACTGTCAGATGCGCCCTCAAAGGTGAGCATTATTGAGGAGTGTCCGGTTAACCGTGTGTTTGCTTTAATCTGAGTCAGGTAGGCCCATTCATCTGCATTTTTAATATATGCAGATTCTATAATTAAGTTTTTAGGCGCGAGAGATAAAGCCAGAGGGATATTTTCATTAAGAGGGTTAACTATTCTAAATCTTAACCAGTAAACTTGGTCACCCGTTAATATGGCGCCTGCCTCAATGTTTTTAAAGATCGAATGTGTGCTTGATTCAAGTTGAGCCAAGCTTAAATTGGAATAATCGGCTTTTAACCATTGAATGCTTTTATTTAGCGTGATCTCAATTGATCCATCAGCCAGCATAATACTGTTTGGCTTCTCTTGTTCGGTTTCTAGCGTCGCCAATATATCTGCCTGAGAATATAGGCAGGTCAATAATAATGTAAATAATAAAAAAACAGAGCGAAGCATATCGATTAATCTAACCAAGTGTTTAAGCATCAATAGTATATGAAAGGGGTTGTGAAAGGAAAGTTCAAGTAGGCAGCCTTGTAGCTTCACTTTACTTAATTAGATTTCACACATTGGAAATGAAAAAGCCCGCTGTTTAGCGGGCTTTTTTAGGCTAGCTTTGTTTAGCTTTTACCTTGCTCGCGAGCAATTGCGCGATACGCAATGTCGGTACGGTAGAAGCTGTCTTTCCAGCTGATTTTAGCCGTTAGTTCATAAGCTTGTTTCTGAGCTTCTGTAACGGTATTGCCTAAAGCCGTTGCACAAAGTACACGGCCACCATTGGTGGTCACTTCGCCTGCAGCATTTAACTTGGTGCCAGCGTGAAATACTTTTTCGTTTTCAGCTTGTTCAGCAGGAAGACTGATTACATCACCTTTGTTATAGGCTTCAGGATAACCACCTGCAGCCACAACAACACCGATGGCTGCACGTGAATCCCAGTTTGCGGTTTTACCAGCAAGGCCATCTGTTTCACAGGCTGCTAGGCAAAGATCTACCAAGTCAGACTGCATGCGCATCATGATAGGCTGTGTTTCAGGGTCACCAAAGCGACAGTTATATTCAATTACTTTTGGTGTGCCAGTATTATCAATCATTAGGCCCGCGTAAAGAAATCCAGTGTAATCATTACCTTCGGCTTTCATGCCTTCAACCGTAGGCACAATAACTTCTTTCATAACACGATCATGAATTTCTTGTGTTACAACCGGAGCAGGAGAGTAAGCACCCATGCCGCCAGTGTTAGGGCCAGTATCACCATTGCCAACGCGTTTATGATCTTGGCTAGTAGCCATTGGCAAAATATTATTACCATCAACCATGACAATAAAGCTGGCTTCTTCACCAGCTAAAAATTCTTCAATCACAACGCGGCAACCAGCTTCGCCAAACGCGTTGCCAGAAAGCATGTCTTTAACAGCGTCTTTTGCTTGGTCAACGGTTTCTGCAACGATTACACCTTTACCAGCAGCAAGGCCGTCAGCTTTAACGACAATCGGCGCACCGATTTTATCGATGTAAGCCAGGGCAGGTTCCACTTCTGTGAAGTTCTGATAGAACGCCGTTGGAATATTGTGGCGAGCTAAAAAATCTTTAGTGAACGCTTTTGAGCCTTCAAGTTGCGCAGCGCCTTTTGATGGGCCAAACGCTTTTAAGCCTTGCTCTGCAAAAAAGTTAACCACGCCTTCAACTAAAGGTGCTTCAGGGCCAACAATGGTTAGCTCGCAGTTATTTTCTTTGGCAAAAGTCGCAAGAGTATCAAAATCTAATACATCAATTTCAACGTTTTGTAATTTATTTTCAATGGCTGTGCCAGCGTTACCAGGGGCAACAAAAACCGTTTCTACAGATGGGTTTTGTGCCGCTTTCCAAGCTAGGGCGTGTTCGCGACCGCCACCGCCAATTACTAATACATTCATGTGTCTTCCTTCACGGACATTATCTAAGAAACGCTAGCGCCCCTTATCAATTATCCTTCTATTGTTAGGACTGAATTTATGTTTTAAAAACCAGAAAACCGTAAACATAATTTACGGTTTTAAAAAATCTAAGTGAGAGTGACTTATGGCTCACCCTCTAGGTAAGCGAGCTTTAGTGTCTAAAGTGACGCATACCTGTAAACACCATGGCCATGCCTGCTTCGTCAGCAGCAGCAATGACTTCTTCATCACGAATAGAGCCGCCTGGCTGAATAACGGCAGCAATACCTGCTTTTGCTGCATTATCAATACCGTCACGGAACGGGAAGAATGCATCGCTTGCCATGACAGAGCCTTGAACTTCTAAGCCTGCGTGTTCAGCTTTAATTGCTGCGATACGTGCAGAGTTTACTCGACTCATTTGACCAGCGCCAACACCAACTGTTTGACGGTTTTTCGCGTAAACAATCGCGTTTGATTTAACGTACTTAGCCACTTTCCATGCGAAGATCAGATCATGCATTTCTTTTTCAGTTGGCTTACGTTTAGTTACTACCTGTAGATCATCAGCTGTGATCATGCCGTTGTCGCGGTCTTGAACTAATAAGCCGCCATTTACACGTTTAAAGTCAAATGCTTCTAAACGTTCAGGAGACCATTCGCCAGTTTCTAAAACACGAACGTTTTTCTTAGGCGCTAATACTAATTTTGCATCAGCACTGATTGAAGGTGCAATAATCACTTCAACAAATTGACGTTCAGCGATGGAAGCAGCCGTGTCGCCATCTAGTTCGCGATTGAATGCGATGATGCCGCCGAAAGCTGATTCTGTATCAGTAGCAAATGCTAGGTCGTAAGCTTCTTTGATTCCGTTTGTAGAAACCGCTACGCCACAAGGGTTTGCGTGTTTAACAATAACGCAGGCTGGTTTTACAAAAGACTTAACACATTCTAATGCAGCATCTGTGTCGGCCACATTATTGAAAGAAAGCGCTTTGCCTTGAACCTGAACCGCAGTTGAGATTGAGGCTTCTTTAGGAGCAGCTTCTTTATAGAAAGCCGCTTTTTGATGAGGGTTTTCGCCGTAACGCATGTCTTGGGCTTTGATGAATTGAGTGTTGAACGTACGAGGAAGAAGCCCCATATCGTCAGTGCTTAATTCTTCAGCTTCTTGATTAATACGACCAAGATAGTTTGCAATCATGCCATCGTAAGCTGCGGTGTGCTCAAAAGCCTTTAGCGCTAAATCAAAACGTAACTTGTAAGTTAGGCCGTTGCTTTCATCAAGCTCTGTTAAAACAGCCGTATAATCAGATGCATTTACAACAATACCTACGTGGGCGTTGTTCTTAGCTGCAGAGCGAACCATTGTCGGGCCACCGATATCAATATTTTCAATTGCATCTGGTAATGTGCAATCAGGGTTGGCAGTGGTTGCTTCGAATGGATATAGGTTTACCACCACAAGATCGATTGGGTTTATGCCGTGTTCAGCCATAACTGAATCGTCTTGTCCGCGACGACCAAGAACACCACCGTGAATTTTTGGGTGCAGAGTTTTCACTCGGCCATCCATCATTTCAGGAAAACCGGTGTAGTCAGATACTTCAACAGCGTTTACACCGCTGTCGCAAAGTAGCTTATAGGTACCGCCTGTAGAAAGAATCTCTACATCTTTAGCAACAAGTGCTTTTGCGAATTCAACGATGCCGGATTTATCAGAAACACTGATAAGGGCGCGACGTACTGGAGTGATTGCAGATGCCATAATTGATTATATAGTCAGTTTTTGGATGGTTGAAATGCAAAGACGCTGCATAAAGCAGCGTCTTGATGTGATGTCGGTTAAGACCTAAAGCATGCCGTATTGCTTTAGCTTTTTACGCAATGTTCCGCGATTTAAGCCAAGTAATACTGCTGCTTTAGTTTGATTGTCTTTAGTGTAGCGCATTACTACTTCTAGCAAGGGCGCTTCCACTTCCGATAAAACTAAATCGTAAACTTCGGTGACGGGTTGTCCGTCTAACTGCGCAAAATAGCTTTCGAGTGCTTTTTCAACGCTGTCACGTAAAGTTTGTGTGTTATCTGCAGGTAACTGTACGTTTTCTGCCGAGTTTTCATTGTGTGCCACATGTGCCACTTGTGATTCGTGGGTACTCATACCGCTATTTCCTTGCCCAAAGATTGAGTAAAAAAAGTATTTACTAAGGTTATTTGTTCTTCAGGTGTTTCCAGTTTATTAAACTGACGACGCACATCTCTGTTTTCGTCGTGAGCCTGAAGGTACCAGCCAACATGTTTGCGTGCTATTCGCACACCCATAAATTCACCGTAAAAATCATATAAGGCCAGTATGTGGTCTATTAATATGTCTTTTACTTCTTGCAAATTAGGGGCTGCAAGCAGCTGACCTGTATCCAAAAAGTGCTGAACTTCTCTAAAAATCCAAGGACGTCCTTGGGCTGCTCGCCCTAACATAACGCCATCGGCTTGCGTGTAATCCAATACCTGTTTGGCTTGCTGTGGTGTTGTAATATCACCGTTTGCCAAAACTGGAATGGTTACCTGCTGTTTAATCGTTTTAATGGTGTCGTATTCAACGTCACCTTTGTACCCACAGCTTCGGGTTCTGCCATGAATGGCCAAAGCTGCAATGCCCGACTGCTCAGCTAATAAAGCAAGCGTTGGTGCATTTTTATGTTCTGGAGCCCAGCCAGTACGCATTTTTAAAGTAACCGGAACATCTACTGAGCCAACAACAGCCTGTAGAATATCTTTTACCAGTACTTCATCTTTCATTAACGCGCTGCCAGCGGCTTTGTTACAAACCTTTTTAGCAGGGCAGCCCATGTTGATATCAACAATTTGAGCGCCATGTTTAACTGCCATGATAGCCGCAGTTGCCATCATTTCTGGGTCCCCACCTGCTATTTGAACAGAGATGGGATCCACTTCACCTTGATGATCAAGTCGTGTTTGCGATTTACGACTGTTCCATAAATTCACATCACTTGTGATCATTTCACTAACAACCAATCCAGCCCCAAGTTTTCGGCATAGCTGCCTAAAAGGACGGTCGGTCACACCTGCCATGGGAGCGAGCACCAGGGGGGTGTTTATTTGGTACTGGCCAATATGGAACATGTGCGACAAGTTGGTTGTTTTTTGCTCTAGCAAGGGGCGGCTATGATACTCGTAAAGTACAGGCGGCGAAAGTCTTGACAGGGTGAGAATTGATCTATTTTGTTGATTATTTTTCCAGCAAATCAAAAAATTAAGAGTCAAGCTTTTGTATGGACAATTTGTGTCAAATACGTGCTCATTTAGAACGTTAGCTCGAAATTAAAAGCACGTATTTGGTGCTAAGGGGCCAGAAAGCGAACTTTATAGTTGTTAGCACGGGCGCCAGGATCTCGAATCTCAAGTGCAATGTGAATTGGCGTTTGAATTGGCATTAAACTTAAGCCTGCCGCTTCACCCGCTAAATATTCATTGGGAGTGAATAGTCGATGCGCGATGGTTTTTTCGTTGTTGTCAGTAAATGTCAGCTCAAGCCTTGGGAAGGCTTGTTCAAAATTTGCGTGGTTCATAAACAACACGTCAACGCTTAAGGCGTCTTGGTATTTTGAGTGCGAACTGACTCGTGGACTGGTTGTTGTGCGAATCTTACTAAGATCATAGGTTGAAGGTAGGGTACACGCGAGTTGATCACATGCCAGTTGATACCAAGGACGCATGCTTTCTTGTCGTGCCCATTGGTCATAATTAAAATACGCTAATTGAGCTAGTAGAGTGGCAAGTAAGACTGCGCAGCTGACGATACCTAGCCATAGCTTTGATTTACTTCGTTTTTCAGGCAGGCTTAAATCTAAAGGGTCGACTTCAATGTAGCTAAAAGACGGCTGATTAATTTTAGGTAAGGGTTTTGGCGCTGATTTTTTTTGGGCGGCTTGAGTGACTTCTTCGTCTTCGCTGTCATTAAGCAGGGCTTGCGTCCATGACTCGTCGTCACCTGCATCTTCTTTTACTGAGTCTACTGGTTTTTCGCTGTCACTGAAAAAAGGATCTAGGGTTTCATCTGTATCGATGGATAAAAAATCTTGGCTGATATCAACCACAACTCTTTTGGGTTCGTCATCATCATGCATGTCATCGTGAATCAGACCGTCATCACTACCCATGTCGTCATGTATTAAACCAGCATCATTACTGTCTATGCTTAGTTCGTTTTCTTGTGGAGTAATGGCACTTTGCTCCGCAGGGGTTTCAAATAACGATTCCGAGAACATGTCTTGAGTACGATCATCTTGAGGGCTAGAGTCTTCTTTAGCCCCTTGGAAGTAATCGCTGGCTCGAAAAACATGCAGGCAGGCTCCGCAACGCACAGCCCCTTTGGCTACACTTAACTGTGTCGGTGTGACCTTGAATGTGGTGTCACATTTAGGGCATCTTGTTATTTTTGTCTTTTCCATGGCGCTTTAAGTTGCGTGCCTCTGTTTGTCTATTTGGCTTTTGATTGGGCGTGAATCCTTACCCAGCCGTCGTCTTCTAAAATACTGATAATGTTACATTCTTGTTGATAGGCATCGGCTACATTTTGAGCCTGGCTAGCCAATATCCCTGATAATACTAAGTGTCCGCCGGGCAGTAAGTAAGACAGTATGGAATCTTTTAGTTCAACCAGTGGCCCTGCTAAAATATTGGCAAATACAATGTCTGTTTTCACTTTTGGTGCGTCTTCAGGTAAGTGAAAAGACACGATGCTTGGATCCACTTCATTACGCTCTGTATTTTCGTAGCTAGCCGATACTGCTTGTGGGTCGATATCAATCCCCACTAACGACTTTGCACCCAGAAGCATGGCTGCAATTCCTAATATACCGCTGCCACAACCAAAATCAAAAACGGTTTTATTTTCAGTCTCGGCAGAGTCTAACCATTTCAAGCACATGGATGTTGTTGGGTGAGTACCAGTACCAAATGCCAGGCCAGGATCAAGTTTTAGGTTGATTGCACTTGGGTCTTCAGGCTCTAACCAGCTTGGGCAAATCCAAAGACGCTCACCAAAAGGCATGGGCTTAAACTGATCCATCCACTCTCTAACCCAGTCCTTGTCTTCTACAAGTTCAAGTTTATAGCTTGGAAAAGAGTGCTCATATTCAGATTCATATAATTCAGCAAGTTGCTTCATTTGAAGCTCAAGCGGTTGCTCGGCATCAAATAGTGCAACTAATGTCACTGTGCTCCAAAGCGGAGTGGTTCCAATTTTTGGTTCATAAATAGGTTGATTGCTTGCATCGCGCATGGTGACAGCTTGCGCACCAATGGCCATTAATAGGTCTTCAAGCTCAGTTGTTTGCTCTGATGGTACTTCGATTATGGCTTGGATCCACGGCATGGCTAAGTGACTTCTTTCTACTATCTATAAATTAATGGTTTGCAAATAGCTCAATGCTATTTTGCTAATCGTTTTGTGAGGAAGTGTATATCAACACTGCCCTGCTTAAATTCAGAGCTTTTAATGAGGTCTTGTTGTAGGGGAATGTTACTTCTTATTCCACTAATGACCATTTCATCTAAGGCATTGCGCATGCGTAATCGTGCGCTTTCCCTATCGTCACCGTAGCTAATAATCTTGGCTACAAGCGAGTCGTAATAAGGCGGCACACTATATCCATTATATAGGTGAGAATCCACTCGAATGCCTAAGCCCCCTGGTGTGTGGAACTGGTCCACCTTACCCGGGCTAGGGGTGAATGTAGTCGGGTCTTCCGCATTAATACGGCATTCAATGGCATGACCCTTAATCACGATATCACTTTGCTTAAAGGAAATACCCAAGCCAGATGCAATGCGTAGTTGCTCTTTAATTATATCGATCCCTGTCACCATCTCGCTGACAGGGTGCTCTACTTGTATGCGGGTGTTCATTTCAATGAAATAAAACTCACCATTTTGATATAAGAATTCAAATGTGCCAGCGCCTTCATAACCAATATCGTTGCACGCTTGAATGCAGCGTTTTGCAATCTTGTCTCGTTGCTTTTGCGGGATATTGGGCGCAGGGGCTTCTTCTATAATTTTTTGATTTCGACGCTGTATAGAGCAATCACGATCACCCAGGTGAACCGTGTGTCCTTTTCCGTCAGATAAAATCTGAATCTCAATGTGGCGAGGGGTCTCTAAGAATTTTTCTAAATACACTTTGTCACTGCCAAATGCTGCTTTGGCTTCACTTTGTGTTAAATAGATACCATTAGATAAGGCTGCTTCACTATTAACCACCTTCATGCCGCGGCCACCGCCACCTGCTGCTGCTTTGATAATGACAGGGTAACCAATCTCTTCAGCAAGCTTTTTAATGTCGGTGTCTTTAGTAATTGCTCCAGTTCCGGGAACAGTCGGTATACCGGCTTTTTTCATGGCGTCTCGGGCGGCTACCTTGTCTCCCATAATGCGTATGACAGCGGCACTTGGACCAATAAATTTGAAACCAGACTCTTCCACTTGTTCGGCAAAGTCTGCCCGTTCAGCTAAAAAGCCATAGCCGGGGTGTATAGCGGTGGCGTCCGTTACTTCAGCTGCACTTAATATTGCAGCAGCGTTTAGGTAGCTGTCTTTACTATGATTAGGGCCAATACAAACACTTTCATCGGCTAAGCGCACATGCATTAAATCGCGATCAATTGAGCTATGCACAGCGACAGTCGAAATTCCTAATTCTTTACAGGCACGTAAAATACGTAATGCAATTTCACCACGATTGGCAATGACAACTTTATTAATCAGTGCGCTCATTCAAAGCCTTGCAGGTAATAGAGTGAATAAAAAGTCGGATGCATGTTAGACAATAGTAAACAGGGCTTGATCAAACTCAACCGGAGTGCCGTCTTCAATCAGGATGGCTTCAATGACCCCCGATTTGTCAGCTTCAATTTGATTCATCATTTTCATGGCTTCAATGATACAAATCACGTCACCTTTCTTAACGGCTTTACCTACTTCAGCAAAGGCGGGAGAACTAGGCGAAGGGCAGGCATAAAAAGTCCCCACCATTGGTGATTTAACCACATGGCCTTTGTTGATCGGTTTAGGGTCTTCTTGTATTTCAGCAATGGCTTGAGTTGAAGTGCTTGGTTGTATAGTTACTTGTCCAGCAAGCTGGCGCTTTAAGCAAATACGGGTATCACCTTCAGATACTTCTATTTCAGAGAGAGACGATGCTTCCATTAAAGCAATCATTTCTTTTATATGTTGAATATCCATAAATGATTACTTCTCTAATTGGTTCAATGCAGCTTGTAGTGCTAATTCATAACCTTGAATGCCTAAGCCGCAAATTACACCAACGGCGACGTCACTAAAAAAGCTATGAGAGCGGAATTCTTCACGGGCGTGTACGTTGGAAATATGAACTTCAATAAATGGAATGCTAACACCCAGTATGGCATCTCGAAGAGCGACACTGGTGTGAGTGAAGGCCGCGGGATTGATAATGATAAAATCGATGCCTTCCGTTCGCGCTTCATGAATGCGTTCAATTAGTTCGTATTCGGCATTACTTTGAAAGGTTAATACGTGGTGACCAACTTGCTGTGCTTTTGTTGTTAGCAAAAGGTTCACATCATCAAGGGTTTCTGCGCCATATAATTCAGGCTCACGGGTACCGAGAAGATTTAAATTTGGACCGTGTAAAACAAGAATAGAAGCCATGATGGGTACGCTGTTTAGTCATTGATTTAGGTAGTTTGCCTAAAGGGGGCGAGACTGTCTACAGTGGTGCTTAATGAAGATGTCAAAAACAGCGTGTATGTCACAGGCCTTATGTGCAGTGGGTTGATGACCGTACACTAATCTTCTTCAACATAAAGCTGTACGTTATTGCGGCCCTGTTTTTTGGCTGCGTATAAGGCTTCATCGGCTTGTTCAATAATGAAGTCGGTATTGTCGCCCGTAAAGCTACAGATGCCACATGAAAAGCTGACCTTAAACTCAGTATCACCAGCAGTGTGTTCCAACTGACTGAAAACTTCTCGAATGTCATTCATAAAATGCAAGGCATCATCGCCAGTCGTATTGGGTAGTATGACTGCAAACTCTTCGCCGCCGTAACGGCCTATGCTATCCGACTTTCTTAATCGCTGTTTTAGGAATAAAGAGAGAGCAGAAATGACCTTGTCGCCAACGGGGTGACCATAGTTGTCGTTTACTTTTTTAAAGAAGTCGATGTCCACCATGGCAAAACATAGACTGGTTTTATCATCGGCCGCTAGGCGGCAAGCTTGACTGAGGCGATCAAGAATGTGCGTATGGTTATATAGCCCCGTTAGGCTGTCACGTACGATGAGGGCATTTAATACTCGGGCTCTTTGCCCACGGTTTTGAACGGTAGTGGCTAAATGATTAGGGTCAACCGGTTTGGTTAAAAAGTCATCGCCGCCTTGGCTCATGGCATCCAGCTGCTTCTTTTTATCTTCTTCACCGGATAAAAATAAAATGGGGATGCGAATGTATTCAGGTTGTTGCCGAATAACCGATGCCAGTTCAGTGCCGGTACAGTCAGGCATATACATGTCCATTACGATAATTTCTGGCTGAAATGATTCTATAGATAGTAATACTTCCATGGGGTCGGTAATCACATGGGTGGTCATCCCTGCATTAGTTAGGGCTTTTTCACAATATAAGGCCTGACTTCTAGAGTCATCGACAATTAATACCTTGTAAGGCTCTTCGGTATGGGACCCATAGTAGCGTTCAACCGCTCGAATTAACTGAGGCGCGGCAGGCTTAACAAAAAAGTGAACGCTGCCAGCTCGAGATGCCATGAGTCTCTGTTCTAAGGGGGCTGAATCTTGGTGAGATATAAATATTTTAGGAAAGCTTTTATCGTGGTTCTGGCTGAATTGCTCCATAAGCGTCAACCCTTTTGACTCGCCCCCAAAGTCGATATCAATAATCAATGCGCAGGGTGTGTAAAGCTCCACCAGTGAATGAAATTGCGCTTCATTTTGTATCACTTGATTCTCAATACCAAAATGCCCCAGCTGTTCTGTTAGCTTTAATGTGAGCTCAGGGCTGACCGCAATGAATACAGGGTTTGTGCTTGGAAGGATGCAATCAACAGGGTTGCAGTCATTTTTGCGAACGGATGTCTCGCCAAGCCCAAGCATGGCTGAATTCAACTCATTCTTAACCGTATCGGCAATGTCAGGCAGCTGTTGCAGCGCTTGATTTAACAAGGCTTTTATTAGCTTGGCTTGTCCCAGTTGTTTATCTGCATTGAATTTGTCAGATTGAGATTCAAGCTTTTCAGTGGAAATGATTAGATCATTCATGATCTCGTTGGTAAGTGGGTGCTCACATACTATGCGCCAGCGATTGAGTAGCGTTCTTACTTGATTAGTGACTCTTTGAGCAAAGTGTCGCTTCAAAGCCTCAGATGCAGATTCTTGTTCTGTATGGCTCATTCTATCAGGTCCATGGGCCGGCCTCAGGTTGCATTATTTAACCATAGCAATGATTTAGACTGATGTTTGAAATTAATGACATTTCATTAATTTGGACTTAATAGGACCTTTGTTCATATGAGGTTGGATTGTTAAGCGGAATGCTTCAGCTCACCTATAGTTAATGTCATATACCTGTAAATTGAGCATCTAAGTGTACCTTTACAAGGCCAAGTTAATACAAAAGCGCTTTATGACGTTAATGCTCAGTGCGTTGGTGTGCCTGGTATATGCTCAATCGCCCTCGCATCTAATTACTCCCGAGTTATTAGAGTTAGCCAAAAAGACCTACGGCGACGGGATCGAACTACAGTTGGTTAGCTGGGGTGAACTAGTCGGTGATAATGCTCAGTCTGAAGATTTAGAAAAGCTGAAATTGATCAATGCGTATTTTAATAAAGAAATCACATTTACCAGTGATTCAAAGCACTGGCATCGAGAAGATTATTGGGCCACACCGCTAGAAAGCCTAGGTACTGAAGCGGGTGATTGTGAAGACTTTGTAATCGCAAAATATTTTTCTTTGATTCAAGCCGGAGTTGAAGAAGCAAAATTACGTATCACGTATGTTAAAGCGCTTAAACTGAATCAAGCGCACATGGTGTTGGCTTACTATTCCTCTCCTCGAGCCGTTCCGCTGATACTTGATAATTTAACCCCTAAAATTTTGCCTGCAACAAAGCGTCGCGACCTCTCCCCTGTATACAGTTTTAATGGCTTGGGTATGTGGTTAGAGAGAATGAAAGGCAGCAGCATTCGAATAGGGGACCCTAATCGATTAAATATGTGGATGGATTTGCTGGTCAGAATGGATGAACAAGAAATGGAGCCCTGGCTTCACCTTCCAAAGGAAGGGCAATAGGTATGAGACAGTTGAGGGTTTTATCAGTAAAGTGGCGGGAGATTTGCAGTATCAATCACCATAAGAATATAAGGATCTTCATACTATGAGTATTCGTCGACAGCTGGCGGTTGGCATCAGTATTTTGATGTTATTGGTAATGGGTGGCAATTTATTGCTCAATATTTTCCAGTTACGTACTCACTTTGACCAGCAGTTAGCCGTTAGGGCTGAAGAAACTGCCACAACATTGGCGCTCAGCCTGACTCACAATGCTCAAATTAAGGATGATGCCTCCATCAGGTCCATGATTGATGTGGTATTTGATCGTGGCCAATATTTACAGGTCCGGTTTGATTATGTAGACGGTACCGCGCCGGTAATGCGTACATCTGCTCTGCACATGCAAAGCACGGTGCCAAGCTGGTTTTCTCGCTCGCTAGCATTAACACGTGGTTATTCAGAAGCATTCGTTACACAGGGCTGGAATCAATTGGGTTTATTGCAAGTTCATATGCACCCCGGTCTGGCTTATCAGCAAATGTGGACATCAGTGAAGGCCGAAACCGCATGGTTTGCATTAATGTTATTTTTGGTGGTTTACGGCATTAGGCTGTTATTAATATGGCAATTACAACCACTAAAACAGGTTTTAGATTTGGCCGAAAAGCTGGCGGCTAATCAATTTTTACACATAACAAAAGAACCAAAAGCACGAGAGTTAAAAACGTTGGTGAAGGCAATGAATCATTTGAGTGACCGCTTACAAGCCAGTTTTGTCGCCCATGGGGAAACGGTTAGGCAACTACAGCGAGAGAATTTTCATGACGGCCTAACCGAGCTTAATAACCGTAAAGGCTGGGATCAATTTTTACAAGACTGGATGAAGCCTGATTCGTTTGCACCGGGTTGGATGATGATTGTTCGCATAGACAATTTATCAGAGCTAAATGCGCTTCATGGTAAGTCGCTTGTGGATGAAATTATCATGCAAGTTGCATTGCTGTTCAAAACCGATCCAAGCTTAAACCATGAGCACGTGTGTGTCGCAAGGCTGGGAGGAGAGTTTTGGATCTTCAGTCCAGACACATTAGATAGCGGCAGTAAAAAGCGAATGGAGAACCTGGCCAAAGCTGTTCGTCAGCTCTCTCATGTTCAGCATTACCAAGTTTCACTGGGCATCGCCAGCCTACCTATTAGCAGTGTTATAGCGCCTTCAAGTATTAAGCATCAGCTCGATATATTAATGGAACGAGCCCACGCAGGTCAGCACGATATTTTAATTGGCGAAATCGAAAACCATACCTTAACCAACTGGGTGCATTGGCAAAAACGTTTAAGTGGTGCGTTAAAAAATGAAGAAATTGCACTGTATGGCCAGGATGTTTTTGACGTTAATGGCAAGCTCATTCAAAAAGAGGTGCATTGTCGACTTAATCAAATAGATGGTGACGCGTTACTTGCGGGCTATTTTTGGCCCATGGTAGACCGATTAGATTTCTCAGTGGCATTTGACCAATTAATTCTACAAAAATGGCTATCTCATACATCAAGTACTGAGCAGCTTGAGGATGTTGATTGGGTGGTGAACTTATCAAGTAAAAGTCTAAATGACGAAGCTTTCCATAGATGGTTTGAAGGTGCTTTTGATGAGCCTATTTTAGGTAAATTGATTATAGAATGCAGTGAATATACTTTGGCCTATATGAATGAATCGGCCTTGCATTGGCTGCATCGAATGAGCGCAAAGGGGTTAAGACTAAGCGTTGATCACGTGGGGACATCCGGTAAAAGCTTTGGATTTCTTGCACGTTTCCCACTTTATCAGGGGAAGATTGAAAAACGATTCATTCGAGATGTTGACCAGCAAAGTGAGCAAGCCTTCTTTGTGTCTAGCATGATTCAGGTATTTCATGCCCAGCAAGCATTATGCATTGCGGAAGGCATAGAGTCAGAACAAGAAAAACAGGCACTTATAGAGCTGGGAATAGATGGGGTGATGGGTTATGCGTTAGGTAAGCCTGTGCCTCTGTAAATTATTTAATTGAAAAATAAGAGCAATAAGTAAGATTCAATTAAATCGTGATTTAACACCCGCTACATTTGATAGAAATTTGTTATAGTAAGGAGATTGTTTACGGAGACGTCTATGAAACCCTTTATATTTCTATCGATTTTAATGCTATCTGCATTTTCTCAAGCACAATTGGCCATGACAGATGGCAGTGTTAGAGCCATGCCTCCAGGTCAACCTAATACCGCCGCTTTTCTTTCGCTGACAAATACCAGCAATCAAGATATTGAATTAATTGGCGCTTCAACAACGGTTGCTAACAAAGCCGAATATCACAGCCATACAAAAGACGATAAAGGCGTTATGAGAATGGCAAAAGAAGACAGTGTAAAAATTCCAGCAGGTAAGACATTTGAATTCAAGACGGGTGGCCACCATATTATGATCATGGGCCTTAAAAAAGCGCTTACCCCAGGTGAAACGGTTCAAATTACCCTAACAGACAGTAAGGGTAAAACTTACCCTCTAGAATTTCCGGTTGTCTCTATAATGGCCGAACCAAAGCAGCACGATCACAGTCATCACCATCATTAATCGATTGATGTATAAATTGGATTTAAAGGCCAGACATGAATAAAGCCAGTGAAAAACTTGAGAACTTTTTAGAAGCCGGTTGGATGATGCGTGCGCTCGTTGCCAGTGCATCAATATTCCTACTGGCTTCAATTGTATTGGGTTATGTGTGGAGCAGCGAGCCAGAGCCATTTATCGTGAGCGACGTGGCCAGTGAACATGCCAAAGAAAATAACCGAGTGGTCAGTACAGGTTATACAACCACGGCCACATTAATGAAAGTGGCGAGCACGTTATTGGATAAAAGTGGCGGATACTTAACAAACGACGTTTTTCCGCCGGGAGTATGGTTGGACAACATTCCTAATTGGGAGTTTGGAGTATTAGTACAGGTTAGAGATTTAAGCCGAGCCTTGAGAAAAGACTTCAGTCGTAGCCAAAGCCAAAGTACAGAAGATATCGACCTGGTATTAGCGGAACCACAATTCCATTTTGATAGTAACTCTTGGGCGCTTCCAGCAAGTGAGCGAGAGTACCGTACGGGCATTGAAAAATTAGAAGCGTATTTACTTAGATTGTCAGATCAACAGAATTCACAAGCGCAGTTTTTTGCCCGCGCCGATAATATTCGACAATGGCTAAAAGATGTGGAAACACGTTTAGGTTCGTTAAGTCAGCGCCTAAGTGCCAGTGTTGGCCAAAAGCGATTGAACACCGATTTAGCCGGAGACAACGAAGCCACACAAAGCACTGATAATTCAGACGAATTTGAAGTGAAAACCCCGTGGACTGAAATAGACGATGTGTTCTACGAAGCCCGTGGAACCGCATGGGCTTTGATTCATATTTTGAAAGCCATGGAGGTGGACTTTGCCGACATCCTGCATAAGAAAAACGCCCTTGTTAGCGTAAGACAAATAGTACGAGAATTAGAATCCACTCAAGAATCGGTATGGGCTCCAATTATACTGAACGGCAGTGGCTTTGGTTTCACGGCTAATCATTCATTGGTCATGGCATCTTATATCGCTCGCGCAAATGCAGGCATTATTGACCTAAGAACCTTACTGTCTCAAGGTTAAGGTTAGACCTAGGGGCTGACGGACATCCGCTTCTAAGCTTAAGCCATCACAATTTGTCGGTGGTTTAAGTGGGTTAACCCCCTATAAAAGCTATTAGAGCAGGCTTTTTAAATATTTAATCAATCTATAAAGTCATGAATTATTCTTAAATTTGTGACATTTCCCTCAGTTACCGCCCCTCTAAGCCTTTGTGGTAAGCAGCTTTTGAATATTCCTCTACACTCTAAATAAGTTGTATAGATAGAGTAAAAGCCCCATGGATGTCTCTGATTATCAAGCGTATGTGCAAGACCTAGAAGTTCGATTACATAGGCTGCAAACTGAATACATAAGCCGACAAGATACTAATGCACAATTAGTGGGACCGTTATTGGCGATTACTATGTTGGTAAATAATGATTCTTTAGGCTTTGCACAAGAACGCTATGCTTCGCTGATTGGTGGGCCGCAATGGAAAATTGCAGAAGACCATTTGTTAGAACTTCGAGATGAAGTGGAGTTTATGTTAGCGGGGCCTGTAGTGTTTCATACCCGTAAAACCGGCTGAGAAAAACCTCGGCATGCAGGCATAATCGATCACTGCCAGATAATATTTGACCAAACAAAAAAAGAGATGCACCGCATCTCTTTTTTTATGGCGTTTCATAAATTACAGCGTTAGCCAAGTTCCGCTCGCGCAACAATTTCTTTCATGATCTCATTGGTCCCCGCATAAATTTTCTGAACACGGCTATCAGCCCAAGCACGAGCAATTGGATATTCAGTCATGTAGCCATAACCCCCATGCAATTGAACACATTCATCCATTACCTTGCACTGTAAGTCTGTTGTGATTTGCTTAAGGCCTGCAGCCGTTGGTATGGTTAATTTTTTATCCAAGTGCAATTCTAAGCATCGGTCAGTGTAAACCTGTAGCGCATCCGTCTCGGTAATAATTTCGGCCATTTTAAAACGCGTATTTTGGAATTTACAAATGGGCTTACCAAATGCTTTGCGTTCTTTAATGTAGTCTTTTGTCCAGCCAATAGCCGCGTGACTTGCAGCCAATGCACACAAGGCAACAATTAATCGTTCTTGAGGAAGCTCTTGCATCAAGGCCATAAAGCCAGTGCCTTCTTTACCACCCATCAGGTTTTCCACAGGTACTTTTACATCATCAAAAAATAGTTCAGAGGTATCCTGTGCTTTCATTCCAACCTTGTCTAAGTTACTGCCTTTAGAAAAACCAGGCATGTCTTTTTCAATTAACAGCAAGCTAATACCTGCAGCGCCTTTTGTGGGATCGGTTTTAGCCACCACAATCACAAGGTCTGCCATTTGACCATTAGTGATAAATGTTTTTGATCCATTTAATACATAATGATCGCCATCTTTTTTAGCGGTGGTTTTGATGGCTTGTAAATCAGAACCGGTTCCAGGTTCTGTCATGGCAATGGCGCTGATTAACTCACCGCTGATTAATTTAGGAATGTAGCGTTGTTTCTGTTCTTCTGTGCCCCAGTTTAAAATGTAAGGCATGACAATATCGCTGTGTAATGGCCAGCCAATACCAGAGCAACCTGATCGAGAAATCTCTTCCATGATCACAGCGCTGTATCTAAAGTCACAGCCTAGGCCACCGTATTCTTCAGGTGCGGTAGGGCATAAAAAACCCATTTCCCCGGCCTTGGTCCAAAGCTCTCGGCTTACTTGGCCGTCTTTTTCCCATTGCGCATGAAACGGTACCGCTTCTTTTTCTAAAAACTTACGAACTGTATCGCGGAATCCTTCAAGGTCACTATCGAATATTGTACGTTGAATCATATCTGCCTCTGGTTTTTATTGTATTGAGTCTGAGTATGCTGAGTGATTGACTGGGTAACAAAGCAGTCATAATAAAATCACAATTTCAGTGTGGCAGTGAGAGGGCAGCTGCTCAATGGTCAAAAGCGACAGAAGAAGTGGCCCAATAGTGAATGGGTGGCCAAAGATTACTAACTCTTTGGCCAATTCATTTATGGTAGATAAAATTTAATGCTTAGGCGGGTAAGTGATTAAGCGGCCGTGTTGTTTGTGGTTTTATCCGAACGATAATCACCAGGGGTTACGCCGGTCCACTTTTTGAACGCACGGTGAAACGTGCTGGGTTCGGTAAAGCCCACTTTAAGCGCAATTTCGTTAATGCTGAGTTTGTTATCGCTTAAGTAATAAATGGCAAGATCACGGCGCACTTGATCTTTAATGGCTTGAAAAGACGTGTCTTCATCTTTTAAGCGACGTCGTAAGGTTTGTGTGCTGGTATTTAATTGAAACGCCACGGACTCAAAGTCAGGCATTTCTGGGTCTAAGTTGTTTTCTAAAATTCGACGAATTTGCGCGTTAATACTGGCTGTATTATTGGGCTTTACCAAGAACACATACGGAGCTTCTTTCATGAGTTCGGGTAAATCTTCTCGAGAACGAACAATCGGCAAGTCCATAAAGCTAGAATCAAACGATAATTGAGTACGGGCTTGGTTGAAGGTATGAGGGCCATAAAAAAACAAACGGTATTCTTCAGCATGTTCGGGGCGAGAATATGAAAATTCCGCCATCTTGATTGGAATACGCTTGCCTGTTAACCAGCATGCAATGCGATGCCACAGAACCAGCTGGTATTCCATTAGGTAATGCTGATGATTCAAGCAGGGACGGTTTTGATTAACGACCAACATGGCGCCGTTTTCATTTTCTTCAAACTGGGTATGAATGGCCATATCAAACAGCTTGTAATAAGCCGTGCCAAGGGTCAGTGCTTCTCTGAGTGTGGCGCAAGGCAATATCAGCTGGCATAAGGTCTCAAAGCTGCCATGGGTGGATGGCTTGGCGTCATGACCTAAAAACTCGTCTTGCAGAGTGTAAGCAAGAATACGCAGCAATTTAGCCATCTTATCAGGGTAAACACGGGCTTTAGGTTCATTCAGGATGCCTTTGCCAATGCCTGCCTTTTCCAAGATAGTGTGGGCGTCATGGCCTTGTGCAACCGCGCCTGCAATGGCGGCTCTCACATAGTGGCTGGCAATGGTGGATGTTCTCATGAAAAGCTGAACCTATATTCACAGTAATTCACATCATACGAAACTCACGGCATTGCGCAAGAGGCAGGTTCTTACTAATGTCTAAAAAACCGATAGGAGAGATAGATTCGATCTCACACGTAGGAGGGGGTTTTGTGCGCGAACATCGTTGCAGGTTTATCGCCCAGAAACTGGCCCCCTACGAGAAATGATACCGTAGTTGTTAACCCATAGTCATACCAGAGTGTGGAACGCACTGCCTGGTATCCATGTTACGTGAAACCAATCCCACAAATGGATACCCGCGTGCGCGAGTATGACGATGTTGCTAGGCTGTAATATACAAGGAAGATTAATGCCCCCTCGCCATACCAGAAGTGAGGAACGCACTGCCTGGTATCCATGTTACGTGAAACCAATCCCACAAATGGATACCCGCGTGCGCGAGTATGACGATGTTGCTAGGCTGTAATATACAAGGAAGATTAATGCCCCCTCGCCATACCAGAAGTGAGGAACG